>Ga0209427_10000932_pt1 | contig 32770 bp, 24 predicted proteins | sample DeeMarSWOR136_30_FD_187465 | JGI IMG/M metagenome (GOLD analysis project Ga0209427, IMG submission 187465) | Marine sediment microbial communities from White Oak River estuary, North Carolina - WOR-1-36_30 (SPAdes) (version 2) | ecosystem: Environmental > Aquatic > Marine > Intertidal zone >...
AATTACAACGACTGAGGTGAACTCGGTAGAAAAGATTCCGTCTTCGGTTACTTCCTCCTTATCCTTCATGTAATTGAATATATCCCACCTCTCTCCGCCATTAGATGATCTCTTCAATCCAGAGCTGGTGGCGGCCCAAACCACCGAGTCGTCGAATGCAAAATTCCACACTCTATCCCCCTCAAGGGTGACACTCCAAGTTTCTCCGTCATCTGTGCTTTTGCTGACACCATTTCCCCCTGAATAGGTGGGCTGGGTTCCTGCCCAGATGATCTTTCTATCATCGTATTTTTGAATGGCGGTGCTGACCACAAAGTCTCCGGTTATTCCATGTTCATAGGAATTATAATTGAGCACGGTATCGAAAACGTCCCGATAATTGTAAATGAACTTAAAAATCCCTGCAGCACTTCCAGCCCAGATAGCCTTCTTGAATGACTGGGCGAATTTGATAACCTCCCAAGTTCTGGTATCATCCTTGAATTTCGCCAGTCCATCCATCGCGCCCACCCAGATGATGGTATCAATGACAGTATCAATTTGGGACGGAGATAAACACACAGAGGTAAAATTTGAAGGAATTGAGAACCGTAGCGTATCAGGAATCTCAAAATTATCCCAGACTGTTCCACCATCTCTTGTCATTTTTAGCCCTTCATTCGTAGCGGCCCAAACTGCTGAACCCTGAAAGGCAAAATCTCGCACCCAAACGCCGCCTAGATAACTTGTCCATGTTTCTCCACCGTCCGTGCTCTTGTAGGTTGAACAGGAGGAAATATCCACTTCCTCAGAACAGGCACTAGCCCAGATGATTTTGTTCTGGTCGTATTTTTGAATTCCCAAGGCAAGAACAGAATTCGAACAAAGTTCACCCTTGGTGATGATGGTGGTGGCAAGATCACGACCCTCGCGATCCGCAGCGGTGACTGATACTAACTCAGCACCAGTGACGGTCAGAATATGTGAAGCACCAGGAGGTATGCTATTACCCTCTCTGCTCCACACCAATACCTTACCTTCGTTAAAAAGAATCTCCATCTCGGCATTAAGCAGAGTTGGAGTGACTACACCATCAAATTCAAACAGAAGTGCGCCAATCGGAGAAGCGCACTCAACCGTAATCCTACCGCACGAGTTGATGAAGCCAGCTGTATCTGAGGATGGGCTATCCACGGGATACGGGACCGCATCGTGGTGAATCACTCGAATCAGGTAGACCAGATCAGCAAGCATGAGATGCCGGCCATCCGCATTAACATCTGTGGCGCAACCCTGTGCATCCTGATCAATGGTGAACACCGAAAGCCCATACACGAAAAAGTGAGCGAACAAAATCGCATCTGCAATCTCATATGCTACGCCATTCAGGTCAATATCACCGCGGATGCAACTAAATGGAGTATCGGACGCACAGATGTAGACTCCACCATCCATAAAGTCCAAGATGGGGTAGATGGCTCCGCCCTCAGGCTGGCTTTCTCCGCAAACGTCTGGCTCATACTGCAAAGGATTCTTGCTCACGTACAGATCCACCATGTCACAGCTGGACATAGTGTTCTCCGCGCAGTCCCAGTCCTCGATGATCTCATGAGGTGGATCAGGCGAAAGCTTGTGTTCCCACTCAAAGACGATTGGGAGTGTCTGGTCTCTCAACAACTCATTGTTGGCTATCTGGAACTTCAGCCAGACCAAAGTGGCACCGACTTCCACCCACTCAACTTGACCGTTATGATAGTACTTGGCGGAATCAACAGCCCAATGGGTCTCAGGGACGTTATTTTCTGGATTTAAGCAGTAGCCTCTGCGGTATGGACCATCCGGCATCTCCGCCTGACCATAGAGCAAAATCTTATACTTCCGGCAGCCAGGCTCGGCGCACGGCATAACCCGATAGCTGAAATACTCCCATCTCCATAAAACGGTATCTGTGGGATTAGATTCATATGGCTCTAACCAGCGCTTACTAAGCAGGGCACCTCTCTCAACATCAATGAAGGTCAGATTGATGTAGTCGAACTGAACCTCTAACAAGAATCCACCAATCCTGTATTCGGGTTGAAAAGCTTTCAAAATGATCGGAATCTCGAAGAAATCACCCGGATCGATGCCCTGATACGGATAGCAGAAATCATCCACGATGATGCTGTCGGGAGGAACCCAGTCTCCGTACCCGAACCGCTCATAAACCCTGTTGGGGATAATCACCTTATTCACCTCTGGGGAAGAGGCATGAACTACAGGAGCTTCGATCCAATCGGTAGCAGTCGCATATCCAGGGCTATCAATAAACTTGTAGAGTCCATCTTTCGTGCCAGCCCAAATTATAGGCGTGTCTTGAGAAAAGGTATCTACGGCAATGCTAATAAATATGTCTCTATCCAGAAGATTACCTTCCTTGTATCTTTTTTCCGCGTTGGCATCGACAAAGACATTCTCCCAGTTTTCTCCCCAGTCAAAGCTGCGAATAAGCCCACCTTTTCCGCAAACGGCCCAGATCAGGGTATCAGCTATGGCTATGTCATAGGCGAATTTCTCCAGATCGATTGCCTGTACTGTCAGGGAGGTATCCCAAGAAAACCCATAGTCGGAGGTATAATTGAAACCTTCACCTTCCAAAGCGGGCAAAAGTGGAAGCTCGTATTCTTTTTCTCCACTATAAACTCCCACACAAAGAAAAGAAGCGTTGTCGTCATCTGAAAAGGAGGTAAAGCCTGTTAAGGCGTGAACGCCATTGGCATTAAGTCCGTTGGAGGTATCATAGGTTAACCAGGTGTCTCCATCATCCTCGGTAACCTGCAATCCGTTCTGCGTTCCCACCCAGAGGAATCTGCCATCATAGACTATGTCGTTTATAGAATTCTTGAGTCTCTTATCTTTTGGGCAGAAAGTATCGACAACCACAGAAAAGAATCTATTGTCCAAATGCTCGTACAGTCCTGAATCATAATCTATTCTGGCCGCTTCGCTCACAAAGACATTCTCCCATATCATGGTATCATTATCCATCCAGCCATGAATTAAACCACCATACCAACAGGCGGCCCAGACCCTGGTATCGTCGAAAGCTATGTCATAAACGATCTCTCCGGCAAAGTCCACCTGCTTCGGAATAAAGGATTCCCACTCTTTCCCCCGGTTGGTGGTTTTGTTAAAACCATTGCCAAATGGAATAGGTTCACCTTCAATCATTTTTGTATAAGCGCAGGCAACCCACAGGGTGGAATCGAACACGGCTAAAGCCGAAATGTCATTTGAATTTAAACCATTATTATTGTCGTAGGTGAACCAGGTCTCTCCGCCATCAGAGGAATATGACAACCCGTCTCCTGTTCCAATCCATATATATTCACCATCATAAACAATGTCACCCATGCTGTTTCCAGCCAAGCCAGAGCGTGGCTCGTCCAAAGAGAAATTCATGATTGTCTCGGTTTCGGCTGGGAAGATAAACAAAGTTGTTACAATTATTGCCAGGATTAAAATTCTTCTCATTCGATCCTCCTTAGTCACACTACTTGGAAAACGTCAATAAAAAAACCCAGTTGAATTTTTGTTCTAATAAACCCAAAAAAATCTTTTTGTCAAGCAAAATAGAAGCTTGAAACGGAAAGCCGTGGCAGAACGCTAACGTGTGGCGTCTCTAGGAGAAGTTGGCAAATTTTACCTGTTTCTTCCTTGATACATATTTAAAAATCCCTCGGAGTAGGGAAACATCCTTTCTTTGTAAACCTTGCAGGGAAATTCGAGGCAGTCTCTCATACAATAACCGATGCCTTTTTCAAGGGCACATTGAAGTTTTGGGCAGATTTTCCCCAAGTTTTTCCTCTGCTCAGCCATTTTCTTTTTCACAACATCTTTATCTGTTGGAAGACCAGAGCCACACGGAAGACATATTCCCTTGGCAAACAAACCACAAGTGCTGCAACAGATCCCGCAAGCGGCTATATAAATACGTTCTTTTTCAGCCATTTTGTTTTCCTCCTGTTTACCGCAAACGTCATGGACGAGGGGTCCGTGACGAACAAGGGAAGATTCCGACCCATGAGGGCTCTGCTACGCGTAGCGAAGGCTTCACGCCTTCGCCATTAGGTCAACCATCGATTGTTGGTCAGGGGTTGCCTAACCCCTGATCAGTCTACGTTCAGGGTGAGGGTTCCTCCTGAAGAACACTCTGAACTAACCAGCCATTATTTTCTTAAACCGTAAAGCGTCTTCGAACATGAAAACGTTGTTAAACATAAAATATTGCAAACTGTAGCTTTTTGGGGTTCGTGGTGAATCCCGCTCCAGAGGGTATCGAGCAATCTTTTTCAGTTCTTCCAAGTCAGAATCTGTATATTTGTAGCGGTATCCGGTTTTTCCATGCAACCTGAAATATCCAATTTTGCAGGGGAGAGGCTCATTTCCAAAAGGGTCAATGCAAGGAACAAGATCAAGTTTCTCACACAAACTACAAATCTCTTCTCTTTCCCATCTTTCTCTTGGTTCCCAGACCAAAAGACAATTTTTTCTTTTCACGGTCTTAAAAAACCTTCCAAAATTCTTTTTATTTTCCGAATTTGGCTCGAACCTGGGAGGACATTGAAAGACGATAATTTTCGATTTCAAAATCTGAGCAACCCTCTCGGTTTTCTCCCATGCCTCCCAGACTTCATCTGTGGGCTTGAAAAAACCGTAATTTTTCTTTTTTGACTCGGGAATTTTGAACTTGAGTCTTCTGTAGGTGGGACTGGAAGGTTCATGAGTGATAAGTTGCCAAACTTTTAGAGAGAATTCAAAATTATCCGGTGCTTCGTTTCTCCACTTCAAAACAGTTTTCTCCTCAGGTGGCTGGTAAAAAGTCTGCTGAATTTCTACCACCCTAAAGCTCTTATAATATTTTCCCCTCGAAACCGGAAATCCGCAACAACCAATTTTGATCTGCATTTTCTGACCTAAGTCGGATCTTTGGCTAAAACCGAAACAATTGTTTCATCTGGACAGGTTATCCAGATGAATCAGGATTAGCGCCAGTTATCATTTTCGAAACTTCCGCTACAAACCTATCCGGATTGAGCGGAGTTACGACAAAAGCAAATCCTTTCTTTTGAAAGATGTGAACCGGTGTTGACCAACTCGACTTGAAAGGAGCATCTTGAGACAAAAAAACCGAAGATTTGGGCAATTTACTTACAGATTTGATATTACCAGAAGGTATGGTCACCGTGTAGCCAAGATATAGCTTTATTTCCAGTTTGCCCTCACACAAAATCAGTTTTCTAGGTGTCAAAGCAAAAGCTAAAACTACAACTAAGACAAATAATGCCCAGCACAAAAAATACCCTACGGTTGCCTGTGAAAGATAACATAGAACTCCTAACAGAAAGAAAATTAAAGCCACCAAGCCCCAAAACAATTTCATACCCAAACTTACTTTGAGTTTTTCCTCATAAACTATCATGGTCTACTTGTTTGATTTTTGTGAAGCTTGCAAAACAATCCAACCTGGACCTCTAACCTAAAGAAGGAAGAAAACCAATTTTCTAAAAAAATGGAACTTTAGTCTAAGTTAATGTTCATCTTTTTTAAGAATTGCTGTACCTCTCCAAAGTCTTGCGGATTCCGCTTGAGATAAGTTTTAAAAAGCGGAATAATCTGCTCTGGCTTTCCCATGCTATGGTAGGTGACAGCTAAGTTCTTATAACCCACAAAATAATCCGGGTTTATCTGGATCGCCGACTCAAGTATCTCCAGAGACTCCTGGTAATGTCCCATTTCTCCGAGCAATATTCCTAAGTTACTGTATGCTCTGAAATAATTTGAATCTACCTTTATAGACATTTGGTAATGTTTTCTGGCTTCCTCATATTGACCGAGATAATAAAAAGAGATTCCCAGATTATTGTAACTCTCAGCAGAATTCGGATTCAATTGGACTGCCTTTTTGAACGCGGCTATAGCTTCCTGATACCTTCTTAATTTCATGCAGCTCATTCCAAGGTTTCCGGCGTAGCGTTCAATCTCTAAGACGGATAACGCCTTTTTCCACTCCTCCACTTCCTCATTTAACAATCCTTTGTCCCTACAGTATAAAGCTAAGATCTCATGCCCATATGCGCTTCTTTGCACATCCATATCCATAAGAGCTTTGAATCTTTCCACTGCTTTGTCTTGTTGAGCATTAACATATACCCAGGGGAGAGTGGAAAAAAGGGCAGTCGAGGCTAAAGTCATTATTATATAATTCACCTTCTTGATTTTGGCTTCTCTAAAGTAACTGAACAACAGGTAGATTCCCAAAAGGGTATAGCCCAATCCGGTGGAGGAGAAAAGATCCCAATCCCTGGCATAGCCTAATTTAGGATCCATGAGGAAGGCAAACATAAATGAGAATAAGGTCACAATCATGAAGAATGTGACCACCCTCTCTTTGAAATTAATCTTTATTGCACAAAAGATCACTACCGCCCAGAGAACCATTCCGATAGGGGAGAGCAAAAGTTGTTCGTTTATCATATCCGCCAGATGGGCACTGGAAAAAAGGGAATAGGGGTCATTTTCTTTTCCAGCCAATGGAATCAAATAATTGCTGACCCTTGTGGGGTTCGGATTTTTACTGATCAAAATGACAAAACCTACTCCCACCAACAAAAGTATAAAGACCACATTCAAAATTTTCTTAAAGCTGAATTGCATTTTTTTCTTTTGGGAATTGGCCAAATGAAGGTAAATCAAAGATGGAAGAAGGTAGACTGCGGAAAGATGGAGACTGATTGAGAAAAGCAAAGTCAGGCTGGGAAAAATGAGACTGCATCTCCCCTCCAGAAACCATAAAGAAAAGAGAAAATAAGCCATTATTCCCACATATACAAGAGTATAACTTTCCACATAACCAAAGAAAAGCTGAATCGATCCCATACTAACCAAAATCACAGAGGCCAACACCTTTTCTTGGTTTTCTTTTCCCAAAAGATGAGAAAGCCACAAGGCCAGAAATATAAATAATGCACCTGCCAAACAGCTGATCAAGGTGTAAGTTTGGTATCCATCTAATTTCAAGAACCTATAAGCCAAAGCATGCAAATAAAAGTCCAATGGCTCGGTGACAGAAAACTTCGCTCCCTTCATAATCTCCCCTCCCCTCAGGTATCCATCACCTAAAAGAGGGGTTTTGGCTTTAAAGAGCCAAAAGAGTATGATGCTGCCTAAACTGAAAAAGACATATTTGTAATATCTATTTATCCTCTTGAGATTCTTTTCCACCAGATTGAAGAATCCGGCGAAAACGTTATAAAATATTTTGTTGACCTTTGGGACTAAAATGAGAATAGCTAAGACGATTATTATCCAGCGGGGAATAAAAGAAACATAGGCTAACTGATTAAGGCCCCATAACCTCTCCTTAGGGAAGAAGGAGGCAGCGGCATGAATGAGAATTATGAAGGCACAAGCGAAGAGTACAACTTTTTCCAGTCTGGCCATGACAATTCTAAGGGCTGAATTTTCACCATTCAAAATTTTACGTTTGGTGTTGGAATGAGGGTTTACCCTGAGCGGATTCAGCCTGACATTCGTTTATATTGTTCGTTTCCTGTTTAATCCTTTTCTATGCCTCTTACAAACTCTCTCAATGACCTGTGGAAAAGCAGGATGGGCTAAATTCAACCCTTTGGCTTCATCGATTTCAAACCAAACCATAGATTCATGCTCTTTCGGAGCGAGATTCTTTGGCTCACCAATCCAGTCGGTCACCAGAAAAACATGATATTTGTAGCGTCCATGAACCTCAGGATGGGGATCATCAAGAACAATGATCTCTTCGTATTCGGTAGGGGTGACTCCGATTTCCTCCTGTAGTTCTCGCAACAAAGCAGATTCAGGCGATTCACCGGGTTGACAATGTCCTCCGATAGCATCCCACACATTTGGGTAAAAGGACAGCTTTTTGGAACGAAGAGCTAACAAGACCTTAGCGTCTTTCAAAAGGAGTCCACATGACGCAATCTTAACCATGATACTTCTCAGTTCGTCATGGACGCTCGTCCGTGACGTGGTTGGGTAACGGATTCATCCTGAACAGACTTGTCCTGAGGGCTTGTCCCGAAGGATTCACCGTGAACGGACAAGATGTCCGTTACCAGGTAAAAAATAGAAGTTTCCGACCCATGAAGGGTCGGCTACGCGTAGCGAAGGCTTCACGCCTTCGCCATAATAAGATTGTTGGTCACGGATTCCCTAACCACCACCAGTCTCGGTTCAGGGTGAGGGCACCTTGAACCAAAAAGTAAGTTCCGGAATTCCAATTCCCGAATTAACACCAAGTTCTTATTTCAAATTGTATTTATCCAATTTTCTATATAAGGTTCTTTCGCCGATACCCAAAAGCTTGGCAGCTTTTTTTCGGTTCCCTCTGGTATACCTTAAGGTTCTTTCGATCAAATCCTTTTCCATCTCGTCGATGCTAAAATTGTTGCTTGCCTCCACCTCTTTGATCTGTCCGGACCAGGTTGAACCTTCTGGTTCAACCCGATATTCTGGTTTAAGTTCACCTTGACCCAACATGGCTTTTCTCAAGTTGATGATTTCCGAGCGTAGGCTCAAAATGGCTTGATAGATCAGTTCATGTTCGGCGGTCTCAACTGACTTGCCGGTTATCACCGGAAGCTGGCGGTTGTACTGCATCTGTTTCTCAATGTATTCCCTTACCTCAGATGCTCCAATTTTTCTATCTGGTGCCAAAACCTGCATGCTCTCCAAAAAATTCCTCATTTCCCTAACATTGCCCGGCCAATGATATCTTATCAGAAGTTCCAGTGCCTCATCGGTTATGCCCAAAATCTTCCTGGGGCTCTCCTGGTTAAGCTTTTCGATAAAATTGCGAACCAAAATTGGAATATCCTTAACTCTTTCTCTTAACGGAGGAACATCGATTTTTACCACTGCCAATCTGAAATATAGATCAGATCGAAAAGTCCCCTCCCTCACTTTTTGTTCTAAATTCTGATTGGTAGCAGCGATTACTCTAACATCGAGCTTGATATCAGAGGTGCCGCCCACCCTCATAAAGCTTTTTTCTTCCAAAACCCGAAGAAGTTTCACTTGGGTAGCAGGTTTGAACTCTGCAATCTCATCCAAGAATATCGTCCCGGTGTGCGCTGTTTCAAAAAGCCCTTGCCGACGACTGACCGCACCGGTGAAAGCTCCTTTTTCGTGCCCGAAAAGCTCACTTTCTAAAACTCCTTCTGCTAATGCTCCCACGTTGGCAGCGACGAAGGGTTTATCTTTTCTCTCACTATTTTTATGAATGGCTCGAGCGATCAGTTCCTTTCCCGTTCCGGATTCACCGGTGATCAAGACCGTTATGCTGGTGGGAGCCACCTGAAGGGCTGACTCGGCAATGCGCACCAGCTCTGTCGATTTTCCTACTAAGCCACACGATTCCAGAAAGCTTTTTTCTTTGAGCAGCTTTTTGATCTTCAGGTGAAACTCCTCTGATCTAAAGGGAAGCTCAAAGACCTCGTCCGCACCGCAATCCAGAAATTCTTTCTCCCTATCCTTATCTTTAACCTCTATCCCCACCAAAATGTCCAGGTAAGGGTCTTTGGTGAGAATCTTTTTTATCAAGAGATCGCAGGATAAATCTTCAATCCTGTTGTCAATGATGGCCACATCGAATCTATCTTCTTTCAGCTTTTTCAAGGCTTCACGGCTTGCGTGCGCCCAGGTGATCTCTTTAGATATATCAGACGAGGTCTTTTTTATCTCTTGGTGAAGCCTTTTGTCCTGACTTATCACCAGTATTTTCGCTTCTTGGTTCATCAAACGACCTCAACCTTCGTCAATAGGAATGAAACAAGTTGGCTGACTAAAAATGTAAAGATAAAAACTTAAAACTACAACTAAAAAATAATAACGCTTAAATGTTTCCCTGAAGTAGTCTAGCCGAGCCTTCATGGCTTGGCTGGCAAGCCATAAAGGCTTGCCTACGCACAAGTTAGGGAAAGAGGCGAAAATCTGCTTCCAACATAGAGAATCCACATAGATGAATACGCATAGCCTAATCAAACCGCATCAGTGGACCCAAACTCTTGCATTGCAATTTTGTTTTTCAGTCTTTTATCTTTTGGATCTCTTATATTTTCTTCTGTTTCTCTTTTTTCTCTTAAACGAAGGATATAACTTATTATTCGCCAAGACAAAATCTATCTCTTTTTCTTCTTTGTCTACTCTTGTCACCAAGACTTTAACCCTATCTCCGAGTTTGAAGACTTTTTTGTTATGTCTTCCCATCCATCTGTGGTGTCTTTCGTCAAATAGATAGTAATCATCTTCCAGGCTGGAGATTCGCACCAACCCCTCAGCCAAAAGATTATCCAATCTGACAAAGAAGCCGAAAGGAACCACGCCGGAAATCAGTCCTTCATATTCTTCTCCTAACTTATCTCCCATATACTCAATCTGCTTGATCTTTATCGATTCCCTCTCCACTTCATCGGCTAATCTCTCCCTCTCAGAGGTAATCTCTCCGACCTTGGGGAGTCGATGCAGGAGTTGACTCTGTCTTTCAAAGCTATACTCTCCATTTTCAATCTCTTTCAAAATTCTGTGTACCAAAAGATCGGGATACCTTCTGATGGGCGAAGTGAAGTGAGTGTAATGTCCGAAAGCTAAACCGAAATGCCCGATATTTTCAGGTTGGTAGCAAGCTTTTTTCAAAGACCTCAGCAAGACTTCATTGATCAATTCCTCTTCTGGGTTCCCCTCCACTGACTCTAAAAATCTCTGAATCTTCTTGGGACGGATTTTTCCCGAGACCTTAAATGAATACCCAAGGGTTGCCACAAAATCAGAAAATGCCTCCATCTTTTCTCTATCCGGCTCCTCGTGTACTCTATATAGAAATGGCATGCTCAAACGGCTCACGTGTCTTGCCACAGTTCGATTGGCAAGAAGCATAAACTCCTCGATCAGTCGGTGGCTTTCCAATCTTGCCACCTCAAATATCTCCTGAATCCTTCCATCCTTTCCCAAAATCACCTTCGCCTCTGGAAGATCAAAATCCAAACTACCCCTTGCAATTCTTTTCTCCAGAAGCTTCTGACTGAGCTTTTTCATCTCCAAGAGATCATCTTCTAATCCCTTGAGTCGTCCCGATGATTTCCCGGTGTCAAAGAATCTTTGCACCTCGTTATAATCCAATCTGGCCTTGCTTCTGATTAGGCTTTCCACAATCTGGTATTCAACCAATTCACCTTCGGGATCAAGCTCTAAAAAACAGCTTAGTGTCGATCTGTTTCTGTTGGGCTTTAAACTGCAGAGATCGTTGGAGAGTTTTTCCGGAAGCATGGGAATGACCCGGTCTACCAGATAGATGGAATTCCCTCTCTTTAGTGCCTCCCTGTCCAAAGCCGAATTCTCTTTTACATAATAAGAGACATCCGCTATATGCACGCCCAAAAGATAATTACCATTTGCCTTTCTTTCCAATGAAACGGCATCATCATGATCTTTGGCATCAGTAGGATCTATGGTGAAACAGTTCTTTTCTCTGAAATCGACTCTTTTTTCCCATTCCTTTTTCCCAATTCTTTGAGGAAGCTCCTCTACCTCCTTTTCCACCTCTTGGGGAAAACCTAAAGGAAGTGCATGATCCTTTATCAGAGTTAAAATGTCCATTCCTGGATCATCTGGGTAACCCAAGACTTCCACGATTTTGCCCTCAGGTCCCAAATGTGGATCGATCCATTCTTCCAGGGAAACCAGCACCTTTTGTCCATCTTGAGTCCCTTTGGAGTTGTCTGGCGCAATGTATATGTCTCTTTGAATCCTCCGGTCATCCGGCTCCACGAAGTTGAAGAATTTGCCTTGACGGTAGGTTCCCACCAAGTCCGTGCGCGCCCTTTTCAGGATTTTTATGATTGTCCCTTCACGTGTGGGTCCCCTTCTTCTGCCATATAATCTGACCACTACCCTATCCCCATGCAGAGCGGTCCCCACATCTTCTGCTCGTATATAGACATCTTCACTCTTATCTTCAGGCACAACGAAGCCATATCCATTCTTGGCAGATACCAGGTTCCCAACTACCAGATTCAGCTTACCAGGTAGTCCCAATCTCCCTCTTTTTATTTTGACTAACATTCCGTTCCTGAGCATGGATCGAACCATTCTCCGGAAACCACCGTATTCCTCCTCAGGAATTCTCATGGCTTTTGCCAGTTCCCGCAGTTTCAGAGGACGATAAGCTTCTCTGGATACAAACTCTAAAATCTTTTCCTGATCTGCGTTCATTCTAATCAAGAGATATTCTCTTCTATACTTTGTAATACAAATATGGACCGCAAACCCTATTCTCCCTGGAGAAATGTAGCGGAAGGCTTTAGCCTTCCATTGTGGAAACCTAAAGGTTTCCGCTACATTTTATCCTGATCTCTGATTTTTGAAATCTATCATGCTTGATAAATTTATTGAATCTCACCTCTGACCCAAACTGATCATTGGAATAGTGACTCTTTTCTTTTTGTCTGTATCGTAGTCGCTAAGGATTTGAACCTGATTTTTGCCTTTCGGAATTAAAATATCATAAACGTCGGGGTTAAATTTGGTGTCGGAACCACCGCCGCCTTCGTCTCTCTTCGCCCTTTTGCCTACTTTCATAAAACTTCCTGCTCCATAGGCTGTGTTCTTATATCCACCCCATTGCCCCCCAGTCATCACCTGAATCTTCCAATTAGAATCGGGTGAACCTATGATCTTTTGGGGAACGGCAAAAACGAATTTATTCTCTTCAACGTGACTTCCTTCCGAAAAGGCCTTTAAGAATAAAAGTTGCCAGACCCAATCCTGATCATAAACCAATACTCCAGCATTGCTGACCTCGATCACATGCTCATAAGCATCCTTTTCGGATAACAAGAAATTTCCATTGTTGAATAATAACTGGGTATTTCCATTTCTCTCTACGTTATCGGCATCTATGACGATAGCGGCGAAGGTTCCGTTGAATCCTTGATCTGATTCAATCTCTGCCTGAGTCAAATCAGAAAACTCTAGCTGAAAATAGACCAATTCATCGTCCTTACCTATTTTAAAATCGGTCAAATCAAAAATCCCAGGAATGGCTTTTTCATTTTCAGGATAAGTATAATCACCATCTCCTTTGTCGTCCCCAACGGGGTCAGATACATGAAAAATTTCTTTCCCCTCCAAGCTAACTCCTGCCTTTACCTTAGATAAATTCAAGGACAAAACATAACCTTTCCATTCTCTGTCCAATTCTTCGATCCTTCTATGATAGACTCTTTCCAGGTTTTGTCTTTGTTCCCTTACTTCTCTTCCCAATCTATAGATTTGTTTAAACTTTGAAAGTCCATACCTCTCTATCAGAAACTTAACCAAAGAAGACATGAGACTTGGACCATCATTACTGCCATAGTTAAAGGGGTCGTGAATCAACGTATTCAGTGAAACCGTTTCATCTTTTGTGATTCTTCTTTTCGCCCAGGATAGCATCAAATCGGGGGCAAAAAAAGTTGCTCCTCCCAAAAAATAAGCCAGCCCTTCATTCAGATAATCCGGAGGGAGCTTGCCTTCATTTTTCGGGAGAATCCTGTAGGAAATTATGTGAACTATCTCATGAGGCACGAAATCCTGCACAGCTGCCACCACCCCATTTATCATATCAGATCGGGCCAAACTCCTTTCCAGATTAAAAAGCATCCCCACCTCTTCTTTTGAATCACATCGAAAGTAGTCGATCTTGTCTTGATATTCCACTTCCAAGAAATTCACAATCTTTTCATAAAAATCATCCATTTTGTCCAGAAGCCTATAGTCTGGCTCGTCCTCTTTTGTTTTAAAATGATAAACAAAATGTTTAGATACCTTTTCCAGCCAATTTTTGGTGACGAGGAAAATGGGATTTGCCCCCACCATTTTTTTCTCTTCCTGGAGGAAGTATCTTACATCCCTTTGCACGACTTCGGAGCTATCTCCCGGGTAGTACCAGTCAACATGCATGACTACATATTCGTCTTTTTCTTCTGCTTCTCTTATATGGTAATCCAATCTTTCAAGATCGATTTTTTTGAAAACCATATCCTTTAATCGCCAATCATAAATCTTGTATCTTTGTCTTTCCTTCTTATTCCAAAATTCTTCTGCCTTTTTCTGATCCTCACTCTTTATCGCTCTCACATAATTCTCAAGGCAAGCTTTGGCTTCTTCAATCTTCTCTGAAGACTGGACCCTATAAGATGATCCCAGAACAAACATCAAAATGAAAATGGAAGTTATTTTGTTCATTTTAATGCATCTAAAGCTAAGAACGATTGAAACATATTATTTCTAAAAGAGATTCTCAAAGGAGAAAATTCAATCTTTGTCCTTGACACTTTCACCAGCTATCTTGGGTAATACGAATTTGAGTTGTCATTTAGAAGGTAAATAGAAATACTGAAGCCGAGAAACGATGAGAAGCTCAGGAATATGGCGGGATGAAAGGATATGGTGTCAGCCTATATTTGAAGGTGGAACTTATCACCTATACAACTTCAGATGGATTGATCACTTCCTCTCCATTGCCATGGCCACAACAGGTTGGGTGCAGTCCACTCCGCCTCGAGGGAAAGGTGCCCCGTGCTATTGAGCAACCAGCGTCATTTTGACAAAATCTTTCTTTCATTTATATTCTGTGTTTCAAAAGGAATGTTTTTCTTCGGCTTTTATGATAAAACGGTGCTTACATTTATTTCGTCACTTATTCAGTCTTCTTCAAAACGACAAAGGAATCGTCTGCCAAGTATGTTTTCTCAAGAAATTCCTTGAATTTCTCATAATCCTTTGGTTCAATCAATTTTTGGGTTATGGTTTCAATTCGTTTATAGGTTAGTTGATTTCCCTTCACTTCAAACTGCGTGTGAAAGGAACCAAAAGGGAAAACGATATCTTGATCGTTAGGAAGAGCCTTTATTTCGAGATTCTCAGGAAGATCCAAAGTAACCTCATCCTCCTGGGTGAAAGCGTACTGATTGTCAACTGGATACTTTCTTTCCTTCTCTTTTAGAATGTCTTCATCATCAACTCTCGTTAAGAGATTCAAATTTATTAAAAGCTCACCTCCAGATTTTATGGGATACTTGATTAGCTTTGCACCAAACCCTATGGTAAAAGGAACGTCCAATTTGGGAATCTTCTCAAAGTCATAGCTCAACAAGGTGTAATTGGGAGCATATCTGCCTATTTTTCTGCCAAGCCACTCCCTTCTCTCAATTGCAGTTAATGAATTCAAGAACTCTCGATAGCTTGACTCACAGTTCCCGGTTGCTGTAATGGTTCCCGTGATCTCCATCGAACCATCCGGATCAAGCCTGGCATGAAGAGACCTGACGATTCTGTTTTCCTCTGCACAGCTGATTGGCGTTTTAACCAATGTGGAAGTGTCTTCCATTACCACGAGCACTTGACATCCTTCGTCTCGCCAAGGCAATTCACCAAAGGGACAATAGTTGCAAGTGCAATCCAACCAGAGAGTATCCTTTTCTAAGGGAACACAGACGATGATGTGGTTAAACTGATTTGACGGAAAGTCGGCTAAGACCGTTCCTTCGCTCTGGGTTCGGATCAGAGCTGGGTAAGCCTCGATTCCCGCGACACCCAGCATAGCAGTGAACAAGGTTCCGAGATCTTTGCAGTCACCATAACCGGTGGCGAGAATTGATTCCGCATCGCGGGGTTTATATCCCCCTATGCCCAATTCTATGGCAACGTATCGAGTCTTGCGTTGCAGAAATTGATACAGAGCTTTTACCTTTTCTTTAGGGGAAGAGCAATTCTTTATCTCCTCCTCAATCATGTCCTGTTGTTTCGGAGAAATTTCATATTGTTTGTGAGCCAGAGAAGCATACCATTTTCCAAAAAGCCCCCAGGAATTGGTCGAGCCTTTGTAGCCGTCCAAATCGAATTCCTCTGCTGCAAGAAGAATACACATCTCATAGTCTATTTCAGAGGGCATGTTCCTTTCAGATTCGAATGGTGGTACCTCGGCAAGTTCAAAGATAAGTTGCCGTTTTCCTTTGCTCTGTTTCTCGATTGGGTGGATCTCCAAGTTGCAATTGTGCATTTTGAAAGCAAAGTCTTTGGGAACAGTCAAGGTGTAGACGGAACGCTTTACCGGGATCTCCATCTGGGGAAACCAGGCTGGCCAAAAAAAGAGACTTTTATATTTTACTTCATAACTATATTCCAGAATGTAAGGAAACGCTGTCGTGCTTAAATCAAAAGATTTCGCTCTCCGGTCCGCATACAGGACATAATCAGAAAAGAGCGATTCTTCTTTGATATCATCTTTCTCTAATTTCTTTATTAGTCTGCCATCCAGATCTTTCACTTGAGCCTTTATATTGTCAAGCTTCGCAAACTTGTGTAGCTGCGTATGAACCCTTCCATATTTTCTACCTTCATGGTTGTATATATGGAAGATTCGATGCACGCGAAGCTCAGCGCTGTTTTTGCCTTTAACAATAAATTCCTGCTCGTCGAGTTCACATATAGCCCCTTTTTCCGATGTACTTTCTCCAGACACCAAATTTTGGGCGAAAGATCGGGAGGAATTGTTCCAGACAAACCAGCCAGCAACAAACAGAATTATCAGGGAAAACCTCGGCCGGTAACCTTTTTTAAAGTTAGTTTTGACGATTCCACTAATTCTGTTCAAGTCCGGGATTCTCCTCTGATTGTGGTTTCTCTTTTCGCATCTGACTTCACTCATGTTCTTTGGTCAGAACCACCATCAGCTGATCAGCGTTGACGACTTCCTGGTAAAAGTTCCGAAGTACCTGGTAGTATTGTACTAAAAAAACTGGTTGGGTAATAGCCAGTTCGCGGTAACATTTGATAACGTTTCCTTCCACAGAAAAAGTTTTACTGAATTCTGCTCCCCCAATTTCTCGGTAGACATTTTCTGGCAGTTCCTCGATTTCAAATCCACTCGGAATTGACAGCTCTGTCTTTTCTATTTCGGTGAAAGGATAACTAAAATCCACGGGAAAACTGCGACTCTCATTCTTGAAAGGATTTGACTCAACACGAGAGAAAAGTGTGGGATTGACATATAGATTTTCTCCTATCACTCGAGCATAGTGGGGAGCGGTCAAAGTGAAGTTCATCTTTAAAGGTTTATCTATGCTGTCAAGGGCAGTATATGTTATGGTGTCAATAGATGCTGTGGGAATTATACGTAGAGCCACCTGTTTTGCGAATGCCTCTCTTCCTTGTTTGACAAACTGCTTTCGAGCATTGATGCGAAAATGCCCGTGGTAACCAACGGCAGAACTACACACCAATCCACCATCTTCCCGAAGCTCTCCTTGAGTAATGAAATGTTTTCTACTACCTACCTTACATGGTGGGATTTCGATGATGCGGCTTTCCTCGTCATTAAGCATAAACCCACATGACACCAGATCATCGACCGACAGCATCCCGAAGGGACAAAACCGATCAACTGCATCCACAAACCATTCTTCTCCTCCGAGCTGTCGAAAGGGTTTGACATACACTATCAAATGGTTGAATTGGAACAGACCAGGCAAGTTTCTGATAACCCTGCCATGATCCCGCGTGCTGATCAAGAGTGGATATGCTTCAATCCCGGCAGAGTTTAAGAGGTTCAAAAGCAAAAGATTCTTTTCCGCCGCTGTTCCTTCCAATCGGGTCATGACGGTCTCAAGATACCTCTCCTCGAAGTTAAAAATACCTCTCTCTCCGTTCCAGTCGATGTTCTGACGCACGTAGTCATAAATCTTTACCGCCTTTTCAGGCTGTGTCGCCATACTCTTAGTCAATTCTAAAGCTTTCTCCTTAACCCTCTCCTTGCCGTGAGTAAAGCTTTTGTATAAGCTATCAACCCCATCGCCAAGCTCTCTCCAGGTATCGATTGCCTCTCGGGTGCGGGAATCCACACGTTCATAGCCTACTCGTTCGAAATAGACGCCGGTGCGATAATCATGAATACAATCCACATATGGCTCTTCTCTGATTGCAGGAACATTTTCAAAAGTCCAAATGTATTCCATCTCGCCTGGGTGAGTGATGTTTCCGGCCTGCACCCTGGGCTCGATCTTTGCCAGCCCTGGATTTACGAAACGATAAGAGTATACCCAGGGACCATAAAGTCTTAGAGAGATTTGTGATAGCTTAATGAAAATCTCATTCTGAAAGTACCAGGGACCCAAAACATAGGTATATTCGCTCCACTTCTCATAGCGATATTCAAAAACACACCCCTTCTCAACACCGGGCAAAGTAAAAACGATCTCGTCCCAATCCTTTCCTTTTCTGGTAAAAACTTGATTTTGTTTTAACCTGAGTTTCTTGCCTTCTTGGGTTATGGTCTGTCCCTCAAGTTCCTTTATCTTTTCTCCGTGGAGAAAAGGGATCGAAATGTTTGCAAATTCAGTTCCCCTCTTTGTAAAAACCTTAACCCTTTTGTGTTCTCTAAAAGTGACCGGGTAAATATAGCCAAAAAAATATTCTCCCTTATCGAATAAAATGACTGCGTCCGCATCCGGATCTTCGGGAACCGAAGTCATGCTCAGCTCTTCCTTACTTGCCTTTCCCCACTTCTGGCAGAACGACTCTCCATAAGAGAAGGTTAATACTGCCAGCACCGAAATGATAGCAAAAGCGCTTGATTTCATTGCCAAATCCTATAAATTCGCATTGTACCCATTGTTGTTCGAATCAACGGGCTTGTAGTTCTCTTAACGGATTCACTCCCGTTTATATATAAACGGTTTCGCCTCAAAAGTCAAAAAGTTTTTTACATTTTGTTTTTTGAGAAAACACCTATTGGATCCAAAAGAGTTAACTTGAAGGATTTTGCTAATTTAGATTTGCTTTGATCCCCGTTTTGCCATAGGACCCTACCACTTTATGTTGGAACTCCTCTTACTGCTATCTTCTCAACATTTAAGGAGAGTGATTGCTGAAAATCACGACACATGGTGTGGACTTTCTCTACACAACTTTTCTTTATTAACGTAAACAACTTACTCAATTCGAATAGCAATACGGGCCAAATGATGTAGAACTTTTCTACGGTCGGCTGTAGAATTTTTTAACTATCCTTATGCCCCCCGGCATAGTCTTTACTTGTAATCGCAACGCAATCTTGAGCTTAGCTGACAACTTCTTTTGCAGTGTATTTTTTGGCATCCCCTTTGCGATAATTGCGGGTGGAATGAAAGGAGTTAACGGTTAAAGGAAAGGTTAGGTGAGTAAAATGTCGGTAATACTTGGATTAGTTTTCGTGGTGATTGCAACCGGGATCAGCACGTGGAGTGAACGAAAACTTGGGGGCTTCCCTAAAGAGAGTTGTTTAGAAAGTCGAGGTGAGTAAAATGTCTGTAATACTTGCTCTTCTTTTCGCTGGCATCGCAATTGGGACTGGCGTTTGGCTTCAAAGAAGACGTGCAGGGGTACCGAAAGAGGAGGCTCTGAAAGCAAAACTGCCCGCATTCCTGAAAGGGGTTTTTGTTCATCCTGGGCACGCCTGGGTGGAGGTGATTGAACCCAATTTGGTTGCGGTTGGAGTGGATCAATTCACCAGGTCGGTCTTCGGTTCGGTTGAGCGATTGACTCTGCCAGATACAGGGAGTATGCTTCAGCAAGGTGGAAAAGCTTGGAGGTTAAAAAGAGGAAACCGTGAATTGGCTCAAATCTCTCCCATCAGCGGAAGAGTGGAGGCGGTCAATCAAGACGTGATGCAAAATCCCCAGCTCTTGGCCCAAAAGGATGGTAGAAATAATTGGATGTTGAAGATCAGGCCATTGAGACTAGAAAGCGAGTTGCATAACCTGCTTCATGGAAACCTGCTGAGTCAATGGAACCAGGCTGTCAAGGATCGACTGGTAGCTACCCTAACCGCGGCTGAGTTCCCAGTGCTACAAGAAGGAGGGGAGATCAAGCCCGATTTGGGGAATGAACTGACCTCTGAGCAGTGGGAGAAGATAACCGCTGAGTTCTTTAATCCAGGTTAGAACGAAGGCAAATAAGGGTAAAGTTGAATCTCCCTAAAATGGGCATGGGCATGGCTTTTTAACATCGAAAGGATCTAACAATGCAAAATCTTCAGGAATTTATGCTTTTCACCAAAGCTACCGAGTATCTGATCGCTATTGCGTTCATGGTAATATTCATTGTTTTTTGGAGGGTGTTAAATGCTCCTCGCCGCCGTCCTTTGAGAGAATCCGTTGCTGAATCTTTTCAGGTCTTTAAGGGGATGTTCGCTCATCCCAGCCACACCTGGGCAGAAGTTGTCCAACCCAGCTTGGTCAATGTGGGAATGGACAAGTTCACCTCTTCGGTTTTTGGTTCCGTTCAAAAGATTGAGCTGCCCAGACAAGGAGATAGAATCTATCAAGGAGGTAAAGCTTGGAAAATACAAAAAGAAGATAGAGAATTGGTTCAGGTATCTCCTGTCAGTGGCAGGGTGGTGGAGGTGAATAGGAAGATTGCCGAAAATCCGAAGCTTCTGAACCAGGAAGATCCAGAAAGGAACTGGATTTTAAAAATTGCACCAATTCGTCTTACTCGAGAAGCAAGAAATCTCCTTTCCGGAGAGATGCTGGCGCGGTGGAATCAGGCGGTCAAAGAACAGTTGGTCGCCTCCCTGGTGCCCAGCAGTTATCCAGTCTTACAAGAAGGAGGAGAGATAAAACCTGATTTGGGCGATGAATTGACGACTCAGCAATGGGAGAAGATAGCCCGAAACTTTTTTAATACGTTCTTGGTTCATTAATACGGATTTGAGTACACAAGTTGAAGCCCGAACAAGGAGATATGGTGATGAGGAAAGCTATAATAATGAGCGTGATGGCATTGTGCATTGGTCTAATTGTCGTCACATACGCCGGTGGAGAGAAAAAGACAGAGGCCTCTTCATCAGAGGGTATGTCTGAGACTCTTAGTCTGGGCCGTGTGGCAAAGATATACGGACCTGTGACATTCTCTCACGGCATGCATTCGCTTGTTGCCGAGGATTGTGCAACCTGTCACCACCATAGCCCGGCGGGTCAGACTCCAGCTTGCAGCAAGTGTCATGCTGCTTCATCGGAGTCCAAGCAGTCGGGCATCCCGGGGCTCAAGGATGCCTATCATCGCCAGTGCATGGGTTGTCACAGGGAGATGGACATGGGACCCACGGGCTGTGCTGAGTGTCACACTAGCAAGGGTGCCAAGGTGATAAAGGTGGCGCAGGAGACACGAATTGAGAAGAAACCAGAAAGGGGACCTGAGGTCACCATCTTGAATACTCTCGAAAAGTTGTATGAGCCGGTGACATTCTCTCATGATGTTCACACCCTTTTGGCAGAAGACTGCGGAACCTGCCATCACCACAGCGAGCCAGGGCAGACTCCGGCCTGTAGCGAGTGCCACGGTGCTCCTTTTGATCCTAAGAATCTGAATATGCCAGGTCTTAAAGGAGCATATCATCTCCAATGTATGGGTTGTCACCAGGAGATGGAGAGTGGCCCCACAGGCTGCAATGAGTGTCATGCCAAGAAGGTGAGCCAAAAGACAGCAAGGGATGAAATGTAGATGTCTCGTAGTTGACCAGGCTTGAGCGTTGATCGTATTTGTCGTTATTTTTAGTTTTTCTACAAGGTGAAAGAGTGTTTAAGATAATTAGGATGAAACAAAACAAAGCGGAGGACTGCATATGGGAATCGATCGAAGAAAATTTTTGAAAGCTGTCGCAGCGGCTGGTGGTGCGGGTTTGGTTGGTAAATCTAAGTTGGCACGGGGGGTGGAGCATTTTACCGGCTATCCAGATCGCCTTGGCGTTCTTACTGATCTTACCCGCTGTGTCGGTTGTCGCACCTGCGAAGCTGCATGCAATGAGGTTAATAAATTGCCACCACCGAAAATTCCTTTTGATGACCAATCCGTCTTCGAAAAGACGAGGAGAACCAGCGAACGGGCATATACGGTGGTTAACCGCTACCCCAACCCGAAGCCTGGGGGACCCCCAATTTATGTTAAACACCAGTGTAGACATTGCGACGAGCCCGCCTGCGCTTCTGCCTGTCTGGTGGCCGCTTTCACGAAAACACCGGAGGGAGCAGTCAGTTACAATGAGGGTGTGTGCGTGGGTTGTCGGTACTGCATGACCGCCTGCCCCTTCTATGTGCCTGCTTATGAATATAACGATCCATTTTCTCCAGAGATCAAAAAGTGTACCATGTGTTACGATACCAGAATTTCCAAAGGTGGCATTCCGGCATGTGTGGAGGCTTGTCCCATGGAGGCTATGACCTTCGGCAAACGAAGCGATTTGATTAGGGTGGCCAGGAAAAGAATCCTGGAGCACCCGGACAAATACACTGACCACATCTACGGGGAGAATGAGGTCGGGGGCACCTCCTGGCTATATATTTCAGGAGTTCCCTTTGAAAAGCTGGGGTTCGCCACAGATCTTGGAACAAAACCCTATCCGGAGTTAACCCGAGGGTTCCTTTCTATGGTTCCAGGCGTGCTTGTGATTTGGCCTGCTCTCTTAGGTGGCTTTTACATGTTCACCCAACATCGGGAGCTGATGGATGAGGAGGAAGAGGAAATCATAGAAGAAAAGGAGAATTAATCATGGCCGAGTATGCGGAAAGAAGACCTGCAATTCAATCCTGGGTACGAGAGAGAATATTCCTCGGACTAAGCATCAAAGAATATCTAAGGGGGCTTATTAAGCCGTTCAACATCGTCGCTGCAATCATTATTCTGATTGGGCTTCCTTTTGTGGTCATGCGCTTTACGCAAGGACTTGGAGCTGTCACCCACGCCTCACAGGATCAACCATGGGGACTTTTCCTTGGCTGGGGACTTTTTACCGGTGTCCCTCTGGCGGCCACTGGATACATAATGGCATCAGCCGTTTATCTCTTCGGACTAAAAGACTATCATTCCTTGGTTCGACCCGCTGTCCTTACTGGATTTATAGGCTATTTATTCGCTGTCATTTTTCTTTTGTTTGATCTGGGCCGCCCCTGGCGGCTGCCTTACCCCATGACCGTTTCATTCGGTACAACCTCGGTCCTGTTTCTGGTAGGCTGGCACGTGGCTTTGTACCTTTCGACCCAGTTCGTTGAGTTTTGCCCAGCTGTCTTCGAGTGGATTGGATCGGATAGATTCCGCAGATGGGCCTTAGGAGTTACCATCGGAGCCACCATCTTTGGCGTGATTCTGTCGACGCTTCACCAGTCTGCGCTGGGCGCACTTTTTCTTCTTGCCCCGGGAAAGCTGCACCCGCTCTGGTACTCGGAATACATTCCGGTGTTTTTCTTCATCTCCAGCATCTTCGCTGGGCTTTCCATGGCGATAGCTGAAAGCACGGTTTCCCGTCGGGCTCTTCGTGGTCGGACGGATCGGATGGATCCTGTCCGTGCGGCCAACTTCGACAGGCTCACCATCGGCCTGGGGAGAGCAGCCGCCCTGGTTCTGTTAACCTACTTCTGCCTGAAGTGGGTCGGCGTTGCCCATGGAAACCACTGGGACCTTCTGAACACCTCCTGGGGCCACTGGTTTTTGGCGGAGGTCTTTGGCTTCGTTCTTGCGCCCTGTTTCCTGTTCGCCTATGGCGTTCGCAACAGAAGTGCCCGTTTGATCCGGTTCACGGCTTTTTTCACCATTCTGGGCGTTGCCGTTAACCGTTTAACCGTCTCAATGATCGCACTCAACTGGAAGCTTCCCCACCGTGAATTCTTTCACTTCAGGGAGTTGATTCTAGTGATAACCATCATCACCGTTGAGATTTTGGTCTATCGGTGGATAGTGAACCGATTGCCCGTGCACCGCGAACATCCAGACTATGGAGGAGCACATTAGAATAATACTAAGTAAGATATTGACAAAGTCGTGAAAGATTTTTTTGCCTTTTATTAATTGAATGGGTATATAATAAAGTCTTTCTGCGAGGAGAAAAACCTTTAGATGAAGTGATCCGATGAAAAAGAAAGCCTCAAAAAAGCAAAACGTTTTATCTGACGACGCAAAAAACCGTTGCATTTGGATGACTGCAGGAGTCATTTCCTTTAAACTGTGTCCGTTTGACTATGATTGTGAGCACTGTCATTTTGATGAAGCCATGCGATCGCAGGTCAGATTAAAGAGAATAAGCTCCAGCTTTAAAAGGCATAAACAAAAAACACCGGTGCCAAAAGACAGCCTTTCTGTACCCGATGACGATTCGGAGAAGCCTTTCTTTTTTACCTTCTCCGTGGGTGAGATAGACCAGGGATTGTATTTACACCCCACACACGCTTGGGTGCGTCGAGCAGATGATAAGAAATGGAAGCTGGGGATTGATAAGCTCTTGGCCTATGTCTTACCGCCTCCCGTAAAGGTTGATTTGGATGATTTGGATAAAGATCTAACAAAGAATCAGGCATTTGGAAAAATACATACGGAGGCGGGAACGATTTTTCTAATTGTGCCACTTTCCGGTCGTCTGATCCAAAAAAACTCCAGAATAGTCCAATATCCAGAGTTGGTGCAACGGGATCCTTACGGAGAAGGCTGGTTAGCCACCATGGACCGGTTGGAAGATCACTCCGAATTGGAAGAGTTGTATACCGGAACCGAGGGGGAGAAATTCTTGGAAGAGGAAGCCCAGCATTTGAAGTTCCTTCTCAAACATAGAGGTATAGAGGTAGACAACCTGGGAGCCACCCTGCCTGATGGGGGAGCTAATATCAAATATCTTCATCAAATCTTGCCCGGCCGAGTGTGTCTCAGATTGGCAGGTGAACTGACCATGACTGGAAGGCAGGGTTGGTGAACTCACTTTAGAAACGAAACGGGAAGGGCTAATAAGATTCCACATAGCTTGGTTCCTTCCTACCAGAAAGTAGATCCCCTTCAAGTTTCTCATTCCGGTAATGTTTGAATTGGGGCTGTTGCCAAACCATTTTTCACATAGGTTTCGTTAAGAAAGGTTTCGGTTGCGGTTACCTCTCGTTTATCGTAAGTCCTTGTCGTTTGTCGTACTAAAATAAAAGACGAAACCGACAGGCGGAACCGATACGTGGCCAAACACCAAACCGATAGACGACAAACAGACTTAAGCAACAGTCCCAGTATTTTCATCAATAGAACAAAAGACCCTATTGAGGATGGAACCGAATTGGTGAGGGGGGAGGCCTTCGTTACAAAAAAGAAAAACTAATCATTCCAGTGCTCTACTCTTTTTTCATCCACAAGATAAAGGATTTTTTTCAACCTTTTTGTTCTTCTTTTGCTTATCTGATAAACCTCCTTGATCTCTTGTTTAGCCCATTCCCCTTTTTTTAAATCATTGGAGAAGACCAACACCAAATTTTCACCCTTTTTTACCCGATCTCCCACTTTCTTTTTTATTAAGAATCCCACACCCGGGTCGATTTTGCTGCCCAGTGTTTCTCTGCCCGCACCCAACTTTGCTGCTGAGATCCCAATTTTCAAGGTGTTTATTGATTTCACATATCCCGTCTGGTCAGACTCAACCGTTATTTTGTGTTTTGCCCAAGGTAGAAGTCGATAATCATCTACTACTTTTGGATCGCCTCCTTGACTTCGGATCATTTGCCTAAATTTATCCAAGGCTTTTCCACTTTCTATCGCCTTTTCTAATTTCTCTTTGGCTCCTTTGAAACTTTTCGCCTTTCCTCCCAAAATTAACATATAGGCTCCTAAGGCAAAGGTGACCTTCATCAGATCCTCAGGTGCCCTGCCCTTAAGAGCGTGAATGGCTTCGATCACCTCAGTCGAGTTTCCCACCGCCTCTCCTAAAGGCTCGTTCATACTGGTTATTAAGGCAATTACCTTCTTCTTGAATCTCCTTGCTATCAGAATCAGATTTTTCGCCAGAAGAAGAGCCTCATCTTCTTTCTGCATGAAAGCGCCATTTCCCACTTTAACGTCAAAAACCAGCGCATCCGCCCCTTCTGCTAATTTCTTGCTCAGGATGCTTGCCGTGATCAAAGGAATGGAATTGACTGTGCCGGTCACATCCCTTAGGGCATAAATTTTTTTGTCCGCCGGAGCGATCTCGTCTGTTTGCCCAATCATGCAGACACCAATATCCGAAAGATTTCTCAAAAACTTTCTCAAAGCTAGACTGGTTTTAAATCCGGGTATGGATTCCAGTTTATCTAAGGTACCTCCGGTATGACCAAGTCCTCTTCCCGAGATCATAGGGACGGTCACTCCGAAAGATGTCACCAAAGGTGCCAGTATCAAGGAGACTTTGTCCCCCACTCCACCGGTGCTATGTTTGTCAACCTTTGGGCCAGGAATAGTGCTTAAATTCAAAACCTTTCCAGATCTCATCATAGCCAGGGTCAAGTTGAATATCTCTTCAGCCTCCATGCCATTCAGAAATATAGCCATCAACAAAGCCGATGCCTGATAGTCGGGAATTGTCCCTTTGGTATAACCTGAGACGAAATATTCTATCTCCTCTTTGGAGAGCTTCATTTTATCTCTTTTTCTGCTGATTAGCTCATACATGTTAAGCATTCTTCTTGCCCGAATAATTTTTTTCAAAAATTTTCTGTGAAATGAAAAAAATCCTTGACTTGAACTTTTTATTTGCTTTATTATAGGTGCATTTGCACCTCCATGAGAGCGAAGCCCGTGAAATGCGATGCTTATTAGCTAATCATTTCATGGGCTTTCGTTTTAAGTTAATTAGGGGTCTGCTGTCAAGATCCCGCCCATACGGGCTCGGAGGAGGCCGTCTGGGGGGATCTGTCTGGACGCTTGGCGGAGGAATTCGTATGCCGCTCCTGTGCTATTCGCCGTAATTCCGTCCAAATTAAGATTATTATGATTCATATCAGAAGTGGAAACCTTTAACGTGAAGGGCTAATCTGTTCAAGGTGAATCCGAAAGATTTTCAATTCCACGGATATATCTTGTTTTAATTAATTGGTTCTCCGGTAGGGGGTCTGCATAAAATTACGAACCTTTTCTCTAAATTCCATCTTGACTCTCAGCTCTTTTGCTCTGCTCCAGGATCTGGACCCCGGAAGATGTTCCGATTCGGCTGGCACCAGCTAGGATTAATTCCATAGCAATATTGTAGTATCTTATCCCCCCGGAGGCTTTGATTCTTATTGTGTCTCCTACAACTTTTTTCAAGAGTTTCACATCCTCTACTGTAGCACCAGAGTATCCGAACCCGGTAGAAGTCTTTACAAAATCTGCTCTGCAAGCCATGATGAGCTCTGTTACCCTGATCTTCTCCTCCTCGGTCAGGACCGCAGTTTCTATGATCACCTTCAATATTTTCTCATTTCCGATCGCATTGTGCACAGCTTTGATATCCTCTTCCACCAACTTAAAATCACCCGATTTCAAGGCTCCGATATTTGCCACCATATCGATCTCATCCGCTCCCTCTTTGATTGCCAACTCCGCCTCCTTTGCTTTTAACTCGGGTTTGTTCGCCCCTAAAGGGAATCCGGAAACAGTGCATACCTTGACCGATGATCCTTTTAGCAAATCGACACAAAGGCCAATCCAGACTGGATTAACGCAAACAGAGGCAAAGCCATATTTTTTCGACTCCTCACAAAGATTTCTTATCTGTTCTTCAGTTACCTCTGACTTCAGAAGAGACTGATCAATCATTTTGGCGATGTCCAAAACTCCTCCTTTCCCGGACGAACGCCCATAAGGGTGGGGTCTCCTTGATTCTGGTTTGAAAAGGGTCTCAGAAGGTTAAGCCTATCTGTTACAGTTCGGATTAGTGTGTTGACGCTAACTCATTATCTATCAGCAAGAGCATGGGGACTACCAAGCCTACCTGTAATAGGAGACTTGGGGCCCTCCCAATAGCACGGAATTAAAAGGTTGACGCCCTAACTCCGCAAGAGAAGGAATTGATCCGTAGGGATTTTAAGTTATTCGGTAATTAGTATGAATGCTTGCATAAACCTCGAAAAAACAAGAGAGCTCTGTTTTCCTCAAAGGCACCTTCCCAAGGCATTCCGAAGAAGAATTTGAGGCTTAGATTCCAGGAAGGTTTTAATCCTTCATCGACTCCAAAAACTTAGAGTTATTTTTGGTCTTCCGAATTCGATCCAAAAGAAATTCCATGGCCTCAACTGAGTTCATCTCATTCAAAAACTTCCTCAAGATCCAGACCTTATTGAGGTCATCCGGTGGGAGCAAAAGCTCTTCTTTTCTGGTGCCGGACCTATTGATGTCCATGGCCGGAAAGATACGGCGGTCAGAGAGTCTTCTATCTAACACCATCTCCATATTGCCGGTGCCTTTAAACTCCTCGAAGATCACCTCATCCATTCTGCTTCCAGTTTCCACCAAAGCGGTGGCGATGATGGTTAGGCTTCCCCCCTCCTCTATGTTTCTGGCCGCTCCAAAGAATCTTTTGGGCTTTTGCAAAGCATTTGAATCAACGCCTCCGGAAAGGATCTTTCCGCTGTGAGGAACCACGGCGTTATGGGCTCTGGCCAAACGAGTAATGGAATCCAAAAGGATCACCACATGCTCTCCGTGTTCTACCAATCTCTTGGATTTCTCCAGAACCATATCTGCCACTGCCACGTGCCGATCAGCTGGCTCATCAAAGGTCGAGCTGATGACTTCACCCTTGACCGATCTTTTCATGTCGGTGACCTCCTCGGGCCTCTCATCGATCAGAAGCACGATCAGCCTGATATCCGGATGATTGGTGGTGATGGCATTGGCGATCTTCTGCAAGAGCATGGTCTTTCCAGCCTTGGGCGGAGAGGTGATCAATCCGCGCTGCCCCCGGCCAATGGGGGTCATCAGATCCATAACCCGCATGGAGATCTCCTCGGTGTTGGTCTCTAACTTAATCTTCTTCAAGGGGTAAAGTGGGGTGAGGTTGTCAAACAGCATCTTATGCTTGGAGACCTCTGGATTCTCAAAGTTGACCGCCTCGATTTTAAGCAAGGCGAAATACTTCTCCGTATCCTTGGGTGGTCTTACCTGTCCGGAAATAGTGTCCCCCTTCCTTAAATCGAAGCGTTTGATCTGAGAAGGGGAGACGTAAATGTCATCTGGTCCAGGAAGGTAGTTATAATCCGGAGAACGCAAAAATCCATACCCTTCCGGCAAGGTCTCCAAAACCCCTTCCGCAAAGATGAAGCCATCCTTTTCGGTCTTTGCCTCCAGTATTTTGAAGATAAGTTCCTGTTTCCTCAAACCACCCACACCCGGGATACCCAAATCGTCGGCCAAATCCAAAAGCTCAGAGACCGTTTTACTTTTTAGCTCCACAATGTCCATAAATTATCACCTTTCCTTCATGATTCCTGCCGTTTCTTTCTGGCAGAAGGAATCATATTTTATTATAAAAGTTTGATTTTATTTAAGCTCACCTACCGTTCAAGGAAGAGTTTTAAAATGAATTTTCAGATTGCCTTCCTATGCCAGCCAGCACACGTTGGGTCTTGGTGTCTTTTTGAAAAAAGTCCGAATGAGGAAATTCCTACGAATAGTTCGCAAATGAGTGGCAATTATTTTGGGACTTATGGTTCTAATTCCATCCCCCAACAAGCTCAGGGTGGGGAATCCTGCTCTCGGAGAAGTGTCTCAATTAAGCAGGATCGACCAAACATTTTCCTCCTATGGTGTTATTCATTCTGTTCTGTGCATAGACTTTTCCCCCTCCGATTTTTGGATTCAATGAGGTTGAAGAAAGAGACCTTTACTATATCCTAATTATTGGCATAAACCATACAGTTCATGCCGGAGGAGAGAGAACTTACCCCCGCAGCCTCAACCAGCCTATACTCGCCCTTCTGTTTGCCTGCTCCTTTACATAGGTATCGACATCTCCTTTCAGCTCTGAAGTCGTTTTTTTGTTTTGCTTGCTTTAGTCCGTTTTTCCAGTGAGGTCGCTTTCACCTCAGAAAGTTCCTCTGTTTTTGCATCTCCCCATAGTTTTTCTAACTCATAGAATTCTCTAATCTCATTTAAGAAGATGTGCACCACCACATCCACATAATCCAGAAGAATCCATCGGCAAGCCTGATACCCTTCGTGATGCCATGCCCTTACGCCTTTTTTCTCCAGATTTTCTATGATCCAATCAGCAATGGCTTTGGCCTGAATCTCCACGCTTGCCGAACAGATCACAAAAAAGTCGCATATAGTGGATAGTTTCCTTAAATCCAGAATTTTTACGTCGGTTGCCTTCTTGTCTAAAGCCAATTTGCCTGCCAAGTATGCCAATCTCTTTGGCGTTATTCTCAAAAAACCCTTTCTCCTCCGGTTTTAAGTGTAAGGTTTAAGGTGGAAGTCTAAAGACGTTTGAGTTCTGAACCTTACCAATTACCCCTCTCCTTAAACCTTTAGGTTTTCTACTCCAAAAGCCTCTGGTGGTCCCTCCCGACTATTAAGGTGAGTTCTATTTGTTGATAATTGTTCTTCAATTTTCTACATACTACATTTTCTTTGTCAATCCCTAATGCCTGAGCGGTCAGAAGCGCTATCTTGGATGGGCTAGCCTCCTCCTCGGTTGTGCGATCCAGAATAAAACTCTGTTCGGCTTTTGAGTGTTCCAGATTTCCAACCTGGATGATATCGTAGACAATATTACCCACCCTCACTTCCCTCAACTTATCTGCCAACCTCTGTGCCAAACCCTCTTCTTGACTCCAATTTAGGATTTGGGTTCTTACTGAAATTGGTTCTTCACCCTGAGTTAGCTTGAGGGTGGCCGCACTTTGGCTGATCTTTCTGAAAAACGAAAAACCATAGATTAAAAGAAGGAAGGTCAAAAAGATTATGATTAGCTCCAAAAATTTGGAGCTTTTCTGTTTTTTTTCTTTGCTCTTATAAAATTTGCGAACTTTTCTTTTTCTGCTTTTTCTGAACATCCGTCAGATTGGGAAGGCGCGTTTAGTCTTCTAAAGGGGAATGCGAATATTTAATTAAGGTCTTTGGAAATATACATCTACGATGAATTTGGAAATCACTTTTGAGCAAAGATTTGAAAAAGGAAAATATCAGGATAAATACTCGTCAAGTAAATCAAACTCCAACCCTCCCTCTTTGTTCCCCTCGGCTCAGCGAAGCCATAACTCAGGATTCCTCGGCTGGTATAAATAGGGAAAGGTCAGGACATTTATGGTAAAGGAGAAACTATCATTAGGTTTATATAGCAACTGAAAGTTGGGCAAAATGGCATCCCTCATTCTCAGATGGTCCTTATGGAACACGGAAAGAGGTTGATGTAAATAATTTAGGCTTAAAGTCAATGTCAATGGATTGGAGAATTTATATTCCAAGACGTTGGTATACACACCAAAGCTGCCGCTTGTCTTACCACTTGAAAAATAGGAAAAGGTGTAACTGTGGGACATCCTGAACCTGTTTGGATCTAAAAGACTGAAGCTTTTTGTGTTAGACTCAATGCCTAAGAGACTCTCATTGGTTTGGTTTTTGGCAGGTGATTGTGATTGCGAAAAAGCTGAATTAAATGAGAGCAAAGTCAAACTAACGAAAAACAACGCTATTTTAGCTGGTGGCTTCATAACATTTAGCCTCCCATTGTAAATGTATCGGCACAAATATAAATGCATCTTGACTCCCTGTCAATACTTTTTTGCTGTACCTATAAAAATGTCACTCTTGAGTTCAAACCTTCAAGTGTGCCTTAATTATACACTCGGAATTCTATTCTTCACACCTGCAAGCCATTGTATCATACGCCTAAGGTAAAAGCGTCGTTTGTCCGGAAGACGATGCAGAGAGAATTTTCTCCATCCTCTCTAATTCCTCTTGAGAGTTTATCCCCAAAGTCTCTTCGGGGTTAGGTGCAACTACTGCCCAGATGGGCAGATTTTCTTTCCTTGAAAGCTCCAAAACATCGGTTAAATAATATTCTCCCTGCTTATTGTCTGTGGTGATTTTGCCCAACACGGAGAAAAGGGACTTGCAATCGAAGCAAAAGGTTCCAGTATTTATCTCTTTCACCTTTTTCTCTTCACCAGAGGCGTCCTTATTTTCCACAATTTTTTCCACCATTCCATCCTTGTTTCGGATTATTCTTCCATATCCAGAAGGGTCGTCCACTATGGAGGTCAAAACTGTGGCTACCACCCCTTTTGACCAATGCTCTTCTAAAAGCCTTTTCACTGTGTTGCTCGTCAGTAAAGGGACATCTCCGCATAGCACTAGGATATCCCCATCAAAACCGGACAATTGATCTTTAGCCTGCAAGACCGCATGTCCGGTTCCCAGCTGTTCCTTTTGCACCACGAACTCCACCTTCCCGAACGTCCCATCGGATAAATATAAAAGCGAGCTCTGTGTTCGTTCCCATTTGTGTCCAATCACCAGAATGATCTTTTCCACCCCCACATTTTTGGCGGTTTCGACTACATACTCGACCATCGGCTTTCCACCCAATTTATGAAGTACTTTGGGCAGATCAGATTTCATCCTCTCCCCCTTCCCTGCCGCCAAAATGATTGCTACTACTGGGTTTGAATCCATCGTTACCTAATCTAGGTGGCCTGCGGAGGATTTAGATTTCCTATTCAAAAAGATTCATATACGCCAATATGGGCCGCTACCTATTTTTTAATGATCCTATTTTTCTCATCCACGTAAATCACTTTAGGCTTATATTCTTTCGCCTCCTCGAATTCCAGCTCACAGTAGGAGACGATGATTAGAAGATCGCCCACCTGTCCTAACCTTGCCGCTGGACCATTTAAACAGATAGTTCCGGAATTTGCCTCCCCCACCAGGACATAGG
>Ga0209427_10000933_pt1 | contig 32764 bp, 28 predicted proteins | sample DeeMarSWOR136_30_FD_187465 | JGI IMG/M metagenome (GOLD analysis project Ga0209427, IMG submission 187465) | Marine sediment microbial communities from White Oak River estuary, North Carolina - WOR-1-36_30 (SPAdes) (version 2) | ecosystem: Environmental > Aquatic > Marine > Intertidal zone >...
TCTTGTGCTTATACTCGGCTTTGGCTGGTACGGTGATGGTCTCTTTATAGGGAACCTTGGGGGTCTTGAGCTCGACATTGACCCCGAATTTACGCTGCATCTTATCGGCGGCCACCTCTAGTTGAGTCTCACCGAGGCCAGATAGAATAGTTTCATTGGTATCTGCCTCTCGGTGAACCCGGAGAGTGGGGTCTTCCTCAACTATGCGGGAGAGGGCTACCCCCAGCTTGTCTACGTCGGCCTTGGTCTTGGGGTGTACTGCCTCGCCAAAGGCTGGCTTCGGGAACTGGGCCGGGGCGACTTTCAGCGGCTTATCCCGAGTGCCCAGGGTGTCTCCGGTGCTGGTCAGGCTTAATTTGGCGACCCCACCGATGTCTCCGGCGCTAAGCCGGGCTACCGGTTCCTGATTCTTACCCCTCAGGATGAAGAGCTGACCGAGGCGCTCCTGCTCCCCGCGCGTTGTGTTCCATACCTGGGAATTGCTCTCAATGGTGCCGCTGTAGACCCGAAAGTAGGTGAGCTTGCCGACATACGGGTCGGCGCTGGTCTTAAACACCAGGGCAGCTAGGGGGCCTTCAGGGCTGGGCTTAATCCCCGGCTCGCCTTTCTCGTCGAGAGTGCATACCTCCTGCTCTTTGGGTGAGGGTAGGTAGTGATGTATCGTGTCGAGCAGCAGCTTAATGCCTATATTCTGGGTTGCCGAACCGGCGAGGATAGGTACAATCCGTCGGCTCACTACCCCCTCACGTAAGCCATTAGTTAGCTCCTCAAGGCTGAGTTCCTCACCACCGAGGTATTTCTCAATCAGCTCATCACTAGTCTCAGCGATGGCCTCAATCAGTTTCTCCCGAAAGGAGTTGACCTCGGTCTGTAGCGAAGAGGGTATCTCCCCCTCTTTAGGTGGGGCGCCGGTATAGCCCTTCAGGGTGATAAGGTCCACTATGCCTTGAAAATCATGCTGAGCACCGATAGGCAGCTGGATGGGGATGCATTTAGAACCGAATTTTGCCTGAATCTGCTTTACCGTTTGGAAAAAGTCGGCATTCTCGCGATCCATTTTATTGATGAGGATGAGCCTGGCTAGGCTTGCCGCCTCGCTGTATCCCCAGACCTGCTCCGTGCCGACCTCAACGCCGGAGGCAGCACAGACGGTAATTAACGCTGCCTCGCTGACCCGGATGGCGGCTTTGACTTCGCCGACAAAGTCGGCATAGCCCGGGGTATCAAGCAGGTTTATCTTGACATCCTGCCACTCGGCGGGGAGTATGGTCAGGTTAAGACTAATCTTGCGCTTTATCTCATCGGGGTCATAATCTGAGACCGTCGTCCCGTCATCAACCCTACCCAGTCGGGTGGTGACGCCAGCCGTAAACAGCGCTGCCTCAGCTAGTGATGTCTTGCCGGCACCACAATGAGATAGCAAAACGACGTTACGAATATTCTCCAGTCCATACTGCTTCATCTAATCACCTGTTCTCCCTAGTTTATTCCCTCATATTATAGTCGTAGTTGGCTAGAGGCGGCAAGTAACCCTGTCTTGGTTACTTATGCGTCTTAACTACAGCTCGAAGGTGGACTTAAGAAAGCGGAGGATTTTTCGCTTAAGTAACGGGTACCACAGCCAGATAGTGGCATGGCCCCCGGGGAACCAAGAGATAGCTGGCTTGCCACTTGCCTTCCAGAAGTCAAGCGTCGCTTCTCTGGGAATGACCTCATCCCAGCGGGCGCTTATCAGTAGCAGGGGGCGGTTACGGAGCAGGTGAGCGTAGGTCATAGCGTCAATGAGAAAGCCTCTCTCCGGTGGGTTGACCGTCTCAATCCCCTTCTCGGCTACTTCATTGAGGTATCGGGAGTAGCGCTGCTGTTGGGTGGTGAATTCCGCTTCAGTGTGCCTAAATCCCCACCTTTTAGGCAGGGTCTTACTCATAAAGGCAATCTTTTCCAGATTGCCTCCGCTAGCTACCAGCACCCCGGCTCTAATCCGGCTATCTATCCCCATGGCGATTGCCGAGATGAAGCCGCCGAAGCTTATCCCGATGACCCCCATCTGCTCTTTATTTAGCTCGGCTCTGGTCTCGGCCCAGTCGATTACCTGGCGCACATCAATTACGGAGATTCGGTAGTTCTCAAACCACTCGTCTGAGCTGAGGCGGCTCGGTCCGTTGGGGGGCATACGGCTGGAGTGCAGCACTAGGTACAGGATAAAGCAGGCTATTCCCCTTCTCACCAGAGACCAGGCCAGGATTTTTAAGGGAATTACACTCCGGTCACCCAGCCCGTGAATTAGAATCGCTAGAGGCAGCTTACGGCCAGTTTTGGGTCTGAAGTATTCGCCCCAGACGGTGTTACTTTTCTCATAGTGGGTGGGGTGGGCCGTAGGAAAACTAACCGTATAACGCTGCCAGCTACGATTTTCCTTGGCTAGCTTAACGTTGAAATTCGGATTATCGGCCTGATAACTATATAGATTCATTATTTATAAACCAGTAAGTAGCTGTCACGGCCGTTGCTGACGCTCACGGTAGGATCCAATGTAACGCCGGGCACTCCCCTCGGTGACCGATCGGCACAAAATCAACGTTATAAGCAGTCGTCTGCCTCGTCTGACATTATAACACTATTTGCCCTTAGCGGCGTCTCTTTTATCCTGGTTGCCTGACCTCGACACCAGCGAGGCGCTCCAGAGCCTTAACCAGGACCTGAGTGCCGCTTCCGCCCTCACCGGAGTCTTGAAGCGAATAATAAAGCTGGTTTACGAAGCTCGTTACCGGCAGGGGTAGCTTCATCTCAGCGGCGACTTCCATAACCAGTCTCAGGTCTTTCTGCACCAGGTCAACCATAAACCCGGGACTGAAATCCCTCTTGGTAATGCGCGGGCCCAGATTAGCCAGCTGCCATGAGTCGGCGGCGCCACCCTTGATGGCGTCGATGGCTTTCTCTAGGTCGGCTCCTGACTTCTGGGCGAATACTAGCGCCTCAACTACTGCATTGAGAGTGCCCACCACCAGGATCTGGTTCATGAGTTTTACTGTCTGCCCCATGCCGTTACCACCGACGTGGACGATGTTCTTTCCCAGCACCCCAAAGATAGGTCGGCAGCGCTGAAATACTTCGCCGTCACCACCGACCATGATGGCTAAGGTTGCCTTGACGGCACCGACGTCTCCCCCGCTCACCGGGGCGTCCAGCATGCTAACCCCCTTTTCCTTAAGACGGGCGGCAATCTCCCGGGTTGCCTTAGGGGAGATGGTACTCATGTCAATGACCACCGAGCCGGGGCTAGCGCCCTCGATAACGCCGTCCTTACCCAGAATCACCGCTGCTGCATCTTTCGTATCGGAGACTATGGTAATGACTACCGGGCACTCCATAGCTAGTTCTTTCGGTGAGCTTGCCTTCCGAGCCCCTTCTTTAGCTAGGGCTTCTGCCTTGGACGCCGTGCGGTTATAGGCAACGACCTCAAAGCCGGCCTTGAGCAGATTACGGGCCATGGGCATCCCCATGATGCCGAGGCCAATGAAGCCAACCTTTTCGGACACAACTAAAACTCCTTATTTTTCAGGGGGCTGGTTAAGGGCAATATTCCTAATCTTCCCCCTTCTTAGTAATCTGCATCATTATTGATAATAAAGGCTTCACGGAAGCAAAATGGCCACCATCCAGGAGAACAGTCTGCCCGGTCATATAGCTTGACGCATCTGATGCTAGGAACAAAGCTGTATTGACTATCTCCTCAGGCTCAGCTATGCGCCCTAGAGTAGTATTATTCTCGACCTCTTTGATCATTTTCGGGTTTTCTATTATAGCCTGAGAAAATCTTGTCCGTACAAAGGCAGGCGCAATGGCATTTACCCTGATATTATATTGTCCCCACTCCTGAGCTAGCACCTTGGTTAGCATAATAACACCCGCCTTGCTTATGGAATATACTCCCAACCCGACAAAGGGTCTAACCCCGTCCTCTGAAGACACATTGACAATACTCCCGCCACCCTGCTCTCGCATTAACTTACCCAATGCCTGGCTTAAGAAAAAACAGGTTTTAAGGTTTAATCCCATGGTCACATCCCACACTTTTTCGTCAATATCGAAGACTGAACCGTATACCGGATTGGTGGCGGCGTTATTAACCAGGATATCAATGTGGCCAAATTCAGCCACCGCCCTTTTAACTAGGTCATTGAGCTCAGGGAGGTGGCGGACATTAGCCGATACGGCTAGGGCCTTCCTGCCCATCTTGGTTATTTCATCCGTGGTTGTCTCTAGGTCCGGTAGCTTCCGGGCGGCGAGCACGATATCAGCTCCGGCTTCGGCTAACCCCAAGGCGATGTTTCGACCGATACCACGACTACCACCGGTAATTAGTGCTACCTTTCCCGACAAACGGAACCTGTCTAGGAACGACTTCCGGTCCGCTGTCCCTTTCTGCTCACCAGTCATAACATTTCACCTCCGATACTCAGAGTGGTACTAGGTTCCTAATCATGAACCCCTTACGCCTAAAGTAGATTACTTGGAAACTAATCGAGACGGCTCCTGCTTCAGGTCTTTTGACTGGTCTAACTCGTTGTTAATTCCAGCTAAGTATTTAGCAATGTTCTTCTTGGACTCGTAGTCATACCCCTGATTTAGGGCGATTGTCTCCATGATGGGGGAACCACCACCGTGAACGCCGGCAATCTGATACCAGGCAGCCATGGATGAGGCGGTCAGGTTCTCCACGAGCCGCCAGATACGGTGCGCTACCTCAGGTGGAATTTTGGGATTTCTCATGATGTACTTTTCGAGCCAGGCTTTGGTTTCTTTTTTATTGAAGTCATCTTCATAGGGTAGGGTTACAGCTAGCCCACCAGCGATCTCTGCCAAGAGGTTGAACTCATGATAGATCGTTTCTCCCGTAAGTCTACGGCCCACATTAGCGTATATCTCGTTAGGGAAGAATGTGCCTGAGGGGGTCTTTTCCCCGTAAACGGCACTGGCGATACCAGCAGCGTATGATAGCTCGGCGGCTCCAGCATACTCGGATAGCTTCTCCCTAATATGGGAAGCCTTTTCAATGTTATTGGCCTCAGCAGCTAGACAGGCCGCCCCACACAGGATATCGGACACAGCCGGTTTGCAGCCGGAATAACTGTGCCGATGGGAGTCAGCAAATAGCAGTGCAAGTCTTCGGCCAAAGTCCCATTCTTTACACATGAACACCCTATCCTTGGGAACATAGACATTATCGAAAACGACGATTGAATCAGAGACCCCCATTTCTGCAAAAGTACATTTGCATTCCTTTCTTTCTCTTACCGAAACTGGTCGGGTGATTAGGTGAATGCCATCCCAGTCAGCCGGAAGAGCAAATGCTACGGCATAGTCTTTGTCTTCTTCCCGGAGAGCGCGAGTGGGTAGTACAAATAGCTCATCAGCATAAGCAGCCATGGTGATTGAGATTTTGGCGCCTCGAACCACAATTCCATCCTCTCTTACTTCGGTGATATGAACATAGGCGTCAGGGTCTGCTTGCTCAGAGGGCCTTTTTATTCTATCCCCCTTCATGTCAGTTTGAGCACAGGCGCCGGTCAAATCCTTCTCCTGGTAGACTCCCAGATAGTCCATGAAGCGGCGGTGATACTCGGTTTGGTATTTATCGTCCATCTCTTTAGTGGCGATGGAAAGAGCGATAATAGCATCCATACCCATACATCTTTGGGTGCAACCACCCACTCTTTGACAGAGTAGGCGAACCATCTTCTGTTTTTGTATCAGGTCGTAGGCGCTTTGAGGTAGGTGGGTGAAGCGATTTATCTTTTTGCCAGTCAAGGAAGAAGTAGCGGTTAGTAACCCATCCCACTCTGGGTCTTGTGCCAGTTCAAAGGTAACGCACATAACGTTTATGCCTGGTTTAATTCTGGGGTCATCCCTGCCTACCTTGTCACCTCCGATGTAGAGGTTAGGCTTCATTTTCATTAAATCCGAAACATACTCTGCAGAATTTCTCATATAGTTTTACCTCCCATATTGCGGCTAAGAAAATTTTTACCGTGACTTCGCAGGCTCCCTTTATTATTGATTATTGTTCGCGCTCACATCACAGCGGCTCATGACAGAACAGTTCCACTATATGATGCTAACCGATACTAACCTTGAGCAACTTGGGTAACTGATGAATGGGGGACTGCTGGAGCAACCCTATGCCTTACTTACTGCTTAACTCCACCCCCCACCGAAGCAAACTTAGCTATAAAAGATATGCCATGAAGCTAGGCTGGGCTCTGGCAGCGATTTCAAATGCAAAGACATAATTACTGAATTGCTACCACCACCCCCATCTTATTCCAGTGAAGGAACAGGCATGATACTGTATCTCAGTAGGCTTACTCCCATAATAGTGGCTATCTCCGGCTTCCGCCCTGATCCTTCTGCACTTCGCTTACGTCGTCGAATGTAGTTTCCTTCGCTATTAATGCGGCTTGTAAGCGGCTCCGGACCTGGAGTTTATCCATTATGTTGCGCAGGTGCACCTTTACCGTGTTCTCAGCTATAACTAAAGTATTAGCGATTTCCCTGTTGGTGGCACCCTCCCCAATCAAAGTAAGCACTTCTTTTTCACGCTTGGTCAACTGCAGTTCATCATCAGTGGGCTTTGCCTGCTCAGTAGTGTTCAGTGCACTGAGTTCCTGAAGCATCTTTGATGCCATTGGGGGAGAAATAATCACGCCTCCCTCAGCAATAATACTGACTGCTTTAACTAGGTCACTAACCGTAGCATCCTTAGTCAGGTATCCCCTAGCTCCACATTTCAGGGAATTAAAGAGGTCGCGATGTTCTTCAGAATGGGTGAGCATCAGGATTTGTGTGCTGTTGGGTAGACAGTTACGGATGCGGCAAGCCACATCTGGGCTACCGCCTTCTATTTCGGTGTCAAGGATGATTACATCTGGCTTGAGCTGTCTGGCTTTCTCAATCGCCTCAGTGCCGGACCCACAAGCACCGACCACTTCTATCCCTGGCTGGCTAGCCAGTAGCCTAATCAGCCCTTCCCGAAATATCTCCCTTTTGTCAACCAATAATAAATTCTTTGGCACTTGGCTGCTGCACCGCCTTAAATTCCCAGACACAATAAAGGTCTAACTTAATTAGGCAATAAATTATATCTCACTATATTTCGCAAAGCAAACTAATCAAGCAAACAAAATAATACCAAATAGTTAAAAATGACGCAAGTAAAAATACCCCTCTTGAGGTATGGCTAATCGATACCGATTAACATCATAATGTTTCCAAATTGAGTGTTAAAAGTCTATTAAGGTGAAATCTCACTGTACTTTGATTATTTCGAAGCGTCCACTCCTCTGCGAGGGCTTGGGGTATTTGATCGGTGAGCTGTTGGAGACAGCAATAGTCAAGGCCACAGATGAAGAAACCGCTGAGCAGCTTTGTGCTGGATTTGTGCCTGACCTTATCATTGTCGATCGTCCGAAGGCGAAAGCCTATAGGCAAATGTGCTCTTTGTGTGCATTAAACAGTGAGGCTACAGTTATATTAGTTGGTTGGGAAGACAATGCCTTGGCGGTTTTTTCTTGTGAACGAGTGATGCCAGCCACTCTACAGAACTTAATAGAGTCAGTGAGGGAGAGTCTAACGAGGGCAAGATCAAATAATGGTATTAGGGATTTATAGTCTTAGCCTCGTCTTTTGTTCAAATATGGGACTTTAGAGCGGGGTAGCAGATACTGGCTAATAATCAAGCTAAGGAGGTAAAGATGCCGGAGCACTATATTGAGGAATGGCCACCATACACCCAGAATGATATGGAGAGAAGAGAGGGGGTGTTAGCGGCTGCCCGGCTTGCCGCCAATGCAGCTATAACTGCCCCCAAGGGTGGAGGTGTGCCTATAACTGAGGCCCATATTGTTCATGGTGAGAAGGAGTTGGTTCAGATTGCCAAAAAGATGGTGGAACTGGCTGAAGCAAATCCGGCTAATGAGATGTGGAGGACTATTTTTAAGACTGAGGCAGAGATGGTCAGGATGACCGACGTAGTCCTTTTCCTGGGTTGCCATACGGCTCTTAATCCGTTTGATATTACTTGTGATTATTGTTCTGGCCCTGGGAAGGGATGTAAGTGGCTCTATGAGCAGAGGAAAGCAAAGCATGGCATTATTGATGAAGAGCAGGTAATTCATCCTGACTGGTTGATAGATGGGCCGTTCTGTACGTGGCGTATTGTCGACTTTGGTCTGGGCGTCGGCACCGCCCTGAAAGTGGCGAAGAAACTATTTGTGGACTGTCGAGTAATGATGAGTGTGGGTCTAGCCGGACAGAAGCTTGGGTACTGCCCGAAATCCCAAATGGTAGTGGGAATACCAATGGCTGCCCTGTCGAAGGATCCCTATGCCGATATCTTGATGGACTACCATCTCTTTAGCGAGAGGAAGTACATGGCGAGTGCCCGTATCCGCCATGTCATAACCCGTATGGTACAGTGGCTCGATTATCGCCACTGGCATCCTAGCCAGACGGAAGTAGCCAAGAAATGGGTCGAAAGCTTGGAAGAGAAAGGAGAGGGGGAATAAGATGGCCATCATTGATTTTGATAAAGTAGCCAATGAGGAGCTGGTGTTAGTAGCCAAGATGGGTGCCCTGGCTGCCCTGAATGCGCCCCAGATAACAGAAACAGTCCAGGTCAAAACATCGATCGTCTACGGTAAAGAGGATGTTCTCCCTATGGTCAAATTCCTTAGGATCAAGGCAGAGGACAGCTTCGTTGACTTTGGGGAATATCGCACCCTGGCGAGATGTTATGAGGAAGACAGGCTTCCGGTTGTCTTGATAATTGGTATTAGTAACTTGAGACGGATGGAGCTTAATTGGAACTGTGGTGCCTGCGGTTTTGCCACCTGTGACGAGTTTAATAAGTATGCTGAGGAAGTAAGGACTGAGGTTGGTGCCTATGGTTACGGTGGGGGACCGTTCTGCTGCTGGAAGGCTATCGATGCCGGCATAATCTACGATTGGGCATGTGCCGCCATCGCCGAATGCAATGTGGAAAACAGACCAGAGGCTTCTGTAGGGCAGGCAGGAATGCAGCTCGTTCCTCACTTAGAAGGCTGTGAGTGGGTCAGCGGTATCACCATCGGCCCGTGCGGAGGCGACCAGGTATGGTTTAATAGACCGGCTCTGCAAGAGACCTTTACCGAAAAGGATGTAGTAGAGCATTTGCGAAGGGCGATACCATCACATTTCCTCGCTTTTCCGGGTACGGGAGACCCCAAAGTCAAGTATGGGCCTGATTGGGAAACCGATCCGAAGTATGTGAGGTTTGAGGGGAAACCTAAGGAATTCTATGAAGAGCATGCTCGAAAGCGAAAGAGGATAAATAAGATTGTTGAGCAGTTCAAAAGGGAAAGACAGGGGAAGACAGGTAAGTCTTAGTTATAACAGGCGACTTGTGAATCGCGGCTTGTGCTCTGAGTGTAGAGGTAATCTATGCGGCTGGGGTAGTACAAGAGACAGAAGAGATTACAAAAGGCTATGGAGTGAGGTATGAAGGAATATGAGTATAGCCAGCGAGTGCTAGGAAACATCATTAAGGATAAAGCCGAGCAGAACCAGGATAGGCCATTCATCCAATTTGAAGAGGATAAGCCGGTTAGTTATCGAGAGGTTGATGAGATTAGCAACCGGGTAGCAAACGGGCTAATTAACCTAGGAGTCGGCAAAGGAGATAGAGCGGCTTTGTTTCTTCCCAACTCCTTGGAAATGGTTTATAGCTGGTTTGCCTGTTCCAAGCTTGGGGCGATTGATGTTCCTATTAACTTAGCCAATAAGGGTTTTTTCCTGTCTCACGTGATTAATAACTCCGAGAGCAAGCTGATAATTATAGATCGCCAGCTTCTCGACCGCCTGAAACTCATTGAAAATGATCTACCAAAGCTTGAGACAGTGGTTATCCGATCTAAGCCAGGCAGCACTGAGGATGTACCCAAGTTGAGGTTTAATGTCAGGCATTATGATGAGTTGTTGTCGGCCTCTTCGGTTAGACCACAGGCTGATGTTAAGGTGGGTGACATTCAAAACATATTATACACCTCCGGCACTACCGGTCCCTCAAAAGGTGTCATGATGTCCCATGGACAAATATATGTCGAAGCTTCTGAGTGTGCTGAAGTAGAGGGAACTACTCCAGAGGACGTTTACTTCACCTCTCTGCCGGTTTTTCATGCCAACGCCAGATACCTGAGTATACTGCCGGCCATGACGGCGGATGCAAAGGTAGTCATATATGAAAGGTTCAGCGCCAGTCGGTTCTGGGACCAGATAAGGAAGACCGAGGCTACTATTTTCAACACTCTGGGTGCAGTAGCCGTGTTCCTGTACAATCAACCGAGGAAACCTGATGACGGGAATAATCCGGCAAGACTCTGTCTTTGTGCGCCTATGCCGCCGGAGATTGTTGCTGGTTTCGAGGATAGATTCAGAGTGAAGACCATGGAGCTATACGGACTGACTGAAACCGGAGCTATTGTGTACAATCCCTCCTGCCGAAATAAACCTGGTTCGTGCGGGAGAGCGACCAAGAGCTTTGAAGTGGCGATCTTCGATGAAGAAGACTGCCCGGTTCACCCTGGGGTGACGGGAGAGATTGTTTGTCGGGGTAGATACCCCTGGGCTATGTCGGTAGGATACTACAACATGCCGAACAAAACCGCCGAGGCCTACCGGAACTTTTGGTTTCACACCGGCGATGGCGGCTATATGGATGAGGAAGGCTACCTATATTTCCGTGACCGGATTAAGGATTACATTCGAAGGAGAGGGGAGAATATCTCGTCTTCTGAAATCGAGGCAGTAGTTAATGCCTTCCCCAAAGTACTTGAATCTGCCGCTATCGCCGTCAAATCGGAGGTCGGGGAAGACGAGGTTAAGATTGTGGTTGTTTCAAAACCCGGGGAGGAGATATCTCCTGTGGAACTGCTTGACTTCTGTCAAGACAGAATGCCGTACTTCGCTGTGCCCAGGTATGTGGAGTTTGTTGAAGGCCTCCCCAAGACACCCAATGAGAAGACGCAAAAGGCCAAGCTTAGAGAATTGGGGATTACTGAGAATACCTGGGATAGAGAGAGTGTCGGATATCAGGTAAAGAGGTAGAATCCTCTCGGCTTCCTGATTGTATTGTATTTGGGGAGGAACATCTTATATATCATTGGTCAAGCCTGAACGTAGACGGTTAATTTAGGGGTTAGAAATAATCTTAATTATAAGGAGGACAAAGCAATGGGGATGAAGGTTGTAGTAGTACATTCTATTGCGGCTGAGGAGAATACCCCAGCGGGCGATTCGGTCAAGGTTATGGTCAATGCCGAGCGCGATTGCATGCGAGTTGTGGCTAATTCGGATACCGAGATAGTGATGCGGGTGCCACGATGGGGGATGAGGGACGGTCTGGACGGCTTTTTTCACCCACTGACTAATCGATTGAATGACCGGAATGTGTACCATCAGATCGTGGCTGCCGAGAAGGAGGGTTTTGACGCAGCGATCACCGCCTGCTATTACGACCCGATACTGCGAGAGCTCAGAACGGCGGTAGATATACCGGTGGTAGGTATCGCTGAAGCATCGATGCACCTGGCAGCAATACTGGGCTACCGATTTGGGGTGGTGAGTATCTCCCCAGAAGGAGCGCTCGATATGGATATGAATGTTGACCGGTGTGGTTTAAGGCAGAAGTGTGTTGGCGTTATATCGATGGAGGATACCCATACCGGTTGGCTGGCGGAAACCTTGGTAAGCCCGCCGGAGACCTTGGAAAGAACAATTGAGAAGTTTACGGATGCGGCAAGGCAGTTAATAGCCCGCGGTGCCGATATAATCTGCGATGGCTGAGGGTTACTTGACGCGGCGTTGCCGCGTGCCGGTACCTTTAAGGGACTTGAGAAGAAGTACCCTAATGGTTTCTGGGAGGTGGATGGGGTTCCTCTGGTAGACGTCTACGGGTCTGCTATCAAGCTGGTAGAAATGCTGGTGACTTGGAAGAGATCGGGTATCCCCTGGATAAGCCGGGTGTCCTACTACAATAAATTAACACCGGCGGCGCTTAAATGCAGTGAAGATGTAACCAAGGATGTTTATGGTGGCTATTGGGACTGCTAGGTTTGAAACACAAGTATAACTGTATTGGAGAATACTGAGGATATGGGATTAAGAGGAGTTTCGATCATAGGCGTTGGGTCTACTCCTTTTGGAGTATTGGAAGGGCGGACCCTGAAAGAGATGGCCACGGCGGCCTGCAATGAGGCTATCAAAGATGCCGGCGTCGATAGAGGCCAAATCCAAGCCTTCTACCTGGGCAACTATATCGCCGGAATGATTCTCGGACAGGAGACCATCGCCCCCTTGATCGTTAACAGTCTTGGACTAAACAGAGAGATCCCAAGTACTAAAGTCGAGGGTGCCTGCTCCTCTGCCTCCATCGCGTTGAGGCAGGGTCATCTCTTGGTGGCTAGCGGGGTCTATGACATTGTCTTGGTAGCCGGAGTGGAGAAGATGACTTCAGCTTCTACAGAAAAGGTCACTCAGGCTCTGGCATCGTCTATTGATATGGAAACGGAAGGATTGACCGGATTGACCTTTCCTGGTTACTGGGCATTGATAGCTCGGAGGCACATGTATGAGTTTGGCACTACCATTGAGCAAATTGGCATGGTATCAGTCAAGAATCATAACAATGCTGTCGTCAACCCAAGAGCTCGATTTCGAGATCCGACAACTCTTGACGAGGTAATGAGCTCAAGACTCATTACCGACCCGCTAAAGCTCTTCGATTGTTGTCCCATTGCTGACGGCGCTGCGGCTGCAGTGCTGTGTGCTGCGGAGATGGCGGAGGATTTCACCAAGAAGCCCGTGGACATAATCGGGATAGCTCAAACTACGGGGTATAGTAGTCTTTATGAACAAGCACAGCTGGTGGCCCTGCCAGCTACCGTCTCGGCGGCTAAACAGGCTTTCGAGATGGCCAAGCTGAAGCCCGAAGATATTGATGTCGTTGAACTGCACGATTGCTTCACCCCCGCCGAAATTGTTGATGCTGAGGATCTTGGCTTTTTCGAGAAAGGAAAAGGGGGGTGGGCGGTTGAGGAGGGTATAACCCAGGTAGGTGGTAGACTCCCGGTTAATCCTAGCGGCGGTTTAATTTCGAAGGGTCATCCTGTGGGAGCCACCGGGCTGGGGCAGGCATACGAGGTCGTAAAGCAGCTGCGGGAAGAGCATGAGAATCAGGTGGCGGGAGCCGAGATAGGGTTAACTCACAATGCCGGTGGCACCGGCGGAGTATGCTGCGTCAACATTCTGAAAAGGAGATAAGATGGGTGGTACTCATAATCGATTAATGGCGGTCGAATGTGGAGTGTGCGGCAAGCTCTACATTCCTCCAAAATATTTATGTCCAGAAGACGGGGCTAATCAGTTCACCGAGGTGCCACTGAGTGGGCAGGGTGAGATCCTCACCTATACTACTATCAGGGTACCATCGCTGGGATTTGAGGATCAGGCTCCCTATGACATTGCGGTAATCCGGCTGAAGGAGGGAATTAATCTGACTGCTCGAATTATCAGCCAAGAAGAAGAGGAATTCAATATCGGCGATAAGGTATCTTTCGTTAAGAAGGAAGGGGGAGCACATTGGTTTACGATTGTCAGCTAATGTGCTGCTTGGCACCGGGCGGTTGGTAATGGGAAACACTAAACAGAATTCAAGTAAGGAGACTGGGAATGGGTAGACTAGATGGAAAAGTGGCTATTATCACTGGTGCCGGCATGGGTATCGCCAAAAATATGTCGCTGTTGTTTGCCAGGGAAGGTGCTAGGCTCGGTCTTCTGGATATCAAAGAAGCTGAACTACAGCAGACTGTTGCGGAGATCGAGGCAATCGGTGCCGAGGCTTTCATGGTAGTGGGTGACGTCAGACAGACGGGAGACATAGATAAGTGGGTAAAAACTGCGATAAGTAAGTATGGAAAGGTCGATATAGAGGCAAACATTGCCGGCTTGCAGGTTGGTGGAGCCGGTCCAGACCAATTCTACGATGTGCCTGACGAAGCTTGGAACACGACTCTGGACGTTAATCTTAAGGGGGTCTGGCTCTGTTGTAAGGCGGTAATACCGCACATGGTAGAGCGAAAAAAGGGGAAGATCATTAATATGGCCTCATGTCTCGCTTTGGTTGGGGCGGTACATAACATTCCCTATATAGTCTCTAAGCATGGCGTGCTGGGCTTGACTAGGGCTCTAGCTGTGGATCTGGCGCCAAAAGGAATAAATGTCAATGCCATCTGTCCGGCAGAGGTTGATACTCCTCTACTTAAGCAGGTAGTGGAGCAGTGTGGACCATTGGAGGAGCTAACCAAAACATGGGGAATAGGGCACATAGTGTCACCACCGATGCCGATGGAAGCTGTCTCCAGGTTAGCATTATTTTTGGCATCTGAGGATTCAGACCAATTACATGGTCGGGCCTTCCATCTGGGCGGATGGACTGCCCTGATACCCTAGCTAATCTCATCTTAAGTATTATCCGTGAACATGTACAAGGATAGTTTTGGCATAGTTTTGGTCAAGTGAATTTCCTTGGGAGTATTAGGAGTTTAACGGAGGCAAGAAGGAAGAAGGAGGTAACAAGTAGAGTATGACGGGGGCACCGGGTAGTCCGCCCAAGTCGAGTTCACCAAATGACGCTGGTGATGGAAGACCGGCCAATTCCAGTCGATTAGACACTAACCGGTTTAAAAAATACGCGCTCACTGCCGTAAGACATGAGAGCTTTGTTCTCGTGGTCATTCTAGCGTTGTTGATGGTTGCCTTTAATGTTATTTCCAACCGGTTATTTGGCCGCCCGGAAAATTTGGTAAACATCATCATCCAGTCTTCTACCAGAAGCTTGGCAGCAGTGGGCCAAGCCCTTGTCATTCTAACAGCAGGCATCGATCTTTCTGTTGGTGGTGTCGCAATATTGGCAGTGACCATGGGTGGGGCGCTAATGACTGCGACCGCAGGTTATTTAGGGCCGGTACCTGTGGGTGTTGGTGTGTTGGCAATGCTGCTAGTTGGAGCTGGGTTTGGAGCGATAAATGGTTTATTGGTATCACGCCTGAGGGTCCCTTCATTGATAGTCACGCTGGCTACTTGGCAAATGGCACTTGGTATTGGGTCCCATCTCACAGCTATGGGAACCGGCAAGCCAGCCGTGATTATTGAGCTACCGCCGGTCTTAGCTATCCTAGGGCAGCGAGGTCCCGGAGGGGTACCGACGCCGGTTGTCGCCTTTATCGCAGCGATTGCAATTGGTTACTTTATTCTGAACCACACAACCTTTGGCAAATCAATTTACGCTGTCGGCGACAACGAGACGGCGGCTTACCTCTCTGGTGTAAAAACGAGAAACATTAAATTCTGGGTCTACCTTATATCGGGCTTCTGTGCTGCCATCGCTGGCCTGCTCCAGATGGGACGTGTGCTTGCTGCCTCAGATAAACTGGTTGGCAGTCTTGAGCTGGACAGCATAGCGGCGGTTGTTGTTGGGGGTGTCAGTCTTTTCGGTGGTAGTGGAAGTTTGATTGGGGTACTGATCGGAGTTTTGATAATTGGGGTCATTAATAACGGTATGAACATAGTGGGGCTGAACGTATGGACACAAAATCTGGTAAAGGGAAGCACCATATTTGCCGCCGTGGCGGTAGATGCGTGGCGCAGGAGTCGTAGAGGGGGATAAACGACAGGCACAATAAAGCAAGTAACATGATAGGGTCTAAGGGATGCTAGAAAGTAAACAGCAGGGAAGTTCCCTAGCCGCAAAAGCAAAACCTTCACGAAGAAGGCGATTGGATCGCGAACTTTTGATTCTTGCCATCGTCCTGATTGTCTTAATAGTTGTGGCATCAATCGTGACCGGTGGGCTGTTTCTTGAAGCAAACAACGTCAGGAACCTGCTCTTAAGGACCTGTATTGTAGGCATAGTGGCGGTAGGCCAGGCATTTGTCATGCTGTCGTCAGGGATTGACCTGTCCGTTGGTGGTAACCTTATACTGGCTAGCTGCGTTGGTGCCGCGCTTATGACTACCGACCCGCGTCTAAACATCGCTCCTGGCGGCGTTCCGATTTCGGTAGGGGCGGGAGTGATATTAATGATCTTGATTGCGTCCGTCTTCGGTGCCGCTAACGGTTTTTCCGTCTCCCGTCTCCGCATGCCTCCTTTAATAGTAACGTTAGCCATGTGGCAGATAACCTACGGGGCTGCCTATCAAGCTACGAACCTCGGACAGTTAATCGCGAATGTGCCTGAATCTTTTGGTTTGCTTGGACAGGGGACCGTTGGCGTCATGCCGGTACCGGTAATAATCTTCATCGCAGTGGTGGTGGTAGGTTATCTTATATTGACTCGAACAAGTTTTGGTCTTTCGATTTACTCTGTGGGTGGCAGTGAGTCAAGCGCTTGGCTCTCGGGTATCAATATAAAGAGAGTACGAACCTTGGTCTATGTAGTTTCTGGAATATGCGTCGGGATCGGCTCTCTTATTGCCCTTTCTCGTACTTTGTGTGGTTCAATTCGAATGGTTGTCGGTCTTGAGATGGACAGTATAGCGGCGGTTGTTATTGGGGGGGTCAGCCTGTTTGGTGGTAGAGGAAATCTGATTGGAGTGGTTATTGGAGTTCTCATTCTTTCGGTAATTAATAATACCATGACGCTCACGGAAGTATTACCGTGGCATCAGGACATAATAAGAGGGGCCGTGATCCTAGGTGCGGTAGTCGCCAATAGCATCAGGACTAGATAACCTAGTTTACAGATAATGCAATGGGCGTTTTTCAGTAAACTAACTGAAGAAAGGCAGGCGATGTATGGATAGATTAAAGGATAAAGTTGCAATTGTTACTGGTGGTGGTTCTGGGATAGGAAGAGCGGCCTCTATTCTGTTCGCTGAAGAAGGAGCGAAGGTAATTGTTAGTGATTGGGTTGCCGATAAGGGAGAGGAGACGGTCCGCACAATAAATGCGGCTGGTGGTGAGGCAATATTTACTAAAACTAATGTTTCCAAGTCAAAAGATTGCCAAGGAATGGTGAGGGAGGCAGTAGACAGCTATGGGAGATTGAACATCCTTTTCAGTAATGCGGGCATTCTTGGATGGGAAGGTGTTCCCTTGGCAGATTGTACCGAGGGGAAGTTCGATGAGGTCATCAGCATAAACCTAAAGGGTGTCTTCCTCGGCATGAAGTATGCCATCCCTGAAATGATTAAGACGGGAGGAGGTTCAATTGTGAATATCGCCTCCCATGTTGTTGACCGCTGCCTTTACAACTTCTGCGGGTATACTGCTTCGAAGGCGGGAGTAATTGGACTATCACGGCAGGCGGCTGCAGATTATATCACGAAAAATGTTCGGGTCAATTGTATCCTCCCTGGATTTATCAGAACACCTATGCTTGAGAATTTCATGCAAGGCAGCCATGAAGTTGAACAGCAGTTGCTTTCACTGCAACCAATAGGCAGGTTTGGCAGCCCAAACGAAATTGCAAAAGTAGCAGTATTCTTGGCTTCGGATGAGGCGTCTTATATAACGGGTGCTGAGATTCCGGTCGAAGGGGGTTTCAACAGACTGGGTAGAGCGTAATTCAGTCCAGAATCGAAAAGGACAAGCTATCATATAAGGGTTATCGTAAGGGAGGTGGTTGAATGAAGAATTAGAAATCACGAGTGTAAGATTTTAGATTATGATTAGGTAAAAAGGAGGAATTGATTGAGATGAGAAGAATGTGGATATGGGTCTTTGTGGCTGTAGCAGCCCTACTCGTAATATCCTGTGCTGCGCCTGGGACACCAACTGCACCCGAGACGCCAACGACACCTGAGACACCAACGACACCTGAGACGCCAACGACACCTGAGACGGGGCATCCTTATGCAGGCCTATTTACGAAACCCGATGGAACTCCCTACAAATTCATACAGATCTGTGATACCACAGAATGCATCTGCATGGTAGAGCAGCTTCAGCCGCTTACGGGCTGGATTGAAGCCGGGGGTGGTGAGATTGACATCCTGAGCTGTGAATTTGACGCGTCCCGGCAGATGGGTATGTACGAGGATGCCATAACACGACGCCCGGATGCAATCGTATCGAAGCCGATTAATGCGCCTACCCTCGTTACTTATATCGAGCAGGCCAAGGCTGCGGGCATCCCATTTATCAACTCGCTGCTGCCTATTTTTGGGCCCGACAAGAAGCCTCACCCAGATATTCTCACCTACGTAGGTGATTTTAATGATGACCGGGGCTTGGTTACCGGGATGTACCTTGCCTGGTGGGCTGAGCAGAACCAGACCGAGGTAACGGTACTCGAGCAGTGGGGTATCTACGCTTTTGAAGAGTGGTCTGTCCCCGTCGACAGAGGATTTCGTGAGGGCTTGGGGGACAGTGAGTGGGTTACGGTGATTGAATCGGATGAGGCTCAGTTCAACAATGACCTCGCTTACACGGTCACCCTGGATGCGATGACTGCCCACCCCGAGATAAATGCCATCTACGTGACCACGTGCATGCAGCTGAACGGAACAGTATCAGCGCTACAGGCGCTCGACCGCTGGGAGGTCATTGGAGACCCGAATCACATGATGGTTCTCACCGGTGATGCTGAGCCCTGGATGATTGACCTCGGGCTTGATGGTTACATCGACTTTGACATGGACTATGGTTGTTATCAGTATAGTGACCTTGTTTGCAAGTCGTTGTACTGGGCTATAGTCAGGGGGCAGAGCATACCTAAGCATGTGTTTACCGTGTCTAAGGCGGTTGTCCAGGAACCTACCGGTATTTACGGGGAGCGCGGCGAGTGGACCTATCAGGAGATACACGACTTAATGGAGGACATAGGTACAGATTACGCCAACTGGGAGCCTTTCCAGGGCTATCACTGGGCTGATCAACTGGCGTTACCTAATGCCGATACCCCGAGCTGGGATACTGGAGTGCCCGAGAGACCGAGTTGGACATACCAAGACTAAGCACATAGAGTAAGTTTCTAGAGCTGGCCGATCACGGGCTAGGGCTAGAAAGATTCAGAAACGGCGGTCGAGGCGCAACTAAAAGTCGCCTCGACCGCCAAGGTGGTAGGTGCTGCATGGGGCGAGAAATTATCTTGAACATGGAAAATATTAATAAGTCCTTCGGCGGGGTGCCGGTATTGAAGGACGTGTCGTTTGAATTGTTTGCCGGGGAGATCCACGCGCTAGTAGGTGAAAATGGTGCTGGCAAAAGCACCCTGATGAAGATACTAATGGGTGTGTATCAATATGACAGCGGGAAGTACATTGTTGGTGGCGAGGAGATGAGGTTTTCGAGTCCTGCTGAAGCTCAGAAAAAGCGTGTTTCTATGATTTACCAGGAGTTTGGTCTGGTGCCATACCTCAGTGTCGTCAAGAATGTTCTGTTGGGCAGGATGCCCCTAAGAGGGGGTGGTTTGATCAATTGGACAGAGGCTCATAGGCAAGCCCGTTGGTATCTGGATATGGTGGAGAGCCACCAGATCCCAACCGAGGAGATAGTATATAATCTGTCAATGAGTGATCAGCAGGAAGTAGCTATCGCCAGGGCACTCTCCTATGACCCGGTGGTTCTTATCATGGATGAGCCAACGTCTGCCCTATCACTAGGGGAAATGGAGCGGTTGCATGAGAGGATGAGAATATTACGTGATAGGGGTGTGGCAATTATTTACATAAGTCACAAATTAGATGAGGTTTTTCGCATCGCTGACAGGGTTACAATCATAAGGGATGGTACTATTGTCTCAACCGATAACATTAGTGATATAGACGCGCCCGCGCTAATAGAGAAAATAACCGGCCGGAAGGCCAAGAAGGCTCTTGAAAGTGAAGCCGCGCAAATTCAGCCGTCACAAAACATTCTGAAGGTTAGCAATTTTAGTGCGGAAGGTTTGTTTTCCGATATTAACCTGACAGTAAGAAAACAAGAGATTGTCGGTGTGGCCGGATTAATAGGGGCTGGTAAAACGGAGCTGGCCAAAGCAATCTGTGGAGTATTACCTAAGGCACAACGTGTGACTGGGGAATACATATTTGATGGTAAGGAAGTAGAAATTGAGTCGCTTAACCCCAGCAGCGCTAAGAAGATGGGCATCGGTTTTGTGACTGAGAACCGACTGGAAGAAGGTATGATGCCCGCGCAATCTCTGCTATTCAATCTGACCTTGCCGAGTTTAGGGAAGGTATCAAGGAGGTTCGTGATAAGTCCGCAACTTGCCATGGCTATGACAACCGATGTCATAGATAGGGTTGTTATTCAACCACCTGAGGCCAGAAAAACGATGAGACTTTTTAGTGGTGGTAACCAGCAAAAGGCGGTAATAGGAAAATGGCTGGCGACCGAGCCAAAACTGCTGATTCTGGATGAGCCAACGCGTGGTGTTGATGTTGGGGCCAGGCAGGAAATCTATGAAGTGATACGAGAGCAGGTGAGGCATGGAGCGGGAGTGCTACTTCTGTCGTCAGACCTGAGAGAAATTATGGAGGTTTCTGATCGAATACTGGTAATGCGTCATGGTCGGATAGTGGGTGAGGCCATGCGTCAACAAATGTCACAGGAGAACCTTGTTGAACTCGTATTTGGCCGAGAAGATGTAAACAATAACCGGAAATGATTGAGCAATGAACGAGTTTGCATGAATCTGTCTGCTTTGCAGCTATCCTGGAAACAGCCCAATTATTCATGTACTGCAAAAGTTGAAGGGATCAATTAGATACCTTTCATTCAATAGCTATTACAGATGCGAAGGAGGTGATTGTCAGAACCAGAAATAAAGGCGGTAGAAAATATCGAGGATCGTCAGATTTAGTTATATGCAGAAATACTGAAGGAGGAACTAATGGGAATCAAGATCATGTTAGCTAATATGGGCGAAGACCCCGGGCCAGTCTTTGGAGGGATGTTGCACAGGTGCTTTGATAAGGTAACCTATCCCGACACTACTTTGGAGATCAGGTCCAATAAGCCGGGGCTTCAGTTCCTGAACGATGCCGCCTATCGCTATGAGATGATGGTGCATGGATTGAGATATACCGAGCTATGCCTCCAGGCTCAGCAAGAAGGTTTTGACGGTGTGTGTACTACCTGAACATTAGAGGCTGGGGTCTGGGAGGCCCGCGAGATAGTAGATATCCCCGTTCTCACCTGTGGCGAAACTGCTGTGTACTTTGCCGGCCTTATGGGTGGGACTTTCGGGGTAGTTACCTTAAAGGAACAGGGCGTGATCAATCAGTGGCGCGAAGTTGTCTATTGGTCAGGTTTACAGAGTAAGGCAATCACAAATAACCCGGTTAGAGGCATAAGTGTAAGTGCCTGGGATGCTGAGAAGGCACTTATGGAAGACCCGAGTATTGTCGTCCGTGCTTGTGAAGAGACAGCGAGGGAGTTAGTCCGTGATGGGGCTGAGGTTATCATAATTGGCTGTGGCCTTTATGGTCCCATGTGTACTGATGCGGGGTTCACTAATATAGATGGAGTGGTTCCTGTGGTAGACCCGGTAACTATGAGCTTCAAATTGGCTGAGAATTGGGCGATTTTCGAGAGAAACCTAAAAATGCCCTATCTCAGTAGAGTGGGACGATACCAGCGCATACCTGACGAAGATGCTCAGCGTATGAGGAAACATTTCGGTGTTGATAAGATGTCGAGTTCGGAATAGGTGCAATCCATCGTAAGGAGCCGGTTATTTGATCACACTTCCTTAAGTTTGATGTCGGAAGGAGGGCTGGGTATGGAAGAGAAGTTTGATCATGAGTCTATTATTGCCCAGCCCACATAGTTGAGCAAGCTGTCGCTTAGTGAGAGAAGAAATCGCTCACAACACTTATCACGCTTGTCTCCCTCATTAACCGAATAAGGAGTAGTGCGAAGACACAAGTAACGGATAGAGGAAGCGCAAATGGAAATCAGAAGAGTTGGCGTAGTTGGTATGACTGGATTCATGGGCATCGGTATCGCTCAGGTTTGTGCGCGTTTTGGCTACCAAGTGGTAGGTTCCTCAAGAAGTAAAAAGCGCGTGAGGGAAGCACTGGCAACTATTGACTCTAGATTGGCTAGAAGCGTGGGAAAAGGCGTGATGTCTCATCGGGATAAGGAGACTACCATGGCTCGCATTAAAGGTACCAGCGATATGAATGGTTTTCAGGATTGTGACCTTGTAGTAGAGAGTGTTGCCGAGGATATGGATATAAAGAAGAAGGTCTTCGCTGAACTGGACGAGATTTGTCCTGAGCACTCTATCCTGGCTACTAATACCTCATGTCTCTCCGTTACGGAATTAGCTATGGTGACTAAGAGGCCAGATAAGGTCTTGGGGCTACACTTCCTTTCTCCGGTTCCCCAGAGCAAATTGATGGAACTTGTTACTACTACAGTCATCAGTGACAAGACCCTTAAAACTGCCAAGAGCTTTGCTTCTTCTTTACAGAAGAGTATCATTGTTACCAAAGACACTCCAGGCTTTGTTTTCAATCGTCTATACATAGGTCTCTCGCTTATAGCGGTGCGCTTGCTGGAGAGTGAAATTGCTACCAGAGAAGAGATTGATAGTAGTATGACACTAGGACTGGGGCATCCCATAGGACCGCTAGCCCTGTTAGACTTTAACGGTATTGACACCATACTTAGCGTAGCTGATGCCATGTATAGAGACCTAAAAGATCCCATTTATGGTGTCCCTACCTTGATGAGGAAGATGGTTGCTAACGGTTGGCTTGGCCGTAAAACAGGCAAAGGATTCTATGACTATGATTAGTCAGGTTCAGCGTAGGCATAATGGACCTGAGCTTGTCCCTAGAATCGCTTGCTGAGCGATACTGCAAAAAGAACTAGGTAGAAGAGTTAAGCGACCAGTGGAGAGGGCAGGGTTTCTACCATTGGTTACGCTCAAAAGTCCAACTAAAGAAGGTAGGTGATAATTTCGATGTTAATGACAGCTGGAGAATACATCAGCAGCTTGCGTGAACTAAAACTCAATCTCTACCTCTTAGGTGACAAGGTCGTAAATTGGGTTGACCATCCAATTATCAGGCCTTCAATCAATGCTATCGCCATGACCTACAAAGTTGCCCATGAACCTGAGAATAGGGCGCTAGCCAGTGTGGATTCCAGTCTAAGCGGCGAGAAGGTGAATAAGTTCAACGCTCTCTTTCTTAGCACTGACGACCTCGTCAAGAAGGTGAAGCTACAGAGAATATTGGGGCAGAGGACAGCTTGTTGCTTCCAGCGGTGTGTTGGTATGGACGGAATCAACGCCGTTTTTAGCACTACCCATGAAATTGACCAAAAGTATGGGACCGAATATCACCAGCGGTTTAAAAAATGGCTCAGCTATGTCCAACAGAATGATCTATGTATCGCTGGAGCCATGACTGATGTCAAGGGCAACCGTGGCGTGCCCCCCATGCAGCAGGCGGACAGAGACATGTTTGTTCATGTGACCGACCGCAGGAATGACGGAATCATAATCAGGGGAGCTAAGGCACATCAAACAGGGGCCGCCAATTCACACGAACTACTTATCATGCCCACCCTTCGAATACGTGAGGGCGAAGAGGATTATGCAGTGAGCTGTGCTGTGCCATCTGATAGTGAAGGGATAACTCTTATCTACGGGCGGCAGTCCTGCGACACACGTAAGCTGGAGGGAGGGGATATTGATGTCGGCAACTACAATTTTGGTGGGCAGGAGGTATTGATCATACTAGACGATGTCTTTGTTCCGTGGGATAGAGTGTTCATGTGTGGTGAGATTGATTATTCGATAATGCTTGTGGAAAGGTTTGCGGCTTATCACCGGCAAAGCTACGGAGGTTGTAAGGCTGGTATCGGCGATGTGCTTATTGGGGCGGCAGCGTCAATGGCGGACTATAACGGGGTTAGAAAGGCGGCCCACATTAGAGATAAAATCGGTGAAATGATCCATCTCGCCGAAACCATACATTCCTGCGGATTGGCTTGTTCCTACGAAGGCTGGAGAACTATGGCCGGTAACTACCAGTCTAATACCCTGCTGGCCAACGTGTGTAAGCTCAATGTGACTCGGTTTCCATACGAGCTTTGTCGCCTAGCTGAGGACATCGCTGGCGGTTTATTAGTTACTACCCCATCTGAACGAGACTTCAGGCACCCGGTAATAGGAAAATACATCGAGAAATACCTGAAGGGAGTCCCTGAGGTTCCGGCTGAGGCGCGGTATCGCATGTTGACCCTAATCCATGCCATGACCTTTGGCCTGACGGCACCTAGCTATCGCACGGAGTCTATGCATGGGGCGGGTTCACCACAAGCGCAGAAGATTATGATTGAGCGTGAGGCAGATATGGAGTATAAGCAGAAACTTGCCCGCAGCATAGCCGGAGTTGACGATAGAGAGAACGTGTTGGACTGAGCCGCGCCCAGGATTATGTGGGTTGAATGAGGGGATAATAAACCTGATTGTCACCATTTTATTGTCATGATTTGGACAGTCTTGGAGATGATGTAGTGGGTGGGTGCGCCTAAATTGGGGAATTGAATTCCTGGCAAGGAACAACGGTGCGAATCAAGAGGGAGCGTTGAGTAGCCTTGGAAAGGAGTTATCGATGGGTAGACTTGAGGGGAAAGTGGCTATTGTTACCGGTGGTGGGTCTGGAATAGGAAGGGCAAGTGCGATTAGATTCGCTAAAGAAGGAGCCAAGGTGGTGGTCGGTGATTGGTCCGAGGAGTGGGGAGAGGAGACCGCCAGTGCCATCAAGGCAGGGGGTGGAGAGGCTATTTTTGTTAAAACTGACGTATCTAGTGAAGACGATGTTAAAAAGATGATCCAGACCACAGTGAATACCTATGGGAAGCTGGATATTCTCTTTAATAATGCTGGGATCTTGGAGGTTGAGGATGTCGCGATAACCGATTGCACAGCGGCAAATTTTGACAAGGTCATTAGTATTAATCTTAGAAGTGCTTTCCTCGGCATCAAATATGCTATTCCTGAAATGCTCAAGACAGGAGGCGGCTCAATCGTGAACACAGCCTCTGGTGCTGCCAGAGACGGCTGGCCTCACATTCCGGCTTATTCAGCAGCTAAAGGAGGCATAACGGCACTGTCACGGCAGGTGGCTGCTGACTTCACCACCAGAAGTATCCGGATTAACTGCATCCTCCCGGGACTCACTAAAACTCGTTTGTTGGAAGACCTGCAAAGGGGAAACCCAGAGGTCTATGATCAGCTTCTGGCATTGGAGCCTTCAGGTAGGTTTGGAACACCTGAGGAGATAGCAAATGTAGCCCTATTCTTGGCGTCTGACGAGTCTTCCTACATGACCGGAGCCGAATTGTTTGTTGGTGGTGGTTTGTACACAATTACCCAAAACAAGCCCAGATACGATTAAAGCAGGGAAGAGCCGATCTTTTGGCTCTGGCTGATAAAATCATAATAGAAACGGCGGTGACCTTCGTAACCTTGGAAGATAGCCGATTGTTTTCTTTAAGCTTCGCCGACGTCTTTCTCAGGTTTTCTATTATAGCGGTTTTAATTTTGGGATTACAAAACAGGGAGAGCGTGGGGATGGAGTGGCTAGCTACGGCAAGCTCCCCCACAGAGTCTGATTTCCGCCTTCATATTACGAGCGGAGAGTTATCACTCTAGGTAATCCTTCAACCTGCGGCTGCGGCTGGGATGACGCAGTTTGCGGAGCGCCTTAGCTTCGATCTGGCGGATTCGCTCCCGGGTGACATTAAACTCCTTACCCACTTCCTCAAGGGTGCGGCTTCGCCCATCCTCGAGCCCAAATCTGAGTTGCAGTACCCGCTGCTCGCGGGGCGTGAGGGTGGATAGCACATCATCGATTTGCTCCTTGAGTAGCTGCCGGGAGGCAGCGTCGGGGGGTGGCAGAGCATTACGGTCCTCAATGAAGTCGCCGAGGTGGCTGTCCTCCTCCTCACCTATGGGTGACTCTAGCGAAATGGGTAGTTGAGCGACCTTGATTATCTCTCTTACCTTTTCTGGAGGGGTAGCCATCTCCTCACCGATTTCTTTGGGGGTAGGCTCTCGTCCCCGCTCTTGGGCTAGGCGGCGGCTTATTCTTAACAGCTTATTGATGGTCTCAATCATGTGAACCGGGACACGAATGGTACGGGCTTGGTCAGCAATAGCTCGAGTAATCGCTTGGCGAATCCACCACGTGGCATAGGTACTGAATTTATACCCCCGGCGGTAGTCGAATTTCTCCACTGCTTTGATTAGCCCGATGTTTCCTTCCTGAATGAGGTCGAGTAGTGACATGCCCCGACCGACATGCTTCTTGGCTACGCTGACCACCAAACGTAGGTTGGCTTTAATAAGGTGGTCTTCGGAGGCTTCTGCCTCACGCTCTATTTTGTTCAGATGGGCACTAAGCCGCGTCTCATAACCCTCCACGGAGCTGCGAAAATCATCGCTGGCTAACACTTTCCCCAGGTCGGCGAGACAGACTCTATCCCCGATGGCATCAAGGACTTCCTCAGGGATGAGGCTGCTATTTAATGAAAAATTGATAAGAAGTTGCTCTATTTCCGGTACCGCACTACCTGTCTGGTAGGCAATAGTCTGGAGCAGTGGTTGGATTATTTCACCATCAATGCTGTCACGCAGGTCAGCGTTGGAGATTAGTTCCTTAAAGCCGGTGTCGGGTGGTAAATCAAGCTGTTCCAGCAGGAGTTGGATGGTAGTGGCATTCTGTGCTATCTCCTCAAGCAAGGTGAGCATGACCTCGGTTGCCGATGGGTGTCTTAAATATCTCTGGAAGTAATCTTGCTTGATTTCATCGATGCGTTTACCCTCCGCGATCTTTCGAGATAGAAACTGCTCGTCCTTGGCGGTGAGGAGGGACACCCTACCGATTTCGTGAAGGTAGATGCGAACCGGGTCATCGGCTATCTCATGTTCCTCCAACTGTGGTAGCGGTATTGCCAGGCCGGAGTTGTTCGTGCCACGGAGCTCACTGCTCACCTTCTCCGAGGTGGTTAGTTCTTCTTCCTCTTCTTCATCATTATTATGATTTTCGGGTGAGAATCCTGGGGACTCTTCAGAGTTGTCCAATTTCATCTCTTGGCTCCTTGGCTTTACGCCTCGTTTGCCTAAATACCTCCAGCAGTTGAGTGCTGGGTTCTATGCCCTCTGCTTTCAGTTTGGCCAAGTCAGCACCGGCGCCTCCCAGTTCCACCTCAAGGGCAAATATCTCTGCTCTCCTTACCTCCAGGCTCTGCAGGTATTTCTTTCTCAGGTTGAGAACGCAGTCGGCATACCTCCGCTCAATCTGGTTGGTCGGTACCTCCTTCTTCTTCAGATAGTCCAGAAGATAATCAAGGTACTCCCGGAGCGCGGGGTCAAGACTGGCCTTCAGCGCAGGCAGGTCGCTGGCTTGGTGCCAGCTGGTGAAAATTTCGCGGTTTTCGCTGTTCTCGAAGTGCTCGGGTGATGGCTGCGGTTGGTATCTCTTGAGTTCCGGATACTGGAGGAGGAGGGCGAGGCAATACTCCTCAATCGGGCGGGACAGCATGGGATGTAGTGCCTGGCTGGTAGTTTCCTGTTTTGGCTCCGCACCCCAGCGCCGACTTGGGCTCGGCTTTATCCTGGCTAACTCCGATTCTAGTCGGCGCTCGGTTACCTTGACCAGGCGAGCCAGCTTCTGTAGATAATGAGCCTGGCGTATCGGCTCCTTTATCGCGGCGATAATGGGTAGTAATTTGCCGGTGGCTATAGTCTTGTCCTTAGCCTGAGTCATGTCGAGCTCGGCAGTAATCATATCAAAGGTGTAGTCAACTACCGGGCGCGCCTGTTCAATCAGGTGTTGCCACATCGTCGGGTCTTCCCCGATGACGTCATCGGGGTCTTTACCGTTAGGCAGGGTGATAACCTTCATCTCAGCAACAAGGATGTTTTCGTAGCCGACGCAGCGCAGCATGGCTTCCTCGCCAGCCTCGTCAGCATCCAGGGCTAGGATTACATTCTTAGTCAGTCTCTTTAGGGTATTTATCTGTTTCTCGGTGACCGCAGTGCCCATAGAGGCAATCACATTACTGAAGCCATGCTGGTGGGCGGTGATGACATCCAGGTAGCCCTCCACGATGACCACCATGTCCTGTGTTCTTATAGCTGGGGCGGCTAGGTTTATCCCGTAGAGGGTGCTGCTCTTATCAAAGACGGGGGTCTGTGGCGAGTTAATGTATTTCGGCAGCGAGTCGTCGAGTACCCTAGCCCCAAAACCGGTGACGTGTCCCCTAACGTCGCATAATGGGAACATAAGCCGGTTGCGAAAGCGGTCGTGGGTTGCCCCGTTCTCTCCCTCTATTATTAAGCCGGCGGTCATCAGTTCATCTTTGGTGTAGCCGATATCCTCAAGGTGCTGCTTCAGTGCCTCCCAGCTATTTAAGCTGTAGCCCAGCTTGAATTTAGTGACGGTCTCTAGTGACAATCCCCGCTTAGCCACATAATTTCGTGCTTTTTCGGTCTCTTTGGAGTTAAGTAACAGTTGGTGGAAAAACTGGGTGGCAGCTTCATTGATTTGATATAGCCGTTCCTTCTCGTCCCTCATACCGCTTGGCTCAGCACGCGAGGGCAGGCTGACTCCGGCTCTCTCCGCTAGCAGACGGAGTGCCTCGCCAAAGTCGATATTCTCCTTTTTCATAATGAAGGAGAAGGCATCACCGCCGGTGTTGCAGGCACCGAAGCAGTGCCAGCTCCCCTGCTCGGGGTAGACGAAGAAGGAGGGGTGCTTCTCGCTGTGGAAGGGACACAGCCCTCTAAAGGTTCGCCCCGATTTACTTAGCGAGACATACTGGCCGATAACCTCGGCGATATCTGTTTTCTGCTTTACTTCGTCAATAGCGCTCATGGTGACCTTTACCCTTAACCAGCGACAGCTCATCCGCTATCCTGAGAGCGTATTGGTCGGTCATACCGGCAATATAGTCGACCACCCTCCGCTCCGTCTCGTCACTGGAGAGGTGGTACTCCGGCGGCATTTTATCTTCGTGCTCCTTAAAGTATTGATATAGGAGGCGCACCACCTCTCTGGCCCGCTCTGATTCCTCCTGGGCGGAGCGTATGTCGTATACCCGCTCAAACAGGAATTTACGTAGAGTATCGGTCGCTTTCAGCACTTCCGGGCTCATGCCGATGGTTGGGTTTTCTTGAGTATTAACCAGATCCGTGGCTGCCCACGAGGAGTCGATGATGTCGCTGACCATGGTATTGATGCGTTGTGAGTGGGTTAGGCCCAAGACCTTGATGGCGGCAAGTGGTAGCTCCCCCTCGGCAATGATTTCGGCCCGTACGGCATCACCGATGTCGTGGTTAATGTAGGCGACTAAGTCGGCGATTTTACACACTTCACCCTCTAAGGTGGCTACCTTTCCCCAGTCCTCCCCCAGGGTCTCCAGCTTGGTTTTCGAGTGATTCAGGATGCCGTCCCTTACTTCCCAGGTAAGGTTGAGTCCGTGCCCGTCATTTTCCAGCCGGTCAACCACGCGCAGGCTTTGCTCATTATGTCGGAACCCTGGTGAGTAGAGTTCATCGAGCACATCCTCGCCCACATGTCCGAAGGGAGTGTGTCCCAGGTCGTGACCGAGGGCGATAGCCTCCGTCAGGTCCTCATTGAGGTTTAAAGCACGGGCTACGGTGCGGGCTATCTGGGAAACCTCTAGGGTATGAGTGAGTCGGGTAACATAGTGGTCACCCAGCGGGGCGATGAACACCTGTGTCTTGTGCTTGAGGCGGCGGAAGGCTTTGGAGTGGATAATGCGGTCCCGGTCGCGCTGATAAGAAGTGCGTATCGGGCAGGGCTCTTCTGGCCTCATGCGGCCCTGTGATAGCTTGCTTTTGGCAGCGTAAGGAGATAGGCCTTCCTCTCTTTCTTCAATCATCTGGCGAATATTAAACTGGCTAATCATAGAGCTTCAGTTTCGCCTCTACCTTAGCAATTATCTCTCGGGTGGGGCCGATCATATCCGGGCTTACCGACACTGAGGTAATGCCCCACTCCACCAGTTTTTCCGTGAGTTCGGGATATACTGAGGGTGCCTGCCCACAGATAGAGGAGGTAATCCCCATCCTCTTGGCTACCTTAAGCGCCGTTTCCAGCGCTATAAGCACCGCTTCGTCTCGCTCATCGAACTCCTGGGCGAGGGTGGCATTATCTCTGTCAACTCCCAGAATAAGCTGGGTAAGGTCGTTTGAGCCGATGGATATGCCATCAATGCCAACTTCGAGGAACTTCTCCAGAAGGAAGATATTAGATGGTATCTCAACCATCATCCAGATTTTGAAATCTTCTGACCTTTTTAGTCCCTCTGATGCCATAATTTTTACCGTTGCCTCAAGCTCCTTAACGGTTCTGACAAAGGGAATCATGACCCATAAATTGGGATAATTCAGTCTTACCTTCTTGATGGCGGCCAGTTCCAGTTTGAAGACATCAATGTCCTTGATATAGCGGGAGGCTCCCCGGTAGCCCAGCATGGGGTTCTCCTCAAGTTCCTCATAATTCTCACCGCCGGTAAGCGCCCGGTACTCGTTGGTCTTAAAATCGTTGGTTCGGTAGACCACCGGGCGAGGATGAAAGGCCTGGGCAAAGGTGGCGATGCCCGCGGCAAGCTTATCAGTAAACTCATTTCCCCGGTTCTGGCTAAGCATGTAATTAGGGTGCTCGCCGATATTAGCCACCATGAATTCGGCCCGGAGCAGGCCGACCCCATCTACATTGTGGGTGGCTACCCTGTCGGCCAGTTCCGGTTGCGCTAGATTTACGTAGACCTTGGTCTTGGTCTTAATCGCTTCCTGGAAGATAGTGGACACAGAAGCAGTTTTTATTCGTCTGGTTACCTTCCCTTCATAGATGTTACCGTGTGAGCCATCAACCGTTATTACCTGCCCGTCACTCAGGGTGGTGGTTGCCTCTTCGACACCGACGACACAGGGAATGCCTAGCTCTCGGCTGACGATGGCAGCGTGGGCAGTTCGGCCCCCACGATTGGTGACAATGGCCGCAGCTCTCTTCATAGCTGGTACGAAGTCGGGGGTGGTCATTTCCGTAACCAGAATGTCACCATCGTACACCCGATCGATTTGGGAGGCATCTGGGATCATCTTCACTGGGCCTGAGGCAATACCGGGACTGGCGGCTACCCCAGAAAGGAGCACCGGGGCTTTGATTTCTGGTTCGACTGCGGTGGTTTCTTTGATTGTAGTCACGGGGCGGGTTTGCAGGATAAAGATTTTCCTGTCTTCCCTAGCCCACTCAATATCCTGGGGGAAACCATAGTGGTATTCTATCTGTTTCCCTATCCAGGCCAGCTTGGCAATGTCGGTATCAGACAGTTTCTGCTCGGTTTGTTCTGAGTCGGGTACCGATACCCAGGCATTGGTCTCCTTGTCATCGGCTTTGGGGTTTATGATCAGTTTGCGCTCCTGGCGGCTCAATTTTTTGGAACTGATGATTAACCTTTCTTTGTCAATGACGTAGAGGTCAGGGTTTACCTCCCCCGAGACGATGGCTTCACCCAGACCGTAGATGGCTTCAATAACAATCTTGCTTTGGTCACTGGTCACCGGTTCAATGGTAAACATAACCCCGGAGGATTCTGACTGCACCATTTTTTGCACTGGGACGGCGATGCCAACCTTAAAGTGGTCGAAGCCTTGCTGGGCTCGGTAGAAGATGGCGCGAGCCTCAAAGAGGGATGCCCAGCATCCGTGAACCGCAGCGATAACCTCCTCTTCCTCTCGTAGGTTAAGGAAGGTACGTTGCTGGCCGGCAAACGAGGCTTCGGGCAGGTCTTCGGCGGTAGCTGAAGAGCGCACCGCCACCCGTCCCCCACCTAATTTTTTATAGGCTTCCCGGATTTCGGTGGCTAATTCCGGTGGCATCTTAGCGGCGAGGATCACCTGTTGCACCTCGCGGGCAGTCTGTTGAAGCTGTTTGCTATTATTAACGTCTGCCGACTTTAGTAGTTGGCGAATCTTATCCGTGATTTTTGTCTGCTTCAGGAAATCAAAATAGGCGGTGGCGGTTACAATGAAACCAGGGGGAACTGGTATGCCAGCATTAGTTAACTCGCCGAGGTTAGCTCCCTTCCCCCCAACAGTGGGGATATCCTTTTTGGTGACCTCATCAAACCAGACAATAGCTTTCTGACCTTCACGCATAATAAGAGGGGACTCCTTTCTTGTTTGGCTTTGTTTAGTATATAATTATACCATAAACCACGGGGGCTCATCTTAAGCTATTATTTGGGTCTGCTTATCGTTTCCAGTTGACAGTAGTGAACAATGATGGGTAGAATTAGATTATTCGAGAGGGGGAGGTGCGGCTATGATAGAGATGACAATTGACAGTATCCGGGTTAGTCTGATGAATTATCAGCGGGTGGTGATTCTAAAGGAGAAGGGTACGGAGCGCTATCTACCTATCTGGATCGGGGCGGCTGAGGCTGATGCCATTGCGGTAAAGCTGCAGGATGTGTCGGTGCCGAGGCCACTAACTCATGACTTACTACAATCGGTGGTCGATGTCTTGGGGGCTACGGTTAACTCTATCATAGTCAGCGACCTGAAGAATGATACTTTCTACGCTCGGATTCTGCTTAATTTCGATGGGGGAGTGGTCGAAGTTGACTCTCGCCCGAGCGATGCTCTGGCACTGGCGGTGAGGGCGGAGGT
>Ga0209427_10000935_pt1 | contig 32749 bp, 28 predicted proteins | sample DeeMarSWOR136_30_FD_187465 | JGI IMG/M metagenome (GOLD analysis project Ga0209427, IMG submission 187465) | Marine sediment microbial communities from White Oak River estuary, North Carolina - WOR-1-36_30 (SPAdes) (version 2) | ecosystem: Environmental > Aquatic > Marine > Intertidal zone >...
CTGGGACACACAAATAGGCACTGCCCACAATCGGCGCAGATCTGTCGGTTGATGTCGGTGCGCCCTAAGTCCTCATTATGAAAAAGGGCAGGGCACTCAAAGCGATCGAGGCAAAAGTTGCATTCTTTGCAATCATCCGTGATCTGTGTCTTTTTCTTTTCTGGGATCGCCTCATCCCGGTAGGCGATTACACAGGGGTGACGAGCGATGATAACGGCGATACCACCTTCAGGCTCGTTCACATACTCAGCGGCCTTTTTGATAACGCCAGTCATTTTTTTGATATCATAAGGATCTAAAACCTCAATGAAGTCCACGCCACATCCTGCGACAGCTCTTTCCAATGTGATAGCCTTTCCCTCGCTTCCGTCCGCCTTTATTCCCAGGGCAGGTGTTGGCTGCATACCGGTCATGGCCGTTGTCATGTTATCGAGGATTACCAGGATAAATCGTGCCCCATTGTAGACGGCATTCAATAGACCGGCCGTTCCTGAATGGAAAAAGGTGGAATCCCCTATGGTCGCCACGATAGGTTGCTCCACCTTATCCTGGGCAAATGAATGATAGAACCCGGATGCCAGCGTGATTGCGGCGCCCATATCCAGGCAGGTATCCACCGCGCCCAGATTGAGCCCCAAGGTATAGCAGCCAATATCAGAGGTGAAAATGGCCTTGGGCTTCACCTTTCTTATGGCGAAAAATGCGGACCTGTGAGGGCATCCCGGACAGAGGGTGGGTCGCCTAATGGGCAGCTGAAGACTTTGCACAAGTTCCAGGGCTTCTTGATCTTCAACTCGAGTAAAGGGCTCAAGATGTAACTCTTCCAAAACCTGGTTCACCATCTCATGCACGACCCGGGGAGCCAATTCGCCTTCTGGGGGCACATGGCCCGAAAGACGTCCCAAAACCTTTTCACGGTCTCGCAGAAAGTACTCTATAACCGAGTCTGTCTCTTCAATGACGAGCACCTTATCGCAGGCAGACATGAACTCCAAGGCGAGACCCTCAGGAAAGGGGTAGGGTGTGCCTATTTTAAGGAGAGGGATGTCGGTTCGCCTTTCTTCCCACAAGATATCCCGGATGACAGCGTAAGGAACGCCCCCTGCGATGATTCCGAGCGGGTAGGTTTTAGCCGCCTCCAGATTGTGGAAATTGAACTGTGAGAGGCCCTCGAATCGTTTTCCAATCTCATTCAGTTTTTTGTTCAATTCACCATGGAGTATGAGGCGGAAACGGGGGGTCGCAGCCCACCTCCCAGGGTCCTTTTCGAAGGAGGCCTCTTTTCCATCCTTTTTTATGGAACCCATTTGGATATTTTGCCGAGCATGGCAGACCCGAATGGCAGGTCTCAGGATAATCGGAATCCTAAATGCCTCGGATATGTCCAGGGCGAGGCCAACCATCTCCCTCGCCTCCTGAGGGCTGGAAGGGTCCAAGACAGGGACTTTTGCAAGACGGGCCATTAGACGAGTGTCCTGCTCAGTCTGGGAGGAGTGAGGGCCGGGATCATCACAAGAGATAATCACGAATCCCCCAACCGTTCCTGTATAGGCAGCGCTCATTAGAGAGTCGGCCGCCACATTGAGTCCCACCTGCTTCATGCAACAGGCCGCCCTCTTGCCTGTAACAGATGCTGCAAAGGCGTTATCCAGGGCCACTTTTTCATTGGTGGACCATTCCACATAGGTGTCAAGCCCCTCCGATTTCACCAGGCGGATCACTTCGGGCAGGATCTCTGAACTGGGCGTGCCTGGATAGGATGTGACGACCTGACACCCCGCCTCTACGAGACCGAGCGCAATGGCCCCATTTCCCAAAAGGATTTCTTCTCTGCTCATGTCTCTTCTTTTATCCTCTTTTTTGCTTCTTCGATCAGTTCCACCAAAGAGAGCATCTTAGGTTTTGGAGGCTGATTAAAGACCTTTTCCCATTCTTCGGGCTCAAGTTCTTTTCGCAAATACTCTTCCACCAGAAAGTGTTGAAACCAGCAATCAAGGGTCTTAAAACAGGGAAGACCCATGTTTTCCCTTCTACAGTAGGAAAAGTTGATTTGGTGGCCAAGTCTAGGGCACCGAATCTCGTAATCTTCACCGGGTGGCGTAGCGTCTTTTTTCATCTTCTTGGCCTCCGAGAACAGCACCGGAGACCGAAGGCATCGGTAACCGGTGAGGATTTGCAAGTTGGATTTCTAAATTTGGCTGAATGCCCTGCCGGACCTATAGCTCAAAATTACAGCGGGAGACCGATCAGGAGAGAATGGTGTCGTGCAAGTCTTGTATATGGTATGCGGCCCCCCTGTCAAGGGGTTTTTCTACCTGTCTAGTATAGATAAAAAGCGAAGCTCACCGCCATTTATTGACCCCATTTTATAGGGACAGGATCAGAGCCTCACTCTGATGGCAGAGGGCTCCCAAAACCTGCCAGAGGGCCATGGAGTTAGGGAAAATCCCATGCGAGGCATTGTACAATATGTTGAAATGATTTGATATAATTGCTTCTGGATGGTATCATTTTAGGTGCGTAGACAGACAAACGGCGACGGTAGCTGAAAAGAGAGAAGAGGCCTGGAGATGGATCGGGACGAAAAGGGAGAATTTGGAGAGGAAAAAGAGAAATTGAACTACTACAAGGCCCTCCACGACATAGCCAATCAAATTCACGCGGCAAAGAATACGGATGACATTCTCATCAATTTGAAGAACAGGATCCTCAGTCTTTTTGATGCGGATCGAGTGACCATCTACGTGGTGGAAGGCAAAAAGAAAGAAATCTATTCACAGTTCAAGTCCGCCGATATATCCAGAGAAATTCGGGTTCCCATTAATAACAAGAGTATAGCCGGGTACACGGCCAACAACGCACAAACAGTCAACATTGCCAATGCCTATGACAGGGATGAATTGATCGAAATCGACAAGGATATCTCTTTTGATAGGAGTTGGGATGAATCATCCGGTTACTTGACAAAGCAGATTTTGAGCATCCCCATTTTTTACAAAAAGTACGTGATAGGGGTCCTCCAACTCATTAACAAAAAAAATGGGGACAAATTCACCCAGGAAGATCAAGAGTCGGCCGTTGAGATGGCGAAGGTCCTAGGGATTGCCTTTTACAATCAGCAAAAACTCACGCAAACCGGAAAAAAGAGGACAAAATTTGACTACCTGATCGAAAACAACGTTATCACTGAAAAAGAGCTAGAGAGGGCCATTAAAGCCTCTCGAGAAAAAAAGATCCCCATTGAGTCCATCTTCATAAATGAATTGAAGGTGAGAAAACAGGAGGTGGGGCGTTCCCTCGCCGAGTACTATGATTGCGAGTATATCCCTTTTGATAATGGTCACCCTATACCGGGCGAGCTTTTGGTCAAACTGAAACAGGTTTATCTAGAGAAGAACCTCTGGGTCCCCCTGACCAGGGAGGATGGTAAGGTCAAAATACTCATAGATAACCCTGAGCGACTGGACATCATTGATAGTGTGAAATCATTGATTCAGGCCGAGAGCTACGAATTCGCCGTGGGGCTGAGGGAGGATATTCTGCTGTATCTAGACTATTTTTATGGAAACGCTCATGAAATGAATCAAGGGTCTATAGATGAGATCCTGGGTAAACTGGATACCATAGAAGAAGAGATCATTGAAGATTCTTTAGAAATACTGACAGAGAATGACAGCGCCATTGTACAGTTGGTCAGCAAGATCATCACCGATGCCCACAAAAAGACCGCATCAGATATCCATATCGAACCCTATCCGGGCAAGTCGGGCGCGGAAATCCGATTCAGAATAGACGGCACCTGCCATATCTATCAGACCATTCCGTACCACTACAAGCGGGCCGTGGTCTCTAGGATAAAGATTATGTCCGACCTGGACATTGCTGAGCGCAGAAAGCCGCAAGACGGCAAGATAAAATTCAGGAAATACGCTCCCCTCGATATTGAATTGAGGGTGGCCACTGTCCCCACCGTGGGAGGCGAAGAGGACGTGGTCATGCGTATTCTCACCTCTGGCGAGCCTATTCCTCTCAATGCCATGGGCATGAGTGAAAGAGACTACAACCTCCTGCTCCATATGATTACGAAGCCCTATGGTATCATTCTCGTTGTGGGACCTACCGGAAGTGGTAAAACCACCACCCTTCATGCTGCCCTGGCCCATATCAACAAACCAGACAAGAAGATCTGGACAGCCGAAGATCCTGTGGAGATTACCCAGAAGGGGCTCCGTCAGCTCCAGGTCATGCCTAAGATAGGGGTAGATTTTGCGGCAGCCATGCGCTCTTTCTTGAGGGCAGATCCGGATGTGATCATGGTGGGTGAGATGAGGGACCAGGAGACCGCCGCAACCGGTATAGAGGCCTCTTTGACCGGCCATCTGGTCTTTAGCACCCTCCACACGAACAGTGCTCCTGAGACCGTCACGAGGCTCCTCGAAATGGGCATGGATCCATTCAATTTCGCCGATGCGCTCTTAGGTATCCTCGCACAGCGTTTGGTCCGAACCCTGTGCAAGGATTGTAAAGAGGCCTATCATCCGAGCCGAGAGGAATACAATGGCCTGGTTCGGGCATATAATGGGGAGTTTGATGCCCTGGGATTTTCCTATACCGATGATTTGACCCTCTATAAACCCAATGGGTGTGATACATGCAATAACACAGGATATAGGGGCCGAACGAACATTTGCGAACTCCTTGATGGTACGGACGCCATAAAAACACTTATCCAGCGAAAAGCCACCATGGACAAGATCAGGGCGCAAGCCGTACAAGACGGGATGACCACCCTGATGCAAGACGGAATCAGAAAGGTGTTTCTGGGGCTTACGGATCTTCAAGAGGTCAGAAAGGTCTGTATCAGGTAGGGGGCGATTTGATTACATTCTTTTCGTTACATGTATTTCGACGGATTCTGCCTGAAAGAATTTTTTGGAAAAACGCGCCACCTCTTCAGGGTCATAGGCCTTACAACTGAATATGTCGATATAGGCGGCATGGGTAAGGTTGGCAAAGTGTCCTGAGATCAGGGAAGTTTCAATAAGCTGGACCATAGAAAGCCCTTCCACGCGTTCGTCTTTGCCAAAATGCACCACCTGGCACTCCCCAAATCGTTGCATCCCAATTAAGTCGCACAGTTCAATCACGTATTGTCTTATCTTATCAGCGTCGCGAATGATGTCAGTATCGCAACCATAAATGTCCAGACTAGTCAGCAGTCCCCAGGGGATGGCGTCTTCTCTTAGTGCAACTCGTGAAGTCATTTTTTCCATCCCTCCTTCCAATATCCAAAATTTGGATTTTCCTCTCCATTAAAAACGGGTCATAATAATCTTTTTTCATATTTTGTCAATAGAAAACTTAGACTAATGATAATGATATCAGGCAATTCGGTCCCATTTTCCCCACCAAAATTCCCAGAGACCGGGATGGCGTCGGACGAAGAGTGGCACCCTCTACCGGCTGAGCGAGCTTGGGAGTGATGCCCTGCCCTTTAGGCCTCCGGCTCGTAGAGCCTCTGCCTCGGAGAGCGGGAAGCCTCACTTATAACCTGCAACAGGGAGAAACTGGGGAGAGCTGTCAGAGCCTGATGATATGGCCGCGGATATCTCTGTCTATTGTCAGGAGACCTATACTGCTTCGCCACAGAGATGTAATCCCGTCCGAAAAGGACCCGGGATTGAAATAGAGGATACCATTTGTGCGGTGATTTGCAGCCCGATGGCTGTGTCCAAACACAATACAGTCCACCCCTTTGAAAAGAGGGGCCAGTTTTCTTTCCAGCCTTATGGGAAATCCCCATCCATGTGTTAATCCGATCTTGAAATGGTTTACTGAAATAACCTCTCTTGCCGGAAGTTTCTTTTTAACTTCAGGGGCATCATTGTTGCCGGCCACAGCAATGACTTCTTTTCCCTCAAAAACCTCAAGCACCTGAAGGGAGGTGAGATCACCGGCGTGAAGGATCAAAGCCACGTTCCTGAAATACTCTCTCGCGATCTTCTCGAGCAGCTGGCTGGGTCCTTTAAGATGAGTATCTGATATAACGCCTATCTTCATGAAATATGTCTCCGCTTTGCTTTGCCCGTGGAATACTAGTGCACTGAAACATAAATTTCAATACTATAAGATTGTGTCACAGCGTCCATGGAGTGATGCCCCATTCCTTCAAGACGATATCTAAGGCGTGCAGGGGCAGTGGTCTGATCTTTGAGGGTTTAATACGAATATATAATACGGGACACCGGAATGGTGGAACGGGATGGTATATGTACGGACACACCAAAAAGTACATGAGCAGATTTCGTGGCAGGATTTTAGGTACACTAGATTTTTTGCCCGATGAGAAACCCTTCTTTGATAGCCTCTAGGGCATTCCGCGGTGCCTTGGCATCCCCTATGGTGTAAACTTCCGGGGCCAGATCCACCATCTCATCAACAAACAAGTTCTCTGGCTGCGCTCCCGCCGCGATGACCACAGAATCAGCAGGCAATAGGTCACGTTTCTCTCCTTTCTCAATCTCCACCCCGTCGGGTCTGATTCCCACCGCTGCTGCACCCGTCAAAATGGTCACCCCTAGCCGTCGCAGTTCCATCATGACCGTCCACCGCGTTGATCCGCCTATGTCCTGTCCGGGTCTTTTCATCATTTCCAAAACGGTCACATGCCTGTTCCCACGATTCACCAATCTCTCCAAGGTCTCCCAACTTTCCGCCCTGTTCGCCACAAGAAAGTGGAGCACCTCGGGAGAAAGGGTTCCTTGATTAGCAAGGTGGATGGCGGTTTCAAGCCCCACGGCATTTCCTCCCACGATGACCACGTTCTCACCCACACTGGCCTTTCCAGACAAGACATCCCATGCCGTTACGACGCCTTCGGTTTCAATGCCGGGAATATCAGGGAGAAGGGGGCTTGCACCTGTAGCCAAGATGACCACGTCCGGTTCCATTTCCCTGACCAGTCCCTTGTCAACCTCTTTTCCGAGAAGGATGTTCACGTTAAGGGCCCGCAAATTATTCGTCAAATCTGTGGCTGCAGTGACCATTTCCTTTCTGCCCGGTATATTGCGGTTTAAGAGAAGCTGTCCACCCAACTCATTGGCCCTTTCGGCAAGGGTCACTTCATGGCCCCTTTCCGCAGCGGTGCATGCAGCCTTCATCCCCGCAGGACCACCCCCAATCACCAGAACCTTTTTCAGGTGAGCGGCAGGGGTGAGTTCTGTCTCCCCCTCCTTGCCCGCCCTTGGATTCACTAGGCAGGTGACGGGTCTGTTCTGGAACACGGCGTCAAAGCACCCCTGATTGCAGGCCACACAGTGGTAAATCTGGTCACTCCTACCTTCTCTAGCCTTGGTGAGAAGGTCCGGGTCTGCCAGAAGTCCTCTCGCCATGGTCACCAGGTCGGCCTGGCCATTGCGTATGATCTCTTCGGCAAGATCGGGATCATTTATTCTATTACTCGATATCACGGGAACGGAAACAGCGGATTTGATGCCCTGTGCCAGATAGACGAAACCCTTCCGAGGCACAAACATGGTCAACTGAGGAACACGCGTTTCATGCCAACCGCCAGTCACATTAAAAAGGTCAACCCCAACCTTTTCCAGTTCACTGGCGAAGGTCTTTGCCTCTTCATTCGTGTTTCCTCCCTCCATGAATTCGTTACCCGCCAACCGCATGATGAGGGGGTAGGCAGGCCCCACAGCCTTCCTGATTTTTTCAGTCACCTCAAGACCGAATCTCATTCGGTTTTCAAAAGATCCCCCATATTTATCCTCTCGTCTGTTCGTCAGGGGTGAAAGAAACTGGCTGATTAGATATCCTGCGCTCCCCAGGATCTCAACCGCATCGAATCCGGCATCTCTTGCGCGCTGGGCGGCTTCTACAAACTTGTCCTGCACGGCCGGGATCTCATCCAGTTGGAGGGCCCTAGGACTCTCTCCCGTTAGTTTGGACCTTATGGCTGATGCAGAGATCGGTTTTTTCCCACCAATCATAGAGGAATGGGCATAACGTCCAGCCTGATAGAGCTGGGCGGCAATCATTGATCCCTGGGCCTTGATCGCGTCGACGAGTGCCCTAAGACCCGGGATAAAACTGTCGTCATCTATACGCAACATGCTTCCCGCTCCAGCGTAGGCATCTATGCGACAACCTCCCACGATGATAAGACCAACGCCACCTCTGGCCCGAACTGTGTAAAAGTCTATCAGACGTTCTGTCACAAGACCTTCTGGAGTATAACCGAGATGCATTGCTGTTAGGACGACCCGGTTTTTCAGTTCCAAGCTGTTAATCTTTATGGGGGAAAACAAATGGGGAAACGCCATGACATGCTCCTCAGATGTAGAAAGGCGGAAACTGGATTCTTCAAAGGTGACCGATGGTTCTTAACGGCTTGTGTTCTGAGAAGCCGTAAGTCAAAAGAGATAATTTATATCATGGATGCCTACAAATTGCCTAATCAAAATCACTCGGCCTTACCCGACTAACCCCCTCAAGAGTAGCAGTTCGCAGATTCATTTAGGGATTTTGATGGTTATGGATCATATGTAAAAATAGATTATGAGGCAAACAGAGGGAAGGTAAGCACATTCCCATTTGATGATTGTCTATGATGGCTAAAATATTAGACAAAAAGGAAAAAAAAGTTTATTAAAGAAATCTAAATCAGATCCATATCTTGGCAAGTTTCCATCCAGAAATGGCCCTTTTCTGCAATCTCTGCGTTGAGCTCTGGAATTCCTTGTGCGGCATACTCCCAGTACGTCTCCGCGTAATTAATTGATTTCCTTGGCCTTGCGAAAAATGGCTCATTTCTGATCCGGAAAAGAAGGAGGGCCTAAGAAAAGTTAGTGGATGGGCAATCGCTCAGAATAGAGTTGACATTTAGTGCCACGTTGTAGAATAGATCACTAACTCACATTCTTTTCTTTTTCGTGCGATAGAATGCTTTCTCTGGAGCCATTGAAGGAGATATGCCACAGGATAAAGGAGCCAGCACAAAAACTAAAAACCCTAGGGGAATTGGGGATAACAACCGGTTCCCTGGATGGAATTCAAGGCTAAGTCATGGAAACGATTCATTCTGTTAGACCCCTATTGGCCATAGCTGTCTCCTTTTTCGGGGCGCTCCTGATTATAGCCTCTCACAAAAGACCCAACCTCAGGGAATTCTGGACCCTCCTCATAGCCCTTTCCAAATTTAGCATCGTTTGCTCCATGGTTCCATTTGTTCTGAATGGACAAAACCTGGTCTTCAATTTGCTTGACGTCCTCCCTGGGGTGGGTATTGCGTTCAGGGTCGATCCTTTGGGCATGCTTTTCGCCCTAGTTGCCTCTTCTCTCTGGATTGTCACATCTGTCTATTCCATTGGATATATGCGTCCCTTAAAGGAGCACTCTCAAACCCGTTACTTCTCTTACTTTGCCATCGCCCTCTCGTCGGCGATCGGGGTGGCCTTCGCAGCGAATCTCCTCACCATGTACCTTTTCTATGAGATGTTGTCCCTGTCCACGTATTCTCTGGTGACCCACCACCAGGACCCTGAGGCTCGCTTTGGAGGGAGAAAATATCTCACTTATCTCATGGGGACGTCCATTGGTTTACTCCTTCCGGCCATTGTCCTGACTTATACATTCACCGGCACATTGGACTTTTCTGACCAGGGCATCCTGGCGGGAGCCGCGTCTGACGTAATGCTTATGGTTATGTTTTTGCTCTATCTGCTGGGCATTGCAAAGGCGGCCGTCATGCCCGTGCACTCCTGGTTGCCCTCGGCCATGGTGGCGCCAACCCCCGTGAGTGCCTTGCTACACGCGGTGGCTGTGGTAAAGGCGGGTGTCTTTTGCGTCCTGCGCATCATCTTTCACGTATATGGTGTGGATTTGATGCAGGATCTGGACCTGGGCGTCTTAACCATCTATTTCGTCTCTGTGACAATCCTTGTGGGCTCCATCTTTGCCCTTGCCCAGGACAATTTGAAGGCCAGGCTCGCCTACTCCACGGTAGCCCAGCTTTCCTATATCATCTTAGGTGCCGCATTGCTTTCTCCCGAGGGAATGACAGGGGGCGTCATTCATATTGCGATGCATGGTTTTGGTAAAATCACGCTCTTTTTCTGTGCCGGAGCGATCCTTGTGGCTACGGGGAAGAAAAACGTCAGCGAGATGAAAGGCCTGGGAAAAAGGATGCCGGTGACCATGATGGCCTTTTTTATCGGCTCATTGAGCATTATCGGCCTCCCCCCATTGGGCGGTTTCTTAAGTAAATGGAACCTGGTTCTGGGATCCCTGGAGGCTGGGCAGATTCCCATATTGGTCGTTCTTTTGACCAGTTCACTCCTGAACGCCGCATATTTCCTGCCTATTGTGTACCAGGGATTTTTCGCAGAGCCCAATCCCAGCAAAGATCCCGCCGAGAGTGAAGGAATAAGAGAAGCCCCCATTCTGGCAGTGATCCCCCCGGTGGTGACGGCCTTCGCTTCTATTGTGCTTTTCTTCTATCCACAGCCTTTTTTTAAATTGTCCCGCATAGCCGTGGAACGCTTGATAGGAGGGTGAACCAATGGAGCAAGAAAAGAGGATTTTGTCTCATGAGCCTGCACCAGGATATAGGAGGGTTTTTCATATCGTGATTTGTGTGGCTGTTTTATACCTCGCCATCATTTTTCTTGTATCATCTATCTGATGAAGGGGGCTGGATATCATGAAAAAAGAGCTAAAGATCTTTGACAAACCGCGGAATGTAAAGAGATTCCTGGGCGGTTTCTATGTATCTTTGGTCATTCTCCTTATCACTGACTTTTTTATCCACAAGCACGCCGAGTTCACATGGGAGGGTATTCCCGAATTCTATGCAACTTACGGGTTCGTCTCCTGTGTGCTCCTTATATTTATAGCAAAAGGATTGCGGCTATTCGTCAAGAGAGACGAAGACTATTATGACTAACCTGATCCCGCCATCTGCCATATTGATTATTGGAGCCCTTTTTGTCCCCTTTATAAGGGGAAGGCTCAAATCTGCTTATATGTTGCTCCTGCCCTCTTTTGTCTTTATGACCCTTCTCAACATGCCCGAAGGGAAATACTGGATCGTCAAAGTCCTGGATTATAGCCTCGTCTTTGGCCGGGTGGACAGGCTGAGCATGGTCTTCGGATACATATTCACGATAATTACCTTTATAGGCGTCCTCTTTGCCCTCAAAGTCAAAGATGATCTGCAGCACGTGGCCGCGCTCCTGTATGCTGGAGGCGCTCTGGGCGTCACTTTTGCTGGAGATTTTCTCACGCTATACCTGTTTTGGGAGTTGTTGGCCATAGCTTCCACGTTCCTTATTCTGGCACGCAGGACAAAGGCTTCTCAGGCTGCGGCCATCAGATATATCCTGGTGCATATTTTTGGAGGTCTTTGCCTGCTTGCAGGTATCGTCTTCTATATCCAACAAACAGGCACGGCTGAGTTTGAATACATTGGATTGAGTGGGACGGCCTCTTATCTCATATTCATAGGTATTGCGCTGAATGCAGCCATCCCACCTCTACATCCCTGGCTCCAGGACGCCTATCCTGAGGCAACGGTTACGGGTGCGGTCTTCATGAGTGCTCTCACCACCAAAAGCGCGGTATACGTCATGGCAAGAACCTTTCCGGGTACCGAACTTCTCATTTGGATGGGGGCTCTCATGACAGCCTTCCCCATTTTTTATGCTGTTCTTGAAAATGATATCAGACGGGTTCTCTCTTACAGCCTGATTAACCAGGTGGGATTCATGATGTGTGGTATAGGGATAGGGACGCATCTGGCCATAAACGGGGCAGTTTCCCATGCCTTTTGCCATATCCTATACAAAGCACTTCTTTTCATGGCAGCAGGCTCTGTACTGCATATGACCGGAAAGATCAGGTGCACCGATCTGGGTGGTCTATACAAGACCATGCCTCTAACGTGCCTTTTCTGCATGATTGGTGCCGCATCCATCTCCGCATTTCCCCTCTTCAGCGGCTTTGTAAGTAAGTCGATGATTGTGAGTGCGTCAGCCCATGAAAAGCTGACCATCATATGGCTCATCTTACAGTTTGCCTCGGCAGGTGTCTTTCATCACGCAGGTATCAAAGTCCCCTTCTTCACGTTTTTTGCTGAAGATTCCGGCATAAGGACAAAGGAACCACCCCTTAATATGCTCCTTGCTATGGGTATTGCCGCCTTTTTATGTGTCGCCATTGCCATCTTTCCAAGGCCTCTTTATGACATTCTTCCGTACCCGGTGGATTACGTGCCATACACTGCTGCCCACGTGGTAGGTCAGTTGCAGTTGCTCATGTTTGGTGCCTTGGCCTTTTGTCTTCTCATTCTTTCCGGATATTATCCGGCCGAAATGAGGGCGATTAACCTTGATACAGATTGGTTCTACCGCAAAGGCCTGAGTCAGATCATGGCAGGGATAACCGGACTGTGCACCTGGGTAGCTCACATCTGCGAAAAGATTTTTGTACGTATCCTGCCAGAAAGATTGGCCGAACTGAGCAAAAAGCCCGTTAGTACCCTGGCCGTTTCCTACATGAAATTAAGTGGCAAGGGGCGGTTAGCTTTAGAGGAGTTTAGAAAGCAGACAAGACCGGAGACGGTGAGTCTTGGCCCTATGGGACTGCCCGTATTTGTAAGTCTTATTTTTTTGATTTCTCTCTTTGTTGTATTTGTCTTTCTGAGCTAATTCAGAATCCGGGAAATAATGCTGGGAGGAGACATGAATGGAGAAAAGGATCCTCATAGTGGATGATGAAGGCGAGGTCAGAGAATTCGTTTCTGCTGTACTGGAAGAGAACGGTTATGTCCCAATCGTGGCGAGAAATGGTGAAGAAGCCCTGGATATGATGAGGGAAAAAAGACCGGATCTGGTTATCATGGACATATTAATGCCGAAGCAGAGTGGAATTAGAATGTATCGTGCACTGAAGACGACCGACACCTTAAAAGATATCCCGGTGGTTATCTATTCCGGAATAGCCAAAAGGACTTTTCTTCGGACGCAGGCGGCTCGAACGGAGATAGAGGGGAAAACGGTTCCCGAGCCAGAGGCCTATGTGGAGAAGCCGGCCAAGCCGGAGTATCTTGCAGAGTTGGTGAAAAAAATCCTCGGGTAATCCACGCAGAGTTATGGAGATCAAGAAACTACTCTATGTGACAGACGATAATAGCCCCAGTTTTCAGGATTTTGATCAACTCATGGTCCTACGCAAATTGGGCCTTGAGGAGGTCATATTTCTGGATGCCATTGGGGCGGTAGATTGGAAGGAAGGGTTCTCGGAATACGGGTTGAAGTCTAGGTCTCTGGCAGGGGAAGGCCCGATCCTATCCAGAATACTAGATGCGGTGCATCAAACTGAACCCTCAGTGATCGCAGCAAGCTTGAATCGAAGGAGCGGGAAGGTGTTAAAAGGTTCTCTCGTAAAAAAACTGCTACGATCCTCTCCTGTGCCCGTCATCCTGCTGAACCAAGAGACGCACCCATCGGGCCCGTTAGAGAAGGGTCTGTTTCACCACGTCATATATGCCACAGATTGGTCGGCCGTCTCAGAGGGAGTCATGGAGTATCTCCTAGGTTTTAGAGGGATCATAGAAATGCTGGAGATCGTCAATGTGATTCACAAGAAGTTATCCGTGAGGGAGCTACGGAGCCTCAAGCAGAGAATTGCGGAAACGCGCAAGATTTTCCTGGATGAAGGGATCGATGCTGAAGCGCATATCTATGCAGGGAAACCGTACGAAGAGATACTGTTAGCAGCCAGGGAATATGATGCGACTTCCATTGTTATGGGAACCTCTCGCAAATCCTCTCTGCAGGGCATTTTCTCTGCGAGTTGTTCTTATCGGGTAGCCGAGGAAGCGGAAATACCCGTATTGTTCATTGGGCAGCAGAAAAAGATGGAGTAATGGAGGGATGGAGCAGTGTGAACAAAGTGCATGAGTGCTTTAGCATACATGTAACATCTTGGTATTTGAGATGGGAGGATATGAATGGAAGTCACCCTGTTGATAGAGGCAACTGATAGTGCATTCAAGATTTTAGAAGATGCGAGGGGTCACGCCGTGGGCATATTGGATACAACCGTGCAGCTTATGAGTGAGGAGACACGATGCTTTGAGGAAAAAGCCTGCCAGGCCCTTTTCACAGGTGCCCAAAAGAGAAAGAGCCAATTTCAGAATGCGGTGGGGACAGCGGTTATCCTTTTTGCCTTCTGGGCTTTGCTCTCGGGGAAGTTCGATCTTTTTCACCTTACCCTCGGGGCGATCTGTTCAGCCTTAGCGGGATACCTGTTTCATGATCTGCTGTTTGTCAATGTGAGGGTTGGTGATGTGCGCACGGTGGCCTGGCGGTTTATCAAGTATATCCCCTGGCTTCTACATCAGATTCTATTGGCCAACGTCCATGTGGCCTCTCTCGCATTAAGCCCCAAGATGCCCATTAATCCTCAGGTTCTGACGTTCAAAACAAAACTGGAAACAGATATCTCTAATGTAACCTTGGCCAATTCCATTACGCTCACCCCCGGTACCATTACAATGGACATCAGGGATGGCGTTTTTTATGTGCATGCCTTGAGTCAAAAAGTCGCTGATGATCTGAACGCCGGCGAGATGGAGGACAGGGTGGCGCATATATTTATGGAGGCGGATCATCTCTATGTTCAGGATGTCCTGGACGCAGCGCGCATTTACGGATCGCTTCGGATCTAAGTGAGGCACGGTGGGACGAGGGGACGGCGGGACGGGCATTTCAATTTCCGTTCCCCCGTTCCTCCGTTCCCCCGGTTCCAGAGCGAAGCTCGTATGCAAGGAAGGAGACACACATGATACGTGAGAGCGACGACGTCATCATTAAGACGCTGGCCAGAGTCCTTATGCCCTTTATCGTGGTTTATGCTCTTTATGTGGTCATGCATGGGCATCACAGCCCAGGGGGTGGCTTTCAAGGGGGCGTGATTTTGGCGGCAGGCTTTGTCTTATTGGTCATCAGCCACGGCTTAGAGCAAACGAGGAGGCGGATGTCCGAGAAAATGGCAGGCGCCATTAGCAGTGTGGGTGTCTTCATTTATGGAGGTATAGGAGTCCTCTGCCTGATTCTGGGGGGAAACTATCTCGACTATGGTAAACTGAGCAAAATACTGGGGGTCAATTCGGCAGATGCAAGATCTTTGGGGATCTTGGGTGTTGAGATTGGTGTTGCCCTGGCCGTTATGGCGGTAATGTGTACCATTTTTTTTGCCATCTTCACCGTGGGTGAAACAGATGAGGACGAAGGGAGTGAAAAATGACCCATTTCTTCTTGATCATTGGTGTGGCTATGTGCGTCCTGGTTTTATTCTGTCTCTACAGGGCCACCTGCGGACCGGGTGTCCTGAACAGGGCAGCTGGCATCTCTGCCATTGGAACCAAGACGCTTATTATTCTGCTCCTCATGGGCGTTATCTATGGGAGGGTAGAAATGTTCATAGACATCAGTATGGTCTATGCCCTTCTGAATTTTATTGGCTGTCTGGTACTGGCCAAGTACCTTGAGAGATCTGGAGAAGTGTCATGCTAATCACGGATGTCATTTCAATACTGCTCGTTTTGGCTGGTTTTTTCTTCTTTACCACGGCCACATTAGGTCTCCTGCGGTTCCCTGATTTTTTTGCGAGGCTACACGCCACCGGAAAAGGAGACACCCTAGCCGTGCTTTTGTCACTGACCGGTCTGGCTGTGTATCATGGATTTTCTTTGACCAGTGTGAAGATCATCTTCATCGCCGTTTTCATGTTCTTAGCTCAACCCACCGCCACGCACGCCATTTCTAGGGCGGCCTTCAGGTGCGGGGAGGAGATCTGGACATGCGAACTTGAGATTGAAGATGGCACGTTGGGGAAAGGAGGGGGATAATGATCCTTCCATTCGATCTGATCCTGGTTCTCTTCGTGTTCATATGTGCCATAGCAGCGATTATGGTGAAAGATCTCTTGAGTGCTGTCATCATACTGGGCGCCTATAGCTTCCTAATGTGTCTTCTCTGGACTCAGATGGCCGCTGTGGACGTTGCCTTCACAGAAGCCTCTGTGAGTGCAGGCATTGGAACGGTGCTCTGTATAGGAGCCGTCAGTAAAACGAGAAGGAGGTCAAAGGATTGAAAGCCTTAAGCCTCATAACGGCAATAGTTGTGGGGGTGGCACTCATATACGGCACTCTGGATATGCCCAAGTGGGGGGACCCCCATTCGCCCGCCAGCTCTCATGTATCCCCTTACTATCTCCACAACAGTCTCGAACAGACAGCCACCCCAAATGTGGTCACGTCTGTCCTTGCTGACTACAGGGGGTACGATACATTGGGCGAGACAACGGTCATATTCACGGCGGGCATGGCCTGCATCTTATTGCTCAGGAGAAGTCGGAGGAGGCAAAAGTGATTGTACCCCCACCGCTCCGTACCTCGTGCGGTTCAGAGGGCATTTAGGGGGCTTCTTTCGGAGCGTACCCGGGACTAGCCACGGAGGAGGGCACATGTTTGATTTCATCGTTGGTCACTATAACTACTGGATGTACATTGGGCTCATGATGATAGGCTTTTATGCCATGATGGCAAAGCGAAACCTGATCAAAAAGATCATCGGCATGAACATATTCCAGTCGGCCATCATATTCTTCTACATCTCCACGTCTGTCAAAAAGGGGAATGTGACTGTTCCCATTCTGGAACATGCCCATGGAGACCATGGAACCCATGCCATCGATGTCATGCAGTATGCCAATCCGTTGCCCCATGTGCTCATGCTCACAGCCATCGTGGTCATGGTGGCCACCCTGGGTGTCGCATTGGCAGTCGCCATCATGGTTTACAGGAGATACAACACCTTGGAGGAAGACGAAATCATCTTAAGCATGAGGAGAGGCGGATAAGATGGTGGCCCAGACGCCGATCCTGATTGTGGTCATTCCCCTTATAGCTGCCTTTATTTGTCCCCTCATCGGACTCTTTAGGAGGGGTCTGTGCTATTTCTGGATGGTTTTGGCTCTTCTTGTATGTACGATTGCCTCCATTAAGACCCTGTATGCGGTCATTGATGGAGGCACGATTCACTATCGGCTGGGGGGCTGGCCACCTCCTTTCGGGATCGAGTATGTGGTGGATCATCTCAATGCCATGATGCTAATCGTCATCTCCGTGATCAGCCTGATCGTGGCCGTCTATTCCAAGGAGAGTGTGGAGCAGGAACTCCCGCAGAGGGCGGTTTACTTCTACACCGTGTTCCTGCTCCAGGTCACAGGTTTCCTGGGCATCGTTATAACGGGTGATCTCTTTAACCTCTACGTCTTCTTAGAGATCGCATCGCTGGCAGGATATGCGCTCATCGCTATTGGAGAGGATGGAGCGCCCTTGGCGTGCTTCAGGTACATTGTGATGGGCACCATTGGTGCCTGCTTCTACCTTCTGGGGATCGGGTATATTTACATCTCCACGGGTTCTCTGAACATGGCAGACGTTCAGGAGATATTGCCCGGGTTATATCACTCCAAAGTCATTGTGACGGCCATCGCATTCCTCCTTGCAGGGTTGGCCGTCAAGATGGCCCTCTTCCCCGTCCACGTGTGGCTCCCAGACGCCTATACGAAGGCCCCATCGGCGGTGAGCGCCCTGGTTGCCCCGTTGATGACCAAGATATCCCTTTATGTGATGATCAGGATTCTGTTTTCGGTGTTTAAGCCTCACCTTTCCATCCAAGTGCTTCCCATCACCCAAATAATGGTATGGGCTGGTTTTGTGGCCATTTGTGCAGGGGCCATTATGGCCCTTGCCCAAAAGGATTTCAAGCGGATGCTCTGCTACATTGTGGTTGCAGAGGTGGGTTACATTGTGGGTGGTGTGGGGCTTGCCAACACGACGGCCATGAAGGGAGCCATTCTCCATATCTTGAATGACGCGGTCATGACCGCAGGGCTTTTTACCGTGGCTGGCATTATCATGTATAAGGTGAAAAGTCGCAAATTATCTGATTTTAAGGGCCTTTTTCGGAAGATGCCCTTCACCATGGCAGCATTTGTGGTTGGGGCTCTATCCATCATCGGGGTGCCGCCCACCTGTGGTTTCTTCAGTAAGTGGTACCTTATCCAGGGGGCTGTAATCGCAAATCAATGGGCCTTTGTGGCAGCACTTCTCGGATCCAGTCTCATCAATGTTATTCTCTTTTTTAGGATCATAGAGATCGGATATGTGTTTCACGACTCCCACGGCGAAAACACGCACAACGGTGACGTCACCAGGAGAATAGAGGAAGCCCCCTTCAGCATGCTAATTCCGACCATTGCTGTGGCGCTTGCCATTATTCTGATCGGCTTCTATAATCAGACCATCTTGAGCAAAATCATTCAGTTTGCTGTGCCAAAGATATAAAATGGAAAGAGAGCAAATGCGGTGGCAAAGAAATGGCTAGGAGCGCAGTTCTTAAGCCGTTTGTCTCTCAATGATTGCCTCCCAAATGAAACTTTTTGAAAAGGGATTCCAGTATGGCACATAAAAAGGTGGTGAACGTGGCCATCGTGGGCGGCGGCCGCGGGTGCAAGAGGATTATGGATATTATATTCGATGAAACGCTCAGCCATCTCAGGATGAAGCTCGTCGGGGTTTCGGATATCAACCCTGATGCTATGGGTTACCGCTACGCCCAGCAAAAAGGTATTTTTACGACAAGAGATTACCACGATCTTTACAAGCTCAAAGGGCTCGATATGATCATCGAGCTGACGGGTCTTGAAGAGGTAACCAGAGAAATCTCACGGAGCAAGCCTGAACATATCCGGTTGATTGACCATTTGGGCGCACAGCTTTTCTGGGACCTTTTCCAGCTAGAAGAATGGTGTATCGCGGAGCGCAAGCGGGCAGAAGAAGCCCTTATTGCATCGAAGGCCCAGCTAAGTGAGTCGGAGGGAAAATACCGGACGATTTTCGATTCGACGCCGAATTCCATTTTTATTCTGGAGAAAGGGTCCTATAATATCTCGGATGTGAACGAACGGGCCCTGGAAATCTACGGGTATGAAAAGGAGGAATTGATCGGGAAGTCATTCATGACGTTGGGTAATTACCATTATCCTGATGGCGTTCTTTCCAGCAAAGATGATGAAACCTCTAGACTGAGCAGCGTCTATCAGAACATCAGGCACTATAAAAAGGATGGTACCCCTTTTTATGTAAATGTGTATGCCATTCAGAGGAGACGAGGCAAGAAATTCGGCATTGTGGCCGTGACCGTGGACATTACAGAAAGTGTAGCAAAGGAGTCGCAGCTCATTCAGGCCAGCAAGATGTCAACCCTCGGAGAAATGGCTTCAGCCGTGGCCCACGAGCTCAATCAACCCCTCAGTGCCATACAGATAGGGGTTGATCTCATTCACAATGTGGTTGAACAGGGTGGTAAGGGTTGGGACGATATGCCCGAAGTCTCCAGACATATGAAGGAACAAGTGGATCGGGCGGTAAATATCATAAGTCACTTGCGGCAATTTGGTCGTAAAACCGAGATAGAAAAAGAAAAGGTTTATATAAATAAGCCGATTAGGGGCGTCTTTACCCTGTTGGGGCAACAACTGAGGTTGCGCGGTATCAAGGTGGTGCTTGACCTGAAGGATGACATCCCTCCTATCATGGGTGATACGAACAGGCTGGAACAGGTTTTTATAAATCTAGTGGTCAATGCACGGAATGCCATGGAAGCAAGGAAAGGGAAATTTGCAAGGGGAGATGTTGAGAGCGTATTGACTGTTAGATCTTTTCAAGAAAATGGCCGCGTTGTGGTGACTGTCACAGATACGGGTACTGGAATCCCCGATGATCTGAAAGACAAGATCTTCGAGCCCTTCTTTACAACCAAGGAAGTGGGAAAGGGAACCGGTTTGGGTCTATCTATCAGTTATGGTATCGTGAAAGATTATGACGGGACCATCGAGGTGGAGAGTGAGCTGGGAAAAGGCGCCACTTTTAAACTCACTTTTCCCGTCTGTGACGAGGATGAAAATGGAGCGCAATGAGAAGACAAGAATACTGCTCATAGATGACGAGGAGAGTATCAGGAGACTCTTGAGCATTTCCCTGGGTCACAAAGGCTTTGAAGTGATTACTGCTGAAGATGGGAAGCAGGGGCTCAAGATGTTTCGGAAGGAAACCCCCAAGATTGTTTTAACAGACATCAAGATGCCTGATATTGATGGTCTCGAGGTCTTGAGGCAGGTCAAGGCACTTGATCCCGAAGCCCAGGTGATCGTCATTACCGGCCACGGTGATATGGAGTCGGCTATCGAAGCCCTCAAGCTTGAGGCCTCTGATTTCCTCAACAAGCCCATTAGAGACGAGGCACTTATGATCGCCATCAAGCGCGCCCAGGAAGCGTTGTGGATGAGGCAGAGGCTAAAGGAATATACGAGTAATCTAGAGGCTAAGGTTAAGGATGCGACAGAGGAACTGAGAGAGGTATATGACTTTCAAAAAAACCTTATCGAGAGCTCCATTGATGCCATCATTGGTATAAATCGGGAGGGGACCATCCTTATCTTCAACGAGGCAGCCGAGAGACTGATAGGTTATAAAAGTGAGGAGGTGATAGGCCATAAGCACATTACCCAGATATATCACCCTCCCGAGGTGGCACGTGAGATCAAGAAGGAAATGTACGATCCTGACTCCGGAGCCGTGGGCAGGGTGGAAGATCTCGAGGTGGAGGTCCTATCCAAGGATGGTGACAGGGTGCCTATCCGTCTCTCAGCCACGCTCCTCTACAAGGATGGAGAAGAGATTGGCAGTGTGGGCTTCTTCCAGGATTTAAGGAAGATCAAGCTACTGCAAAAGGAGTTGATAGAGCGGGAAAGGCTTTCAGCTGTAGGGCAAACGGTCGCGGGTATGGCCCATTATATTAAAAACATCTTAAACGGCCTTGAGGGCGGAATTTACATGGTCAATACGGGACTGAAAAAGGACAAGCAACCTTTGTTGACCAAAGGGTGGGGTATCGTCCAGAACAACGTGGCAAAGATCTCGGACCTTGTCATGGATATGCTGACTTATTCCAGAGAGCGTGAACCCGAACTGGAATCCTGTTCGCCAAACCATATTGCCCAGGATGTTTTTGACCTTATGGATGAGAAGGCCAAGAGATATAATATCAAATTGGTTAAGGACTTTGATCCGTCCATAGACATATGTTTTCTCGATCCCGCTGGCCTACACCGGTGTCTGCTAAACTTGGTCACCAATGCCATAGATGCCTGTGTTTTTGATGGCAATAAGGAAAAGAACTGGTGTGTCACCATAAAGACTCAGAAAGTGGGGGATGGGATTCGATTCGATGTTTCGGATAATGGCATGGGAATGACAAGAGAGATTCAGGAAAAGATATTTGAACGCTTCTTCACGACGAAAGGCTCAAAAGGGAGTGGATTCGGTCTGCTTGTAACCCAGAAGACGATTGAGGAACACGGTGGGAGAGTCAGCTTTGAATCAGACGCGGGTAAGGGCACCACCTTTTCCCTGCATCTACCGTACAGGAAAGAAATATAAGGAGTTATAAATTATGGCAAAGAGGGTCTTGATCGTGGATGATGAGCCTGAGGCAATAGATTTTGCCTCTGCCGTTCTGGAAGAGAATGGCTATCTAGCCATAAGTGCTGAGGACGGGGTAGAAGGCATGGAGAAGGTAAAGGCTGAAAAACCGGATCTTGTTCTTTTGGACATCATGATGCCAGGTAAAGGGGGGATTGCCATGTATCGTGATCTCAGAAAGGATGAGGAGACCAGACACATTCCTGTGATCATTATCACCGGGGTTGCCAGAGGCCAGCGATTTGAGGAAAGCATGATGAGAAAAGACCCTGACATCCCTCTCCCCGACGGGTATATAGAGAAACCCATGAAGCCGGAAGGATTGCTTGAGTTGGTCAGAGAATTGCTAAAATAAGGAGAGCACCCCCTGAGCCTGTCCCTGGCCGGTCAATCCTTATCCTTTCAAATTCCAGGTTTATGCTAATCCTCTCTCCACCTTGATCCGTTCATGCAGTTGGGCAAAGTTTTCCGGGGCGGCCTTTTCGGATCCGCGTGTGATTGAAATGGCTTCAGCGGGGCAAGATACGGCACACACACCACAGCCAATGCACCAATTCAGATCCACTTTGGGCTGATCATCCACCATCTCCACAGCATCCACGGGACATATTTCTGCACAGGCTCCACAACCTATGCACTCGTCATAGTCGGTTGCCCGGGTAAAATATACGGCCATCAGGGCATCCCGAGGGATCTTGCGCCGCCTGATTATGCCCACATTCCAACAGTAGTGTCCACAACAGTTACACGTATGCTTGATTTGCCCCTGGGTATTGTCCACCATGTGGACTAAACCCTCTTTCTCAGAATCTTGAAGAATTTGCCGGGCCTCGTCCTTCGAGATCTCGCGGGCAAGACCCCTGTCAATCACGAACTCGGCCAACTCGTCGTACTTCAGGCAGACCTCTAGGCTGTGTTGGCAATCCGTTCTGCCAAGAATCTTGGCAGACATGCGGCACGGACAATGGGCCACTGCAATTTTGGTGGTCGCATCCACAATGGGGCCCATCTGCTCATGGGGTAACACCCCTTGCATGGAGACATCAACGGACAAGTTGGCTGGGCTATACTTGAAGGTTTTGGTGGGCACACCCCCGTAAATCTCCCCCGTGGTAGGCACGTTAAAGTATTTGAGGATGAGCCTGGCCATACGCTTCGCCTGCTCGTCTTGTTGGCCGCCCCAAAAAAAGGACTGGGGCATGCCGTACCCTACCTGGAGAAGGGCATAGCCCTTTTCTCCTGCCGGCGTCGTAGAACTGAAAAGTACGTTGCGGCTGGCAAGGGACTCGACGGCTTCTGCCACGGTGGACTCGGGCAGGTCTGCGCGAGCGGCAATGGTTTTCATATCCACCACTTCCAAGGGCGCCAGGTCATTGGGGATAGCCAGGGCAACCTGGGCTTCGATGGGAGTGTAGGTCTCCTTAAGAAGTTCTACAAGGGCTTCACTAAATGGGTATCCCATGATCAGGTCCTTCAGATGGTTTGCCAAGCGGACATAGACATCGTCCATATCTGTTCCTCCTTAAGCGCGAATTTCGTTTATCCTAACCTGCACAGCTCACCAGAATCATCATGTCACTACTCAGCCCGGAAAATCAAGACCAAATATCGGGTTAGACCTCAATGGATGCGCTCTTTCCATTATCTTTCCGTCCAGTCGTGAAATTCCACCCATAGGATAGCCCCCAGCTCCACATCCTTTTCCTCGCCCAGATACTTCATTTTTTCAGAGGTGTTGAGTGCCGCAAAGCCCCACCAGCCGGACTTTGGCACGGCATAGGTAAAAACACCGTTGCTGTCCGCCTTAATAATCTGCGTGATCATGTAATCTGTAGGTGCCACGGCTTTTCCCTCTTTGTTGTAATACTCCACTTCCACCTGGGCGTAAGGGACAGGTTTTCCGTGTAACATGACAATACCCTGGAAGACATTGCCCGCATAAAGTCCAAAGGGCCTCGTTAAAGGAACGATCTCCGTTTTAAGGCCTAGAGGTTTATCCCAGCCTTTCTCGTAACCAAAGGCAGAAATCACGGTCTTGGCGTGGTGTATGAAGTAGTGGTCTTCAGCCTCGTCCCACTGAGGTTTCTGTTCCATGTAAAACGTATATACCCCAGGTCTGGCGATCCGATATTCAACCGTCCAACCCGTGTGACCCATGACACTCGTCCTTTCCAGCAATGATCGGAGACTTTTTTTCCAGCGGTCCATGACCACACCAAACTGAAAGGGTTTCTCCAGTTCCATACCTTTCCTTTGGAAAGGATGGGAAAAGGAGAGCGTCACTTTCACTTCTCTTGGCTCCCCTTGCATGATCATGGTGTCTGAGGGGATCACCATTGCAAAATGGGCAAAGGCATGACCTTTCCATCCCATTGAGAGGATCACAAGCAGCCAAAAGAATAGCCATTTCTTCATAAGCTCCCACCTCCTTGATGATCTTCTAAAGCAAAACGGGCCACCAAGCTTTAATCAAGGATCTTCCAATCCCTCCAGCCTTTATGGCCCGTCTGTCATTTCATTTTTAACGTCAAAAACTGGGCTTCACGCCTTTAATAAGTCCCGCGTCGCTTCGCAGTGGAATCATGGAATGATGGGTTTGAAGGTATTGTGGGCAATCCAAAGGTATTTTCCCTGTTTCACCAACAGCATTCCACTATTCTGGCATCCATGTGGTTGGCACAAGTGGAAAGACCATTACCCCCTTTTTGCTGTCATGTCAATCATTTCTCCCTCGTCACCATTCCGGCAATCATTCTTCCAGCTCGGCCAGGTCAAGAACCTTTTAGCCTGTTAGTCATTTTCAAAACCCCTCCCGCCTAACTTGACCCGCCAAAGAGCCATGGCGGGTCAATCTTCCCCAATCGGAGGCTTTCTCGCAATCCTCAAAAAAACTCACCAAATTCTCAATATATTGATTTTTTTTCTTGACTGACCACAATATATTGTGATTGAATATGTCTTCGTCAAAGAGACGGGCGTTGCTTAAAGGGGGCAAAACCCGCACATTCATGATTCTTTTCAAAAAGGCCCTCCTACAAAGCCCTTTTGCCATTTTATTTCTGTGACCTGTTCTTTTCATTCTATCCTGTAGAGGTGGCGTAGATGTTTGAAGGTATTCGAAAACGTGGCGGTCAGATTGTTGAATTTGATTCCTCCAAGATCACATCGGCCATTGCCAAGGCGGGAAAAGCGACGGGCGAATTCGGAGAAAGGGAAGCGAGAAAACTCACACTCCGCGTCCTCACCCTGGCCCACGAGTTGCGTCTTGATTCCGTTCCCGAGGTGGAAGAGATCCAGGATATCGTGGAAAGGGTACTCCTTGACTCTCCTTTTTACAAAACGGCGAAGGCATACATCCTTTACCGGGAGCAACACGCCCAGATAAGGAGCATTGCCGCCAAGGCAAGTGTTGATCTGGTGGAAAACTACCTTCAGGGGCTCGACTGGAAAATCAAGGAAAACAGCAACATGTGTTATTCCCTGCAGGGTCTGAACAACTACATTTCATCGGATATCACTTCAGAGTACTGGCTGAACCGCATCTACCCACCTCGGATTAGAGATGGGCACAGGAGTGGAGATTTCCATATTCATGACCTGAGTCTGCTTTCCGTTTATTGCGTGGGCTGGGACCTGAAAGACCTTCTCATGCAGGGCTTCAAGGGCGTGGAGGGAAAAGTGGAAAGTGCCCCGCCCAAGCATCTCAGGTCGGCCCTCGGCCAGATTGTCAACTTCTTTTATACCTTGCAAGGGGAAGCAGCGGGTGCCCAGGCCATTTCCAACTTTGACACCCTCCTGGCCCCTTTCGTGCGCTATGACAATCTAAACGACCGAGGTGTGAAACAGGCCCTTCAAGAGTTTGTTTTTAATATCAATATCCCGACGCGGGTCGGCTTTCAGACCCCCTTCACGAACATCACGATGGATCTCTACGTCCCGGAGATCTTCAAAAACCAGCCTGTTATCATTGGAGGTGTGGCGGGCAAAGAGACCTATGGTGATTTTCAGCCGGAAATGGACAGGATCAACAAGGCGTTTGCCGAGGTGATGATGGAAGGGGATGCAAAGGGGAGGGTTTTCACCTTTCCCATTCCCACCTATAACATCACCGCCGACTTCGACTGGGACAACCCAAATCTTGCCACGATATGGAAAATGACGGGCAAATACGGCATCCCCTACTTTTCAAACTTCGTCAATTCTGACATGTCCCCTGAAGATGCCAGATCCATGTGTTGTCGTCTCCGTCTTGATAACAGGGAGCTCTTGAAAAGAGGCGGAGGACTTTTCGGGGCGAACCCCCTTACCGGATCCATTGGTGTGGTAACCATCAATTTGCCACGCATAGGATACTTGGCGGAGAACGAAGACGACTTTTTTGAACGCCTGAAGAAAATGGTTTTACTCGCAGACGAGATTCTCTCCATAAAGAGGAAGGTCCTTGAAAAATTTACGGACAAGAATCTCTATCCCTACTCCCATTTTTATTTGAGAGAGGTGAAGGAAGGGACAGGGCTTTACTGGAAGAACCATTTTTCAACCATCGGGATCATAGGCATGAATGAGGCGTGTCTAAATTTCTTAGGTACAGATATCGGCAGTAGGGCTGGGCTGGAATTCTCCCTCAAGGTGATGGACTTCATGCGCCAAATGATCGCGGAGGTACAAGAAGAAACTGGGGATATCTTCAACCTGGAGGCAACTCCCGCAGAAGGCACATCATACAGGCTGGCCTTACTGGATAAAAAAGAGTTCCCTGGAATCCTTTGTGCCAATGAAGACGAATATAAGAAGGGGGCAGCGCCGTTCTACACCAACTCTACGCAGCTTCCTGTGAACTATACGGACGACATTTTCGAGACCCTCACGCTACAGGATGAATTACAGTCTAAATACACAGGCGGGACCGTCCTTCACATATATCTTGGGGAGGCGGTCAGCGATTTGGCGACCATAAAGGGGTTGATTCGAAAAATCGTTACCCATTACCGCCTCCCATATTTCACCCTCACCCCCACCTTCAGTGTGTGTCCATCACACGGATACCTGAATGGCGAGCATGAAAAATGCAGTATTTGCCATGAAGAGACGGAAATCTACTCGAGGGTTGTGGGGTATTTGAGACCTGTCAAGCAGTGGAACAACGGAAAGCAAGCGGAGTTTGATATAAGAAAGATGTTCAAAGTCGCAGAAGAGGGCGAAAAGCGCAAAGCGTATGGCGCGGATACTTGAACACCATGCACTTTGTTCCATGACTATAGGGCATACGGCCCGTGGGAAGGAGCATCCCGACAAAGTCGGGATTTGAGGAGCGGACCCTTCGGGCCTTAAGGAGTAAAGCTCCCGCCAGGAGATTTGACTCTATGCTTTTGGGTGGCCTGCAAAAGTATTCACTAATCGATTTCCCTGGAAAAGTAAGCTGTGTCCTCTTTCTGTCTGGATGCAACTTCGATTGCCCCTATTGCCACAACCCAGAACTCGTCAAGGGCAAGCTGTTGTCTTCCTCCCCCTTGGATGAGTCAGGCGTCTATGAATTCCTCGAACAGCGCAAGGGGCTTTTGGATGGGGTTGTCATTTCAGGAGGAGAACCTACACTCACAGAGGATCTGGCCCCTCTTTGCGAAGAGATCAAAGGAATGGGCTTTTCTGTAAAATTGGATACAAACGGCAGCCGTCCTCGAGTGATAAAACATCTCATTAACGAGGGCCTGGTGGATTACGTTGCTATGGACATCAAGACGGCTCCATCTCAATACGCCACATTTGTAAAAAGAGATTACGATTCGACGGACATCCGTGCGAGTATCCAAATTATTATGGAATCCTGTCTTCCCCATGAATTCAGGACCACCTGCGTAAGGCCTTTGGTTGACAGAGGCATTATAGAGTGTGTGGCAAAAACCATCAGTGGTGCGAATCGCTATGTCCTTCAACGGTTTAATGACGCGAGGTTATTGCATCCGGAGTTCTTCAAGGAAGTTGAGCCAGGATATGATATGGATGAACTCATGTTCTTGCAGTCCGTAGCAGCGCCGTGGGTTAAGGAGTGCTTGGTTCGCTGAAATTACCAACCGTTTTAATCACGCCGACTTGACCCACCAAAAAATGCAGATCAATTTGCTAACAGTCCGGAATTATATGCCAAGGGAGGAGGGTAATGACAGTGGAAATAGTCCGTGACACTCTGGCGTGGTGTGCCGTAATAAACATAATATTACTCTTGTGGTGGTTTTTATTTTTCAAACTGGCTCACGATTGGATGTATCGGTTCCACAGCAAATGGTTTAACCTATCTGTTGATAGGTTTGACGCTATTCACTATGCAGGAATGGCGGCGTATAAAATGGGTATATGGCTGTTCAACCTGGCGCCTTATTTTGCCTTGCGCATTGTTGGTTGAGTTCGAGGCATCTATCAGTGGCATGAACATAAAGGGGTGAACATACTAGACCCGTTAAGCGGCAGCAAACAATGGCTCTTGCATGTGTTTTCGCTCGGCATCCTCGGGACTTACGCAAGTTAGAAATTGACAAGTATTCTTTTACCTTCAATAAAATTGAATTTGATCCGACCATCGACTATGGCAAGAAATAAGCACTTTTGTTCTACAGAAAGCGACCACAAGATGTGGGATATCGTATATCCTGTTTACTGGTCTCTGACTCGTTTTTAACTTCGAATTCCTCACAAAATTTGGGAAGAGGCAGCTTGTAAGCCCTTGTGGAGTTTTCCGGGGATTCACAATACTTGGTTATAATGTTTTTTTGATAGCATCCGTCATTGGTATATGCTTACCAAGTTTGTTCTCCCCGATTTTCTTTCGTTTCGGGATGAAACAATGAATAGACCGCCGGAATGAGGACTAATGTGATTAACGTCGATCCTGTGAGACCTCCGACAACCGCCCGTGCCAGCGGGGCCTGGGCGTCGGCTCCTTCTCCGATGCCGAGAGCCAGCGGCAGCAGGCCTAAGATCGTCGTCAGCGTAGTCATTAGAATTGGCCTCAATCTGCGGCGACCTGCCTCGGATAGGGCATCGCGCGTGCTCATTCCGCTGCGAACCAACTGACCGGCCTGGTCCACCAGGAGGATGGCGTTATTGACCACGATTCCGCCCAGCATGATGCAGCCGATGTATGACTGAACGTTTAGGGTAGTCCTCGTGATAAACAGCATAACCAAGACCCCCACGGCCGCAAGCGGTACGGAAAACATGACGACCAGCGGATCTCGAACCGACTCGTATTGACACGCTAGCACCATGTACACGAAGACCAAGGCCAGGACGATTGAGATCACCAGCTCGTCAAACGCCTTTTGCTGCTCTTCAAAATTACCGGCGACCGTCAGGTCGTAGCCGACAGGACATGGAATTTGATCCAAGAGAGCCTGCACGTCCCGGGCGACGGAGCCCAAATCGCGTCCTGCGACGTTAGCTTGGACCGCGACCATCCGCTGCTGGTCTTTCCGGTCGATCAGAAGTGGACCGCGACTCGGTTCAGTGGTAACAACGTTACGAAGCGCCACCTTTTCGCCGGACCCAGTGGTCAATGTAAGGTTGAGGATCTCGTCCAAGGAACGTTTCTCGGCATCCTTGAGCTGTACGAAAATGCGATAGGAGTTGCCCCCCGTTCGGTACTCCCCGGCTTTGGAACCGGCCACCGCAGTTTCCAGGAGCTGTGTCACATCTCGAACGGTCAGGTCTAGATCGGCGATCTTGCTTCGGTCCACCCGGATTTCCTGCTGGGGCACGCCTGCCTCGAGGCTGGTTTGGGCGTCCGTTATGCCCGGCACGTCCGCAATTGCCTTCGCGATGCTTTGAGCCAGGGTGTTTAGGACGTCGAGTTCGAGCCCGCGGATCTCTATTGTCAACCCTTCATCACCGCCAAGGACCCGCTCCAGCAAAAACTGGCCCTGCGGTGCACGGATACGAATCTCCATACCAGGGACCTTGCCGTCCAATTGGCGGCGGAGGTCTTGGGCGATTTCCACGTTGGATCGATTCCGCCGGGCGGCAGGCAGCAGAGACAGCCGAATATCACCCTCTGAGGCTGCGGCGGCTCGCCAGCCGGAAGCTCCAACACTGACCACTGACGACACCGCCTCGGGCACAGCGGGGTAGACGATCTTCTCCATTTTGCGTGCCTGCTGATCAACCAGCTCCAGCCGGGTGCCGATTGCCATCTTGCCGCTGACACGGACCTCACCCTCGTCGGTGGGCGGGAGAAATTCGGTGCCGATCATGGGCAAAAGAAGCAGGCTTCCCCCGAGCACAGCGGCCGCCAAAAAGACGATGATCAGGCGATGTGACAACACCCATCGCAACAGGCCAACATAGCCTTTTTCGAGGTCTGCAAAAAAGGTATTCGAGGCAGCGATCAATCGTTCCATCCGGGCCCTTCGTTCCTTGCGCGGCTGCATGAATGACTTCAGGAGTCTGGATGCCAGCATGGGCACCAGGCTAAGCGACACCGTCAGCGAGCAGATCAGCGCAAAGATGATCACGTAAGCCAGCTCCTGAAAGAGGATGCCCGTGACGCCGCGGACGAAAACAAGTGGCAGGAAAATCACGAGCGTGGTAATCGTGCTGGCGACAATGGCCCGTCCCACCTCCCGCGCTCCTGCCTCCGCTGCGACCTCAGGGGATTCGGCATCTTCGCAGCAACGGCGGAAAATGTTTTCCTGAACAACAATGGAGTTGTCGACCATCATGCCCACACCCAGTGCCAGCCCGCCCAGAGTCATCAGGTTGAGCGTGAATCCACCGAAGTAAACCAGCGCAAAAGTGGCAACGATTGAGATCGGGATCGACAGGGAGACCGCCATCGTGCTTCGTACGTTGCGCAGGAAAAGCAGCAAAATCATTATCGCCAGCCCACCGCCGTACAGCACCGACCGGGCCACATTGGCGATGGACCGCTCGATGAAGTTGCCCTGGTTGATGACCGGCACAATTTTGATCTGCGGAAAAGCTTTGTTGATAGCCTCGATTTCAGCCAGGATGCGATTGGACACCTCGACCGTATTGGCATTGGCCTCTTTACGGATGGCCACCCGTACACCGCGCTCACCATTGACGCGTATGATGCGCGTTAGCTTCTCATAGGTGTCTTTGACATCGGCAATTTGGCTGAGCGTCACCGCCGCGCCGTCCCGTTCGACAATGACCGTATCCCGAATCTGATCGAGGTTGGTGAATTCCGCCGGTGCGCGGAGCATGACTTCATAACGTCCCTGCTCTATCTTGCCCGCAGGCAGGTCGAGGTTGGCGTCGCGAATCGTGTTGAGCACGCGGTCCAGGGGCAGCCCCAATGCTTTGACCCGATCCGGGTCCAGCTCGATTCGAACCTCGCGGTTGAAGCCCCCCCAAATGTCGACCTGAGCCACGCCCGGAATGCGGGCGAACCGGTATCGGATTTGGACTTCGATCAATTCTGTGAGTTCCACCGGATCGAGGCTGCTGGAAATTCCCAGCAGGACTACCGGAAAACTGGCGATGTCGAACTTTCGGATGCGAGGCCTCACGATATCCTCGGGCAACTCGTTGAGTTCGTCTTCAAGCTTGCCCTGAACGTCAATTGCTGCGGTGTCGATGTCCGTGCCCCATACAAAGCTGACTCGTACACTGCTGTTGCCCTCGGACGATGTGGACATAATTTCCACCACGCCGGGGACCGTGGCCACGATTTCTTCAATGATTTGAGTAACCAACCGCTCCATGACCTCCGGGCTGGCCCCCTCGTACTCGGTGCGGATGGTCAACGCCGGCATTTCGATATTAGGCAGCATGTCGATCTGCAGCCGGCTCAAGGAGACAGCTCCGAGGATTACGACAATCAGGGTGACCATTGTCGTAAAGATTGGGCGCCGAACGCTGAATCCCGGCAGATTCATTGTGTGGCCTCCTCCTCGCGGTATGAAACAGTTTCACCCTGCATGTCAGCAATCGTGATGCTCGAGCCGTCGTCCACCAACTGCTGCCCCAGGGTTACCACCAGGCCGGACAGCCCCTCGCCCTCCACCTGCACTCGACCCCCTTCTCGGATGCCCAACCTTACCTCGCGCCAGGCAACCGATCGCCCATCCTCACTAACAACGAAAACCCCGGTCTTATTATTACGGGCGGTCAAGGCCTGTTGCGGGACGGTCGTGGTTTCAGCCACCCGTTCCAAGACTACCGTGGCCCGAATGAACATTCCGGGTTTGAGTCGATGCTGGGAATTCTCGATGGTCATTTCTACACGCGCCTGCCGGGTGGACTTGCTGAAGACGGGGGCGATGCGATCTATCCGACCCGGAAACTGTTCATCAGGATAGGCGTCCGTTGTCATTAGAACGACCTGCCCCGGCCTCAGACGAGCGTAGTCCTTCTCGGTGACGTAAACGACCCCGACGATGGGATGGAGTTCAACAATCAATAGCAACGGGTCATTGGCTGCAACGGTCTGGCCTTCGTCCAGATAACGTTCTGCCACGACGCGATATTCGTTGCCACCGGTCCAGCTTGCAGTGACCTTAGTGTATCCGAGCCGGATATTTGCTGTTTCCAGAGACGATGCAGCCTTAGTCACCTGTGCATTAGCCACCTCGAGTTGGGCCTGTTTCGACAATAGATCGGCCCTGGCTGTATCGAACTCGGAGTCAGAAGCGATTCCGCGCTTGAGAAGTTTCTTGGTGCGCTCAAACTCTCGATTCGCGATCTCCAGGGCGCTCTTCGCCATAGCCAAGTTGGCCTTCGCCACCACCAGATCGGCTTTCGCCTGAGCCACGGCCTGAACATATTCGGCGTTCTCCAGTTCCCCGACAACTTGCCCACGCCTTACTGTATCGGAAAGATTTACGAAGAGCTTCTCGACTCGACCGCTCACTTTTGGCGCGACAACGAACTCGGCTCGGGCCTCCAACGCACCGCTAAATGACCGCCTCAATTCGATCGGTCCACGCTGAATCTCAGCCACCTCCACTGGAAATGGTCGTAAAGCCTTACCGCGTTTACTCGGGCCCGTCCGATCCTGAAGTCGACTGAAGATCACCCAGCCTGAAGCTGCCACCGCTCCAATAAAAAGAAGGATAGCCAGAATAAGAATTTTCAGACCAACAGTTTTCATGGCAAACCATCCTTGCCTTC
>Ga0209427_10000936_pt1 | contig 32745 bp, 24 predicted proteins | sample DeeMarSWOR136_30_FD_187465 | JGI IMG/M metagenome (GOLD analysis project Ga0209427, IMG submission 187465) | Marine sediment microbial communities from White Oak River estuary, North Carolina - WOR-1-36_30 (SPAdes) (version 2) | ecosystem: Environmental > Aquatic > Marine > Intertidal zone >...
TTCTTATTTCCTGATGAAAATTTAAACATTTAAAAATCAAGCCTGATTTTGTCTGACGTGTAGTTTAAGCTAAACGCACAAACCAATTCATCGGATTGTTAATATAGAAAAAGATGAATTGTACAACCCATATATCTTGAAAAAGGATATAGTATAAAATATATTTAGAACTAATAAATCATTCCGAAGAAACATTTTATGAATGGTATTAAGAAAGAATTGAGCGAAGAACCAATAGAACTCGTCTTTCATAATATTCATGATCACGGCACAGAAATCGTGGATATGTGGATGAATGAGTTGGAGACGAGGACCAGAGGTAGAGTCAAATTTACGAAGAGTTCCGGTGAGAACCCGGGATTAATCGCTGCTGCTGATGTTGTCAGGGATGTCCCGGTAATGAGTAATCAATATCCGTTACTAAATCTGATTCAAATACCCTTCGTCTTTCCCAGTGCAACTGTAGGTAGTAGAGTTATAGCTCAGCTCTACTCAGAATTTTCCGAACTGCGAGACGAATTGAGTGACACAAAAATAGTCGGCTTAGGAACTGGAGCATTGATGGCTTTATTTTCGAGTAGAGCCTGGGGTCCTATACGTACTTTAGAAGACTTCAAAGGCGCCAGAACAAGGTCTTTAATACCGATAGATGGAGCTATAACAGCCCTCGGAGCCAAGCCAATACATGTCGGATTTCTTGAGATCAGTCAACTTCTAGGAACAGGACAGTTAGATGCGGCGGTATTGGGTATACTCCCGGCACATATGTTTAAACTTGCGGAAGGGGCAGCACCATACTGCACCATAGCCGGAGATTTATCGATGACAATGCACCCAATAAGAATATATATGAAATGGGACACCTGGAATAAACTGCCACCTGATATCCAGAGAGTTATTAATGAAACAGGCCCTGCCAACTCTGATTGTTGGTATGCCATCCACAGTGGTATGGATGCTGATAACAATTTATTAGAAGCGATAGAGTATATAAAGCAAAAGGGAGAACTGGTCAGACTGACTCACGAAGAATTGAAACGGTGGCACCAGGTGATGCAAATACCTCAAGATTCAGCCGTGAGAGATGTAGAAGCAAGAGGACTGCCAGGCAGGAGATTCTTTAACCGGATGAATGAACTTGTCGCGGAATATTACTGAGGGTATTAGTATTTTCTTTTCACGCCTGATGGATAGGTATGATATCATACAGTAAAAAAGGAACCTTTTCATTTGCCCGGACTAGAACGGCTGGATTGATACATATCAATGACGCCAGGAGTGAGGCCGGTCTGGAACCGCCAGGTCATTAATTATAAAATAGCGCACCAGCCTTTCAAATATGAGAAGGGACTAACAGCGATAATGAACTCTACCAATTTGTCAGGAAAGTACACACAGCCGGCTGCCAGATTTCTATTCATGCGGAGTCCGACCGGTCAATTGACCAGGTCCTCTGGGCATACGAAAAAGTGCTGGAGAAATACCCCCGTAAAGACCACCCCCACCGCATCGAACATTTTGAAGTTCCTGCGAAGAAACAAATGAATCGGGTAGCCAATCTGGGCGTCTTCCTGGCCATGCAGCCCATGTTCATAACCGTCTGCGAAGGCCCCAACCTGGATTATTATCGAACGCTTTTAGGAGATGAGAGGGTAAAAAGGACGCATCCGTTTCGCTCTATCCTGGATGAAGGAATTCTGGTCTCGGGTGGGTCAGATACACCCGTTACCAAGATGAACCCCCTAGGGGGGATGCATGCCTGTGTCAATCACCCTACGAAAGAACAGCGCATCGATGTATATGAAGCCATCGAGATATTCACAATTAACGGGGCGAAAATAGGCTTTGAAGAAGATATAAAGGGGAGCATTGAAGCAGGGAAGCTGGCCGATGGCGTAAAGCGCAGCGCCGAGATGAAGCAGAAACCTGATGACTGGTCTCATATAATAATGCGCCCAGATTTCCCCCGCCCAGATTTCTACAAGGAGTTGTTCAAAAAGTGGGGCCTAGATGTAGAAGACTGATATTTGACTGATCAACAGGGTAAGATATAAACCGGTGCGTTAGAAGCGGCTTGAAGTACCTTATTTCCACCAATATGGTCTCCATGAATACACGTATCGAGGATAGCGTACCACGAGAATTTGAATTGCGAACCTTCCTGTGTTAGAATCCCTTCGCCAAGCGTACCCCCATGTATTTGAATAAAAGAACTGAGTTATGTTCAATTCAAATCCAAGAAAGCTATTCGGTGTTGCATTAGATCCGGCTGATGACCCATTCAGCCTTCAGCTTAAACAGGCATGGATGGCGGCTAAGCATGATGAACTAGATTGGCTTTCGGCATGTTTGGATCCTTACGACGCCGTGACAAAGAGCCTGGCGACTCTTTTAGAAAAGCAATCCATCGAGATGGCTGGCAAGTTTCCTGTTCCTTCCTGGCTCTGGCCCAAGCCAGAACCATCGGACCTGCCTTTGATAAATGCGGCCAATATGGGGAGTTTTTTTGATAGCGGATATCTTTTAGAGATTGTAAAGCAACTGCAGTCTTTTATCAGGGATAGTATATTCCCCGGCATACCCATCATGTTAGGCGTTGACCACTCAGCCACGGCTGGCGTGATTTCAGCTCTGGCTGAAAGATACGGCCCGAAGATACTCACGGTGGTGGTGCTTGACCAGCACTTTGATGCCATTCCCCTATCGATAAGGCTAAAGGGAATCTCTCAAGCCAGCTCAAGTCCGATGGCCATGCCCTTCAATTTCCCCACTACCCCTATCGGGTTTACGGATAACTTCTCTTGCGGTAATTTCTGGTCCTACCTCATGAATAAAGGTATCGTCCTTCCTGAAAATCTTATTTTCATCGGTGTAGCCGATTATCCTCCGGACCAAAAAACAGCCCCCGAAGAAAACAGTTTTCGGCGGAGCTATTTTAGCTTTAAGGAACGCGGGTGCAGTTTCTTTCCACTTCGGCTGTTCAACGGACAGTACCTTGACCGACTTACCCGATTTCTCCAGGAGAAAATAAAGGGCGCCTATGTGTATGTAAGCCTGGACCTGGATGTCGGGGCATACGTCAGCACCTATGCTGCACGTTTCATGGATAGGCCAGGAATCAGCCGGGAAAAACTCCTGGACATCGCCAGAATCATCGCCGAAGGGTGCCGCCAGGGAAGGTTCAAGATAGCCGGTCTGGACATTATGGAATTCAATATGCACGTCCTTGGCATAGAGATGCCTGACGGGGTTAAAGATAGGACACTTTCGCTGGTAGGAGATTACATCACCGCTTTAACCTAAACGTTTCTGCCTGCATATTTTGAGACAGACCGGCCAAGCCGTGAGAAATCATCACCGGGTTTTCCGTGATTCTCCCCGAGAGCGTAGAGATACCAGTCACGGGGATTTAAAAACCGTCAGCGTACTATACCTGGCAGCCAGGTTATGAGCGGGGGGTAGACCCAGATTATGACCATAAGCAGAAAGCCGATCGCGAGGAACGGCATGGAGGCACGAAAAGTTTCGCCCAGAGTTACATCTGAAGGCGCTAGGGCTTTCATAGTATAGACGTCCAGTCCAAAAGGCGGTGTGATAAGTCCTAGCTGTATATTTATAAGCAACAATATGGCATACCATAACATGTCGTAATGCAATGCCTGGACGATGGGGAAAAAGATGGGCACGGATATCATAACGATGCTAGCCGGGTCCATGAAGCAGCCCAGGAATACCACGACAATCTGCGTGGCAATGACAATGACCGCACTGGGGACGGAAAGTTCTGTGGATAATTTGACAAGTCCGGCGATAGCTCCGCTGGAAACGAGGATCCGGGCGAAGCTCAACGATGCGGTCATGATCATCATAACCATAACGGTGATCTGTATGGTGCTCTTAACTGATTCCTTTATCATTTTCCAGTTCAATTTCCGATACAGGGCCGCCAGGACATAGCAAGCAAGAGCGCCAAGCGCAGCCGCCTCCGTCGGGGTGGCTACGCCCAGGAATATCACACCGATGACCGCGAATATCACTAATCCGATGGGTAGTATTTGTTTAACAACGACATTGACCTTAACCGCAAATGTTATGTTGGTTACCGTGTAATTAGGCGCCAGGTCCGGCTGAAGCCTGGCTCTGATGATTATGTAGGCAATAAACATGACGGCCAGCAGCAGTCCGGCCGGAATGATTGCTATCAACATATCACCAATGGAGACTTTGCCAATGGCGCCAATAATTACGGCTAGGGCGCTGGGAGGAATCAGGACCGCCAGAGTGCCACTGGCGACAATAGGGCCTAATATCATCGGGTTTTTATAGCCACGCTTCTTCATATCCGGTACCAGGCTTTTGCCCAGCACTGCGATGCTACCGCCGCTCATGCCGATCATGGTACCCAGCAGTACCCCCGCGCCGATGGCGAGTATGCTCAGCCGACCAGGCAGACGCCCCAGAAGCTTGTCCACTCCGTCCACTACATTCCCGCCTACTCCCGACTCGAATATTACGTTTCCCATGAGTACGAACAACGGAATCGGTAAAAAGACAAATGATGTTACAGAACTGAAGACACTGGTCAGAAGAGTCTCCATACCGGCCAGGCCACCCCAGAACAGGAGTGCCCCCGCCATGCAGGTGAGCATGAAGGCAAAGAATATAGGCATGCCCGTGATCATCAGAACCACCAGGCACCCGAAAATAATCAGTAAGGCCAGCGGCCACGCCATTTCCTTGCACCCCCGGATGAGTTACGTGATTTGTTGTGATTCTCTTCTGGATAAAGTCTGCCAGGTTTTCAGGTGGTTAAAAATTTTTCCCAACATGACGATGAAAAGCAGGATATAACCTATAGGGATAATGATTTCTACGGGCCATCTGATCGGCTGTAATACTGTAGAGAGGTATGTGCCGTACTGAATATCGTTTACGGTAAGCTTGATGGAATACCAGATGAGAAAGCCCAGCAGGATTTCACAGATAATAGCTGTGGTTATATTGGTAATGACTTTTCGTCTCGGATTGAGCCGATCAAGTACCAAGTCGAGCTTTATATGTCCGTCCATTTTCAGCAGCCAGGCGGTAGCCAGGAATGTCATCCATAAGAGACTATATTCGGTTAGCTCGAAGAGACCGGTATAGGTTACGCCTACCAGGTATCTCACGATAACGTCAATAGAAACCGCCAGCATGTCAATGATGATCAGTGCGGCCCCCACGACCATCATCGCCGTGACGATTTTGTCAATAACGCCCCAAAACCTCTCGGCCATATTTATGCCTTCTTAACCTTTCCGGTCACGTTGATGTGAATAGTAAACCGGGACACGACGCAGGATGCCGTTTCCAAAGAGGCCATTTAGCGGCACCCCGCGTCAATTCATTGTTTCCATGCCGCGGAAGCGCTTTTTACGATGCGCCCCGTTATTTCCCGGCGAACTCAGGCGCCACTATCGCTTTGAATTTGGCGACAAGCTCCGGGTTCTTCTTCTCGGGGATGGACCAGGTCGCCTCCATATAGATTTCGTGGAACCTCTGAGAGTCAGCCGGAGATAATTTGACGATTTCCACACCGGCTTCGATAAGCTCTTTCTTCACGCCCTCGATGACGCCCTCCCAGGCTGCTTCGCCCATCTTTTCCGCCTCAATGACCGCTTCGTTCATCGCGTCCTGAAATTCCTTCGGGAGCGAGTTCCATACGTCCAGGTTCACCAGGAAAGCGGAAGAGGAGTCACCGTGGAGCTCGTCCAGCATGTAGTTTGTCACATCCTTGCAGCCCCACATGACTACGCCCGGGACCCCTATATGAAAGGCATCCACCGTACCACGTTCCATGGCTGTAAAGTAGTCGGGCATGGGTACTATCGCCGGTTGGGCCCCGAGTGCCGTAAGCATGGCCACGTAGGCCGGCCCCTGGGTGGCGAACTTCACTCCCTTGAAGTCGTCAAGTGTAGCTATCTTGTTCTTACTGTAGATGGCCATCATTCTCTGTGGATATGAGGGGGTCGAATAGCCTAGGAAGTAGACGTTCTTCTCCTTCAGAAGGTCGGCGGCCATATCCCATGCCGGGCTGGCACGGAACTCTTCTATGGTCAGAGTCATGTTCCCCAGGCATTCCCATCCCGGGACCAGGGTATCGATATAGCCGAACAGCGCGCTGACTATATCGATTGAACCACGGGATACCGCACCGGGGGCGTCCGGGGGCGGTATAGCTTCCGGTCCACCTACCCACTCTATGATCAACTGACCATTGGTCTTTTCCTTGACCAGGTCCATCAAGTTGTGTTCAAAAAACTGGTCCGGGGGAACATCCGGTTTGAAAGAAACCATCTTGAGGACTCTTGGCTCGGGAGCCGGTTGTTCCTCCTTGGTACAACCACCGAAGGTCAGGCCCATTACCAGTATAATTACTATTGATATCAGCATTAATTTTTTCATTAGTTGTTCCTCCCTTATCATACGGGTAAAAATGGCTAAAAAGCCGGAATGACTGTAATTATGTCTTTTAAGCTATTAGGCACCTCCTTTCAGAGCATATTGCGAGTGATATGAGCCGATAAAAACGGTGATTATTTCGGCTCATTATACATATACGTTATTTTGATGTCAAGGCAGGCTCTATTCGTTTTTATAATCGGCTACATTCTGATTGTTTCACTTGTTTTCCCACCGTCCGGCCAGGAGCCGTAGTAGTCCATGGCCTCTCCGGACGGTCGAAGCTGTGACCACTCCTTTTCAAAATCCTCCCACTTCATGCCCCGAGCCTTTCTGTCTTCCCTCTCTTTCTCTCGCAACTCGTTTGTTTTAGCGTAATCCACCTCCAGGGTCTCGGGGTAATAGGCTATACGGTAGACCGCTGCCGCCGTTCGGTGAGAAATGATTTCCTTTCTTAAGTCATCAATGACCATATCGGGGTCTCTTTCCAGCACGTCTCCGTAACCGCCGCCACCTCCGTTGAAGATACACAACATATCCCCGTTGGCGATTACGCGCGTTTCTTTATTCATACTGCCTATTTTATAGTCACCCTGGATAGTCCTATCGGCTATTAGCTGAACGGCATTGACTGGCAGGTCTTTATCTCCTCTTTGCATCTTTTCCCAGAAATTGGTGTGGTTAACTTCTATGCCCGGCAGTGTGCCTGGCGGATAGCCACCGAACAGGCCGGTGCAGTTGCGTACTTTGCTGCCTTTCATAGCGGAATTATAAAGGGCCCAATCTACGTAATTGACAACGTAGACAATCTCGGTACCGGAACCGCCACGGAACTTACCGAAGCCACAGCTGTCCCTGTTCAACCTAGCCAGTAAATGCAGGAATTGGAACTCATTCTCGGTGTCTTCCAGGTCTGGCGCCCTTCCGGACGGGCAGTGAGAAAAACCGAAGGCATCCACGCCATCCATGTCCGATCTGGCGCCGTGTCCTTCGGTGTTGAGACCAAAAGCGAGCATATCAGACACCGGGACGCCCCACTGGTTAATACCGGCCCCGAGGAAACCCCCGCCGGTATTGCCGGTGGGAGCCACGACCAGTTCCCGCTGGGGACTATCAAACATCATCTTGCTCGTACAAATCGTACAAAGTGTCATGGCACCGTGGCAGGCCATTGGAGAATAACTCTGAGCAGCTTCATGGTGAGGATTGAACATGCAACCCTCGGGGACTATCCATTCCATGGCGGCAAAGACGCCAGCGGAGACCGGAAGGTCATGGAAGGAATAGGCCATTAAGTTTATAGCAACGTTAGCCGCCAGGGAATGAGGCATGCTGTGATGTGGGCTATCGTTTTCCGGCGATGTGCCGGTGAAGTCCCAGATTAGTGTATCTCCCTTTTTATGCATGGTGAGAAAGTTACGCACCAGCTTTTGCTTGGTACCGACGATATCGAGAAACGTTACCGCTCGGTAGGTGCCATCATTCCATCCGCTGATTCTCCGCCGCGTGCCTTCCTCTGCTTCGATCAATATCCGCTGAAAGAGCCCCTGTACAAAAGCATTACCCTTCTCCTTGGCTAGCGATACTAACCTGATACGCAGGCGGTCGGCGGCACTTAACCTTGCTTTCATATCAATTGCCTGCATGCGGGGCGCGCGGGACATTAAATTGACGCACATCTCTACGATGTCTTCACGGAACCCGAAATTTTCACCTATCTTGATGGGCGGCAGCAACATGCCCTCATCATGCCTGGTCCTGGCCGTGAGCGGCATCCCACCTGGTTCACTGGCCCCGGTCTCCGGCTGATGCACCGCTGCACTCGTCCATGCTATGAGTTCACCTTCATTGAATACGGGCATGATAAGAATCTGGTCACAGTTGTGTATCCCCCCATATAGCGGGTCAGAACAATAAAAGATATCACCATCCTTGACCCCCACGGTGGGTTCGTTCGTCCACGTCTGGACTATAAACTTTATCGGGAGCTGGCCGACCACGGCGTGGAGATAGGTGCCGCACCAGGCAGACACCATGTCCCCCCTTGGCGTGTAGATGCCGGTGACCAGGTCCCCAGAGCGAAGCATACTACTTACGCCCAGCTTAATAAATATTTCCTTGGATTCAAGAAGAAAGTTATTTAGCTTTTCGGTATATATTTCATAATCGCCTGGATGTAATAATTTCAGGCATTCCAGCTCACTATCCGTGGGGGGGCTTGGCTTAATCCATTCTAGCAATTTCTGCGGATCGGGTCTCACTTCGCAGCTCCTTGTTCATGTTCGCGCAACCCTTACGTCCTGGTGTACACAGGCGAAATAGAGATATCCATGAACAGTATGGGTTTATTGACCACTTTGAAGTTGAGGGGGCAATGCTTCAGCCCTCTGGGGACATACACAACCGAGGGCTTGGTGATGGTGTATTTTTCCTCTTCCTCTCCGAGGCATAGCTCGGCGACAGCATCGAACTCCTCGATATTGGCGGCATTCGTCCCCCAGAAAAAGAGGTACTCATCGTAATCGTGCGCATGGCTTTTTTCGATCATGAACAGTGGCTCGGTAATACCTGTCCACGCTGGCGAAAAGCTGGCACCGGCGAAGTCCTTACCGCCGTAGAGGTGGGCGACACGCCCGATGCGTTCGTCAGTCACCGGTGCGTTCAAGATATACTTCCCATATTTCATACTAGACACTCCGTCTTTTCCTCCTTTCAAGCTTGATAATATAAAAACCCGACTAAGGATACACAATAGCGCTGAGCCAGGTCAATCCGCATTGAGTTTGACTCCTCGCACGTTCTGAACTATACTCCGCTTAGACCAAAACCTGTCGCTCACATTTTCCCCAAGGTAGAGATAAGGAGGGCACTGATGGCGGAGACAAAATACGGGAAATACATAATAACTGAACTGGCGCCGGGTCTGAAGGTGCCGGATTTCAGGACCGAATCGGTCGAACGTATGACTCATTTCCTCTGGATAGGGGACAAACTTATCAAGGGCAGTCTTTACATGGAGTGCGTCTGGGTTTGGAAGAAATCCGATTCGCCGGGGCCGCCGCCACATACCCATAAATACAACGAGATACTCGGGTTTTTCGGTACCAATCCAGAGGATATCCATGACCTGGGAGGGGACCTGGAAATCTGGCTGGAAGATGAGAAGCACGTGGTTAACAAGAGTTGCCTTATTTTTATCCCGGCAGGCATGAAACACTGCCCGCTCCGGTCGACGAGGGTGGACCGGCCATATATTCATTTTGCCCTCGGGACGGAAGGCAGCTACTAGTAGACAATGTTTCATTGTGAATTTAACCGGAAAGACGCCGAATATATCAGCCCCTTATGTCCCCGTATCTGCCGGGATTCATGATGTTATTGGGATCAAGCAGCTTTTTCACTCTTGCCAGGAGTTCGACCCAGGCAGGGTCGCCTCTCCGCATTATCTCGGCGACGGCCCAGTGTGGCGCTTTATAGGGGACAAAGCCGTGGTCGAGGGCCACATTAAGTATTTCACGCATGCATTTTCCGACCCTCTCCACCTCGTCGGGGTCGCCCTTGTAGAACTGTGCCACCAGCCGGAGCATCCCATAGTGCCCACCCCGGAAGGGGACCATAATGGCGGCCCGTCGCAGCCTGTATTTATCATAGATGGGATAAATTTTTTCGAGCGCCTCGGCCCACCGGGAGGTGGGCCCCATCGTGCCGACCCAGGTCAGGCCCCCCAGTGGCACACCTCCGATGGCGGGGAGGTCCTCTTCTTCGGGCGGCCCCAACGACTCCGGCAGCTCGTCATAGGGCAGGTCTTTCAGCTCCTGCTTTATCTGGACTTCCAGCAGCGCCAGCTTGGCCTTGAGCTCGTCTTCGCTATCGGCGGCCACTTTGATGACCAGCCCCATTTTATCCGGGCCCGGCGGCCGATCGACAGTGGCGCTCCTCGCCGGTTCGCTGGGCTCATAGACCCGTAGCTGCCTTTCATCTTCGCTTTTAGAAACCGCCGCCGCGGGTGCATCCGGCAACGCCCTCTCAAACGACCAGCACTCGATGATCTCGCAAATGCGGGTCTGGCCGAGCTTGCGAGCCAAGGTGCAGACGGGGCGGATGCCGGTGATGATGAGCGTCCTTGTCTGTTTGAACGGGTACTGCGGCCAGAGCTGCAGCGAGATCTTGGTCACCACACCCGTGGCGCCCTGCCAGCCCAGAAAAAGCCCGATGAGGTCGGGGAGGGGAGGGCGGTTGCACCAAGAATCCGTCACCGAGCAGGAGCCGAGCTTGACTATCTCACCCGTGGGCAGGACCACCTCAAGGCCGTTGATGTTGTCCGCATTGGTTCCGACGACATTCGTCATGCGGCCGAAGCCGTTCAGAATGGCGTTGGAGATGAGGCTGGTGGTGGCCGGGGCGCCGGCGAAGCTGTACCAGAGGTGCGGGTACTTCTCGTTGAACAGCCGCCTGAGGTCGCCGAAGCTGAAGCCGGGCTCGACGACGATGTACATATTCTCTTCGTTGAACTCGATAAGGCGGTCCATTCGTCTCAGGTCGAGGATGATGCCGCCTTTGATGGGTATGGTCAGCCCGCCGACGTTGTCCCCGAAGGTATAAGGCACGATGGGTACTTTCTCGCGGTTGGCCAGGCGCAGGACGCCCTGTACCTCGGCGACGCTGCCCGGCATGACCACGAAATCCGGCCAGGCAGGTTCGTGCTCGGTCATGTCCCTCGAGTAGCTGTAAAGGTCGGGACGCGAGTCCGTAACATGCTCCCCGCCGACGATACTCACCAGCTCGTCCCGGATTTTCCGCTTGACTTCGGCCTCCATGTCCTTGCCTCCTTACTCAGATCGCCATGGCAGCAATCTCGGCGATATCGTAGACCGGCAGGCCTTCGCCGTACTCGGCGGCGGCGTCCCGGAAGTTCCTTTCGCACCACGGACAGCTTGTCACCAGCGCGGCGGCCCCGGTGGCCATGGCCTCTTTAATTCTTTCCCGGGCCGTCCAGAGTGATAACGCGGGATAGGCCTGCTTGACGCCGCCGCCGGCGCCGCAGCACCACGCATGCTCGCGGCGACGCTCCATCTCAACTAACTCGATTCCCGGGATGCGGTGCAGGATATTGCGCGGGGCATCGTAGACGCCGGCGCGGCGCCCTAGATGGCATGGGTCGTGGTAGGTCACCTTGAGCGGCACCTCCCGGTTGAACTTGAGCTTGCCTTCAGCCAGCAGCATCTCTAAATACTCAACCATGTGCAGCACCTGGAAGTTCATCTTTAGGTTCAGCTGCGTGTAGAGTGAGCGGAAATGGCTCAGGCCGTCGGCGCAGGAGAGGACCACCGTGCTCACGCCGGCGTTATTGTAGGCTTCGACGTTATTTTCGGCGTACTTGGTGAACTCGCCGACCTGGCCTATCTCGTAGGCGCGCCCGCCGCAACAGGCCTCGTCCCTGCCCTCGATGCCAACATCGACGCCGGCAGCCCTGAGTAGCTTCAGGGAATCGAGGGCCGTCCCCCGCATCTCGGGGTCAAAAGAGAGCAGGCAGCCAGCGCGATAGGCAACATCGGCTTTTTCGGTCGTTATAACCTTAAGGTCAAGCCCTCGCGCCCAGTCCCCCCGCTCCTCCTTCGGTCGTTCCAGGACATTGTCGTTCTTCTTCAGGCTTTGCACCATGATGTCGTGGGCCGGCAGGGTGCAGCCGGCACTCACCGCCATCTGCCGCAGGCCGTCGATGACATCGACGATGTGGCCCTTGATGAGGTTGCCGCAGTTCTCGTCGCAGGCGCGGCAGGCCGTGCACGTGTACAGCCTCTCCAGGACATCCTCGTCTTCCAGGGCCAGCGCCCCTTCCTGGATGCCCTTCCCGATGAGCATCCTCCCCGTCGCGTAGTAGCTGTTGAACCGGAACCGGTGGCCGGAGGGGCAGGCGGGCAGGAATAAAGAAGCGGAAACCTTGCAATCGCCGCACTGGGCGCAGCGAACACTCCATTCCCGGACAACATCGGGTACATCCAATTCTTTCTCCCTCCTTTAACGGGCGGCGGGGCCGCGACGACGGTATCGTCGACTCTATGTTACGTTTTTGACAAGATTATTGCAATTGTTGCAATATGATATATACGGTCGGACATACCGGTGATATTCATAAAAACCCGACGAGGAGGAGTTAAATGACCACGCAGAACCTCAAGACCAACCTGGCAATAGTTGGCGGTGGCGGCGCCGGCATGGCGGCAGCCTTAGCCGCTGCGGAAAAAGGGTGCCGGGACATCACCGTGCTGGAAAAAACCGGCTCCACGGCCGGTAGTACTGCTATGGCCCACGACATCTTCGGGGCGGAGAGTCCATCTCAGAGAAGGGCGGGTGTGGATGCCCGCCGGGACGCGCTTTTCAAAACGGCGATGGAGTGGGCGCACTGGACGAACATCAACCCCAGGCTGGTGCGCGCCTTTATCGACCGCTCCGGGGACACCATCGGCTGGCTGGAGGAAAAGGGACTCGAGTTCGCCGTGGCCCAGTTCTACTACGGCCAGGTGCCTTGGGTCAGGCATTACATCATCAATGGCCAGGGGGCACAGCTGATGAAGGCCCTGCGCCGTGAGAGCGAAAAGCTCGGCGTGAAGGTTTTGACCCATACCCGGGGCAGGCGGATACTCCGTGGGCGGAACGGCGAGGTGACGGGGATAGCAGCGGAAGGCAGGGACGGGGAAGTGAATGTGACGGCCAAGAGCGTCATCATCACCACGGGCGGTTACGGCAACAACAAAGAGATGCTTAAAAAATACTGCCCTTACTACCACGAAAACATGAGCTACGACGGGCCGGCCGGCAATACCGGCGACGGGATAACCATGGCCATTGAGGCCGACGTGGCCCTGGCCGGCCTGGGCGCCATGAACCTGCACGGGCCTTTCCTGACGCGCAAAGAGTCGCCGGGGGTGGCGGTGGATGCCCGTGGGGCCGACGGCAAGCCATATAAAGTGAGAGCGCAGGAAGTGGGCTGGGAACCTTTTGCTATCTGGGTGAACAAGGACGGCCGCCGCTTCGTCGACGAAGGCTATGCCACTGCCTTCTTCGCCTTCGGTAACGTCGTCGCCCTCCAGCCGGAGGGGATCGGCGTCTGCCTCTACGATAGCCAGACGTTGCGTATGGTGGAAGAGCAGGGACTTTTCCGGACCGGTATTTTCGGCGTCCACACTCTTCATGGTTTCGTCCCGCCGGGGGTACCGCTGCCCGGCCTGGAGAGGGAGATACAGAAGCTGGACGGGAAAGATGCGAACCTGAAGATTTCCAGCTCGTGGGACGACATAGCCGCCTGGATAGGTGCTGACCCGAACGCCCTCAAGGCGACGGTGGAAGAATATAACACCGACTGCGATCGCGGCCACGACAGCCTCTTCGTTAAAGACCCCAAGTACCTGCTTCCGCTGCGTGTCCCGCCCTTCTACGCCGTCCGCGGTCACGTCTCCATCTGCGATGCCTACGGCGGTATCAAGATTAATGAGAACATGCAGGCCCTCGATAAAACTGACAGACCAATCCCGGGGCTCTACGCCGCCGGTTCGGCCACAGGCTGCTGGGAATCAGAAAGTTATTGCTACCATCTTACCGGGCACTTGGTCGGCTTCGCTATCAACTCGGGCCGCATCGCCGGGGAAAACGCCGCAAGATACGTATCCGGGAAATAAGACAGATTGCTAAGGAGGTAAGACGCTATGACAACAAAATTGGCCGGTGTGAAAGCAGCCGCCGTTTGCCGCGAGCTCAAGGAGGCAATCGGCGCCGAAAAAGTCAGGGACGATGAGATAACCCTGGTGACTTACGGCCGGATACGCCACGGCTTCGATGCTATGTGGCCCTTCCGCAAGCCGGCCATGGTGGTCTTTCCCGAGAGCCGGGAGGACGTGGTAGAGACCCTCAAGATAGCTAACCGCCACAAATTCCCGGTGACCTCCGTGGGCACCGCCGCCATAATGCTCGGGTCGACCGAGGGCGGGATTATTCTCGACCAGCGCCGCCGCGACAGGGTGCTCGAGATAAACACCGACTCCGGGTACGCAGTCATCGAGCCCGGCGTCAGCTTCGACAAACTCACCGCGGCCCTGAGGGGGACCGGCTTCAAGTGTTCGGTCGGCACGATGCCCGGCCCCGGCACCATACTCGGCCAGGCACTAGGGAGGGGCTCGCAGAGCTTCACCACCCGCTACCTCAACGTCATACTTGACCTCGAGGTCGTCCTCCCCGACGGTACAGTTTTCAGCACCGGGTCGTCCCACTTCGCCGGGGTCGGCAGCCACCTCAGGTACGGCCCTTATCCTGACCTGGCTGGTCTTTATACCTGCGCCTACGGCGCCCTGGGCGTCATTACCAAATTGGCCGTCAGGATACACCCTGTCAACGAAGCCTACCGCGTGCTCCTGGCTGGATTCGATAATTACGCGGATGCGATCGACTATGTTAAAGAACTCACCAACCACAACATCCCCGAGCACACTATCATCTGGAACTGGCACATGTACATAACCTGGCCGCTCGAACCCGAGGACATGAAGACCGTCATGCCCGGAATTCTGGAGTCCAACTTCCGGGAACCGCCGGAGGGGATACCGTACAACATCGTTTCCACTTTCTTTTCCGGCTACACGGAGCAGGTAGAACTCTATGAGAAAATATGCGCCAAAGTGGCCGAAAAATACCACGGCCGGGTCTTATCTGAAGAAGAGGTCGAGAAACACTTCCCGGCCACCGGAGCCGGCTTCCGGCAGCAGTACGAGGACTTCCATTACCGCGAGTCCGTTCACTGGAGTAAAGGGCGGTTCGTCGGCTGGTACGTTTTCGCCGAGCCGAAGGATATGAAAGAGATCGAGCAGTACGCCGCCGGCGAGTTTGCGAAGTTCGGCAAGGCGATTAACCCGGTCAACTACTACTCACATCCCTTCGATTACGGCCGCTCGATTCTCCTGCGAATCTCCGGCTTCCCCGACCCTGCCGACATCGAGCTGCGCCGGAAGATCGCCGCCAAGTTCGAGGAAATGTACGACATGGCTATGAAAAGGTACCGCGCCGTTCCCATCCGCCCTGTCGGGTCGGAGAAAGCGGGGACGTACATGCAGGTCCTCGCCAGCATTAAAAAGGCCCTTGACCCCAATAATATCTTGAACCGGGACTCGGGCCTGTTCGAGGAAGGAGACCTATGAGACTGACGGCAAGATTGGATGACGTCCAAGCTGCGGCATCCCGCTGCCTCCGGGATGCCAGGTGCACCTATGGTAGCTGGCCGGAGAACCGCGTCCTCTGCCCGCTTTACCAGCACGACCCGTCTTTTACTTTCAGCGGCGGCGGCTATCTGTTCCTCATACTGGCGTTGCAGGAGAAAAAGATGGAGTTTGACCGGTCGGTCGCCGAGTTCGCTTTCTCCTGTGCCGGATGTCTCGCCTGCGATGCTAACTGCAATCTGATCCGCTGCTACCAGCCTTATGCCGGCATCACCGATATTATTCGACTGCTGAGGAGCGAAGTCGTCAGGCGCGGCCTTATGCCCGGAGGTGTTAAAACAATATATGACCGGGCCGGGAAAGACGGGTACGCCCTCGAGCTGGCGGGGAACGCCGAAACGGCAGACTCTATCCTGTTTGGCGGACCGGAGGCTGACGGAGTAACTGCAAAGTTGCTTGAAAAACTCGGCCGACCTTACGCCAGGCTCATCGAAAAAGGCTATATTACCGCGACCCTGTACGACCTTGGCTTCTGGGAAGAGCTGGAGCCGAAGGTCAAGGCTGCCTGGACGAAGATGAAACCGCTTAAAAACAGGGATTTCATCTTTACCAGCCCGCACAGCCAGGAGTTTATCGTTAACCACTATCCAGACCTTGTCGCCGGCTACACACCTATCAAAGCCCGGCATATCAGCCAGGTCCTGGCCGAGGCCTTCCGGGATGGCCGGCTGAAGAGTAAAAATACGGGCAAGGTAAAGGTCAGTTACCACGACCCCTGTTATCTGGGGAGAGGGCTGAAAATATACGACGCTCCGCGGGACGTCCTGGCCGCCCTGGATGGGGTCGAACTGATGGAGATGGACAGGAACCGTGAGGACTCCTTCTGCTGCGGAGCCGGTGTGCTCGGCGAATATATACCCGGCCTGTCCGAGGACACCGCCAGGGAGAGGCTAAAAGAATTCGAGACCACCGGAGCCGATATCCTGGTGACCGCCTGTGATAGATGCCAGGCGGCTTTCCAGAAAGTCCTGCCCGCCGGGGATAGGAAACGTATCAAGCAATTGACTGAGCTCGTCGAGGAGCGGATAAAATAAAGGGCTTTTAAAGGAGGAAATTTGTTCGACTTTTATAAATATATCGAAACCTTTAATTCCGGTGACGATAAAGCGATGCTGGACGGGTTCTGGGTCGACGACATGGAGGCATGGTCCGGCCGCGGCGATAATGTAACGAAGCTGGCATCGAATAAGGGCGAATTTTCCAAGTTCCTTAAAGTCGTCCATGACGGCGTCAGGGAAATAATACGTGTCCAGACGTTGATTCAGAATGAAAATAACATCTTTGCTGAAATCGACATGGACTTTCACGCCTCGAAAGAGAGGCCCGACTATCCGTTCGGGCACCTCAAGCCGGGCGACCGCATTACCGTCAAGATGTTTGCTCTTTACACCCTCCGCGGGGACAGGCTGGCCAAGCTGAAACTGGCCGCATGGCCGCCGAATGTTGGAGTCACCAGCCCACCGACGCGGAGCTTCGGCCCGCCGCCGCCGCTGTGATTTGGCTTTGTATCAAAAATGCTGTTTGGTGTCACCCTGAGCGAAGCGAAGGGTCTCGGAATGGTGGGGTACATATGTTTAATGCCCAGCATCTCCACGAGATTCTTCGTCGCTTCGCTCCTCAGAATGACATTTGATACAACACCCTGTGACTTTGAAGGGAGTTGAAAAAATGGCAGGCAGGAAATACGCGCATCATATCGTGACGGAGTTCAAGCGGGGGCTGGCGCTGCCCGAATTCCGCAGAGGAGCGCAGTTCGACGGGGCGTCCACCAACCGGTCGCATTTTATGATGTATCTGGGCGAGGAGGTCGTCAAGGGCAGCCCTTACATCGAGGCGGTCTGGCTCTGGCCGGGCGCCGCCGACCCTACGGGTGGCTATCCGCAGCACGTCCACCAGCACGACGAGTCAATCGGCTTCTTCGGGACGGACACGAAAAATGTCTACGACTTGGGGGGAGAAATCGAGTTCTGGATCGAGGACGAAAAGTACCTGCTGACCAGGAGTTGCCTCATCTTTGTCCCCGGCAGGATGAAACACTGCCCCATCAAGTTCATCAGGATCGACCGGCCCATCTTCCATTTCCTGATGGTCACTGGCGGTAAGTACGACTAGAAAAAGCGCCCGGGACTCGATGATTTCGACGACGGCGTCAAGATTTCACCGGATAGGATCGACGTTATCTGCATCCATGCCCTGTCAACTTTGCTGCAATTAGCAATATACGATAATCCGGCTTTTGTTGGATAACATCATCTTGGAAAGTGACTTCTAATATACAATCAAGCCAATTAACTCAGGAAATTAGACAACTATGAACTCAGGTTGAAAGAAAGTTCACAGGTTCTGTCTATTGTACACCACCGCCCACCATAGCCTCAATTTCAGACCTTGCCACCCATCATCTTAACGCCACCAGGCTTTACTACTACAATGCCCGTTACATTTATCACTCCCGGTATTTAGAATCACAAAATTGACAACGGTACTCCCTCAATATTACATTAAGTATGAGCCAGTAAGCGTTCCTACCCCCTGCCACCGGCGTAAACAGCATACGCCAAGTAATATGGTTTTTAAGGAGGTTGCCGTGGAACCACTCCAGACTGATCTGTCTATTTATAAGAGATTCAACTTCGAGAAACCACCCGTAGGTGTCAAATTTCTGCCCAGCCGCCCGAAAGGTTTGGCACAACTGGACAAGAGTATGGCTTTATGTGAGATGATTCACGAAGCTCAGCAAAGAGGGACCGCATTTTACATTGACAAAGATAACGAGGACTGCGCCGGGGCAATGATACTGGGCATGGTTGCTCCTTCACCACTTCCCGGGGGAGGAGAACTGGGAGTAAAGTGGGGCATTTATCAGGAGGCGCGTGTTAACGAAAGGTTGGTAGCGGGTTCACCGAAAATGCCCCCGGGTAATATAAATTACGTCGTTTTTTCTCCATTGGAGCAGATTAACTTTGAGCCGGACCTCATGTTCCTGCTGGCTACGGTAAGTCAGGCGGAAATCGTCCTCAGAGCTATGAGTTATACTACCGGAGAAATATGGTCCAGCCGGGCAATTTCGGGCGGCGCCTGCGCCTACCTTTTCTCTTACCCGTACCTGAGCGGCAAAGTAAATTACGTCACTACCGGACTCACCCTCGGCTTGAAAGGAAGGAAGGTATTTCCTGAAGGACTCCTTTTATTCTCCATACCGTATGACTGGATACCCGTAATCACCCGTAATCTGGAGAAAATGGAATGGGTGCTTCCCGCTTACACGGACGAAACCAGAGAAAAATTCCTGGCGCGACGTAAAGGAATATTCGAAGAACTAGCCAGGGAGTTCGGGAACAGTTAACAATTAACTATATGGCGTTCTTCTTCATGTTCTAAATACACAATTTTAGTATTTAGTGATATAATTTTGAAAACTTTCTCTACCATAAAGACTGGAGGCAAACAAGACTGATATGGGCAAATACGATAAATATATCTGCACCACGATCCAGAAAAGGCATATGCTGCCCGGCCCCACCCCCGAGCAGCGCGACCGACTCTCCGCGCAGGGTAAACGCATCAGCATGGAGCATATCCACTGGATTGACGAAGACGTTATCCCCGGAGCCTATTACGGCGAGACCACCTGGATATGGCCTCCCGATTACCCCAACCAAGTTACCTGGCAGGAGCTGACAGAAATGGGGATGGCAACTCCCACTATGTTCCCGCATGTGCACGACTTCCCGGAACTACTCTCCTGGTGGGGCACTAACCCTGACAACTTTGAGGAATGCAACTCCATGGGCATGCAGATGGACGACGAGATAATCCCCCTGGAGTCAAGCTGGGTAGCCTATATCCCCGCCAACCTGCCTCACATGCCCACGCGAGGAACCGGCAGCAAAGTCACCAAAAAGCCCGTCCTGCACTGGGTATCGGGGCCCGGGGGCGTTTACACCCGGGAAAAAGACGAGGAAACCAAGAAAGCCGAAGCCGAGAAGAGAGACATCAAGCCGAAAGTGATGACGGATCTCAGCAAATCTAAATACGCTAAATACATGGTCTACGGCACCGGCCCGGATATTAAAAGACCCGACTACATGCGTCCCTTCGACCCCACGTACACGCGTCCCATGGCGTATATCGACCGGACAGTCATTCCCGACGCCGAGTTCGGGTGCGACACAAGATGGCTTCTCCCGGGCGATAAATCTACAACCGGCCAGTTGATTATGGACGCCCATACCATGCCCCACGGCACCTCCATCGTTTTCTCCGCCATGAATTATGATGATATCACCGACCTCTGCGCCGAAGTTGAACTCTGGATTGGCGGCGAGAAGCATATAATCAATAAAAGCTTCGGGGCTTATATCCCCCCGGATGTAAAGCAGGGTCCTCTGGTAATCCGTAACATCACCAGGCAGGTATTTTTCATGATGTCTCATCCCATTGGTGAAGGCGTTAAAAAATATCGCGGCAGGTAAAAAACGACTGTTTATAGCAAGCTTACCTGTTGATAACGGAAAATACGGGGAAAACAGTCTTCAATACAAACAACTTCAGGCTATCGCAGTGCCGTACGGACTTTCTGAGGACCGGGCACGGGCTTTTCGTTCATCGTCTCGATAAAGGCTTTAATAACTTGGGGGTCGAACTGGGTTTGTTCATTCCGTTTCAGCTCGTTGACAGCGATTTCAGGGCTGACCGCTTTCCGGTACGGTCTATCGGACGTCATCGCGTCAAACATATCGGCTACCGCCACTATCCTGGCTCCCAGGGGTATTTGCTCGGCTGAGATGCCGTCCGGATACCCCCTCCCGTCATATCTTTCGTGATGGTGCCGGACCATTTTCAGGATTTCCTCGTCCTCGATGATGGGCGTCAGGATATTCTCCCCTATCACGCTGTGCGTGGAGATATAAGCGTATTCTTCGTCCGTAAGTCCGTCCTCTTTATTCATCACCGATTCTTTTATACCGATTTTACCGATATCATGTACCAGAGCCGCGAACCTTAACTGCTCTATTTCCCGGGGAGCCATTTTAAGGTTTTTAGCGATGTTCACAGCGATGTCCGCCACTCTCTGCGAGTGACCGCTGGTATATTTATCCTTGGCTTCCAGAGCCAGCGCCAGTGACTTTATTGAGTTAAGAAAGGAATCCCTGATTTTATCGGTTTGTTTCTTGACCTTCTCTTCAAGATCGAGGCGGTACTCCTTGTTCTCAAGCATCAGTTTCCTGCGGTCTAACGCCCTTTGCACCCTTAAAGGCAACTCATTAAAATATACCGGTTTTATAACATAGTCGTAAGCGCCCATCTTCAGCAGCTCAATTGCCGTTTCGGCATTATCGATGGCGGTTATCATGATAACCGCGATATCCGGGTACCTGGCGAGAATCTCCTGCAAAACGCTCCTGCCGGACATCCCGGGCATGGTAATGTCCAGTAACACCAGAGCGAAGGGATATTTCCTGAGGAGCTCCAGGGCGTTCTCACCGTTTTCCGCTATCATACAATCGTAACCCTCCCCGGCCAGTTTACGGGAGAAGGCTATCCTGATAGATGCCACATCATCCACCACCAGGATTCGTTCCGTATTCCCGTTACATTTCATCATTTTTATACCACTGTCAATTATAACCGGAGCATGGTTGCATTAATTGTAAGAACCCATCCATTTTTCATACGGGTTAACACTGTTATTTCTCTGTTTTCTCCTCGAAAAATTCCGAAAAACGCTTTACCTCAATCTCCATTTGTTCCACCAGACCGCCCGCATTCGTAAGGTCGCCGTTCCGCCCGACCTCTTCAAGACGAAAAGCCATGTCACCGAGGACGAGACCGCCCAGGCTACGTGCGGCGCCCTTTACGGAATGGGCAGCGGCTTTAACCGCCGGCGCATCCTTCCGTTTGATTCCGTCTTTGATTATTTCTATCTGTTCCGGATAATCCTGCTCCAGGAAAATTCCGGCAGCTTCTCTGTGCAACTCGCTATCGCCGCCGAATACCTGCATAGCCGCATTCATATCAACCGCCGGTTGAATATTGGGTTTTTTCTCACGAGGGAACAGGTCCATAATCACATTATTGAGGTCATCCGGATTAGTTGGCTTGGATAAGTACCCGTCCATACCCGCTGCCAGGCATTGTTTCCGGTCTTCTTTCATAGCGTACGCCGTCATGGCTATAATGGGGATGCGCTTCCCGGTATTCTTCTCCCATTTCCGGATATAACGCGTCGCCTCCAGTCCGTTCATTATCGGCATTTCTGCGTCCATCAGCACCAGGTCAAAACCTCCCTGTTCCACCATACGGGTTGCCTCTGAGCCGTTTCTGGCGATTTCAACGGTATGCCCCATCTTCTCCAGGGTCTTCCTAGCAATCAACTGAGAGGTAACGTTATCCTCGGCCACTAATACCCGTAGCTGGGGTCCATCGGCAACAGGAATAACCCTGCCGGGCTTTTGACGCGATTTCGGCGCCACACCCGCAACCTGAAGAACAACTTCGTACAATTTAGATTCTTTAACCGGTTTTACGATAAAATATGGTATCCCCAATTCCTGACAACGATGGAAATCATTGCTGATAGAGTCCGGTGACAGCATCATGACGATGGCCGGACTTTGTACCGAATTACGCTGAATCTTTACCGCCAGCTCGAAGCCGTCCATGGACGGCATGTTTTTATCGATAAATATTATGCGGAAATTTTGAGAATCAGTACCGGCTTTTTTCAGTTCCGCCAGCGCTTTTACACCACTCTCAGCCTTGGTTACCTGTAAATCCCAGCCGCTGAGTAGTTCCTTAAGCACCTGGCGACTCGTCGCGTTGTCGTCAACCAGTAAAACACGCGCCCCGCGGAGGAACGGCGGTAGTTCGGGAAGAGCTTCTTTCTGTTTTTTCACGGATTTTTTCGTAAATTTACCGGTGAAGTGGAAGGTACTGCCTTCTCCCGGCCTGCTTTCTACCCAGATGCGTCCTCCCATCAGGTTAATAAGGTGCTGGGATATTGTCAGCCCGAGTCCGGTACCGCCGTAGTGGCGGTTGATAGACCCGTCAGCCTGCTGGAAAGGCTCGAAAATGACATCCTGTTCTTCCCCGGGTATCCCGATTCCGGTATCACGAACGGCGAAGTGCAGTTCTACCTCACCGCCTTTATCTGACAACATTTCCACGCTCAGGGCTATTTCGCCCCGCTCGGTGAACTTGATGGCGTTTCCTATCAGGTTGACCAATATCTGGCGGAGCCTCCCTTCGTCCCCTACCAGTTCCGTCGGCAAACCACGCGGTACCCGGAAAGTGAACTCAAGTCCCTTTTTATAGGCAGATACAGCCATAGTCTCCAGAGCATCTTCAAATGTCGTTTTCAGGTTAAAGTGACTCTTTTCCGGTTCTGCCTGCCTGGCTTCTATTTTGGAAAGGTCCAGAATATCATTGATAATATCCAGGAGCGATTCAGCCGATCCCATCGCCATTTTCAAATACTGTCGCTGGTCCGGTTCCAGCTGTCCGTCCAGTGCCAGATTCAGCATACCCATGACACCGTGGATAGGCGTGCGGATCTCATGGCTGGTACGGGCTAAAAATTCACTTTTCGCCCGGTTCGCTGTTTCGGCATCGTTTTTGGCTTGAAGCAGCTGCTGCTCGGCTTTTTCTCGCTCTTCCAGTTCATGTTTTAACCGCCGGTTAGCCACGGTCAGTTCATTGGTCCTCTCGAGTACCAGCTCCTCCAGATTATCGCGGTGTGCCCTCAACTCATCTACCATCTGTTTGCGCTCGGTGATATCATTTCTTACGGCTATGATGCAGGGTTCACCACCTATGTTTATCATGTCAGCCGAGAATAACATCGTGCGGATTTCACCCGACTTGACGATGAAATTAAACTCTTCATTGGAAACACTCCCCTGCTTTTTTAACAGCCGCAACATCCTGTTACGGTCTTTTTCATTCGCCCATAAGGATATCTCCCTGGCAGTACGACCGATAACCTCTTCACGGGTATAGCCGCTGGAGCGGAGGAAGCCGTCATTAACCTCGATAAATTCACCGTTTCTTAAATTGGTGATAGAAATCGATTCCGGACTGGAGCGGAAGGCTTTGGAAAATTTTTCTTCAGACTCGCGTACGGCTTCCTGGGCTTTATTCAATTCGGTGACGTCGGTTGATACCCCGATTAAGCACTCTTCGCCGCCAAGAGTAATCGGCTCTGCTGAGAATAGCCAGGTTCGTATTTCGCCCGACTTCATACGGAAATTGAATTTATCATTACTGACCCTGCCGTGTTTCTTCAGTATTTTATACAGTCTGTCACGGTCTTCCGGCTTTTCCCAGACATTGACATCGGTCGATTGACGCCCGATTATTTCTTCGCGGGTGTATCCCGTAGTGCGAATATAACTATCGTTAACATCAACGTATCTACCGTCCTTTAACGTAGTTATGGCGATGATTACCGGGCTGGAGTGGAAGGCTCTGGAAAATTTTTCTTCCGACTCTTTTAACGCTTCCTCGGCTTTCTTCTGGTCGGTAATATCAATGGAATTGATCAGCAGGTACATCAATTTGCCATTGCGTTTAACCGGCGTCCAGTTCATGGAAATCCAGTAAGATTCTCCGTTTTTCTTCTGCGCAAGTGCCTCGCCCTTGCCGTCGCCGCCCTTCATAACCTCAAGGAACGGCTCTATGAAATCATCTCTTATTTCTTCGGGCCACCACGGGTAAGGGACTTTCAGCCCGATTACTTCTTCCTTGGTCCAGCCGTTCAGTTTTTCCCATGAAGGATTTACGTATCTTATAGAGGTATCCGCATTAATCACCATAACCTGGCTCGGTGCTTTTTCCATAAGATTCGTATTAAATTCCTGACTTTCCTGTAATTTCTTGCTGACCTTCTTGGACTCGGTAATATCGGTACTCACCATAAGCACACAGGGTTTGCCACCTATCTGGACGTGCTCGGTGGATACCAGCATGGTCCGGATTTCACCTGACCTGGAACGGAACTGATATTCCTCCCGTCGAATTTTCACCCGCTGCTTTATCTTCCGCAGCATCTTGTTTCTTTGTCTCTGGTTTACCCACATATTCAGAGATTCGGCATTATTACCAATCAACTCATCGTGGCTATATCCGGTAATACGCACGTAGCTGTCATTAACTTCAAGGAAGGTGCCGTCTTTAAGCGTGAAAATAGAAATGGCGTCCGGGCTGGCATGGAACGCCTTGGATAGCTTTTCTTCAGAGTCTTTCAGCGCCTTCTCCATCTGCTTGCGCTCGGTGATGTCCCGGCACACGCAGAAAATTAGCTTCTGCCCGGCGAATATCGCCCCGTTGGTACTTATTTCTACATCGTAAGTAGAACCGTCCTTGCGCTTGTGTTGTGTCTCAAAGTGGTCGCCTTCTTCCGTAACGGTCCGGATCATTTCCTTCACCTGTTCCGGAGGATACAAATATTCCCAGTCCCATACGCTAAGCTTCATGGTTTCTTCTTGAGTGTAGCCGAGCATTTCGGCAAACCGGCGGTTGGCTTCATACACCTTACCGTCCTGGTCGAGGACGACTATCCCGTCACGCGACTGCTCGACGAGGATGCGGCGACGGGTCGCCTCGTCAGCCAGTGCCTTCTCCATCCGCTTGCGCTCGGTGATATCACGAAAAACACCCTGTATGATCTGTTTGTCCCTGTATTTGGCGACGTTTGCTGATATTTCGCAATGAATCTGACTGCCGTCAGCACGCTGGATAACCGTATCTTCGGAATCAACAAGGCCCTTTTCTACATGCTCGTAAAATACTTTTTTATATTTCTCCCTCATCTCCGGAGGATGTAACTGTGATTGGTGAATACCGATAATCTTTTCTTTTGGCAAGTCCAGCATTTTACATCCAGCGGTGTTCACATCGACGATGATTCCGGTTTGCGCATCAGCGAGAAGGACGGTATCTTTAGCATTCTCAAAAAGGTTACGGAAATTCTCCTCGGAATTCCGTAGCGCTTCCTCCATCTCCTTGCGTTCGGTGATATCCGTCCAGTCCACCAGGAAATATTTCATGGTTCCGTTAGACATCACCGGAGCCGACCGCACATCAACCCAGAAACGGCTGCCATCCTTTTTCTGGAAGATATTTTCCCTTTTCCTGCCACCACGGTCTACGGTTTCCTTGAAGCTGATCATCAATGCGTCCCGTCTTTCTTCAGGCCACCATGGATAGGGACATACCTTGCCGGCAACTTCCTCCCGCGAAAATCCCGTGAGTTTTTCAAAAGCCGCATTGACGTATACTATTGAAAAATCGGGGTTTATCATTAATACCGGATTTGGAGAATTTTCCAGCAGATTGGTGCTGAACTCCTTGCTTTCCGTCAGCATGTCCTCCCAGTATTTCCGCTGGGTGATATCACGGAAAAATCCGGCAACAAGCATCTTTCCGTTCTGTTTAATCGGGTGGGTATGAAAATCGACCCAGAGCTCCTTCCCATCGCTTTTCTTTGTTTTTATCTGGATAGGATCAAGGGATTCCCCCTTTAGAGTCCGTGCGAAGCACCGGTTAACTAAAGCCAGTTCTTTACCTGTTAAAAAATCCAGGTTGCGGAAATTTTTCCCCAGTAAATCCCGGGTATCATACCCGATGACTCCGGCAACCTTCTGATTGCCGGAGACGATGGTTCCCTCCTGGTCACAAATAAGCACAGCTTCGCGAGCGCAATCCAGGACGTTCTCAATATTCATTTCGTCCGGGCTCTTTGCTCTGCTGGATACTTTCGGAGTATTGCCGCTTCTCTTATTCATCGTCCTATCCACCTTAAATTTTCATTTATGTAGCCTGACATAAAAAGAAGCAAGGACTCAGGATACTGCTTTATGCCGGAAGCCATACAGATAGCCTGAGCAATTCCTGAATGCCTTGCTAGATATCATGTCTCATAGCTGAACATAATTTGTAGTTGAAGCATATCCGTTAGGTTATCAACATTCCATAAAATTACTATAGGGAGGTATAAAAAAACTATAAAAATGTGCTAATATTACTTATTCATACGCTATTTATTATTCATATTGCCTAAGGAAGGGGATGATAAATGCCGGCTAAAAAATATGCCAATCTGGTAAAAAACGTACCTATAAAAGAATATAGGGAAGGCGGATTCCGGGCGGGAGCCGAGCTTGATAAAGAATGGCTGGGCTTCGATGTCCATATTAAATACGGGGCTTACTGGACCGCCGGCAGGATGGGCAAAGAGCCCTATACGCCTCACGTGCATGACTTCGACCAGGTATTGCTCTTCGCCGGTTCTGATATGGATGATATCGGCGAACTGGGAGCGGAGGTTGAATTCTGCCTGGGCGAGGACCTGGAAACGCATATGATTACCACCACCACTGCCGTGGCGATTCCCCGGGGAATACCCCATTTCCCGGCTACGGTCAACCTTTTAAACCGGCGATTCTTCTATTATGAGATATCCATTACACCGGAATATAAGGAAACGCCGGTACTTACCGATAAAAAGCCCGGTCCCGTGGCGGGATGGCGGTCGCCAACACGGAAGTATATCATGCCGCTGGCGTTTATACGCAAAGGCGCCTGGCATTACGGACCCACCAACCGTGATGACGGGGGAGGTTATATCTCCTTCGTGCGGACTCAGGAGGCTGCCGGGTTCGACTTTGTAATGCTGTACGAAAGCATGAAGCAGGGACCCTACCGCATCGGTCCCGACCCCTATAAACCCCACACCCACCCCACCACCCAGATAATGATGTTCATGGGCACCAACACCGATGACTTGACCGACCTCGGGGCCGACTTCGAGATATGCCTGGGCGAGGAGATGGAAAGTTATATCTTCAATAAGTCCACCGCTATCCTGACGCCGCCTTTTGTGCCCCACTGGCCCGGCGGCATAGTCAAACTCGATAGGCCGATTATCATGGCGGACATCCATCCTTTCGGCAACGAGCATTAATAAAGGGCGGTCAGGCATGTTTAAAGTAAGATGCAGGCTTATTTCTTTCGAAGGCGATGAAACCACCTATCCCTGCCATTTCAATTATAAAATAGGCGACGAATTCTATTACGATGGGGTGAACTTTACCGGCCGGGTATGCCCCGGCCTGCTGGCGTCAATGACGCCCGTTGTTCATGGCGTCTATATGCTGGGAAACAAGTATTTCGAGAACGTCATGTACCGCTACCGGGGCCACGATGCCAGAGACCCATCCATGGCGAAGTACGACGGCGTGGGATTCCGCTCGCTGAAACCGCCCCCGGCAGACATGTCCAAAGCCAGAGGTGGACACTTTGTCTGCGGGGATACCAGAATCCTGGCACACTTTGTCTGCGAGCCGGTGGATATCAGTGACAGCGAGTACGCCATGCCGTTCTACCGGAGAGAGATAGCCATACTGGAAAAAATCGAAAACGAGCCGGGGATAGAGACAGGGGAAATTATCGATAGATTTACCGACTTCGAGAGGGACAAAATCTCCCCGCCCCTGACACCCGCTTTACTAAAAGTCCTGCTGGACGCCCTGGCCGACATGGAATATATCGAGATACGCAACGGCAGGGCTTACGCCACCGGACGCCAGCCGCCGAGCCGACCCCGAACCTGATTAATACCCCAACCATCCCCCGGCTGTAATCTTTTCCCACCCTGCCGCCCTCGTATAATTCACGGCTTATCCCGGAGTTATCCATCCGCTCATCCTGAGCCTGTCGAAGGATTCCCACCCTGGCCGCCCTCGTGCCATCAACGGCTTATCCCGCAAACTTTATCGTATCATCTTATCTAATCAGTTGTTAATGACGCCCTCGGCTTTTAACGACTGTATTTCGGCGTCCGTCTTTTTTAGCAACGAACTCAATATCTCGTCGGTATGCTCCCCCAGCGCCGGCGCATTGCGGTAGACCCTCCCCGGCGTCTCCGATAGACGAAACGGCGAACCCGCTATTTTTATCCTGCCTACCCCCTTCTGCTCTATCTCCACGAGCATGTCGCGGTAGCTAATCTGGGGATCCTCGCAAATCTGTCTGATATTATTGACCGGCGAATACGGCACGCCTCCCTTCTCGAAGACCTCCGCCCATTCCATATAACTTCTTTTCTCCAGCTCCTCGGATAGAACACTTACCAGGGCTTTACGGTTTTTGTTTCTCAAGGGATTGGTCCGGAACCTCTCGTCATTACTCAGGTCCTCCCTGCCCAGCACCTTGCATAGCTGAGTCCAGAGCTTATCGACGCCGATGGCGACGATAATCCAGTCGTCTTTCGTCTTGAACGCCTGGAAAGGCACGATGCTGGGGTGGGCTGTCCCCAGCGGTCGGGGTATCTGTCCCTCCACCGAATAACGTACGACGGCATTCTCCATGATGGCGAACAGCCCGTCGACCATGGCGCCGTCGTAGCGCTGCCCCCTGCCCGTTAACGTCCGGTAGTAAAGTGCCGCCAGGATTCCGATAACAGCCTGGTGACCGGCGATGATATCCCCCACGGAGGAACCCACGCGGCAGGGAGGTCCGTCCTCCGGACCGGTAATACTCATTAACCCGCTGTAAGCCTGAACGACGACGTCATAAGCCGGCCGGCTCGCATACTCCGGAAGGGCGTCGTGCCCGAAACCGGAAATCGAGGCATAAATTATCCGGGGATTGATACGCTGTACGTCCTCCCAGCCAAAACCCAGCGCCTCCATGGCGCCGGGCCTGAAATTCTCTATAATAACGTCACCCACGGCGATAAGCTCTCTCAGTATTGCCTTCCCCTTCTCCTGCTTTAGGTCCAGCACCAGACTTTTCTTATTGCGGTTCAGGCTGATAAAGTAGGCGCTGCGGTCTTTATCCACCCTGCCCACATAGGGCCCGTACTCCCGGGCATCATCTCCCTTCGGTGGCTCGACGTGGATAATCTCCGCCCCCAGGTCGCCCAGAATCATGGTCGCCGTCGGCCCTGCCAGCACATGGCTCAGGTCAATAACCCGTACTCCCTTCAATGCTCCATCCATTTTCACCTCTTATCCGCGTTGGTACTGTTAACGCTTTATAATACCGGGATTCAAGGCTATTATATCACTTTGTACAACTCGTCCCGACCAGTCTTGGCACCCTTTAAAAAAAGACATTAGTATTTTAACGAAAATAATAATAAAATAGATGGTTGACAATTCCAGAAATGTGGCTTATATTATAGAAAACCCTGTGTGTGCGAATGTACTCGTGTTTTACCTGAGGCCCGGAAAACTATCAAATATTTTTAATATATCATGGCGGAAAACCAAATCTTAATTAACGAGGAGGTACGGATAATAAGCAATAAACGAGCAGGAAAAACTGTAATCTGATAATTAAGAGGAGGAAAGATGAAAAAAGTTGTCTTTATACTTTTGGCAGCAATACTCGTCGTAGGTATATTGCTCGTCGGCTGCGGTGAACCAGAAGCGACACAAACGCCGACAGCGACCCCGACGGTAAAACCGACTGCATCACCCACCGCTTCACCGACTGCTAAACCAACCGCAGAACCCACCGCGAAACCCACAGCGGAGCCCACGGCACCCGCCAGGGAACCCTACGGCACGCTTACTCTGGCTACAACCGATTTCGGTGTTGAAGCCACCGACCCGCTGCTATTTGAATCGACCTGGGGCATGTACATGTACGATTCCCTGATTGCCTTTAATGAATTCGGTGAATACATTGGCGAAGTAGCCGAAGATTGGGAGTTATCCGCCGACGGTCTCACCTGGACGTTCTATATCCGCAAGGATATTAAATTCCACAACGGCGACCCGCTTACCGCCAACGACGTCTACTTCTCTCTCGACAGGTTCACCTCTCCGGAATCCAAGAACCCCTGGTCCAACCAGCCGCGCGACGAGAGGGCGTCCATGAGTGTTGTCGATGACTATACCTTCCAGTTCGTCACCAAGACCCCCCAGCCGCAGCTCGTCGACACGTGGTGCTGGTGCCGCATCCTGCCCAAGAACTACTTCGAGAGTGTCGGTCAGGACGAATTCCGTCTCCATCCTATCGGCTCCGGACCGTGGAAGTTCGTGGAACACATCCCCGAGACGAGTTTCAAAATGGAAGCCAACACGGAGTACTGGAGACCGGAACACGTACCTTATTTCGAGTATATAGTAGACCTCCAGGTCCCCGAAGAGGCGACCCAGGTCGCCATGCTGAAGCGGGGTGAGATAGATATCCCCTTCGGCATCACGACCGACCGGCGGGTTGAGCTGGAAAAAGAAGGCTATGAAACGCGCCTACAGGGTCTGGCACCGGCAACCATTCTCGCCATCATCGGCTCCCATTTTGAAGGCGCCGGGCCGGTGCACGACATCCGCATCCGTAAAGCCCTTTCCTATGCCATTAACCGCCAGGAAATGTGCGATACCATCTGGCGGGGTGACGCCGAGCCGGGCGGCCGGTTCTTCCTGGATCCCCATGGCTACGGCGTGACCCCAGACCTCATTGAACCTGATCCATACGACCCCAACCTAGCCAAGGAACTGATGGCTCAGGCGGGTTACCCCGACAGGTGGGAAGACCCGACCATCGTCGCCGTCACGCCTGCGGGACCCGCCGTCGATATGTGGCAGGCAATCATGGGCTACTGGGATAAAGTGGGCTTCAAGACGGAGCTTAAAATCATCGATATGTCCATATGGCTCCAGTACATCTTCCTCCAGACTCTCCAGGGTGACGAGGAATATCTCGGCTATATCTGGTCATGGGCCGGCTCCGCCTTCAACGGCACCGCCTACTGCCGGAACATGAATACCTCCTACGGCATCCACCAGGTGACTGTCGATGACTATGTCACCTCGCTCTACGATAAATTCGTCACCGAGCTTGACCCCGATAAAGCCGTACAATACTACACGGACTGGCAGCGGGCTACTAAAGAGCTATACACCACCTTCGGCATCGCCTATACCTTACCCAAGCTTATTGTCAGCGACCAGGTCGGCGACTTTACCGTCAACCCGCACATGTTCTTCGCCGACGCTGCCTGCGGTGTCAAGCACCGTGGAGAATAGACTTACCAGAGACTAGGTTGTAAGAGTCTTCGGGGGCGGGCTTCCCGCCCCCGAAGATATAGTAGCAATTATTTTTTAAGCTGTTCAGGCAAGTGAAGTGGGTATTTTTTTATATTTTTTATGAATTTATAATTAATAACGACATCATACCCGGGATTATATGATTTGACACATAAAATTGATACATAGTATTATTTTTTAGGAAAATCAAGATATGACACGTTTTATCATCGTAAGGTCATTACAGGCATTAGTCGCCCTCTTCGGCATTATTGTAATAGTCTTTTTCATGGTACGCATCTCCGGCAACCCGATACTGTTCATGATATCCCCTTTGTCTACTGAATCGGAGATAAAATATTTACAGCAGCAGCTCGGGCTGGATAAGTCCTACGTCGAGCAGTTCTGGATTTATCTCAGCAACCTGTTTCAGGGTGACCTGGGTGAATCGTTCATCAAGAGAATCCCTGTATCCGAAATGCTTGCCACGGCGCTGCCCAATACTCTGAAATTGATGATACCCACATATATTATAGGCAATTTATTAGGTGTTGCGTTCGGGATACTGGCGGCCACACGGCGTAACACGATTTATGATAACGGCGTGAAATTCCTGGCGGTTCTGGGGCAGGCCCTGCCCGGTTTCTGGGTGGCTATAATGGCGGTGCTGGTATTTTCCGTTCACTGGCAGATATTTCCGGCCGCGGGCATGGGAGGTATAGAATATTATGTATTACCGGTATTCACGATGTTGTTTTTCATGCTGCCGGGCATGATGCGTCTAGTCCGCTCCACCATGCTGGAGGTGCTGGACAGCGAATATGTTAAGCTGGCGAGAATCAAAGGACTCCCGGAAAGAATTGTCATCTGGAAACATGCCCTACGCAACGCCATAATATCACCGCTGACGGTGGCCGGTATAATGCTGGCGGGATTGGTCGGTGGCAATATCATCACAGAGAATATTTTTAACTGGCCCGGTATGGGGAGGCTTGCCGTAG
>Ga0209427_10000937_pt1 | contig 32737 bp, 78 predicted proteins | sample DeeMarSWOR136_30_FD_187465 | JGI IMG/M metagenome (GOLD analysis project Ga0209427, IMG submission 187465) | Marine sediment microbial communities from White Oak River estuary, North Carolina - WOR-1-36_30 (SPAdes) (version 2) | ecosystem: Environmental > Aquatic > Marine > Intertidal zone >...
CACCGAATCTAGTTCTGACTTCGCCATGCCTCGACGGCTGCTTCCATACAGGCGGTGTGATGTTCGCAAAGAGCTACGACATGTAATTGTTCTATGTTTTTGCATAGTAATACTAAAGCGTTTTGAATTGGTTTACCGCATATTTTACGACCTTCGATCCATTTGCAAACTTCATCTATTGGAAATACAGCGGCTGGGCCAACCCATTCTTTTTCTTCGCTTGTCATGCGAAGTAAAGAAATGCCGCGTATTATTTCTTTTTCTGTAGGTTCAGCCATGAAATAAGAGCGTTAGTTACCTAACAGATAGTCTCAAATTATCCAGGCGGTCGTCAATCTCATCTTGCATTTCTTTAAATTTATCGTCAATATAGTCTAGAAATTCTTCTGTTACAGCGAGAAACTGATTGCCAACAGGTAATTCTCGTACTTGTTTCATAACGCGTCCGCGTGGCGTTTCGTCTTCATGCTCCTGTTCAATTGCATCTTGTATATCTACCATTGAATCTGAGAGAAGATTACGCCGTGCGAAACGGTGATTTTTTTTGTCTAATCGCTCAGCTTGAAAGTAAGGCTTCTTCGAACCTTTTTCGGTTACACGATTGATTTTATAACGTCCACCGACATGGGTATAGCCGATAAGTTTTTTTCCTTTTTTAATAGATTTAAATTGTGATGGTTGTGCTGATTTCATTTTTTTCCATCCTGGTGCAGGCTTTAAAGTACTTACTCGATATCTAGGAAAACCCCCTTCTGGAATATCTCCAATACATTCGTCGCAGATTTTTTTTCCCTCAAATATTCTGTGGTACCACGTTTTGTTACATTCTCGACACCAAGTAAACGGAGCACAAGTAAGGCTTCCGCCGCATGGGCAACGTAGTTCTTTGAGTTTTCTACCCGCATGGACATATGTATGCACCAGGGCGTGGCAGCTATTACATCGCGCAGTAGGCATTTGGTGTTAATATTCGCTTATGCGAAAGATCTTTCTTCCGGTGATATTTTCGTTCGGGTGCGCATTTTCAATCAATGGTAGTAATGTTCCTACCGAGCACACATCTCAACTCGCGCCCAAAGATATAAGTCAGGCTGAGGAGTTCATTGTAAAATGCGCATTAGATTGGATCGGGCCCGAACCGGAGCAAAATAAAGTTCGAGCCCTCGAGGAGCTTGAGGATTATGGAATAAAAATCATCGCGCGAAATCCTTTTCGATTCGCAACGGCTTTTCGAAGGCGATTATTAGTTGGAAAAGATTTTTATAGTAAACCGACTTGGGAACAAGTGGAGTTGTTAACACATGAGATTATTCATTATTGTGAGAGAGACATACTTGGTGATAAAGAATTTGAAAAAATGTATGGAGAATCAGCTGGACGTTGGAGCCTCGAGATTCCTGCGCAAGCACAAGTAATCAATACCGGTATTGCCCATGGGGCATCGGCGGAACAAGCCGATAAATGGATTGAAAGCGAATTGCCTCATACTCAAAAGTATTATTGGCTGTATAATATCGATCCAAAGCAATATGAAGAAGAGACGAAAAGAATTTGGTCTGAGATGCTCGGTTTCTAAATGCGCTGAAAAACAGAATAGAGCTTAAAATTAAATTCGATTTTGGCGTCGGAAACTATTTCTACGAGTATCTTTTCAAGATATTCTCGCGTTTCCTTGTAGGTTAGGTTGCAAGAGAAAATGCAATCGGTGATTTCCTCTGCATATTCATTTGTTGTTTTTTGTTTAGTCATCGATATTTCTTTCGTAAATGAGCTTTGATGTAATCAGCAACCTCGATGAGCGCTTCGAGTTGTTCCCGGACGCTAGTGACGGCCTGGAAACCTTCCCATCGCAATCGCATTCGCATGCGCGCGCTGTGATTGTAAGGCGACGCTGCCGCCTCCGAATCTACTGGCCATAATTTGAGAGCGATCTTCATATAGACGGTATCGCGCTCCCAGTCGGCAAGCTCTTTATGCTCGGTAAGGCCAGCGCGGCGCTCGTAATACCTTTCGAGATTTTCGGCGAGTTGCGTCTGTGTATGTGGTCGCGGTGTACCCATAATTGACTCGCTTTGAGGTATGGTTGACTCTGTCGGCTGGCTCGCTTTGATGTATTGGTTGTCTGAAGACGTCTGGCGCGCTTTGTTCTCCTGGTTTTCTTACCTCGGCTTAGCTCGCTCTCTGGAATTAATTGATTGTTCCATCTTGGCTCGCTCGAAACATCTGATTGATTTCTTTGTACGACTTAAAAACAATTATGAATTTCGAATTTTACGGAACCTTACCGAATACTTTACGGCATATTTTTTCGACATAGCTCTGAGTTTCTTTTGCGCACGCATACGCTCTTTCGGCCCTTTCCAAAGTAAATCTTGCTTCGGTAGAGGCGCCTTCGGCTGCGCGAAGTAGTCTTTGCAAATCGCGCGCAAATTCTTCATTATCTTCTTTGTTTGGTATTTCTATTTCGATTTGCATCTTTTTTGCTCCAAATCTTACTTCCGGTAATATGCCTTATCGGACCCTTATTTTTACTCAGTTACGCTTCTCCTTCCGCATCACGAAAACTAGCATGAGCCGCGTCCGCATGCACGTCGCAAAAGAATCGTGCAGTTACCTCAGACGAATCCGAGTCGGCTGGTTGCACCATTACGATCAAGCGCGTCGCGTTGTTATAGCAAGTCGGTTCCGTACATAGTTTGTGTGTTTTAAAGTCGCAAAGATACGGGGAACGTTTCATGGTTGTGCTTTCGGTCCAATCCGACGCCCGAACTTCCAGAGGGGCAACGCGGCTTCGACTATCTCCTTGTCCTCCTGCATAGCCTGTCTCTTCTCACGATAGAGCGTCGGATCAAGAATCGGGCCGAGTCCCTCGGCCCGGTCGATGTCGCGAAGTAGCTCTCCGAGATCGTACTGCGCCAACATCCTGGCCGCGGTGTGACAGGCGAGCACGACTGCCTGGTACTCTTGTATCTGCGCTTTGCTCATGATGATGATGGTTTCACCTCTGCACCAAAACGCGCTGAAGCCTCCATGAGCGCCTCCAGCGAGGGAGCAATACAGCGCCACCCCAAATGCACTTGGTAGCAGACGGGTTGCCTCGCTTTTCGTTCCGCAACACAGCGGTCGAAAGCGTCCGCAAAGACAGACGGACATGGCTCCGATGACTTGTCGGTACACAGCGCCAACATCTCGCGAGCAGCCTCGAAGCATGTGCTCGGCGCGGCCTCCTGTACTCGGCCCTTGCACGCGCACAATGCGGCCATGAGGAGGATCGAATATCTGAGCATCTTCATGGTTTTACTTCCGTTTTGTTTCGTTCAATCTCATGTAGTGCTGCAAGAATTCTATCAGCATGCTCTTCTGAATCACATAGCAGGGCATACTCGCCATCTTCCGGTTGATAGCGACCGCCAAATAGCCATTCATCACCATAGGGGCCGCTTGGGCGGAAATAGTCGAATACCTGTATTTTGCACGGTTTCATAATTATGTTTTTTCTTGCGACTCCCAGTTAATGGGAAAGGTCAGCATATCTCCTTTTAGGTATGGAGAAAGGAAATGCGCCACTATCCATAGGATCGAATGTTTATCGCGCATATGACCGAACCGCGAAACGAATGGAAATCCGCCAGGTTCCCGATGTCCAACTATCTCTCCACACCAACCACATCGTGCGATTTGCGTTTGCTCGTTCATACCCTTGGTTCCTGAGCGTTCCACTTTGGATCCAAATCTCGAGCGGCTTTAAAGACATCGGTAAGCAAGACGCTGATTCCGATAAGTTTACCATTTTTTTCTTGATAGATGCACAAGTGCAAGACTTCGTCATCGTCACGTTCTACGGTGACATTATAGGGCGGCTCTCTTACCACGTAGCGTACGTCTTCGTCTAGCAAGCCGTTAAGTTGTTCCACGGTGATGGGCGCAGGACGCACTGTCTTCCATAGCTCGTGAAGCGCGTCAACATCGGCGATCGTAGCCTTTCTCGCGGCATCTTCTGTGGCATATAAGCCTTCTACCCAGCACTGATGATGGGAAACAACCCAGCCGTCATCGACTTTATATGTTTTAATGCACATGGTTATGCTTTCACTTCATCATCTAGTAACTGATTGGCCTCGAGTTCTTTTGTTGCTACGACAAGACTACAAAGTCGTGATGGATCTATTCGTCTTACAATATCTCTAACCCATGCTCCAGCAACCTCTGCGGCATCTTCGACAGTACGAAGCTCTGCATTTATACTCGCAATCAAATCAACGCTGGCCTCTGTGTGAACGACTTCGACATGGATAGAAAGGATTTTCGTTGGCATGGTTTTTAAGGTTCGTGTTTATTTAACAACTCTATCTTATCTTCGAGATCACCCACGCGCATATGCAATCCGCATAAAGCCATACAGACGCCCATAAGCGCAAGGAACAAAAAGAAATCAGCAATCGCGTACGGATTTTTTTTCAGAAGATTATTCATCGTCTTTTCTTTATTCGGTGAGTCATGACAGGGGCAAGCTCATCAGTTAAAAGCGCTTTGGCCAGTTCGTCGTCGGTTCCTTCAAATCTTCTTACGCCAGTCGGCAATACAAAGCTACCTTCGCGGTGTATATCGTTCGCTTTTTCTTCGGTTGCTCTTTTTTCAATATTGAGGACGGCATCAATAATTATAAGAGCCTTTTCACAGCGGGCCAACGCCGGTTCTTCACTGCAAAGAATCGCTTCTAGCGCTCGAAGGGTTTCGGTTAAACCTTTGGCGTAGGATAGGGCTGCGCTTCGTTGGTTCCTTAGTTTTTCCCATCTTTCGCCGATTTCTTCCATTGCTTGCATGAATTCTGTGACGTCGCTCATGTCTTTTTTCCGTAGTTGAGTGCGGCGCGATCTTCTTGAATTGCTTTCATATTGTTACATGCGATATCTTCAGAAGGAGAACAACAGCAGCCATGATTTCTGTGATCAAGCTCTGCCTCTCTGAGCCGTAGCTTTAATCGTTCAGCCAATCTCTCAGAGCGGGTTATCGCATCATCTCTTTCTTTGCGTAGTCGCGCGATCAACTCGTCTTGTGCAGTCAGCAATGACCATGTCTTGCCGCTTACGGGTATGTTTCCACATGTGGGACATGCTTTTCCGCGCGACATTATCTTTTGTCCTTATATAAGGAAACTAAAGGACCAGATGAAAAAAGAAGCCAAAGAGCAAGGAAACAAAACGGGATGCCAGCAAAGTCAACCGGACCAAAAGGAGTCCAGCCGGGAATGAGTGGCCAAAATATTGTTAAAGCAATTACCAAAAGAAGGCCAAGTAGCAGACGCCCTCTCATTTATCAAGCCTTTCTCTGCGTACAAAATCGCAGATAGCCGCAGTTAATGCGCCTGTATAGATTCCCATAAAACCTAAGGAGACATGAAAAAGAATATCAATCGCCAGATCCATCATCATACCTCTTTGGATTAATGGCATTGCATACGGGACATGGAGACCAAGATGGCGCACCTCGACTTCGACAAATGCCGCACCATTTCGATCTATCAGTTTCGCCTATTGGTTGGACATCTTTTTTGAAGTCGAGAACAGATCGAAGTTTATCGAGCGCCTCTTGAAATGCCTCAGTGTCGGAATCTAGAAATCTGTTTAGTACCCAGTTAATCGTTTTCTTCAATTCTTTGACGTGCTTGACAGAGGTAATCAATTCCTCTGCCTGCTCTTCAGAGTTGCAAAGAATCGCAGGGGCGGGTTTTGGGTCTTCGGCCCAGCAATGACTTCGCTGTCCATCTTTGCTGTCGTGATACCACTCGATAGCGCCGATTTTATATGGTAGTGGATCAGGCATAATTACGTCTTTGCTTTTTTTCGGGCGTCTCTTTCCTGCTCCCAACACCAGCGCGGACATTCTTCTAGTTCCCACTCTCCGTCTTCTGTCGGTACGAGATGCTGACCTCGTGAATTTCGATAGACAAACATCTCACAAATGTCGCAAGGAGGACACGGCGACAAGCCTAGTTGTATGACGTTGTCCTTGCACATGGTTTAATTTTTTTTAATTATTCGGCTATCCCGTCCTGCCGCAGCATGGACAGTGTTTTTGAATTTCCGACTCGCTTAGGATTCGTAAACCCGTTTGCCCAGTAGCCTTCGCAACCTCATGCTCGATAGTTGCGAGACGTTGTCTGATGCGGCGGTCGCGTATTTCCAGTTGATTCACGGTCCTTCGTAGTTTTTCGACCTTGGCCTCGAGTGCGGTGATACGATCTTCATTTAGTGTATTCAATATTTCACCTTAACAAGATCAATTGGCGGGTTTATTTCCATATCGGAAGTTACCCCATCGTAGCAAAATGGGCAGACACATTCTTGATTCACGCCAAGAATGAATCGTTGCCCACAAATTCTACACGTGCAGTCAGCGGCAACTTTTTTATGGAATGCCTCGAGTGCTTCGCCAGACATTTTAACAAGCCTGTCGGTTGCGCCACAATGTCCACATTTATCACAATTGTGCATATGATCGAGCCACTCGGATAAAACCGTTAAGATTGGTTCCATGCGTTCAATGGCGGCGTCTCTCTCGATGCGCAAAAGCTTAATGTATTTGCGCAAAGATCTCACAGGCGGAGACCACGTACCATTTGGTTCCCACGGAAGACGCTTCAGCAGGTCGTTGAGCTTGTCATCGATTGATTGCTTCATTCATCTTCCTTTGTGTCGTCGGGTCTTACCACCCCAAGGTACGCCTCAGCGGCTCGATATGCTGACCATCTATCTCCGCACTCATCTGGATCATTTATGTCAAAGCCGAGTGTCGTCACGGCGATTTCTAATTCGCACATCAGCGCATTTATATGTTCTGTCGCTTCTATTATGTCTTCTTGAATTGGTCGCTTCCAAACGAATTGCATGACGAAGGCGATGGGCGTCATGACAACTAACTCCCATCCATCATCACCGTGATCATTCAGGTAATCTGAAAGATGATCGCCGGCTATCTCTTCGGCCTCGAGTGTTTCCTCTTTGTATTCCCATTTCATTTGGATACCTCATGGCCAGACGTATGGAAGGTCGTCTGGTTCTTCCCAGTTAAATTGACTGTAGAACTCTGGGTCTTTACGCAGAAGATTCGAGCGATGGGATGCGTGGAAATCTTCGAGTCCAAACCATGGCGGCATAGATGGTGTACCACCCGTGGGCAGGATCGGCATGTTGTTTACGTATCCTCGAGCAGCCCACTCTTTTATCATGGTGTTGCGGTAGACCTTGAGCGCGGCCTCAAATCCTAGCCACATCCTTACCGCCGGGTGGTTCCTCCACGAGTATTGTGGATCTCGAAGTGCTTTCAGTATCTGTTCTGCTTCAACACGCTGCTTTCCAAGCCTGGCGCGATCGAGGGCGAGCGCCGATTCAACGAAGCATGGATATGGGAGAAAGGTTTGCATATTAAAGAAGGAAGAAAAGAAGCAAAACGAGTACGACTATTAAAAACAAAAAGGCTGCTATAATTCTAAAGTAGTACAAAAAGGAGCCAACTTGGCCCGCTACAAGATCTGGTCGTAACATTACCAATAAAGCGTCCCGTATTCAACGCCCGTTATCGCGCCTATGCTTGGTATGTAACCGTGCGTGCTTTCGAGTTGAAATCTCGAGCCGCCATCCGTTTCCATAATCCATACCATGTCACCAGTACATGGCCCGCAGCGACGCTCAACAATTCTTCCATGGACAGGAAAGCCGCCATCTGGAATGAAGGCGCATGTTTGATTGTTATGGCTTGCTACCATTATATACTCCGGCTTCGATCAAATCGGCAGCCATATTCATTGCGATCTTTTCTACGTGTGGAGAAGCTCGAGCAGCTTCTCGTAGTTCGTTTACGAGTTCTTTTTGTTTTTGTTTTACTTTGTTACCTAGAGTAGCAATCAGTGCTGCCCCACCCAAAATAAGAAGAAGAGGATCCATTGGCTCAATCCTTCAAAGTATCAAGATATCTTCTGCCTTCGTTTGTAATGAACCAGCGCTCTCGGTTCCTTTTAAGAAGCCCAAGTTCTTCTAGATATTTTGCAGTTTTGGCAGGAACTCCTTCTATGGCGGTGGGGCAAAGAGCGATTTGGGCCAAAAGCGCCACTTCGATATCTTCGAGATCTGCTATTGCACAAAGCTTCTTTCCTTCTTCGAGTAATTTGAAATATCGATCCATTACATCGCATGCGCTTTTCAAAGCCTTTTCGCGATAAGGTACATTTGTTAGCTTATCAAAATGAACATCGTCTACTAACATCGCAAGCTCGCGTGCGAGATCTTGAATCATGAAGCGATCGGCACGAGCGAGCGCGTAGATGTCTTCAACGTTTTTGTCTTTCATATTTGGCACGCTCGGATGTACTGGGTGGCTGTTGATGTATGGCGCGCTCGAAGGAAATGGTTGCCTGATCTTGTTTGGCGCGCTGCTGTGATATGGTTTTCTCTTTTTGTAGCACGCTGACGAACTATGGTTACCTCATCTCGGTTGGCGCGCTGCGGAACAATGGTTGCCTGGATCGGAGTAGCTCGCTTTAGATCCATGGATGTCTGCTTCCGACTGGCACGCTGAACGCGTATGGTTGACTACGGCTCGGTGGCTCGCTGGATCTCCATGGGGGATTGTTGAGTGCTGGCCCGCTGTTACGCATTGGGTGTCTAAAAACGTATAGCTCGCTTTCGCCGTATGATTGATTGTCTGGATGTGGCGCGCTGCTGTACTTTGGGCGTCTATCAACATCGAGCACGCTGCGGTTCCTGGATGGCTCACTTTCCCTGGCGCGCTGATCTCGTATGGTTGTCTCTGCGCATTCTGGCGCGCTGTTCGCGTATGGTTGACTTAACCGTTCTGGCTCGCTTTCCCATATTGGTTTTCTTTTCCTCTTTGGCGCGCTGACCATTTCTGGTTTTCTCAGCGTCGCTGGCTCGCTTCCGCGGTCTGGTAGTCTACGGTATGTTGGCGCGCTAATTCTCAGTAATTATTTGTTTTTTTTCAATGTTATTTAATTGCTTTTGGTCCTCGAGAAATATCTCCAATAATAACCTGGCTGACAAGTTGATGATCAAGGAGTCTGAGAGCTGCAATAATATTGGTCAACCTGCCGGGCTCGTTTAGGCCAGAAGCAAAAAACTCGAAATTTTCAGGACCGGCTGCAACAATTGCTAGCGCATCTATCCGCCCTGAACGTATTCCTTGCAGAACGGTTTTGGCGATGTCCTCGGGTGTGTCTTTTTCCGCCATAAGTTTTTTGCTCCAAATCTTACTTCCGGTAATGCGGTTTACCGGCCCCTCATCCTACGGCCACATGGGGTCTCTTACCCAGTCGATGAAGGCTTCGCGATGCGCAGCATCCCATGTTCCTAGCGCATCGACAACATCAAAGGGGCCGCAGCGCCATGCTGTGTCTACAGGGAAGCGCCAGTCGCCATTGAAGGCTTTGTCTTCTGGGATCCTCCGTGGCTTGCCCACCTTGCCTGCACGGCCGCTCCAGACGGCCAGGACGAAGCGAGCGGCGAACAGAGCGCCGTGGCTTGGGACTCCGCTGCACGCCCACTCGTCAAGCTCCTCTGGTTTCCATGGATAAATACCTGGAATTTTTTTATGAGAAAGCGTGGGAAATGTATGACATAGTTTTGTCATTCTTAAAAGGGGATTTGGTTCAATAACCGACATGTTACTCCTTACATTTCTCCATGAGTCCAAGCGCGACAAACGTATCACAAATTAAGTTGATGCCGCCATATTCTTCATTTTCCCAATCGGCGTAAACTTTTGCGCCTTTCCATATATGGCTTCGGCGTAGGTTTTGACACATCCACACAATGCGTTCGCGTGGTACTTGCAGAAATTTAGCACAGCGTTTTACATTTGGACCCACACAGGCGCTGGCGAGCAGCAATGCCGTAGCAATGCAGACGTCCTCATCTCGCTTGGCCTCGGAAAATCGTTCGGCTTCTTTCCAAACGATTTCATTATCAATTTGTTCTATCATGTTTAATTAATTTTTTCATCGGCAAAGGGATCTCTATATATTGTTATAATTGTAGCAAAACCTTTGGGCATTTGCTTGCGGAAAACTTTTAAGCAATCATTGCATAAAGACATCTCGCCTATGAGACCATCTTCACCAGGCTCGTTTTCGGTGGCGATAACCGTCGGTGTATTTCGGCATCGAATCCTATAACCATCTTTTGGATCGCCAATTTCTCCGCCGACTTGAAACTGCCCACCGGTTGGCACCATTGCTTGACATCGCTTTTTGTCTGGAGGGGTTAAAGCTTTTTGTTTCATTTAATTCTCTTGATATGGTGGAAGGTTTTTAGGCGCGGAAAGGACCTGATAACAATCTGGTACAAAGCGAACTAAATATTCAACAAGGCATTGATTACAACGCATTTCATAAACCACTGTTGGTTTGCGCCGTATGTTTCCGGGCGACCCCCCAGGAAGCCTTGGATCGCGCATCATAAGATCTTCGCTTTGGCATACAGGGCATTGCCAGGGATGATCTTGCCAGCTAGTTTGTTTATTTTTGAGAATCAATTTTGTTAATCTTTTTTATAGTTTTGAGTTCTTCTTCGGTTAGATTTTTCCACATATGCATAGCCTTAAATTCTTCTGGTGGCATTGGAAGATCTAGACCGAGGCATTCGTGAATGTGTGCGATTGAATTCGGATCATTGATGAGCTTCCATTCTTTGAGCCCGTGATCATGCCAGCGATTTAACTTGTGGCTTTCTGGCCGAACCGCGAATACGAGTTTTTCACCAACGCCCTCGAGTAGAGAGCGAAGAGTGTGTTCGGCGATTTCAGTTCGTTTTCTTGACCATTTACCAAGCGGCTCTCGGCCAAATGATATACTGGCTTGCCAAACCCATACGTCAGGTAAAAATTCGGTTACCGTTAGAATTGTGATTCGCTGTCCTAACTTTTCCACTCTGGATTTATGCGGCTTTTCAACTTTGCCGGTGTAATGCATTGGATGCAAAAGCGCTTGTTGTTGTCGGTGCTTCATATCAATATCCCAGCAGCCATCTCCATGGATCATCAAAGTCTAAGGCCCTAGGAAGAATGCTTGCATATTTAAACATGCCTTCTATTTTTCTCATTTTTTTGCGGTGTGCAAGATGTGCATCAACGAGCGTTAAAAGTTCTGCTTCAACGTCTGGGCCGCCTATCACGCACCGCGCTTCGAGGTCGCGAGCATGAAGCCTTGAGCGTAGTTCAATGGCTTCTTTAGTCATTATAACCTATTAGTTGTATCGGTAGTTTCCAAGCGCACATTGGGTATCCATCTAGATTATGCTCGTGGTGTGATGCGCACAAAATTATACCTTTAGAGTCTATGTCATATTCAGGTCTAAACGGAACCTGACCTTCGCATATCGGACATCGCCACCAGACCATCATTGGCTCGTTTAAACCCATTACCCAATAGCCCGGCGCAGGACGATTTCCCAATGGATCATTAGGGACGTTTGGAAGCGGTATTTTCTCACGAGGAATTGGGTATGGGTTGGGGCTCATTAGTTCTTTTTATGTTGGCCTTTTCTGGGCGTTATCAGATAACCATCGCGGTCTAGTTTTTTTCTGAGCTTGTAATCTTCCTTGCTTAATGGATACGTTGCACGAAGCTCGAGATAGTATGCCCGCATTTCACGATCGGTCGTAATTGCGACATAGAAAATAAATCCCAAGCCGACGGAGAATATAATTCCGAGAAATGTTAAAGGGATCCAGATCATGATTTGATCTCCTGCGAGAGACGGCAATCGAAACAAATATAGCCAGTAGAGAATGCGAAAGCGCATCGAGAGCAGAGCAATCGGCGACAAATGCTACACGGCAGTAGCCACAGCGGCCAGTTCTCTTCTCGATAACATCGTTCACATATACTGGTATCCGGCCGTTTTCTATCCGTCATATAATCTCCATAGACTCGTACCAGACATGTTTACATCTACAGCACCGAATGAAAAAGCCTTCTTTTCCGGGTTCTATATTTTCTATTACTGTGTCATTTACCCAGGCTGGAGGAGCGGTAGTTGCTTCCATTGGTATAGGATCGCCTGGTCTAGGGCGTCGGTAATAAGCAACCTCAATGTGCTCATGGAGTGGCCGTAAGGGTGGATAGCCTCCACACTTATCGCATGTCTTAAATACGCGTGCCTCTCGGAAGACTCTCTGTTGAAGCGGATCGGCCGGGCATCGCATATACTCTTTATCCATAACATAACCATTTTTGTTTGTAATAGCGCCTCGCCGACGATAGAGCGGTGGTGAACTCGGCGGGTGTTGACGCTACTGCTACGGCGAGTAATTCTGCGCGCTGCTGCTCCAGTAATAGAATGTGCAATTCGGTCATTTTCATTTTTGCAGCTGCTTCATTTATTTGTTTCTGACTCATGGCGTGACCGCCCTTCGCACTCGCACAATGTCGTCGTCCCCATGCACATCCGAGAAGCCTCGCTCTGCAAAGAGTAAAAGAAGGCGCCCGCCTTGGCGATTGTGCATGATCCGATCGACCATGCACCACGCTCTCCCGTCTGGCATCAGGATGCGGTCGCCTATGCGAACGCGTCGCGCGGGAAGATCATGCTCCGTGACTCGTTTCTCAACCATAATGCAACCTTTTATGCGTGTAATCATAGTTCCATTTTCCACAACGTCCGCAAACCATACCAAGAAAACCGCGATGATGCGTCCATGCATAACCAATCCAGCGGTGCAATCTGAAATAGCAGAGCCAAGGAATAGATTTTGTAATCATTTTTTATCTTCTTTAAATTTTTTACAACTACAAAGATTGCATTTATCGTTTTCGTGTTGACAACACATATGACCGCAAACACACATCGCTTCACAGTCAGCCGGATCGTTCCAGTGGATGCAATAAGGGCCAGAGTCTAACCATTCTTGTTCATGGGGTGTCATTTTCCAACTCGATGCCTATGCATTCTCGGATCATACATTCCCAATATTCGACATCAGTATCTAGGCTATTGAAAAATTGTTGCGCCAATTTAAAGATCTCTTTTGGAGTTCTTTCCATTATTAATTTTAAGAATTGTGTACGCTCTGGCTCGGGCATTTCTTTTAAAATTTCATGCCACCAGTTTGGGTCGTTAATAGGATCCCTTTCACAGATTTCACGAAATTGTTCTATGTCATAAAGATTTCGATTATGTTGAGCCCTGTCGCGGTTTTGAATAAAGCAATTGCGCAATGCTCGTCGTTGCTGCAAGCTCATTTCGTGGGGCCTGGGGTAACGCCCATGCATTTTATGAAATTCTAAATAGAAGACAGGAAGCGGCATGAAGATTTTATGATTCGTTATCGGAAGAAGATTTTTTTTGTTTTTTTGTTTCTCGGATTAGGTTAAGTAAGGTTGGTGCTTCTTCATCGATTAGTGGATGGCTAAAAGCATATTCACCAAATGGCCCTTTTGCCCATAGCGCGCCACAGATACGGCACCAAGCGGGCTCGTTTTCGGTTTTTGGAGGGGCGCCCATTATTTCGAATGGTTGCCCATCATTGTCCTTTTCTGTGGGGTGTACCCATGGAAGTACAGCGCGAAGATCGTGTTTTCCATCTGGACAGGACATTAATCCTCCTTGATATCTTTTTCTAGATCGGTCAAAGCCGTATCTAGATTTTCCGAAATTCCTTGCAGGCTGCCCAGCGTACTTCTGAGGGTTGTAACCATTCGGTTAGGAGATATCGTCTTCAACAGCCTTACATACTTACCGATAGTCGGATAATCCCAAGACGTGAAGTCCATGCCGGCTTCTTTAGTAGCTTGTTCGTATTTTTCAAGCTTCATTTTGAGCGCTTTGATTTCTAATTTTAGATGCTGAATTTCACTGTCGCGCTCATGTCTTTTCATGACAATGTCGCGGCCAGCTTGGTATCCATTATCGTATGCCGCTCTTATTTCGGGGCGCGTTTGGCCAAACTCATGAGCGCGACGTACAATCGCTGCCATGAATCCGCGTTGGATTCGTTTTCGTTTAGTCAGGTCTTTTCGTTTAGCTTTCTTTTGTACTTTGAAATTTTTTCCTTTGGCGGTTAGAAGCATCCATCCCCATTTTTCGGGGATTTCATCTAAGCTTTTGACAACCTTGTCCGTGCTTACGAGCCACCATTCATCACACATATTTGCGAATTTATCAGACTTCTCAGGATTCTTTAATTCGCGTAGCCAATCTCGCCTGTCGGTTTTGAATTCAAAACCCATGACAAGATAGCCGCGACTGCGCCAAAGGTTCATGGCAATCGCATCAGCATAGCCGCTACGCCCTCCCGTGCCGTGGCCAACCTCCGCGAACATGGCAAACTCCGGCGACGGATAACGCCGCTCGAGAGCTTCCCAGAGGCGGTCACGCTCAGACATTTACTGCAGTGGTGCTCCGGGTCCGCCGGGCGGCTTCGGTTGCTTGGCTACCTTTTTGCCGTCGTCGGTGAGAGTCATTTCGATACCGTCCGTTTTAGACCTGAGTATAACGAGTCCTTTTTCTTTGAGGCGTTTAGCCATCTGTTTTTGTCCCGCAGAAATTCGTACAGAGCCACCAGCTTTTAAGGTATATCGAAGCGCCCAATGCTCACGTGGATCTGTTTTAGGGAGATTCATTTATTATCCTCCGCCTGTTTGGGCTTTAAAATTTTACCATCTTGCTCCCTAATTTTCTGCAAAATGCTATGCAGATGACGCTGATCCTCGAAATCAAAATCCTTCCGAAAAAGGATCATGTTTTCAATTGTGTTTTTGATCGCCTTTTCTAGCGATTCGATCTCAAGAATATTGAGCGATAAATTCCATTTCTTTTTCATTGCAATTCTTTTTCGGTTTGTCGTTTACCAGTACCTTCGCAAACCGGACATATGACGAAATGATATCCATCGTCAGTTGGCTTTTTCTTTTCTGCCTCTCTCCATCGTCGTTCAAGCTCTTTCTCCATTGCTTCCTCTTCTAAAGTTTCTGGAGGAAAACGACGAATTGTAAGGCCGCCGCATTTGATGGGATAGGGCGCAGAAACCGGTACGCGACCCACGCCCTCGCATGGGCCAGGGCAAACCGTATCTGGATCTGGGTATGGGATTCCGAGCGCTTCGTATCTATCACTCCATTCTGGCATTTTTATTCCTCCTGAGTTGCCTGCATAGGCGCTAAAGCCATTTTGAATTTACTACCCAAGTGCTTTCCCCAAGCATGGGCAAGCTTTGCTGGTATCTCTATTTTGAAAAACTTGGCTTTTTCCTGTGTATCGATTTTGAAATGCGCGAGACAGGTAGATCCTCTTCCATCGAATCCTTCATCAGAAGCAACAAGCTTTGTGAGGGTAACCCCCATATGAACTTCATGGTCGGTCATCGTTTTCCTTCTTCTCGAAATAATTTTCGTATATCTGTTGCGCCATACCTATAACGCTCGGATCATTTTTATCAAGCCTGCCTTTTCGTATCGCCTGAACCTGTAATATTACATAGGTCGCCCAAGCAATCGCCGCAAGGTTTACAATGGCGCTTATAACGAGCCCGAACCACCCAAAAGCGGTAAGGGCGAGCATGGTACCACGGATCATCAGGAGCTTCCCCAGCTTTCAACGATTGCTGCCGCATCCCGCAAAAGACGGGCCTCATCTTCGTCTCCATCGCGCTCAAGGATCTGCGCATAGGTTTGAAGATGTGCGGCATGACTCCAGCCAAGTTCGCGCAATCGCCTAACGGCTTTTTCGCTCAAGCGAGGTGCAGACAGATCGGCATGTAGGAGAACTCTCATTACCAGTTTCTCGTCAAAACCACTTTACCGTTAGAAGTTTTTGCAAACCACTGGTCAAACATAGCGCCTAGAAATTCTTTGTCATCGACAGGTAGGCCGCTAGACTCTGGTAATACCGAATCAATTTTGCAGTAGGGGCATAGGGCGGTTGTTTCGTCGCGAATCCATTCTTTGATATACGATCCAAAAAATATACTACCGCAGTGAAAGCAACCGCAAACCTCCTGCATTACCTTTGTGCCATGATTACGGCAATATCTGTGGGCCTCCGCAAGTCTACCATCATCCCAGATTATTTTTTCTATCGAGACGCAATCCTCTTCTATTAGGCGGGCAAGGCCAAGCGCTATTGATTCCTTGGTTTGTCTTGGTTCTTTTTCTTGATCATTATATTTCCAGACTTCTTTTACAAGCTCGTTAAAAGTCATGACTTTGTCTGAGTCGAGCATATGTATGACCCATGTTTCTGGTTGGGTCTTTTTCTGTTCTCGGTCCTCGAGTTCTTCTCGATAGTTTCCGTCTTCGTCGTGGGTGTTGCGTCGAAATCCTTTAATCATGATTTGCTCCAAATCTTACTTCCGGTAATCGGGCATATCGGCCACTTGTTTGTTACTAGAATACCCTAATTCAAAATCGTGGGTTTTGTCGCAGGGGTTGAAATTGTTGCATTTCTTGATATCTACGACTAACCAAAATGAGTCCGCCCTTCGTCAAGTCGTACGAGGCTTTAAGTCCGTGTTGTAGTAACCCCCGTCTGACTAATTTTTCGCGGATTGATACGGCGCAGACATCAAGCGCGGCAGCACATTGCAAACCGCCGAGGCGCTCCCACTCTTCCTGGTACATGACTGGACCGCCTTGAATTTGCCAAGTTTGACGCAGTACGATGTATTCGGCATCACTCAGACTGGTTGGAATAGTGTCTACATGTGCCATTGTTTTAAGTTTCTTAATTTTTTTATTTGATTATTTGAAGTTTGATTTTTGACTATTTGTAAATGTCGTTTTCCTTCGGCTTTGGCAACTATTGCGAGGATGCGTGGTTGAAGATTTTTGAGATTCTGCAAAGCCTCTTCGACGGCAACCTGGTGTTTCCCTTCGCGGTAGCCGTCCCAGAATGCTCGCCATATTCGACGGATCATAAATTTGATTTCTTTACGATGCGCTGTTTGGCGCCGGGCTCTGCGGTTATGACACCATCAGTTCCGATATGAATTAAAAGGCATTGACATTCGCCTTCAATTTTTACGCCAATCGTTATAACTGTGGGTAGTTGAAGTAGTTCTACTTTTTCTTTTCCCGATGATGAACATGTGGTTATGAGCGCGCTAGTCATGGCTATTTGTTCGTTTCTTCTTCTTCGCGCACGCATCCTCGTTGGTCTGCAGAAAGCGTTTTCCAATATTTTATGGCAGCCTCCACGACTTCAGAGGGAACGTGTTGACAAAAAATATCCCCGTCCTGATCGATGATGACAACAGCAAAGTCGTGGTCGTCTGGTCCCCTTACTGCAAATTGTCCAAGCGCGGTCCGGCAAAATGAGTAACCTTTAGGCAGTGAGGAATTATCGTTCATATTCATGATGCGTTCTCCTTGCGTAACTTCTTCATAAGCTCTGCGCAGTCTTTTCCTATCTTTTCAGGATCGAAACCCGCCTCGCGCAACTCTTGTTCAACCCATTCGATAGGATATTCAGAGTCAAGAACATCTTCGGCAAGTGCATCACGGATTTGTTGCATGAGCGTCGCGTCATCGCATGGTCCTGACTTTCCCGTCATGGTATAACCTTGATTTGTTTCGTTTCAGAATGCGGGCCAACCAGGTGTTGCTTCAGCCTTGGCGCGCAGCCGCTTCACACGACCAAGAGCCTGCCGAATTGACCATGGAAGGATCGAAATTTTCTGCAATGGAAGACGTTGTAGCCGCTCAAGTAATGCCTCCTCGGCATTTCGAAGTTCGATGGTTATGTCGATAACGTCGGTGGACGCGGATCGTTTTCGTTTCATGGCGTAACCCATCTAGAAATGTTCCCAGTCGTAGGCAACAAGGCGCCCATCTTTCGTTCTACCAACTTGTCCGCAATCGATGCTCCATGTCCAATCCGGCTGTTCTGAGGAGCCAACATGCTCGACGTACTCCATTCTCACGATAGGTAGCCCGGTTTTTTTAGACAGCGCCACGTCCGGTCGCGTCCTTGCGTACTTTTCGCCCTGCTCCACCAACTCGCAGTCACATGCAGCTACGCCAGATTCACAAGAAGGAACCTTGATTACCTCGTCCCCATCCAAAAACACCACTCGATGACGACTTACCGCAATGGGGGGACCGTAGTACGACTGCACAAGCCTAATCGCCTTCTCAAATATCTCTTTTCTCATCTATTCGGTTCCCAATTTTTTGCAACTTGCGAGACTAGTTCTTCGCATCTAGGACAGTTTATGAGTTTATCAATGGTTTTAATTTCGGCAAGTTTTACAGCGCGACCGCACAGACTAAGTGTACCCGCCGCCCGAGATGGAAATGCGTGATTTGTATTTGTGTTCGCATGACACCAGTCGACAAAAATATTTGGAACTCTAACTTCGTGCTCTGATGCTTTTTGATCCATTAGTGCGATGCCGCAATCAATGAGGGCGCTTCCAAGTCTAAGCGCTTCTTTAGCGGTGAGTCTACGATATAAATATTCCATATGAAAAGAAGTGGGATCGTCAGCATCCCGCGGCTTGCCCTCGCCGGTCATATAAACGACACCGCCACTTACTTCGACTTCTATGTCGCCGTGATTAGCAGTATCAACATGATGAATAAGAAGCGCCATTACTTTTGCCCTTTATATTTGGCGAGAGTATGTCGTATTGTTTGACATTTTCCAGCGTGGTGCTCGTCTTTCCATTCTTTCCATGTCGCGCCGCATTGGATGCAATGATACACGCCATCGCTGTCGGTGTGTGCGTACTCTTCCAGAGCCCACTCGAGCATCTCAGCAAGGCTTTCGGCGACCGCTCGATGCTTTGGTACCTCTTCGCGGAGACGCCGCACATCCTTCTTGAGACCGTCTCGCTCCATCTCAAGGTTGTATAGTTGCTCGCCGAGACAAACAACACAAAGCTCTATTACGCCGCCTTCACCATGTTTGCATTCCACACCGACAAAAGTTGCTCGGATTTTTTTTGCGTGATCCATTTTTACCCTGGTCGTATTGGTGACGGTGGGTAGGGATAAGGCTGACATGGATAACGTTGCGCGTAACATCCCGCTAGACGCGCGACAAAATCGGCCATATCTTTTCCGCGATTGTTGACCCGCAAAACTAAATGGTTTGAGATGCAGTCAAACACGCCCCAGTTTATAAACGTTGGGGCTGGTGGCCGAAAGCTGTCGCAAGGAATGTCGCCCCTTTGCAACCACATGCCCTCGCCGGTTCCGTCTTCCCGCTCTGTATTGCCGATGTAAGATTGTCCTTGGCCCAATATCCACAAGTCTTTTGATCCAACAAAAATAAAATGCTGCGGTTGAAATGTACCTTCGGTAAACTGCTCAGAAATATCTCGAGAAGAGATTCTGACCGTTTGGCCCGGTTCAATCCCTTTATGAATGAGAATCAGGCTTGCTTCCGGTTTTGGGTAATAGCTTGCGTCGGTCATGATTAGTCCCCTTTTTCTTTTATAGGTTCACAGCCTTCTGCATCAAGCTCGCCATTCCAGAATCTGGCAAACATCTGCGCAATTCCATCTGCAATTATATTAGTATATTCGTCTTGCGTTCGTGTTATTATGTCCATTGGATTTCCGGGATATACCTCAATCCATCTTTCATCTCTAATAGGAGGAGATGTATCAATCAGATCTCTAAATGGAAAACTTCCTTTACCTGGTAGATTTATGTAAAAACGATCATCATCCCAATAGATATGCGTCACACCATCATCATTGAAAAAAGCGATTAAAACTGATTTAATCGATTCGAGGTCGGGCTTATCGTTTTCAAACTGAATGAATCTATCAACGGCCATTACTATCCCCTTTTGATTCCGGCAACCATTGTGCAAATCCATTTTCAACAAGCCACTCAACGAGCTTGGGAGCGAGGTCGCGGGCCATGATTCTCGCGCCAGAATTGGTTAGATCCGCTATTGTATAACCATCGCATTTTTCCGCTGACCACAAGTCAACTTTGTTAGTGCTTGATAATCGAAATAATACCCAGGGAAAACCTGGTGGTTTTTTAGCGTCGCTCATAAAAGTAATCATTTGGACACGAAGTTCGTCGCGTTCTCGCCACGCCTGAACCGTGCTTGGCGGTATACCACAATCGCAGGCCGGGCAAAGATGGGAGAATGATCGTGCCGAGAACTCGAGATTACATGATGGGCAGGTTGGCATTGTGATGATCTATTTCTTTGTTGAGAGAAACTCGCGACGAAAAGTCGATTCGCGCCAGTAACCATAAAAACAAAGAAGGAAGCCAACAACTAATATAGCTATGGTATATGGTAGGGACATATTATAATCGGTTAGCCGATCGTTTAGTATACCAGCACCAAGAAAAAGAGAGGCAAGTCCGGCGCCGATTATTCGCCCCTGGAGTCTTCCGATATTCCATGCTTGTTGGCGCAGGCTCATTTGTCGATATGTAAGTAATTGCGCTTGCTTTTTTATTTCATTTTCCATTGGTATGGCGCGCTCTGTGATGTTGGTTATCTGGTTCTTCTTGGCTCGCTCTGCGTGATGGGTGTCTGAGATCGCCTAGCTCGCTGCTTTTCATCGGTTTTCTGGAAGCCTATAGCTCGCTATGTACACCTGGTTTTCTCTTATCCTATAGCCCGCTCAGGCCCTGGGTGATTTATATCGTATGGCTCGCTGGATGATGACGGATGTTTTATCTCCTCTGGCTCGCTTTGCCTGCTTGGTTGTCTGTGGACTCCCGGCTCGCTGTAGTCGCGCGGATGACTTGAGCGGTCTAGCGCGCTCATGCACAATGGTTGGCTTGTTTCTCCCGGCGCGCTTTATTCCTCTGGTTGACTACGTCAGATTGGCTTGCTTCGTCCTTGTAGTTGCCTCGGCATACCTGGCAAAAACCTTTTGCTCCAAATCTCACTTCCGGTAATATCGGTTACAGGTCTCTTATTTTGACTCAGCTTCATGTTGCGCTTTTTGCATAGCGTCAGAATGGCTGAATAGAAAATCACATTTGATACAGCGTACCGAATCACTGTTTATACCATGGTGGTCATATATATCAACACAGTTGGGGCACCGAGGTATCCCCAACCGTTCAGTATCTAGAACGGCTTTTCGTTTCTTAGCCCTGCGCCATGCTTCTAGTATTGGATTGCGTCTTGTCATGTTTTTCGTGATTAATCATCCTCTGGCCACGACCATTCCTCGAGGTTTATTAGCCTTGTTGCGACGCCGGTTCGGCGCGTTAAATAACTAAATTCTTTTGGCCCAAACCATTCTTCTTTCAGTAATTCGAGCAACCGATCTAATCCTAAGTCTGGATCGCCTTGGCCGAAATTGCGCAGGAGATTCCACAAGATCTCTGGACACTCCCACCGGCTTCGGAGATATTCGCTATCGGTTCGCAGTATGGCGGTTTCGATTGCTTCGTGTAAACCCATTTGCTCAAACCTCAGATATGAGTTCAAGATATTTTTCTTTGCATGTCGCGCATGTATGCCCCGGTTGGTCTCTCGGAAAATCCAGGGCGGCGGGTGTAATCTCGCATTTAATATCCCAAGCTGCACGTAGTCCGCACAGGGTTCTTCGATCTTCGCCGAATGCGGCACCTTCCATTTTCTTAAAAGGTCCAGTAAGAGATCGGATATGCCATGCGCCGGTAGCCGCAAGCGTTTCGCAGAAGGTGTAGGCTGATTTGCTCATTTCTTTAGGATTTCTTTACCCAGGAAATTGCAACAACCTCTTCTTTTTCGACTTCATAACATAAGTAAAGTCTATCATCGCTATCCCCATCAAATGTATCAATCCCGTGATCGGTGTCATCGTAATATTCCATGGCGTAGTATTTCCCGTCCGCCGAATCCTTGAAGACGACTTCAAAGTGGGGGCAGCCATTGTTGTCGTGAATATATTTTTTGTTGATCCACCCCTTATTTCGTTGTTCGCGGAGGAATTCTGTCCTAAATTCTCTTGTTGGCATGATTATAGATCCCTTAGTTTTGCTCCGATATTATCTGGTTGGTTTCTTTCTAGTTTTCGAGTATGTGTTTGATTTCCGCCGCGGCAAATCCATGTACTGTTTCATCAGTCCAATTTTTTATAGTATTTAGTTTTATGAGTGCTTTGTGAACAGAATCAACCTGGGCGTAGTCGAGCTTAAAACAGTCTCGGGCGCGCGCAGGTTGGGCGAGGAATTCGTTTAGTTCATCTATCAATTTTGTTATCTGATCAGTCATTGTTTTTTACTCCCTACTTTATGTCCCCAATCTATGCCATCGCGTATAGCTGCTTCGTCTTGAGCGCCTGCAAGATACCAACGTAATCGTTCGTCGGCTGCAGTTATTATCATTCCGCCGGGGCCGCCGGCCCCAGTATTGCGCTCATAAAATAGGCCGAGACGACGACGAAAATCCTCGTCAGTGGCTTGGTCCGGATCGGCATGCAGACAGTCGGCGCAGCAAAAGGGCCATATCTCAGGCATTGGATTTTTGCCACAGATTGGACAGTTGTAGCTCATTACGAGTCATCCCAGCATCGGCATGAGCGATCCTTAATTCCGCAACCCGGACAATACTTATTGACGATTTCAAGTACACGCTCTTCGTATTGTAAGTTCTCCTTGGTTCCTAATAGATCGAGCATCGCCTCCGCCCGTTTGGCTATCTGCTCAGTCGACTCAAGAAGAAACTGATCCAAGAAGTCACGGAGTTTATGAATGTTATCAACACCCCAAATGTCCGTATCAAGATGGCTCATGCTTATGGTAAGGCGGTTGCCATCGCATTCAAAGGCGGCTCCGTTATCAGGAATATCGCCAATTTCTAAATATGCTTCTTTAGCCATGCCGATCTACGCATTCTCCGGGATTCAGTTGGGGGCCGTTACCCTCGTAAACCCACATTTGAGCCCAATCGCAACCCGCGAAATAACGGCTTGATGTAACTTCATCGAGCTTCGAAAGCGCTGTGTCACGATCCGTAAAGACTCCTTGAATCGATCCGCCTTCGGAATCCTCTCCACTTATTACAATATAAATTTTCATGGTTTTGTACTCCGTCGAGTAAACCTGCTAACGGGAAGGCGTACGCTTCCGTGTCTAAGATCGGCCCATGCATAGGATCCATCGGTCCACGTTACAGTTCCGCGAAGTTGTTTGTGTCCGTCCATATATACCCGATCGCCGACCTTAAGTGGCGGAGGCCTTTTTGCGATCGGAATCGCGAGAACATCAGTTTTCGGTATGGGTCTTTCATTATTTATACTTGCTTTCGCAGCGCTCTCTAATATATCCACAAATTTCATTGCATAGCGTTTGTGCTCGGAAGGTCATTTCATGAAGCTTTTTATCTTCAACAATGTATTTACCGTCTTTGACGTAGGCAATTTCGCTATTAGCCAGAGCTAATTTGAGACCGGCGTGGGAGACGAGATCGTGGATTTCTGAGATCTTTTCATTGTATGCCATTTTTAGCTCTCCATTTTTTGTCTGATGTCCACAGCGCCTTCCAGGCATAGTAGATGCCGCGAGTCATTAACGCGCTAAAAGAATTTATCAGCCGATGTCCCAGTTCGTGAAACAGCTTTATTGATGCCATCTTTAGTCGAATATCCATGGGCCACCCGCGCGAGTAACGCCAATATGCATATACGTCCATGTTTCTTATTTTCTTTCGTTCATTGAAGAACGAATCTCGAAAGCGTTTTTCTCTTTCTGGATCCATTATAAAAGCTCGAGCATTTTTGCTGCGGTTTCGCGCTGCTCTTTAGTGTGTGCCGGATCTCTTGATTCCTTTTCAAACCATTTTTTTACTTGGTCTTTTATTCTTACTCGAAGGTTGTGTTCTATATCAAAACGCTTTCTCCCTTTTTCTGAGGTGATGTTATCGTGTCTATAGAAGCCTAGTGCGATAAGAACCTGTAGCTGATGCACATCAAGCTGAAGTTTCATTATCTTTTCAAATGTTTCGCCAAGTAATTTAGCGGTTTGCGGTTCGGTAAGAAGCTCACCGAGCTTCTCGTCTATTAGCGATTTTAGTTCCGCCTTAGAGACATAGTGTTCTTGTAAGGACATTCCAAGCTCTTGGGTGATCTCGGCTTTGAGTTTGGCTTTTTCTTCGGGAGTCATGAGAATTAGTCCGTTGACTTTTGATTGTCTTTTCTTTGCATAGCTTCTATCCAAAGTTTGGATACTTCAGCAAAACACTTTAGACACAATGGTCCAACCTTCCATTCTCCAACTACACTATCTTTGCATTCAAAATTAATTGTAACTTGTTTACCATGAATTGGACAATCAACGCGTTCAGTTGGGCGTGGCGGTTCTTTATCTTTCGGTTTTCGATCGAGAAAAAGACGGACTAAAATACTAAGGGAAAAAGCAAGCAAGGCAATTGGGATGTAAATAAGGTTGCAAATCCGAAAGAGGTTTTTGATGAAAATCATGGTTGTGTTCCGATCACGGCCTGAATTTGCTCGAGCTTAGCCTTGGCTGCGTATAACTCATCGAGTTCGTGGACAAAGATGACTTTGAATTGTAAGAATCGAGGATAAGGCGCTTCGAGGCCCAGGGCTTCCTCGAGCCTGCTCGTCCAGTATTCCAGTATCCACCGCTTGACCTCAAGGTCAGGCTGCGGATCGGCCAACATACGCTCCAGCTTGGGCTGAGCATCGATTACGTCGGCAAGCTTGGCAACCCTCTTGAGGGTCTTGGTGGCCGCATCAAGTTGAGCGCGAACTTTGTAGTCTTCTTTGCGAGCGTATTTTATTGCTGCATTCCATACTTCTTTTTGAGTGACTTCTTTGTTTTGATCGCGTAGATCAGTCGCAAAGTTTTTATATGCGTCATCATCTTTTTTCTTTTGGACATAATAATAATAGGCAAACACGCCGCCGCCTATCAACCCTACAATTGGAAGAAATGCATTGAGATCTCTACTCATTTGTTTCCTCGAATTTCAACATGTCCAAAGCGTCGTTGCCGAAATAGGTATCCTCTTCGCCGTCATCCCATTTTATTGTTAGTTTTGGAATTGGTGGCAGCCACCAAGGCTTCCATACATCTGGATCGTAATGAGCGATAGTTCCTTTGGAAATCGTGCCGTCATCTTCTTGATAGGCTATGCGTCTGAATACGACTACAGATTCTTTCTCGCCCATTTTTCTGCCTCGGCAATGGCGCATCGAAGATTGGCTTGTTGCTCGTCATTAAAATCTTCTTTTGGTATTGAATAATCTTCATATATATGTTTATTTCCTTTATGAAAAATTATCGTATACCATATGCCCGAAGCCTGTACCCGAATCATTCTTACGTTACCCCAGTCCTGCGGACCATCTCGAGGTATGTAGTTTGAAATTCTTGCAAGGCGTAAAACTGCTGCTTTGAAGGAAGCCCCGTAGTTGTCTCCGCGATCCCAATTTGGCCTACCCTCTCTGAAGGCCCACCACTGCCCATCAATATAATTTACTTTGCCTAATGTTTTTCCAAATCGTGATAATAGATATGAATCTTTTCTACGCCTGGTTAACCCAAGGCGCACTGGATGGAATTTGATGTTATCAACTCGCATGATTTTGGCACGCTATTCTCGTGGTTGTCTCACTCGAAATGGCTCGCTTCATGTGCATGGTTTTCTACTGCACAATAGCACGCTATGTGTTTCCGGCTGTCTTACATGATGTGACTCGCTGGCACTATGTAGTTACCTTTTACGATTTGGCGCGCTGTGCGTCTATGGTTGCCTTTTGTCTACTGGCACGCTGTTGGGACACGGTTGATTTGCTGCTGGTGGCGCGCTCCGAACAATGATTGTACTACAGATCATGGTTCGCTGATCTTCACTGGTGGTCTTGGCCGGTCTAACCCGCTCCGTTAATGTGGTTGTTCTGTTGCATTCTGGCCCGCTTTCGACTACTGGTTATCTGCTGCGAGTTGGCTCGCTGTATACCCATGGGTGATTCGAAACGTTGCGGCTCGCTATGCTACTGTGGATGACCTTGCGCGTGTAGTTCACTCCACGTCAGTGGTTTTCTCATTATGTTTAGCTCGCTTGGCTCAACCGGTTTTTCTGATGATGTATGGCCCGCTTGCGTTCATCGGTTGTCTCGAATCCGATGGCTCGCTGGATGATGACGGATGTTTTATCTCCTCTGGCTCGCTTTGCCTGCTTGGTTGTCTTGCGACCTTTGGCTCGCTGCGGCTGTGTGGGTGACTTAGGTGGACCGGCTCGCTTTCGCTGGTTGGGTTTTTGCTTCTTCTTGGCTCGCTGCACATGCTTGATTGTTTGATGGCCTATGGCTTGCCACTCTTCTTTGGTTGTCTTAGCTCTGATAGCAAAAAGCCTCTTTTGCTCCAAATCTTACTTCCGGTAATGGGGATTACTGGCCACTTATTTTGACTTAGTAAAATCGATTGTCGATTGCTCTGTTAGCTTTCCGCGGCTTCCTTTGTGGCCGATTCGAGTTGCTCGGCCATATCCCTCAGAATAAGAATAATGCGGCGTATTTCCAGCGGGGTAAAATATGATACGCCATCGCCATTACTCAGGGCGATAGCGCCCCGATCAGGTTCCGGCCATAAATCAAGAGGATCGAGGCTGGTTTCGCTCTGAATTGTGTAACCGCCATCATCTTCATGAAACGTAAGCATTTCATCCATATGGGCGTCATACTTACGCTTGGTTTCTTTCATGTATTTGTATAGCTCGTATCCATACTCAGCAATTGCGCGACCATGATTAGGAGGTGCTTTACCGCCGAAATGCTCGATTTTTCTAGTAAGCTGACGGATAACCTCTTGCTTATCCGTCTTCGTCAGTTCCAAAAACTCCGTCGTCCAACTGATTTTCGTTTTTGCTGTCATGACAATTTTAATATTCTTAGCGGTGAATTAGTTCCCGTTCTGATATGTACAATAACATGAAAGCCACTTCGATGACTTTTTGTTTAGACGCTTTCGGGTTTTCGGCAAGCCATTGTACAAAACAACCGGGTCCGTCATCGGCGATGAAGCCGACGCTGTGATGGGCACTCAAATCCATTGTGTGCTTCTTTGGGCGATTTGTCACAATCGTGTAATCCGGCAGAAATTATCTATTCGATTATTGGTCGCTTGAAAATGCACTCGTAGGAGAAGTTGTTATCTGCGTCCGTGGCCCTACGACAGGTCACCATTTCCCAGCCGTTTTGCCCAATCTGTTGACCCTTGGTTTCCCACTCCAGGTCGGGGATTGCATCGACCGCATACTCCCATTTTTGGACTCCCTGCACGACCTTCTCTTCTGGTTTGAAGATTGCGAAAACCAGGAGGCCCAAAATGAGTAGCTGAATAACGGATGGTACTGCTTGTTCTTTCATTTTTATTTTTGTCCTTTTTGCTGTGTTTTGATTATTCCGTAACTTCCGGTTCGTTGTTTTTGATTAGATGTTCGAGCGGTTCTCCTGCCACTTTTCGCAATGGTATCGCTCGTCCGAGCAGAACCTGACGGCTTATCGGGTAAAATTCTGCGCCGCACTCGCACTCAGACCATGGATGTTCCTGCGGGGCGGACTCGTCAACGATGGTGATGCTCTCACAGTGAACGCAGCGCCAGAGCGCTAGAAGTTGTTTTTCCATTGTTTTGTCCTTATTAGTTCTTGTGGCCAAACAACATTTTTACAGCGGTGCTGTACAGCTCCATGACTTCTTCGTCTTCGATATCTACAACATCACGAGAGCCACATTTAGGACATTCTGTGCTGTTTCGTTGGTTGTGATGCTGCTTCCATTCCGCGTCGGGCCACTTGAAGGAATACCACCGATTTAGATGGCCACAGCTATGGCATTTTGTTTTATTCAGTTCCATCTTTTTTATTGGCGTCGTAGTGTTCCCAGCACTCAGCAATAGCTTCTTCTTCAGTTTTGCAAGAATAAGAATTCCATGGTTCTAAGACACCATACCAGGGCTTATGAAGGTTTTCTACATGTTGGGTGTGATAGTACGGCGGCGGTCTGGTGCGGTCTTCATTTTGAGGTGCTAATTCGAGTGGGATGGTAACCGTCTCCCCGCACTTGGGGCAGGGGGTGGGTGGAGGCATGGTTGCCGCGCGATACTTCGGCTGGTCCTCTGGGGTTCTAATCTCGCCCCAGGGCTTCACGCGCTCCCGCTCCCCGGTGGGCGGTGGTTCTGAGGTGAAAGCCTCTAGACGTTCGGCACACAATTCGAGGATCCTTTTGTGCCCTTCCGCAAATTTTGGATTTGTGTGGGCGTCGTCCCGAATCGCGAATCGAATGTCAGACGCAACCGCTGCACACTTGTGCAGCGGTTTGGCTAGGCGGTCACGCTGATCGGCTAGGATATCGATTGCCTCTCCGATACTGCGCCCCGGATCGACTTCTCCTGCGACGTGGAGCGCTTCCCAGCCGTCGCTGAGACGGCGCTCTGCCTCTTCCGCTCGAGCTTCGGCTATGCGTCTTGCTTTGCGTTCTGCGTCGAGCTTGTCAGCCATGTAGCGGTTCCACTCAGCATCGGTTCTCCCGTCTGGTCCTACAGTCTTAGGTGTATCATCTTTATGAACGTAGCCGCCGTCCACGGGTGCGAACTTGAATGTCGGATCTCCCCATTTCGATTTTTGCGCCAGTTCGGTGGCGTCGGCGAAAGCGGCGTCGAGATCGTTGAATATTTGCCCATTCACTTCAACTGTCCATTCACCAGGCTCTGTGTCCACCAGCGCTTTTGCTAACATGACCAGCCGGCCTATGTTGCCATCGTAGCGCCCGGTATCTTTTGGTTTTTGGGTTTCGATGAGTAGTTCAGCCTGCTCAGCGCGTGCCTTTTCGTACTGCGCCTCCTCATAACAAGCATCGCGCTCTTGCTCGCGTATATTAGCTTGCATTTCAGCCCTTTTTACCCAGGCTAGTAAATCGTGATTTTCTTTGACCTTCCGCTGTAGCCGATTACGGTGGTCATCGAGATCTCGCTCGGCCTGCTCGACGCGGACACGTAGCCGATGAACTGTTTCGTGTATCTGATCCCGCTCTTGTTTTATATCTTCAATGCGGGCAAGTGCCGCAGCAAGATTGGCGCTGGTATCATTTAGCTTTTCTTCTAGTTTCTTCGCTTTTTTGTTGATTGCGTTATTTTCGCTTTCAATATTTTCTCGGCGCTCACACTCCGTTTCCCATAATGTGCGGTAATATGTAGCGCTACGAGTCGCATCATCGGCACCGCTTTGTACATGGTTTAATTCGCGTTCAAGTTGTTCTTTTCCTGCTTTCCATGTTTCATATAGAAACGGAGCGAATGGTTGTTCATTATCATTTTCGTTGGAGGCGTAGCCTTGACGTTTGATAAATGCCACAAAATCTGGATCGTCACGCCATCCCATTATTTCATTTCCTCATATTCTTCGTGGTATAATGGCGCGCCACAATCAGGACACGGGCCCACCGTATAGAATATTGCTTTGCATGAATGACATTCAAACTCTTCATCGGGATCTATAGGAGCGGTACAGTCAGGACATTCGGTTCCTTTGTAGAAAACCATTCCACACGACTTACACGTGAATCCGGTTTCGTTTACATCAAATCCCAACGGCTCACGAATTTTTATTTCTTCCATTATTAGCCTATTTCGAATCGGAGATTGTTGCGCGTAGCTTATCAAACATGCTAAATGCCCACGCTTTCGCTTCGCGTTTGTCTTCGATTTCATCGCGCGTAGCTTCGATTACGACATTGTTTCCGTCATCAAAATGAACCGTGGCAATAAATCCTCCAGTCAGATTTGGATCGTCCTCGATTGTAATGAAGCAACCGTTATCTAAATCTAGATATCTGGTTGTAAGCTCCATCCAGTGGGCGGGATTGTCAAATGTCGGTTTCATTTTCGTTTCTTTGGTTTTTGAAGTCTTTTTTGCTCAGACTTAAGATATTTCAATTGCTCATTGATCGTCTCGATAACCTTCTTGCGATTTGTTTTAATTTCGATTTGAGATGCCCAATCAGCAAAGTATTTATCTTTGCTGAACGCTTCTCTGATTCTCTCTGCATGTTCTATTGCAAGGGGTATAAGATCTCGAAATTCGAGGGCATTGAATAATTTGGCTTTGCGGCTGCGTATCAGGTATTCAATCGCCGCTCGTGTTTCATATGGATTTTTCTTTTGTCGAATGGACTGGGAGACTCTCGAGGTAATACGCATTCTGGCATTTAGCGTATCGAGCCAATCGATATCTTCATCGTTTTCAAAAGGTTTATGTCCCCAGGCTACCATTTTTAGCTACCAAGAACCTCTTCTTCGAATTTTCCACCAAATATCTCGGGGAGGCGTTTTGCGACATCCTTTAATAGCGGAATCATGAGTTCTCGCATCTGCGGATGAGCTAGAGGAGAACAGCGGAGTCGGAAGACATGCCTCCATTCTCGAATGTTCGCAGTCATGACAATTTCGGTTTTAAGAGCAATGGGCAAAAGGTTCCTTGCCTTCTGCGGTTTTTCTCCAAGTTCGAGCAGACGCATGTATCCCCATTCGCAGGTTTCGATTACCTTCATCCATACATCAAGCTTCTCACCCTCATAGCCATCGTTAATTATGGTGATTTGGTTATCGTGTTTCCCTTTCGAATAATTGCAATAACGCGTCGACTCTTGGGAATATGCTGCTAGTCTATGCCGCACCATTTCATGTGTGACCCCTCGATTGCAGACGAATCGCACCGTCATCGATACATGCTCGATAACTGATTCGTGACCACGCTCGAGAACCATTTTTACAAAGACGGCTCCGCTATCTTCAGTAATTCTATCTTCGCTTTTGTAGCAAGTTCTGCCGGCCTCCTCGATTCGGCGCAAGACCTCTTCACGGCCTGGGCAATCTTCGATTTTGTAGCTGGGTTCGATAATTCTCATAGTCGTTTTTGGTTTTTATTTATTTTGTGTTATTGTTCTGTTGTGGATTGATTGTCATTCTGCAATTCATTAGAATCGTCGTATTCATTTTCTTTCGATTCATCCTCAATTTCTTCATCATTTTCATAATCAGAAAGAGCGTCGCGAGCTAATTCCCATGCGCAATCTGCTCTATGTATCATTTTGGAGCTTTCAATACTTTTGCTTTTGCATCCACGGCATCGATATGTGCGCACTTCAGTTTGGTTACCATCTTCGTCTATCCATCTTATTGTTTCATAAATGGGGCGCGTTTTTTGTTCAATACGCATAATGGTCTTTCTTAACGCTACTGCTTGAAAATTGGCATGCGTAATAATTAAATCGTGATGCGTCCAACAAGCCTTAATTGCCTCGTCACGCGTTTTATATTCGTTATCATTATCAGTATCTATACCAGCGCCCCATGAACCTGGGTCGCGTTCGGGTTCTAGATCTGAAAATACATGATATCCTTTCGGTGGTTCATTACGATTTGCTGTCATTCATTAATCCTCCTTTCCTTTGATTGGCAACCGACCCAGCGCTTCGATGGCGAGTCGTAACCTAGAGCTTTGTTCTCTTACTAGCGCCTCGAGTAATTGGGTCAATAATTCGTCTGATAGTTCGTTCGGATGATTTAATAGATACTCCGCCGACTCATAGGCCCACTGTTTTACTGGGCTACCACATTCGATCTCGCTTTGGTTTGTAGTTACTTTAACCATCTGCAGGCCCGTCGCTGCGATAAGGATTATCGCTTTTTACTTTGGGAATTTTATGTTCAGGATACCATGGAATGCTATCGTACAATTTACCATAAAGTTGCAAGTATTTGGCGTCTTCGTCTGAAAGTCGCCATGATGGGTGTTCGTTGCATACCCATGTAAGACCGTGTCCATCAGATAATCGCGCACCTATAGCAAATAATATCTGTGCATGCCTGGGCGCCCAATGCTTTATTAGCTCGTCAATTCTTCTGCGAAGATTTTTTGGATCGTTGGAGTTCATTTTTTTTGGAGCCGATCGTAGGATTCGAACCTACTTTTTTTTGACCGTTTCAAAGATCGGCATAGGCGGGACGAAAGAAGGAGCCCTGGCAGGCGGATTCCGTTTTCGTCCCTAGGGGAATATACCGCCCCCTGGCGGTGGTCCAAAACTTGATTTAGTGATTCGCTGATGGAGTTGGGGCGTCTCGATTTCCGTAGCGCGCTTATAGAAGCTGGTTATCTGTCATGCCCTGGCGCGCTGTTCCAAATGAATGAATTTACTACTTTGGCGCGCTTCATGTGCATAGGTTTTCTACGTGGGCATAGCGCGCTGTCATGTTCTGGTTTTCGTGCTGTTCACGGCTCGCTTGACTCGATTGGTTTTCTAGACCAGTTCGGCACGTTGCAGCGATGCAGTTTTTCTTTTGCGAACATGGCTCGCTGAAGCGCTAGTAGGTGTCTTGCCTGGTATGGCGCGCTGCGATGGTCTTGGGAGTGATCTTTCGGCATGGCGCGTTTTGTTCATCTGGTTTGCTGGGCTACTTCGGTTATGTATTAATTTTTTTCGCCTTCAAATAACCTTTTTCAATGAGGTAATTGATTTCTTCTATGAGAAGATTCATGCCTTCTTCGGTGATAATAGTTCCGTTTAATGTTCCAGTATCGTTGCTTTGACGAGTATAAATTTCGGGTACTAGGTCTGGGGTAGCTTCTAAAGAATACCCATAGTCAACCGTTGATATATTAAGATGATTGTTTTTTTGCATGGTTGTTTCCTTAGTGATAGAAAGACGCGCTCATAATGCTTGATTAATTGCTGGTCGTTGGCTCGCTTCACTTGTATGGTTTTCTAATTCGATATGGCTCGCTATTTTTGCGC
>Ga0209427_10000939_pt1 | contig 32691 bp, 29 predicted proteins | sample DeeMarSWOR136_30_FD_187465 | JGI IMG/M metagenome (GOLD analysis project Ga0209427, IMG submission 187465) | Marine sediment microbial communities from White Oak River estuary, North Carolina - WOR-1-36_30 (SPAdes) (version 2) | ecosystem: Environmental > Aquatic > Marine > Intertidal zone >...
GTTCTCGAAGTGAGTGAAAAGGGTAAAATTTTGTATATAACGTTTTTTCAGTCTATTGTGGAGCCGGGGATGGGAATTGAACCCATATAGAGCAACTCTGCAGGCTGCCGCCTGAACCATTCAGCCACCCCGGCAGCCTAAAATTTGGCATACAATCCTATAACCTTATCGATGCCCAAAACTGGTACAAACGACTAAGCGTTTCCCATGTCCACTCACTTATGCTTTGAGGAATTTTTCAGGGTTCTCTTCGAAGGCTATCTTGCATCCGGGAGCGCAGAAATAGTAGGTTTTTCCCTTGTAAACCGTCTTATGCTTCGCCGTTTTCTCGTCCACGATCATCTTACAAACTGGGTCAACCGCCAACCATTTCACCTCCATTCCATGTTTTAGTTCTGGCTTTCCAGTTTTGGTTTAAACCTCTTCAGCAGCGAGGCATTAGTGACCACAGACACGGAACTGAAAGCCATCGCCGCAGCCCCAAAGACTGGCTCCAGCATAATTCCGAACGGATACAGGACTCCAGCAGCTACAGGAATCAGGACAGTGTTGTAGGCGAATGCCCAGAACAGTCCCTGCTTAATCTTCGTCATGGTGGCTCTGCTTAGCTGAATGCTGATGACCACGTCTCTGAGGTCATTTTTAACAAGCACGATGTCACCGGTTTCCATTGCTACATCGGTTCCGCTTCCAACAGCTATGCCAATGTCTGCCTGCGCCAAAGCAGGAGCATCATTTATTCCATCGCCGACCATGGCAACTACCTTGCCTTCATCCTGCAACCGCTTAATTTCAGATGCTTTGTCTTCTGGAAGCACCTCTGCCAGCACACGATTCACGCCCACTTGTCTTGCAATAGCCTTTGCTGTGCGTTCGTTGTCCCCTGTAATCATGATCACTTCGAGACCCATCTTCTGGAGAGTCCTCACCGCCTCCAAAGAATACTCCATCAAAGTATCAGCCACGGCAATCAAACCCGCAGCCTCTCCGTCCACTGCCACGAGCATAGCAGTTTTCCCATCCTCCTCCAGCGCCTTCATCTTCTCCTCGAGTTGTGTTATGTTTATGCTGTTTTTTTCCATCAGCTTCCTGTTACCCAGCAAAACCGACTTGCCGCCATGCTTCACTTCCACGCCGTATCCGGGTATGGCGTTAAAGAATTCTGGGTCAACAACCTCCAAGTGCCTCTCCATTGCCCGCCTCACAACAGCCTCTCCGAGAGGATGCTCCGAGTTCTTCTCTGCAACAGCCGCAAGCCTCAACAACTCCTCTTCCCCAACCGTTTCAACCTCTTTGGAGACAGAAGGATTACCAACCAAAGACGCAACAGCCACAATATCCGTGACCTCCGGCTCTCCCTTAGTCAACGTCCCAGTCTTGTCGAATACAATCGCCTGAAGTTTATGAGCGGTTTCCAGCGCTTCTCCACTCTTGATTAAGACCCCATTCTCAGCCCCCTTTCCGACACCCACCATGATCGCTGTGGGCGTGGCTAAGCCCATGGCGCATGGACAGGCAATAATCAGAACTGCGATGAACACTGTGAGGGCGAATATGAAGTCCGCTAGCAGAATGTACCATACAATGAATGCGGCTGTTGCTGTTATCATAACGGCTGGAACAAAGTAGCTGCTCACCACATCCACCAGTCTTTGGATGGGCGCTTTTGATCCCAGTGCATTCACAACCAGTTTTATGATCTGGGCTAACACGGTGTCGGCGCCGACTTTTGTTGCCTTGAACTTCAGCACCCCAGTTTTGTTTATGGTTGCTCCGACAACCGGGTCGCCTACCTTCTTTTCCACGGGGATGCTTTCGCCGGTTATCACCTTCTCATCCACTCCAGAGTAGCCGTCAGTCACCACTCCGTCAACAGGTATCTTCTCTCCAGGCTTAACAACCACAATGTCGCCAACCTGAACCTCCTCTACAGGTATCTCCATTTCTTCGCCGTCTCTTACAACCCGAGCTGTTTTGGCTCGAAGCCCCATCAGTTTCCGTATAGCCGCCGAGGTTCTGCCCTTGGCTACAGCTTCCAGCAGTTTGCCCAGAATGAGGAAGGTCATGAGCATCACAGCAGTGGAGTAATACAGGTTTCCCGCCCCAAAGAACGTGACGTAGACGCTGTAGAAGTACGCTGCGGAGGTGCTCATTGCCACGAGTACATCCATGTTTGGGTTTCTGTTTCGGAGCGCCTTGTATGCGCCTTTATAGAAATTGCCTCCAATAATGAACTGGACGGGCGTGGCAAACAAGAAAATAATTGCTGGAATGTAGGCGCCAAGAGAAGGAAAAACTGAAAGCATCATCAAATTGTGTAAAAGCTCTACAATCACGGCGATTAATGCTGAGAAAGCTAACTTGATTTTTAGTGACCGTATTTCTCTGTCTCTTTCCTTCTGTTCTGCGTCTTCCAAGCCCCCCTCGGGCTCAATGACATCGTATCCAACTTCTCGTATGACTTTTTTTATTCCCTCTAAGCTGATCTGCGCTGGATTATACTCTACAGTCGCCGTTTCTAGGGCAAAGTTGACGGCAGCCTTGTATACGCCCTCTTTCTGGTTCAGCGCCTTCTCTATTGTCTGGGCACACACCGCACAGTGCATGCCGCTTAGCTTCAGAGTAACGCTCTGATGGATTACCCTGTAGCCTACTTCGGAGATGGCATCTTCGATGGTTTTCTGGTCAACCAAATCTGGGTCGTAATCTATAATCGCCTTTTCAGCCGCTAGGTTGATTGTGGCATAAATTACTCCTTTCAGCTTGGGCAACCGTTTTTCTATGGTCTGGGCACAAGTAGCACAGTGCATTCCCCCAATGTCGAGGACAATTCGTTTTTTCTCTTCTTTAACCATCCTGTTTCCTCCCTCACGGCTTCACACTGCAGGGCGCCAAGTCTTTTGTGATATTCAGATGAATGGAGAGCAACTCGAGGGTTCTATTTGCCCCTTACAGTCTATATAGTACTGGATGTTCTGAGAATATCTAAACATTTCTTTTTATGATATATCTTAAGTGTTAGCCCTTTTCCAGTGGTTAAGATTCGCCCCAGGGGATAAGAAAGACGCTTCCGTCTTCACAGCCAACTGTAAGTTGAGAGCCATCAGGGGAGGCAACGAGACTGCGGACACTTGCTGGACATTTGGCTATGTGGCTGACTTGCCCAGATGAATAATTCCAGATTTCCAGTGTGCCGTCATCCGTCCCCAAAGCCAATTTCGTGGATTCAGGTAGGAAACTCACACCGCGAATCCAGACTGCTCGTACCGGTTCCCGTGTGGCGAACGGTCGAAACTCACGTATATTGCCGCCTTTCCGTTGTTCAGCTTCCGTCTGCCAGATTTGCACTCCTCCTGTCCGGCTTGTTGAAGCAACCAATTTGCTATCGCAGGAGAGAGCCAGCCCAGCAATACCTGTAGATGCATCTACCATAGTAGACTGCTGCTTAGCAAAGCTAAACCCTGGAACTTGCTCATGATGCTCAGCAAAAATCTCAAGCTTCATCTCAGGTAGATGAAAGCGGTAAATATAGCTCATATCATCGCCAAAGAACACGAATCGCCCGTTGGAGGATGCCGCGGTGTACTCGATCAGGGAGCCAGGCCAATGGACGTGGTTCGTAACTTGCAAGTCTTGGCGTCGGATCGCAAAGAAATCACGGAATTCGAGTACCGCATAAAGATCGGAGCCGATTGATGGACAGACAGCCAGAACTACCCAGTTCAACACTGTTTTTGATGTTCCCGACAGCATATACCCTTCAGGGCAGCTAGGTTCAAGTCGAATCTCAGCCTTCCGCTTGAGTTTAGGAAGACTATAAACCAGAAGATGACCGCCCTCGTGCCCTGCGAGAAGCCACTCCTCATCTTCGCTAAACCAGACCCCAGTCAGCACCTCATAGGGGGAGCGAACATGCCTTACGCCACGTGTGCGACCCTCAGGCCAAACGATGATTTTGCCGCTTTGGTCGGCGGAAACTAGGAACCTGCCTGTTGGGCTGTATCGTAGGCTGACGACGATGTCTTTGTGCGCCTTTTTTTGACGATACTTCTCAAGTTGTATTGCCATCATGATTCACGAAGTCTAATCTAGTGCCGGGCGAGTGAAAAACTTATTTTCAGGTGAAAACGCAGTGAATGCTGCTGCTATCTACTTTGTTGTATGCCTTACATTTCGGACAGCGTACGACAGTGAGATCTTGGTAGCGCACTCCATCTGGCCACTGATGCTCACACTTTCCGCATTGCACCTTAGCGATGAAATTATCGTTGTACCTCCTTGCGGCCATCTGAAGGCCGAACATATCAAATGACATAGGAATTATATGACCAGCGCACTCAGCCGAACTGATTTTCGTTTGCCATGGAAGCAGGTGCTCAAGATAGAGCCCCTTTACATCCATACCCCATGCGCCTTCAGGCGTTTCAACCACTATGTAATATAGTTGCACGTCAACACGCTTCTTCAGGAGGAAGGCTCTGGCTGTTTCAGCGTCCTTTCCCCTGTAGATTTCATATGTACTGTTACCTTTTTGTTCTTTCCGAACAAATTTTGGTTTTTCAACTTTCCGATCTGAAGATTCTTTGTCTTTCTTTTTTCCGAACAGCCCACCAAATCTTCCCATATTCGCACACCTTTGCGACTAATTACTGTGAAACTACTATTAAAAAATTCGTATAGTATGCAAATAAATTGCATACGATTTTTGAAGGCTAATTTCCTTTTGCTTCTACTGCATATTCACGTTTTACGTCAGAACTGCCTTAAGAAGAACAGTGGGTTGAGCAAGCCAAGAAACTTTGTTAGCTGATTGGTGATCGAAAAAGTTGCAAAGATTAACAGCTGGCATGAACAGCCTTAAGGATACATTTTGTATTGTTTTTGAGAGCGCAGTTCCTTTATCGTGTTTTCTAAAACACGCATTGTACTTTCCAGGATGTTCTTGAAGTTTGTCAGCGTAAGCCGCAAATGATCAATCTTAGCCTGTTCCTTTTCGTTCGGTTCCAGCGTCGCCAACTTCTGAAGTAAAGTGTTTATTTCATCTACTTGCATTCCGTAGACCTTCACCATCTTTTCTAGAGTGTCAGCGAATATTCCAGGAAAATCAATGTTAACGTGGAACACATAGTGCTTCTTCTGGGCGTCCTTGTGTTTGTGAACCATTCCGAAGTTGACCAGCTGATTCAATGTTCTGTTCACCGAAGCCATAGAGTACTCGGTTAGGCTCGAAATTTCTTTGTGGTCTAGTTCGCGTCCCTCAAGAAGTAGAACGGCCATGATTCTGCCCATGATTGTTGGCAGTCCTTTGGCGCGCAGAATATCTTCGTAAATTCGGACGAATCCTTCTCTGATTTCCTGAAGTGAATTCATACAGTACATTAACGGAGAAAGGTTTATATATTTTTCCATAATTATGATAATTATACAAAGATTCGGAAATTATCGAATTTATGAAATCTATGAGAGGGGGATTGTCATGGAACAAGAAAAGGCAATCATCATAGAGAACCTGACAAAACTGTATGGCAAGCACGTGGGCGTCAAGAACCTAAACCTCTCCGTAGACAAGGGTGAAATAATGGGCTTTCTTGGACCCAACGGAGCAGGAAAAACCACCACCATACGCAGCAGCCTAGCGTTAATCTCAAAAACAGCGGGCAAAATAACCATATTCGGACTGGACTCCCACAGAGACGCTGTTGCGATACGGAAAAAGACAGGTTATCTGCCCGGCGATTTCGGCTTAATTCCCTCAGTGAAAGTAAAGTCTTACCTCAAATATCTACTCTCGTTAAGCAATCATCCCTCAACAAAAAAGATGGCTGAATTGGCTGAACGGCTTGAACTTGACCTTGACAGAAAAACAAACGAGCTTTCGAAAGGCAACAAACAGAAGGTGGGCATCGTTCAGGTGTTGATGGCTGATCAGGACCTCATCATCATGGACGAGCCGACTTCAGGGCTTGACCCGCTTATGCAGCAGGAGTTCTACCGTATTCTGCGGGAAGAGCATAGACAGGGAAAAACCGTCTTCATGGCTTCCCATAATCTGGCAGAGGTGGAGAAGGTCTGTGACCGGGTGGCGATCATCAGAGAAGGGCATCTGGAAGTGGTGGAAAAGATTCAGGCGCTGCAGGAAAAGACGGGCAAGGTGCTTGAGGTTGAATTCAGCGACCCCGTCAGCGTCAACGAGTTCAAGATTGAGGGAGTAAGCGAGATACAGGAGGATAACGGCAAACTTACATTGACAATCCATGAAAATCTTGACAGCGTCATCGCAGCGGTTTCTCGTCACCGGATACTGAACATGAACCTGAGAACATACAGTCTGGAGCAGCTGTTCCTGAAATACTATACCGAAGAGAACCGTGAAAGAGGTGGCGCCTGATGATCGGCAAAATCACAGTCATGGAGCTCAGAACCGGAGTGAAGGGGCTCCTCATCTTCTGTTTACTGGTTATAATCGTCGCCGCAGCCATGCCCATGATCTTTCCCACATACAGAGATTCGATAATTGAGGAGTTGGAAGGAGCAAACAAGGTGAGTCTGAAGCTTCCCACGGATGAGGGCGACATGATTACCTTGTCGTGGGAGCCGCTGGAGAACGCGACAGGCTACATGGTGCTGGAGGATAACCGCTCAAGCATGGTAACGGCCAAAATCAAATACATAGGAGCTGAAACCAGCATCTCGTTTGAGAAGGATTTTGAGGAAAGGCGTTACTATGCAGTGATGGCTGAATTAGCCTCAGCAGTTGACCCGGTTTTAGTTGGCATTGCCTCAACAGAGGTGGGCGAAGATCCGTTCCAAGATTTGTTGGACAATCCTGCTTACTCGGGCTTTACCGGAGGAAGAAGCATCAGCATGATCGAGCCGAAAGGTTTCCTGACTCTTGAGTTTTTCAGCTGGTGGTGGATGCTCGCTGGCCTGTTTGTCGCCTACCAGTCTGTATCCGTGATTGCTAACGATTTCGAGAACAAACGAATGGACGTGATGCTGTCTACACCGATATCCCGTAGGCGCTACATGCTAGAGAAGTTCTTTGCCATGAGCGCCATTGCGTTGTTCATAATTTTGGTGGCGATTGGGGGACTTGCTGGCGGAATAGCAAACATCAACGCCCTCAGCGAGTTCAGTGCCGAAACAGTGTTTCTGTCATTGATAGGCTGCCTGCCGTTCCTTATGGTCATAGTCGCGGTTGGTATGCTCGCTGCGGTTATCTTCCAGAAAACAAGGGTTGGCATGGGTGTGACATTTGCTTTTGTTTTTGCGGAGTTCTTCCTCTACACCTTCGGCAACTTCTCCAAGAGTCTAGAATGGATGAAAACAGTTAGCATCTTTGCCTATTGGGACTATTCGTCGGTCATCTTCGACAGCCTGTTCAAAGCAGGCGATTTCGTTATATTGGTTGCTGCGGCGATTGCGATAATCGTCATCAGCATGTGGGTCTTTGAGAAGAAGGACATCCCGACGTAACATGAGAAATGCTCGGCAAAAAGATCGAAGACAATTTGTTGCAGATTCTTCTAGATTTGCCAGAGGTAATGAAATCTGAAACCATAATCTTTTAATGACGCCCCGCAACTGAAAATTAAAAGGGAAAATCACTTTTTGGATGTGACCGTCAGGATGGAAGACGAAGAGCTTGAAAGAATAAAAGCTAAAAAGATGAAGGAAATGATGGGTCAGCAGAATCCGGGCGTAGTTAAGTTGGATGCCTTGTCTTTTGACAAATTCATAAAAACCGAGTTGCCTGTTGTGGTTGATTTCTGGGCTGACTGGTGCATGCCCTGCAGAATTATGGCTCCTGTGATGGAGGAACTGGCCAAGGCATACGCAGGAAAAGCCCTGTTCGGGAAAGTTGATGTTGACGAGAATTCCCAGATTGCCGGCCGCTACGGAATCATGAGCATACCCCATTTTCTAATCTTCAAAAATGGCGCCCTAGTCGAGAAGATTGTTGGCGCCGTGGGTCGTGAACCTCTAGAAAACGCCCTGAAGAAGCATTTCTGAGAACCAAAACAGAGATACTTTCATTATCTCTAAGCAGATAGTTATAGCAACTCAAGCAGTCATCAGGATAGAATAGGGAATGGGTCGCTTTGTCACCGCAAGTTCCTAAGGACGATTCAAAGAGAACAGTTGGGTTCATCGTTAATCCCATCGCAGGCATGGGAGGAGCGGTGGGGCTAAAGGGCACCGACGGCAAAGATATCCTGGAAAAGGCGATTAATCTTGGGGCAGAGCCGGTGGCTCCAGCGCGGGCAGAATCTTTTCTATCCGAGCTAAAGGCTATCAGAAAAGATGTCAGGCTTATTGTAGGCGCCGGGTTGATGGGTGAAACAGAAGCCCGAAACCACAGTTACGGCTGCAAAGTTTTTGGAGAAAAAAGAGAGCAGACCAGCAACGAAGACACAGTGGAGACTGCGAAACGAATCATAAATGAGAGGGTTGACCTTCTAATCTTCTGCGGTGGAGACGGCACAGCCCGAGACGTGCTGAACGCTGTTGACAAGCAGGTTCCTGTCTTGGGCGTTCCAACCGGAGTCAAGATGCACAGCGCAGTTTTTGCTGTTGACCCCAAAGCCGCGGCGAGGATCGCCTCACGGTTCCTGAGAAAACAGTTGCCTCTCTGGGAGGCTGAGGTGATGGATATAGATGAGGAGGCTTTCCGGCGGGGCAGAGTTTCTGCGAGGCTGCACGGCTACCTCTTGACCCCCTATGAGCCAACTCTGATTCAGGTAGCCAAGATGGCTTCTCCCATGACAAAGGATGAACTGCGGAACCAGGCGGCACTAGCCGTCTACGTCATAGAAACGATGGAACCAGATGTTGTTTACATCGTTTCTGCGGGAACAACCACCCGCACCATAGGCGACCTTTTGGATGAGAAAAAGACGCTGCTGGGAGTGGACCTGTTCTGCAACAAGAAACTGGTAGCCAAGGACGTGAACGAGAAACAGATTCTGGAGAAGATTAGGGACAAAACCGCTAAGATTATTGTTACTCCCATTGGCGGTCAGGGCTTCATTTTCGGCAGGGGAAACCAGCAGATAAGCCCTGAGGTAATCCGGCAGGTAGGCATAGACAACATAATTGTCATTGCAACAGAGAACAAGATGAAAAACCTGAAAAACCTGAGAGTTGACACTGGCGACACAGAACTTGACGCAGAGTTTCGCGGCACAATCAATGTTGTAACGGACTACAAAGTGGAGCAGACAGTACCAATTAAATAACTATAAATTGTGTGAAGCAACTTATTTTTCGTAAGAATTGGTGGATGGGACAGCAGAATGAAGAGATTCGTTACCATGGGCAGAGGAGGCAGCGGCAAAACAACCTTTGTTGCCCTCATGACCAAATACTTCATCGAAAAAGGCGAAACTCCCCTCCTTCTTGTGGACGTTGACCCGGATCAGAACCTGTCAGAGATGGTTGGGGCAGACCTCAAAAAAGAGGGAAGAAAAACCGTGTCCGAGCTGCTTATCGAAACTTTCTTGGACAGCGGAGGCACAACCGTCGGCGTTCCCCCCTCACAGAGGCTAGAAAGCAAAATCTGGGAAGCGGGACTCTACGAGGGAGAACACTTCGACTTGATGGCTATAGGAACAAAATTCATAGAAGGCTGTTACTGTCTCCCAGACGCTGCCTTGAAGAAGGCTTTGGAAGGCTTAACAAAGTCTTACAGTTACGTTCTCATCGATTCTCCGGGTGGACTGGAACACCTGAACAGGCGAATAGCTTCTCAGGTCGACGACATATTCGACATCATTGACCCCTCCCAGAAATCCTTCAATCACGTGGCAAGAGCCTACAAAGTAGCCAAGGAAGTGAAAATAGACTTCAACAACTTCTACGTGGTCGGAGGCAACAGGGTCCCAGACGAATGGGAGGAAGAAGTGGAAAAAAGAACAAATCTGCAATACTTGGGGAAAATCAGCTACGACAAAGAAGTGGAAAACTTTGTTCTCTACGGAAAGCCCCTGCTTGACCTACCCACATCATCCCCCGCCTACAACTCAGTGAAGAAAATAATGCAGAAGGCAGGATATTAGGAGCCTAATCAAAGGTAAAAAGCGATATCTGCAAGACTTATGGATGGTCATCGAGGAACTTCTTTTTGTAGATTACGACAACAAAAGTTGCAACCAGCAATAGTGATAGAAATATCCATGAGGAATACTCTGGGACATATCCAGTTTCGTCGGTTTTAATCAACCAAAAATCATCGCTTCCAGCACCAAATGAACTTGTGGAGCCTGATATTGCGTATCCTCCATCAGATGTCTCAACCACCGAACCATAACTATCCCCTTCTGTTCCGCCATATGTCTGGTTCCATTGCATGTTACCATACATATCAGTTTTGATTACCCATATATCATTCACACCGGGCTCAATTTGTGTGGTTCCTGCTATTGCGTATCCTCCATCAGACGTCTCAACCAATGACCCAGCCCACTCATAATCTGTTCCGCCATATGTCCTATTCCATTCCACATTTCCATACGCATCAGTTTTAATCAACAAAAAATCAGGTTTCCCAGCACCAGAAGATCGTGTGGAGCCTGCTATTGCATATCCTCCATCAGACGTAGCAACCAGCGAAGAGGGTCTATCAAGACCTGTTCCTCTGTATGTTTGGTTCCACTCCATTTTCCCAAACTCATCAGTTTTAACCAACAAAATATCATGTGGAGAAAGTTCAAGCGAAGGACTGTCACAGGTGATACCCACCAGTGCATATCCGCCATCAGAAGCCGCAACAACCGAGAAAGCATCGTCACCATATTCTCCTCCGTATGTTTGGTTCCACTCCATGGTTCCAACCTCGTCGGTTTTAATCAACCAAATGTCCCACCAGAATTCAGCAAAGGATTCTGTGATGCCTACTATTACGTATCCTCCATCAGAAGCCGCAACCAACGATTCAGGATTATCAGATTTTGTGCCCCCATATGTCTTATTCCATTCCATGTTTCCATATGCATCAGTCTTAACTAACCAAAAGTCAGAGTCTCCAGCACCAAATGAACGTGTAAAACCTGCTAGTGCATATCCTCCATCAGAAGCCTCAACCAACGACTCAGCCCACTCACCATCTGGACCTCCGTATGTCCTATTCCATTCCATATTCCCCTCGGAATCAACTTTCACCAACCAAAAATCAGTTCCTCCAGCACCAAAGGAATGTGTAAAACCTGCTAGTGCATATCCTCCATCAGAAGCCTCAACCAACGACGCAGCCTGGTCATACGATGCTCCCCCATATGTTTGACTCCATACCGAAGGATTCGCATCAACCACAACAACAAAACCAAAACTTAACAAAACAGAAACAGCTATGAATGAGAGAATCAGTTTTCCACTCAACACTATCTCCCCTCTGAATACTGGATAAGATGTTATAATCTAATAGATTTTGTGATTATTTCTTTTCTGCAAGCTGATAGCTTGACAATTCAACATTCTGGCTAGTTAAATATACATTAACAGTTCTTATGAACTGGGTTTGAGTAGCTTCTTCTTGTACATTATTATAACCATAGTTGCAGTCAGCAGTAATGATGGAAGCATCCATGATGGAGACTCTGGAATTACATCTGTTCCTCTGATTTCGATCACATGAGTGGTGTGGGTATAAGTAATGTAGAAAATGTAGTGAGTACCGTTGTATGTCTGAGTATAGTCCTCATCTTCTACCAGCGAAAAACCATCCACGTAAACTGAGAATTCGCCCCGAAGCAAATCTTCAGGAATGGAAACATTGCAGAAGCCAGTTGTTCCATTTGGACCTATAACGTTGAACTTGATGAAGGCTCCATCATCTGGGTCGAAGTAAAAATCTGTAACCGAAGAGTTGCTGGAGGTGGTAATGTGATAAGTCTCTTCTCCGAAGGTAAAACTGAAGGTTAGCTGATCGTATGGTGCACGTATGCCTGCGAGCCTCGCGATAGTCGCGGCAACCACTTGGGCGGCCTTCGCGCCAAGAGTGAAGTTATACCCCTCAGCGTCCATAGAGTCAGTTGGCTGGTGATAGTAGGGGTTTTGGGTAAACATAAACTCGCAAATGCATAGTGCAGGGATTCCGGCGTCCCAGAAACTGACATGATCACTTACACCCATGGTGGTTGATCTCTTTTGGATTGGAACTGTTGTGTAGGTGTAACTGGTGTCAAGGGCTATGTCTGCAAAGCGTTCGCCGTCTTCGTAGGGAACTGTTCCCTCAAAGAGGATCAAAAGTTTCTCGTGTGGGGGCGCGTTGGGATTGTCCCATAAGACCATGTCAATGTTGATCATTAGGAGGATGTCCTCGCCAGCTTGTAAGGCCTGTTGAACGTAGTAACGGCTTCCATGTAAGCATGCACCTGGTTCTTCGGCGTTGAATGCTACAAACTCTATGGTATGGTTGAATCTGAACTGCGAAAGAACTTTTGCAACCTCCAAAAGAAGAGCTGTTCCAGAGCCGTTGTCGTCTGCTCCAGGAGATTGGGGAACAGTGTCGAAGTGGGCACCCACAACTATTTTGCTCTGATTGCTTGGATCGGCTGAGGGCAACGTGCCTATGACATTAGGAATTATCTCACCAGCGTAAGAGAACCATTGATAGGTAGTGAATATGGTTCCGGTGGAATTCAATTCGTCTGCTATGAATTCTGCTGCTTGCATGTTACTGGTGGAGCTGTATGATCTGGGTCCGATGGTGTTCGTGAGAATTGAGTCAAACCACGTGAAGCGGGTTTCATTAATCTGATTGACGATGATTTCCAACAAATCCTTTTGGGTAAGAAGTCTAGGGTTTAGGGGTGTTTTCGTCGCCATAATTTCTGGAAGAGAAACAAGGATAAAGGAGAGAATTAGTAATAGAGCTACTGTTGTTGTGGTTTTCTTCATTTTATAAAACACAACAATTTATTTTATGGTGAATTAAGCCTAAAGCGTTTTTGTCAAGAAACCTTGACCAAGCTGATCCACACATCCTGTTTGGTTAGTTAAATATGCATTACCATTCTTATGTTTTGTAAATCGTTTTGAAAGATGTTCCGTCAGTTCGTTGCCGAAAAAACAAAAAATCCAGTGGACACAGAAGAGCATCAACTAAGTATAACAAAATCCCATCCATATTAGGAGACTAATAATACTTCATTGTTAAAAACTAGCTTTTTCCTGTTTTTCCAAGCAAGAATATGATTTGTTGTCCCAATTCCCGAGCATATTAGGAGCCTAATAACAGTGCTATGTTGAAAACAATATTTTTTCAGGAAATCACCCGCACTTCCAAAAAGATGAATCTAAAGTTTCCCAGAAACTATGAACTGGAAAATGATTCGCCTGTTTGCTCAGTCAACAGGAACCTCTGCAGAGCCAGCAATGTTGGAGCATGAGTTATCTTGCCAGCCGTTAACATTTTCTTTACGTTGCTGATGGGCACGAGCTTTACGTTTATTTGCTCTGTCTTCTCCAGCGTCTGCGCTCCCTTCTCTAGGTCTTTGGCAAGAAAAAGATAAGCCCGCTGAGTGCTTCTCGACATGGGATGAAAACAGCCCATGCGCACGAGTTGACTAGCCCTGTAACCAGTTTCCTCCTCAAGTTCACGGAATGCAGCTTCCTCAGGAGACTCGCCGTCTTCAATGTGCCCGCTGGGAATCTCAAGGCTCAAACAGTTTCTGGGATACCTGAGAATCTCTATCATCACAATCTTGTTTTCGGTGAGGGGCAGAACAGACACATAATCTCTTAACTCAACTTTCGTATAGGTTATCTGCTGCCCACTGGGTAAAATCACCACATCATCGAACACAGACACGAAGTCTGACCGACAGAGAACCCTTGTATCAACCAACTTCCATTTCCTCAACCACTTCAACTCCCACAGATTAGTCAGATTCCTGCTTGCACTTGTAAACGGAAAGAAAAATATTAATTGATTCCCTCACAAATAAACACCTCAACAAAACCCATATATGTGCTAAACGAAAAACAAACAATTCCTGCTGGAAGTCTGTTAAAGAATGACAAAAAAAATAATTTCAAGTTACCAAAAGCTGCTGGAAAAAACAAAGAACATAACCATCCTCGATTCAGCAGCCGCAATTCTCCAATGGGACATGGAGACAAAGATGCCTCCCAAGGCAATCAAACTGCGCAGCCTACAGCTGGCTATGCTTAGCCGAATCGAACACAAAACGAGCACTGACCCCGAGATTGGACGTTTGCTGGAAGAGATTACGAAGCATCCAGAATACGGCGAACTAGATCCCGTTCACAAAAGAAACCTGTACCTGATAAAGAAGCATTACGATGAGCAGACAAAACTTCCTGAAGAACTGGTCGTCGAAACCTCGAAACAGCAAGCCTTGACAATTGACACATGGAAAAAGGCGAAAGCCGCCACAGATTTCCTCAAATTCAAGCCTGAACTTGAGAAACTCTATAACTTGAAGAGACAGGCGGCTGAAATTTTGATGAAAGTAAAAGAAACCGCCACGCCCTACGACGCGCTGATAGACATTTACGAACCCAAAATGACCTTAGAATCCATCGACAAAGTCTTCGGAGAATTGAGGGAGGGACTAGTTTCTATACTACGGAAATGTGAAGCATCCCCGAAACAGCCTGACACACAAATCCTTAAGCGGGGGATCCTCATCGAAAAACAAAAGAAAATAGCCAAACGTCTTGCTGAATTCATCGGCTACGACATAAAATCAGCCAAGGCTGGAGGCAGAATCGACGAGACAGAGCATCCCTTCACAACAGGATACTACGATGATGTACGAATCACCACGCACTACTACAAAAACATGTTCACTTCCTCCATCTTCTCCATCCTCCATGAAGGGGGTCACGCCCTCTACGACCAGAACCTGAAAAAGGAATGGATGTTCCAGCCAGTGGGAGACTCATGCTCCATGGGATTCCATGAGTCCCAGTCCCGATTCGTAGAAAACATCATAGGAAGATCCCGCGAATTCTGGACCTACTTCTTGCCCAAACTGAAAAGACTCACCGGAAAAGTGCTTTCGGACGTGGATTTGGATGGTTTCGTCCACGCAATTAACCATGTTAAGCCGTCGAAGATTCGGATTGAGGCAGACGAGGTTACTTACGGTCTCCACATTATCATAAGATTCAACCTTGAAAAAGACCTGTTCGCAGACAAGATAACCGTAGATGAGCTGCCGCAGATATGGAACCAAAGCTACAGCGAGATTCTGGGCGTGGATGTTGAGCACGACTCTGAGGGAGTGATGCAGGACACTCATTGGGCCAGCGGATATTTCGGGTACTTTCCAAGCTACGCTCTGGGAAACATCTACAGCGGCCAAATACTGGCCAGCATGGAGAAGGATCTTCAGGATTGGAGAGGACAGATTTCTGAGGGCAACTTCGGAAACGTTAAACGTTGGCTGGTCAAAAACGTTCACAATGTCGGAAACCTCTACAGTCCAGCCGACCTCATAAAACGCATCACCGGAAGAGAACTCGCCGTCGACCCGTACCTCAGCTACCTAAACAAGAAATTTTCAGGGCTTTACGGTTTCTAGTTGACAAAGGTTTTTACTTATAGTTCGCCATGCAGTTGTTGGGTTGCTCTTGTTGAGAGTGGGGTTTCACATCTCCATCTATGGCTCCATCGATAGAGCGGTGGACAGAGCCGCTGAGTTAGGATGTAACACCTTCCAGATTTTCACAAGGAGCCCCAGACAATGGCAACCAACAAGACTCACCCCAGAAACCAGCAAAGCCTTCTCCGACAAAGTGAAAGATTACGGCATGAAACCTGTTTTTGCTCACATGCCTTACCTTCCGAATTTGGCGTCTCCCAAAGACAAGGTCTACGAGATGTCCGTGAATACCCTCACCGCAGAGCTGCAAAGATGCAAGCAACTGGAGATTCCCTACCTGGTAACTCATCTGGGCAGCCACCTTGGAGCAGGCATGCAAACGGGCTTCACGAGGCTAATCAACGGCATCAACCAAGCCTTCAAAGTTACTGATGGAGGCGTCACACTTCTGCTTGAGAACACAGCCGGAACAAGGAACAGCATGGGAAGCACCCTTGAAGACATCCAACACATAATCGAACGGCTATCTAATCCTGAACGTGCCGGAGTATGCTTTGACACTAGCCACGCCTTTGCCGCGGGCTACGACCTCAGAACAGAGGAGACAGTGGAAGCGACTGTCAAACAGATTGAAGAGGTGATCGGGTTTGAGAAGCTTAAACTTGTTCACCTGAACGACTCGAAAGGAGACCTGAACTCCCGCATAGACCGCCATGAGCATATCGGCATGGGAAAGATTGGGGATGAAGGATTCAGAAATATACTGGCAAGCAGGCTAGGCGAGCTGCCTCTTATAATGGAGACACCCAAAGACGCTAGACGCGATGACATTGACAATCTTAGAAAAGTGAAGGATCTGGCTGTTGGACTGTGAGAAGAAGGGCTGCTGTGTAGCTAGCTTCGTTTTTCGATTGGAACAAACTCTCTTCCATATTCGCCGATGTACTTCGATGTTGGACGAATAAGAACCGCATCTTCGTACTGTTCTATCACATGCGCGACCCATCCTGTTACTCTGCTTGAGGCAAAAAATGCGGTGAAGAAATCGTTTGGAACTCCCAAGGCGTGCATGACTAACGCTGCATAAAAGTCCACGTTGGGAAAAATTCCTTTCTTTTCGTGGACAGTATCCTGAATCTTTCTGCATTTGCTGTAGGTGGCTAAAGTGTTTCTCTGATGGCACATTCTTTCAGCTATTTCTCTAAGGTGCTTTGTTCTTGGATCCTCGGCTTTGTAGATTCTGTGACCGAATCCCATGATTTTCTTGTTGTCATCCAGCATATTCTGTATGTAGGCTTCCACTTCGTCAAGGCTGTTGATGTCAACGAGCATTTTCATCACGCTTTCGCTAGCTCCTCCGTGGAATGGACCTTTCAGGGTTCCAACTGCAGAAGTCACGGCAGAGTACAGATCTGAGCCGGTGCCAGCTGTCACCCGAGCAGCAAATGTAGAAGCGTTAAGCCCATGATCCGCATGGAGTATCATAAACCGTTCCATAGCATTCTTTTCTTCTTGATCTGCAACCTTTCCCCGGAACATGTACAGAAAGTTTTCAGCAAAACCGAATTCTCTAGCCGGAGCAACAGGATTATTTTTTGTGCGGATTCTGTAAAGAAAAGAGATTAGTGTAGGAACCTTGGCTATTAGCCGGATGGCTCTTCTTTGGTTTGCAGAAACAGAATTATCGTTGCGTTCAGGGTCATATTCTCCAAGATGAGAAACTGCGGTGCGTAACACTTCCATGGGATGAGAGTCAGGCGAAGCAGATTTGAGGCGCTCAACAACTGGATCAGGCAAAAACATCTCAGAGAACAGCTCTGACTTGATGGTGTCTAGTTCTCTCTTGGTAGGCAACTTGTTGTGTAGCAACAGGTAAACTGCTTCTTCATATGATGACCTGTCAACAAGATCATCAATGTTATAGCCTGAATAATAGAGGTACCCAAGCGGGTCTACATAACTAATCTTGGTTGTAGCTGCAGCCACGCCCTTAAGACCGCGAATCACGACTTTGCTGTAATTGTCATCCGACATCTCTTATCAACCTGTTTCCGGTAATCACACCGACCCAATCTAGCATTCACCTAGATTAAGTCTATCGTTCACCACTTCACGCGCCCTATTTAACCCTTATTTGGCAATATTTAAAGTATACACGAACCGAAGAAACTTTCTTGGCACCTCTAAATGGGGAAACGTTATAGCATAACCAGAAGAATCTTGTACATATCCGATGTGAACGGAGATTGCATAGTTGCAGACTAAAACAGTTGCGGCCATTCTTGCTTGGTTTGTAGTTGCGTTGCTCCTGCTGAACAGCTTCTTCAGGTCAGAATGGATATTGCCCATATCGATTGCCTTAACGGTTATTGCAGTCCTCGTTTATTTCAGTTCACACGTAAGAAAAAATACAAAGAAACAGAAGAGCTGAAGGCAGCCATTTTGTTTGCTGTTCACTGCATTCTTTAATTCTAAGCATGTGTGTATCATGTTATAAACATGTTAAAGCATCGATGATTGCAACGATTGTGTATATCTTATGATTTACGAATCAAAAAGTTTGCACTGTTAAGAGCGAATATGAATAGAGGCAGAAACGCCTCAAATTCTATGAAGGAGGACAAAAAATGAAAAAATCGATTAAAGGAACGCTTTTAGCGCTATTATTTGCAGCCCTAATGAATGCAGTAGTGTTTACGCCAGCCGCATCATCAGCGGAAGCAGAAAAGCTTCCCACATTATGGGTGAAAATTCACAGAATCCAAGCAGTTGACACTATCGAAAACAGTCCTGACGGTGAAGCAGACTGGCGTTACACCATTACCGTAAGCGACAGCGAAAACTTGAAAACCCGAGACTACAAACACGAAGAAAATCACGATGATGTGATACTTAACCGAGCTGACTCCTTCACTGACATTAAGAACCAAAAAGTGTCTGTGAAAATCTCACTATACGAAGATGATCTGTTAGGTTCTGAAACCGTAGACATCAGCAGTTCAGGAACGTCTTTTGACTGCTCATACAATCTTGCAACAAACGAATTGAGTGGCGATAATACCATTATGGAGGGAGAGTATCACAAAACGTCAGGCGATTATGATGGAAGCACACAAACAGACGAAAATGATGCAAATCTCTGGTTCACCATTTTCGACAACTATAACGCTCCTGCCGCCAATGCTGGCAAAGACCAAACCGTTTACACCGGAGAAAAAGTGAGTTTTGATGGCTCTCTTTCAACCGCATCAGAAGGTTCTACTATAGTCAAATTCAGGTGGGATTTTGAAAACGACGGAATTATAGACGCTGAAGGAAAAAAAACATCACATACCTACAACCAGAAAGGAATGAAAAGCTGTAGATTGGTTGTGACTGACAGCATAGGCGTGATGGCTGAGGACATATGCCGTGTGAACGTCCTCAACAGGAAGCCAATAGCCGAATTTACGTTTTCCCCCAGCGATCCAACCATTCAAGACGAGGTAAATATCACGGACAACTCTTCCGACCCAGATGGGACAATAACTTCTTGGTTCTGGGATTTCGGCGACGGAACAAATTCGCCATCTAAGAATACCTCTCACACATTCAGCCAGAAAGGAGAATGGCAAGTAACCCTAACAGTCACTGACAACGATGGAGCAAAAACGTCAATCACCCACACAGTAGCTGTAGTTAACTTGCCTCCAGCAGCGGCTTTCAATTGCACCACAAACCCTCAAACAGGCATGGAAATCCAATTTACCGATAACTCCGTAGACCCAGAAAACAGGTCGCTCTGTTGGTTCTGGGACTTCGGCGACGGCAACACTTCTGAACTGCAAGCTCCAACACACAAATTCGAAACCGAGGGAGACTACAATGTAACCCTAACTGTAACCGATGACGAAAACGCAACCGACACGTACACTATGACCGTTCCAGCTACTAAGCCTCAGACTTCAGGTTCAACTCCATTATGGATCATAGCGGCAGCGGTAATTGCGATTGCAGCTGTCGGATTTGTGGGATTGCTTTGGTGGAATCGCCGACGACGAAGCTTCCCGGAAATGTTCACAGGGTCAGATAGCACTATCGAATGTGCGCGCGGTCACCTAAAAACCTAAAAAATTCCAGCATTTCTTTTTTTAGTATAATATTGCTGGAATTGCCCTTTCTTCAGTTATTTGCAGAGCTCTGTTAACCTCGTTGAAGTATCTGATTACTGTTTTGCCTCTTTCCGTAATCGCGTAGCGGACTTTTATTATGTCTCTCTTCTTACGCTTAGTCTGTTCTTCAATTAGGTTCTGTTGGATTAGAAAATCCAAGTTTTGTTTTAGAACACTGCAGTTTACGTTGGCCTTGTACATGATGTGGGTTAGCTTAAGTGGTCCATTTTGAGCTAAAACCTTCAGGATGTCAACATACATTTCCATCTTTGATCTTCGCATATTGTTTAAACCTCTAACATAAGATTCCTGAGATGTAAAGGAGCGAAAGTTTCTGCTTTTTGATGCCCAAAAACCGTGTTCCTCCCTTACGCGAGTAAACAGATAGTTACGACATTTCTGCCTAAAAAGCTTGTTAAGTCTCTTGGATATACCAACATAATATGTTCTCGGATGTTTGCCCGCTTTTTCTGAATAGAAGTGTCGACGATGAAAGAAATTTGCTTAAGTACAAACGCAAAAATTGTTAGAAAAAATGTTAAAATGTGCACAAATGGTTTATTTGATATGTTGGCACTGTCTGTTTAAGTGAAATTCGGTTGGCGATTCTGGCTAAACTCAAAAACGAATTCTCATTCATCAGAGGCAACATTCTGATTAACGCGGTTACATTAGTCATAGTCCTCGTTACAGCTTCCATACCCTACACATATTACCCCAAATACATTGAGGGGCTGGGAGGAAACCCCTTCATCGTCGGAGTGATCGGCTCTGCCTCTTACGCAACTCTGGCATTAGTGCAAATCCCCGGCGGATATCTTGCGGACAAACATGGAAGAAGACAGCTAACAGTCATCATGACCTTCGCAATCTCGATAACGTATTTCTTATTCTCCGTCGCCCCCAACTGGCAGGTTTTCATGATGGCCTCCATACTACAAAACATATTCCTTGTGTACCAACCGGCACTTCAGGCACTTGTGGCTGATTCGACGCCCCCAGAGAAAAGGGGATTAGGCTTTTCCATCATCAACTTTCTTCATTACATTTCAGTTCCTTCACCCATTATTGCAGGCGTCTTAGCTGTTCGATTTGGGCTACTCCCGGGGATGCGAATCGCTTACCTAATCGTCACAGTAGCGTTCTTGGTAGTTGCCATTTTGAGGACACGGTTCAAAGAAACTTTAGAAAAAACTGCTGAAGGAAATCCCCTGACTGGAGCTATCAAAAATTTTCCCAAATCAATAACTGAAAGCGTAAAGGCGCTGAAAACAGAATCTCGACCAATGTTATTCCTTTTCGCAAGTTTCGCGATCTACCACTTTGCATGGTTCATGTGCTCGATCTATCTGATTTCGTATGCGTTGGACATACTACACATTGAAGAGTTTGAGTGGGCAGCCTTGATGGCTTGGTTTTCCGTTGTGAACATCCTCTCAGCATTGCCTTGCGGCAAAATCATTGACAGATTCGGACGAAAAAAGCCCCTAGCAGCAGCTTGGCTCCTCTTCACCCCCGCGTTAATCGGCTTCGTCTACGGAAATATCGTAATTGCTTCCATAAGCTTCCTCCTTTTGGGTGTTGCGTTGATTGTAGCAAACACTGCATATCCAGCGTTAATGGCAGATTTTGTAGCCCGCGAAAAACGCGGAAAGATAATTGGCAGCACAAACTTCTTCTTCAACATTCTGAGTTCGCTGGGTCAATTCTCTGGCGGTTTCATGTACCAATACTTGTCTGCTGAGCTTCCTTTTCTTCTCTCAGCGATACTGTTTATTCCATGCCTGATCCTGACGCTTTTTAAGGTGCATGAGCCGACCAGTAGAGAAGTGTAGTAACTCTTCGTGCATACTGTTCAGACTGTTAAGCTAGTTCTGAAGCACAGCTAGTGAGAAGCACGCTTTTTGGTTTGTTCAAGTTCTCAGGTTCTCTAATATTCTCTGCAGGTCTTCAAGGAAACGTTTGATGTGTGACGGTTTAGTGTGGGGCATAACAACAATTCGGAGGTAGTCGGGGAAAAGGGAAACAGCCCAGCCACGTTTCCTCAATTCCCGAAAGACCAAACTAACATCCACTGTGTCCGATTTTACTCCAACAACATTCATGGTGGGCTCAGCTACAATGTCTAATCCATCAATCCGCCGAATCCCCTCAACAAGCTTCCAAGTTAATCCGAGGCAGCGTTCAACCACGGCGGCATATCCTGCTCTTCCAAGATGCTTCAACAACGCCCAAACAGCCACTGCAGAAGCGCCTGACCGCGTTCCCAGCAAAGTGGACTGCTTCATCTCCCCCCCAGCTAGGTAGGGAACCTTCATGCTGACGGCTTCACACATCTCCGCATCCCTGAACAGGATTCCCCCAGCAGGAATGGGAGCCAACCCCATCTTATGCGGGTCAATAGTTACTGAACAGACGCCGGGTAGGCTGAAATCAAAGTCTAAAGGCTTGTAGCCTAACTCCTTGAGGAACGGAAGCACAAAGCCGCCGAATGCAGCATCCACATGCAAATAGATGTTATGCGCCGAGGCGATTTCTGAAAGTCCACGTATGGGATCAACCACACCTAAGCCTGTGCTGCCTGCCAACCCAACAATCGCCGCGGTTTTTGAGGTGATTGCCTTTTCAGCGGCTTTCACATCCATTTGATAGCTACTATTGAGCTTAACCTTAATCAACTTCAAATTCAGCAGGTCAGATGCTTTGTCAAAGGAGTAATGGGCAGAGACAGGAACAACAACTTCGCCGCGCTCCCTCTTGGCAAGATTCCGGGCAGCCCAGAGGGCGACGATGTTCGCTTCTGTTCCGCCAGAAACGATGCTTCCACAGGCCTTGGGATTAGAAAGTAGTGAGCCCAGCATACTTACTGTTTCTTGCTCCAGTTCTGCGGACGCCGGAAAAAGGCTTGGGTCCCCCAGATTCTTTTCAAGGTACTTGCGGTAAACTTGTTTGGCGAAGCTGTGTGGGCTTGTGCACATGGAACACAGGATTTTGCCTGAAGAATATGTTAAGTCTGGATGGAGTTTTGCTTCAAGTTCTTGGATGATTGTGTCTTGGGGTAAGCCCTTCTCAGGCAGCCTGTTTGTTCTGCTTGCGTTCTCTGTGGGCATCTTTCTCACGTTCCAATCTTGACCGTTACAAGAGATTTGCGGCTTTCAGTTCATCAACTTTGAGTTTTCCACTATGTAAGATGGTGGCTACTAATGCGCCGGATACTCCGAGTTTTTTCAGTTCTTCCAGTTCTTGGAGGCTCCTTATTCCTCCGCCAACCAGCACATCAACCCCGGTCTTCTCAAGAATGCTTCTCAGAAGCTCCCGGTTGATTCCCTGTTCAGTTCCCACCCGAGTTAAATCCAAGAGAATAATCTGGTTGACGCCCATCTTCCTGAGTTCTTGCGCAAAGGAAACAGCATCCATCGAGGCGATAGCTTCTGAGGCACTCAACACTTTTCCTTCTTTCAGGTCTATGCTCACTACAACCCTGTCTTCACCAAAAGCTTTGACGGCTTGACCCAAAAAATCTAAACTCTCCAGAGTCTCGGAGCCCACCACAATCTTTGATACTTCTGTAGCCAGCACCTCTTCTGGTCTGGCGAAGTCAGCTATTCCAGCATCAACCATCAAATCAAGACAGGTTTCGGTCATAATTTGCCGGTAAACGTTGAAGTTAGCTGACTTTCCTAATATCGCATCCAAATCCGCCAAATACAGACTGCCAAATCCTAGGGACTCGAAAGTCAAGGCAATTTCCAGCGGGTCCACGGACCTGCACAAAACGCTTTTCAGCGGCTGATAACGTTCTCTTTCGCCTCTTACGCCATGAACGGCAACACCATTTAAAACGTCAATCACGGGAATAACTTTCATTATGGTTCCCACATAACAAAGGAGATACTGCGAGGGTGAAGTTTGAATCTTTTGATATTTGAGTATATGTCCGGAGGCGGATACGCCAACCAGAAACTTTCAGCCAGCATCCTCAGCGAAGGCTACGGCATGCTACGGAGCCTAATCATGGACTGCAAAGCCGCTGGACATAACGTCACAACCTTGCTGGACTCGAGACTCAAAGCATTTAACCCGCCCAACGAAGCAGACCAAACAGTTTCCGTATCATCTCTTCACGAATTGTCTGCAAAACTGAAAAAACTTTCAGCTATGGCTGACGCCGTTTACTTTATTGCCCCAGAGTCCGGTCAAGTGCTGGAGAATCTTGTGGAAAACATAGAAGCTTCTAGAGGCACATCGCTTAACTGCGAAGCCGAGGCCATAAAACGGGTTTCGAACAAGATGACAGCCTACGAAACAATGAAGAAGAGAGGATTGAAGGTTCCAGAAACGGTTCTGCTGGACATCCACGAAAAAAAAACCGAGAACATTAAACGTTTAACCAAAGAGCTGGGGTATCCACTAGTCTTCAAGCCCCTAGACGGTGTTAGCTGTGGCGGATTAAGCATTGTCAAAGATGAGGGAGACATAGCTGTGGCAGTCAAAAAAATAGTGCAAGAGTCAATGAGCAAACAGTTTATTGCCCAGAAGGTGGTTAGGGGAAAATCAGCCAGCGCATGCGTAATTTCAACCGGAGATAAAGCCGTGGCTGTTACATTGAACCGGCAGCTTGTTACTTTGGCGTCGCCGGATGAGGAGTCGGGATATTATGGGGGAGCGGTTCCTTTCGATCATAGCTTAGAGAAGGAGGCGTTGAGGGCTGCTGAAAGAGCTGTTGAAGCGGTAAGTGGATTGAAAGGTTATGTTGGCGTTGACATAATATTAGCTAATGAGGGTCCTGTTGTGTTGGAGGTTAACCCGCGGCTTACAACATCTTATGTAGGTTTAAGGAGAGTTGTGAATTTCAATCCAGCAGAAGCAATAGTTGATGCGACGATTGGACGAAAGCTGCCAAAAAATGTGCAGAGCAGAGGTTATAGTTTCTTTTCCAAAGTGGAGGTTCCTCCGCGCCCTCAGATTATCACCGAGACCTACAAGCTGAAAGATGTTATATCGCCTCCATTTCCGATTGAAGAAAACAAATCAGTTTACGCTCTCATTGCCACAGTCTCAACCAGCCTTGAAGGGGCAGAGTCAGCATTCTACCGCGCAAAAAAGCGTCTTCTAAATCTCTATCGAGGCGGTTGAATTGGTGAACATTCTTGGTTTAGACATAGGAGGCGCCAACACCAAAGCAGTTTTCGTGAAAACCCAAAACGCCACAATGCAAGAACTCAGAACAGCCATTGAATATTTTCCTATATGGAAAAGTGGAAAGGATCAACTTCCAAAGATTCTGGAGAAGCTGAAAAAAGGTGTGGTTGACTCAACTGAACTGGATGGCGTTGGGGTTACGATGACTGCCGAGTTGTCAGACGTTTATATGACCAAAAAAGAGGGAATCGACCACGTTCTAGATTGCGTAACAGAGGTTTTCGGTGATGTGCCAACGTTTGTTCTTGACGTGGAAGCTAACCTGCTGCCTATTAAAGATGCGCGAAAGAGGCCGCTTGAGGTAGCTTCTGCAAACTGGGCGGCAACAGGCTGGATGATTTCGCAGCTGATCAACAACTGTGTTGTCGTTGATGTGGGAAGCACCACCACCAGCATTATTCCAGTCATCAACGGGAAGATTGCCGCTGAGGGCAGAACTGACCTGGAGAAGCTTCAGAATGGGGAACTTGTGTACTCGGGGTCTTTGCGAACAAATGTTGCAGCAATTGTTAACGGGATTCCCCTTCGAGGAAGGGTGGCTCGGGTTTCCTCAGAGCTGTTTGCCCAGTCCGGAGATGTGCATTTGATTCTAGGCAACATAGGAGAAGAGAAGTATACTGCTGAAACCTGTGATGGGCGGGGGAAAACAATGATGGAAGCCATGGCTAGGTTGGGGCGAGTCGTTTGCGCTGACATTGACATGCTAACTGAAGAGGAAATTGTGGGTATGGCAAAATTTGTTTACGATAGACAGGTTGAGCAGATTAGTGAAGGGTTAGAACAGGTTTACGAAAGAGTCAAACCGTCTCTTCAGGAAAAAAGGGTGGCGGTTACTGGGCTTGGCAGAAACTTTTTGGCAAGAAAAGCCGCGGAGAACGTGGGATTTAAGGAGATAATCGACATGAAGGAATATCTGGGTGCCGAAGCATCTGTTGTATCGCCTTCCGTTGGTGTGGCGCTTATGCTGGCAAGTAAGTTGGAGGGAAAAACTGTAAGATGGAAGCGGTCTTGAAGGTGGGCGGAAGCCTGGCAGACGACATCGCCAGCCTAACAAGGTTATGCCAAGAGTTGAGTGCTCTAGCTAAAGCTTACAGAATAGCTATTGTGCCTGGGGGAGGAGAATTCGCAGACACCATAAGAAAGTTTGACAAAACTTATGGGTTGTCAAACACAGTTGCTCATAAAATGGCTATATTAGCCATGGACCAATACGGATTTTTGCTGTCTGATATCACCCCAAAATCCTACGTTTCTCACTCTCTAAAAGAAGTCAGCAACTCTGCAAAGGGGATGCTGCCGATTCTTTTGCCTTCAAAACTTATGTTCCGTGAAGACCCGCTGGAGCATTCTTGGGATGTAACTTCGGACACTATAGCCGCTTACATCGCCTGCTTATTAGATGCAGAGAAACTGGTTTTAGTCACTGACGTGGATGGGATTTTCTCCAAAGACCCTAAGAAAACTTTGGATGCCAAATTGGTTGAGGAGTTGTCTGCTGAAGAGCTGCTCGCTTGGAACAGGAGAACAAGCGTTGACAAGGTCTTACCTAAAATTCTTCTGCAAGCAAATTTGGATTGCTACGTTGTTAATGGCGGATACCCTGAAAGAATCAAGTTGATTTTGGAAGACAAGAAAACAGTTTGCACACATATTACTGTTTAGCGGCTCTCACAATTTGCGTATTTCTTCAGCAAACGAGACGACTTTTTCTCTTTCAAGTTTACCCGCTACTCGGTCTTTTTTTGTGCAAACGGCTCCTCTAACCCCAATGATATCCGCACCTGAACTGTATATTCTCTGAATGTCTTGCCTCTCTAAGGAACCGGCAAGGGCAGCCAGCAAACTATACTTGTGAGCCTTGTCAACAAGTTCTTTCAAGTCTTCGTCTGTCAGAAAACTGAACAGGTTAGTCTGTCCATTCTTCATTTTTACATCCACCAGTACGCCATCAGCTCCAGCCTTATGGGCAACCATGGGGAGCTCCAGAGGATTTATGCAGCTAACAGTTCTGAAGTCAGCATAGCCGGAAGCAATCGTCTTTATGCTGCCGTCATACTCTTTTACAGCCTTAACTACTTCGGTCATAAGCGCCGTTGCTTCTTCAACGGTTTTCACGCCGAAAAGCCCCGCTTTAACATAGTCCACTCCGGAAGCGGCGGCGCCCAACGCAGCAAGAGAGGCTGTTCCAGGCAGATTGGGTAAATCGCCGATTGTTGCGCTTACTTCAAGATTGTCTGGCGTAACCTCTTTAATCTGCCTGATTACTCTGGGAAAGTTGGCGCCCAAGGAGCCTTCCTTCGGGTTTTTAACGTCCAGTATGTCTGCTCCTCCTTTGATGCTGTCCAAGGCCTCCTTTTTGTCTATAACGCTAACCAGAAGTTTCAATCGAGTACACCGTCTGAGTTTCTTCTCATACCATTAACTCTTATAATCTTTTTTTAATCAACAACCAATAACCATTTGTCCGTCCACGTGCTGCGGCTTCTAATGCACCCAACTCGCTAGTTTCTCCCACAGATTAAAAGTTAAGAGAAAACTTAAGCACCTACAAAACAACATAGAAGATGCAATTATGAAAAACGAAAAACTGAGACCCGATTACGAGGACATGATGGAGGCAGCCACGCTCGGTGGCGGGTGCTTCTGGTGCATAGAGGCCGCCTTCAATGAAATGAAGGGAGTTGTAAACGTTGAATCAGGTTACGCTGGCGGAAAACTAGCATCGCCAACCTATGAGCAGGTTTGTACAGGAACCACGGGACACGCAGAAGTTGTCCAAATCACATTTGACCCCCACATCATATCATTCAGGGAGATTCTGCAGATTTTTTTCACTGCCCATGACCCAACAACCCTGAACAGGCAAGGAGCCGATATTGGCAACCAGTATCGATCAGTCATCTTCTACCATAACGAAAAACAGAAAGAAATCGCAGAACAGGTTATCACTGAACTCAACGCTGCAAAAGTCTGGGACAATCCCATAGTAACACAAGTGGAACCGTTCAAAAACTTCCACAAAGCAGAGGAGTACCACCGAAAATACTTCGAGCGCCACCCCGAAGCCGCATACTGCAGCGTAGTTATTGCTCCAAAAATCGCTAAGCTACGAAAAAAATATCGTGAAAAACTGAAGAAACCTTGACTTCTGTATTTTTTGGCTCCCTATCTTCCTTCCAATACCTAACTTCTTCGGAAGATCTTGATCAGTCGTTCTATGAGAGATAGCGGTAAGACGAGAAATGGAGCAAGCGGTCCAAGTCCCATCACCATATGTTTAAAGTTTTGCACATCTGCTTGGGTTATGGCACCCACCAGCGGAGTTGCAACTAAATATGTTGCCAGAAAAATTACTGCTCCGATGATTAGAGTTATCCAACTAGCTAAGTTGAGCTGAGAGGTTACCAAATAGGTGATTGCGGCTGCGAGTGTGGATGCCAATAGAATCTTGACTGACGAGCCCCAATTGATTGTTGCATCATACTTTTTCTTTATCCACCAAAGTGCTATTATCAAACTGGGGATTCCCGACACAATATTTGTAGCAAGTAAACCAAGTATTCCAAATGTCGGGATTAACACCAAGTTTAAGACGAGCCCAATAACAGACGTAATCAAAGTTAGTTTCATGTTGACATCAGTTTTTCCTTGGCTCTTTATGATGTTTTCAACGCTAAGATACCCAATAGCTGTGTAAAGAAAGGTGACAACGTATAACGTCAGATAGAGTGGCGTATGCGAGTATTTTTGGCCGAAAATTGTGGACACGCCTGGTTGAGACAACGCCATAACCATCAAGGCTATGGGTACAATAAGAAGAGCAGCGTATTTCACTGAAAACTGGAAGACGTTTCCTAGCGTTTCCCGTTCTTTTTGTGAGTCAAGCTTGGAGAAAGCTGGCAAAAGCACAGTAAGTACGGGCATAACAAAAAAGGTGACCACAGACCCAAAATTTAACGCAACCTGATAATTGCCTATAAGCACATCTGTACAGTGAATAGCCAATAGAACGTTGTAGAATTGCATCAGAAAACCACTAACAATAGCTGAAATTGACAGAGGCAACCCGTATCTGAACAAGGTTTTGATGGTTGCGAAGATTTCCAGTTTATCAACTTCTTGCCTCTGTAGAGGCTTATAGATTGTTACATAAAGTAACAGCATGCTGATCACTCCGGAAAGCAAATACGCTACTGTGGTTCCGACAATTGCCCCAAAGGTTCCGAACCCCAAGATTGCTAGGGTAACCATAAATCCGGCCTTGAGAGTGGACATAACTATCGAGGTTACGCTGTGATACTGCATTTTTTCGTAGCCTGTGAAAGAGGCTTGAGTGGCTTTCATAAGAGCCTCTGCGAAAATGGTGAAGGATGCTATCTGGATTAGAGGCACAATGTTAGGTCGATCTAGTGCGTTTGCCATGAAACCTGAAATAGAGAGGGAAAAGATGGACAAAGAAAATCCTAGCAGAATCTCGAAAATCACCACGGAAGCCAGAACATTTTTCACGTTTGCTTCTTTGTTTTCTGACCTGTATTGTGCTGTATACTTTATTGTTGCCCAGTCTACGCCCCAGTCTCTGAATATTCCGATGAGATTGGGACCAGTCAAAGCGATTAAAACTAGGCCGTAGTCGCCTTCGGAAAGAATTCCTGCGACAATCATTACGCCTATGGCAGATATGATTGAGGAGACTATCAGACCCCAGAAAATGTTGAATACGCCCTTAGCTGAAACCTGAGCCATACTTCTTGCTTTGCTCACCGAAACACATTCTCCTAAACCAGAGTTTCTACAATTACGCAAGCATATTAATAAATTAGCTATTCTAAAGTATGGTAAACCGAACGGGTTTTCTAGAGTTTAAGCGTGCGCTCACTAATGTTCTAAAATGTGGATTTACTGCATAAATTTGGTTAATTCAAAAAGAGCACCTATAGATAATAGGTAATTTATTTGTGGTAATTCAGCAGAATTAATTCAATAGAAGAATGTTATTGAAACTTTATGCATTATTTGTGGCAGTTTTCATCAGTATTATTGGCGGTTAATTTTATTAATACATTCTTGATTAATACATATCTATAGAATGGGGGCGCGGATGATAATATGCAAAAAATGAACAAAAAATACGTTTTACGTATTCTTATATTATCCTCATTATTAGTCTGGATGCTCAGTTCACTGTCTATTACATTTGTAAATGCAGCCTCGGATGTAGAGCTTTACTACGACGATGGAGAAGCTGAAACCGCTTGGAGATGGACGACAGCTGCTGCAGGTATTTTCAGCGTTGAGTTCACACCAACCATCTCTGGTCAACTCGTGGAATGCAGCTTCTACGTGTATAGTGACCCAGCCACCTTCATGGTGGCCGTTTTTGACCTAGAGGGCAACGAAATTGAACCATTCTCTGTAACCCCTACATCAACTGGTTGGTTCCACGTGGACTTATCAACATACGGTATGAAGGTGAGCCCAGATCGCGACTTTTTTGTCTCAATGATACCTGTAGTTGACGGTGCACCATACTTGGGAGCTGATACGAGTGACCCTGACGGACGAAGCTGGGACTACTACAGTGAAAGTGAAGAGTTGGAACAATACATGGAGGGAGATTACATGATTAGGGCTGTGATTAGAACCAGTGTATATCTAACTGTAGATTCTCCTTACGGCACGCCGGGTGGTGAAGGCTGGTACGACCCAGATACAAACGCCTATGCTACATTAGACGCCGACATTGTAGATCATGGAAATGGAACCCGCAGAGTATTCACGCATTGGAGTGGAGACGCTTCTGGGACAGACTATTCACAAAGTGACCCCATCACCATGGATGAAAACAAGACTGCAATAGCGAACTGGGAGACTCAATACTATCTGACAATAAGTACAGATTCTGGAACAGTAACCCCAGCCAGTGGTTGGTACGACGCTGGCTCATCAGTCCAGATTAGCGCATCTGTTCCTTCTGATATTGTTGATGGCGAACGATACGTGTGGCTTGGATGGACCGGAACAGGCTCTGGAAGCTACAGCGGCACAGACAAACCAGCCACTATCACAATGAACGGACCTGTAACAGAGACAGCTACTTGGGGACTCGAGTATCGGCTAATCATGGTTACGAACGTCGGTACGACAGATCCATCTGCTGAGGAAAACTGGTATGAAGCTGGGGCAACCGTTCAGATTAGCGCAACAGCCCCCACCGCCATCTCAGGTGAACAATACACGTGGCGTGGATGGAGCGGAACAGGTTCCGGAAGCTACAGTGGCACAGACAGAGCAGCTTCCATAACCATGAATGGACCCATAACACAAACAGCAGAATGGAAACAAGAATACTACTTGACCATCATTTCTTCTTATGGTTCCCCTACGCCTGAGAGCGGCTGGGTTGAAGCTGGGGAATCCATTATAGCGTCAGTCACCTCACCCGTGTCTGGACAATCTAGCAGCACCAGATACTCATGCAGTGGATGGACTGGAACTGGAAGCGTTTCCACATCTGGAACAACCACATCCACAACCTTCACGATGAACGAACCATCAAGCATAACATGGAATTGGAATACCCAATACTATCTGACGATGAACACAAATTTTGGAACGATCACTCCAAGCAATGATTGGTACGATGAAGGAGCAACCGTCCAGATTAGTGCAACAGCCCCCACCCCCACCTCAAATGAACAATATATATGGGTTGGATGGACCGGAACAGGCTCCGGAAGCTACAGCGGCACAGACAAACCAGCATCCATAACCATGAATGGACCCATAACACAAACAGCAGAATGGGAACAAAAGTTTCCATCTGCCATCCAGATTACTCTTTCTTCTGAAAAGGTTACTTTAGATGATGCCATCACTGTTTCCGGCTATGTTACGCCAGCCCATCAAGTAACAGTTACGTTAACATACAAGAGACCAGACGGTTCATCGTGTAACAGAACGGTTACAACGTCACCTGCTGACGGAACATTCACCCACACTTACACACTGAATGCAGAAGGACTTTGGAGCGTAACGGCTAGTTGGCCAGGAGACGCCGATTATTACGGCGACACAAGCGAAACCGAGGATATCAGGGTCGAAGCTAAAGAATCTATTTGGGCTATGTTGGAAGTTATCATAGGCGCTGTGGCACTGGTGGTCACCGTCATCATAGTTGGAGCTGCATGGTTCAACAGTCGTAGAAAAAGGGACCAAATCAAAGAGTTGATAGACCAAATCGATGATGCCTTCTTCACCTTCAAAAGGAACTCCCGGAGGTGCGAGGCGGAGCTTTATAGGTTGAAGGACATCATTTTAGAACAGTATAAAAACGGCACAATCAACGAAGCAAATTACACAATCTTAAATGAAAGGGTCGATGATTACCTCAATAAACTTTCTCAGCCTTAAACAAGATTCTGAAGAGAAAACCACATCTGTATTCTTGGAAACGCTAGACAAAGGTAAAGTGACATGTGAGGAAAAAGCTTGAGAAAAAGCTGTGATGCCTTCATTCTTGTCCTACGTTGGAGAGCTGCTCACAGACAGCTTCCTTTTTGCCTCATGTAATCATTATTCATCGAAAGATGGATATAACTTAAGAATGAAAGTGAACAATGTAAGAGAGAGGGGTTGTTGTTGCCGGTGGAGGATGAAGCGGAGTTTGATTATAAGCTTCGGGGAAAAGCTTGGAAGGTTTATTGGCTTCTGTTGAAGAGCGGTCGTCCAATGAGTGTTCGCGAGGTTGAGAAAGCTCTCCGATT
>Ga0209427_10000941_pt1 | contig 32646 bp, 33 predicted proteins | sample DeeMarSWOR136_30_FD_187465 | JGI IMG/M metagenome (GOLD analysis project Ga0209427, IMG submission 187465) | Marine sediment microbial communities from White Oak River estuary, North Carolina - WOR-1-36_30 (SPAdes) (version 2) | ecosystem: Environmental > Aquatic > Marine > Intertidal zone >...
AAGAGACAGGGATTAACAAGGATTTGAATGTCGGGGTGAGAGGACTTGAACCTCCGACCTCAGCGTCCCAAACGCTGCGCGCTAGCCGACTGCGCCACACCCCGCCCAAAGGAAAATATAACAGACCACCCTCCTAGGGTCAAGACAGTGGCTAGCTAGGGCTTTACTCCCGGCAATCGGGGCAGACCTCAAATTCTTCTGGAGACAAACCAGCTATCTTGGCAATGTACTCTAACTGCCTTTCTGGAGCCCAGTACTTGCCACACTTAGCACACTTCTTCAGCTTGAACTCCATGTTTACGTGAGGCATAGCTACGGTTCTGGTATCACCAACATCCTCAAAGCTAATCGCCCCGGTGGGACAGACATAGGCACAGGAACCACAGCCAATACAGGCTTCAGAGAAATCATTAAAGGGGGTGGTCATCCGTCGCTCAACACCCCGGTTAGCCAGGCTAATCGCCGAGACACCCACCACCTCCTGGCACACCCGGTTACACAGGGCACAGAGGATACACTTAAGGTTACCCTCCTCCGATCTAAAGCGCTCCCCACTCACACCCAGCTTACGGGCCCAGTCCTGTATCACCTCGGAATCGGGACACCGCGCCAGAAGTAGCTCGATCACCATGCGGCGAACGTTCCTTACCCGCTCGGTGTCGGTCTTCACCATGAGCCCCTCTTCCACCAGGTAAAGACACGAAGTAACCAGCCTAGTGCGCCCCCGGCGGGTGGTAATCTCCACCATGCAGAGACGGCAGGCACCATAAGGAGATACCTCTTCGTGATGGCAGAGCGCTGGGATATCAATACCATTCTCCCCGGCTACTTCTAGAACCGTTTTCCCCTCTTCTGTCCTGAATTCTCGCCCGTCAATGGTCAGTGTTACCATGATTACCTATCCTTATCTCACCTCGATAGCTTCCAGCTTACACACATCGTAACAGGCCCCGCATTTAATACACTTCTCCTGGTCCAGGACTACCGGCTGCTTCTTCCCTCTTGCGGTTATCGCTTCCTGGGGGCAGGCCTTGATACAGAGTCCACACCCCGGGCACTTCTCCTCAATAATCTGGTAGGTAATCAGTGCCTTACAGACACCGGCGGGGCACTTCTTGTCTTTAATGTGAGCCTGATACTCGTCACGGAAATAGCGCAGGGTCGACAGCACCGGATTGGGTGCCGTGCTGCCCAAGGCACACAGCGAGCCATCAACCAAGGCCGCCGAAAGCTGCTCCAAGAGCTCAATATCCCCTTCTTTGCCATTACCATCGGTAATATCGTCAAGCACCTCCCGCATCCGCTTTAATCCCTCACGACAGGGAACGCACTTACCACATGATTCTCCCTCAAGGAACCTGATGAAATACTTGGCGATATCCACCATACAGTTATCCTCATCCATGACAATCATGCCACCGGAGCCCATCATGGAACCAGCCTTATTCAGCTCGTCAAAATCTACCGGCAGGTCAAGCAGGCTCTCCGGGATGACCCCGCCAGAGGGCCCTCCCGTCTGGACGCCCTTAAACCTCTTGCCCTTGGGAATACCACCGCCGATATCATAGATAATCTCCCGCAGGGTTATCCCCATGGGCACTTCGACGAGACCGGTATTATTGACCTTACCCACCAGAGAGAAGATCTTGGTGCCCTTACTGTTCTCGGTGCCCGTCTCGGCATACCAGCTAGCACCCTTATTTATAATCAGTGGGACATTAGCCCAGGTCTCGACATTGTTCAGGGTAGTGGGCTTACCCCACAAACCCTTCTCCACGGTATGAATATACTTTGCCCTCGGCTCACCTGGCTTACCCTCCAGCGAAGCCATCAGCGCCGATGACTCACCGCAAACAAAAGCCCCACCACCCCGATTTATCCTGATACTAAAATTTAAACCGGAGCCTAGAATATTCTCACCCAGCAGCCCATACTCTTCAGCCTGCTTAATCGCTAGCTCCACATTCTTCACCGCCAGCGGGTACTCGTAGCGTACATAAACATAACCCTGGTGACTACTGATGGCATAAGCCCCGATTATCATCCCCTCGATGACGCTATGCGGGTCACCCTCCACCAGACTCCGATCCATATAGGCGCCAGGGTCACCTTCATCAGCGTTACAGATAACATACCTGGTATCCCCCTTAGCCTGGCGACAGGACTCCCACTTAACCCCAGTGGGGAAGCCACCACCACCCCGCCCCCTCAAACCGGATTTCTTAACCTCGCTAATCACCTCTTCCGGGGACATCTTGAAAAGCGCTTTAGCGAGTGCTGAGTAGCCGCCAACCGCCAGATAGTCATCAATCGAGGTGGGGTCAATATAGCCGTTACTACCAAAGACGAACCGCTTCTGCTTTTTATAGAACGGTACTTCGTGCTCGGAGATTATCTTCTGGCCGGTATTTGGATCAGCATAGAGTAAGCGGTCAATGATTTTACCATTAAGAACGGTCTCGGAGATTATCTCGGGGACATCCTCTACCTTTACCCGTTGATAGAAGATGTCCTTCGGCCTGATAACCACTAGTGGCCCCCGCTCACAGAAACCATGACAGCCGGTAGCCCGGATATCAACCTTGCCTTCTAGCCCCCGCTTCCCTATCTCCTCGGTAAAAGTAGCGGTTACCTTTTCACAGCCATAGGCGTGGCATCCGGTGCCGCTACAAATGGTTATGCACAACCTCTTGGGGTCTCTCTGACTTGTTACCGATCTTCTCAGAGTCTCGAGTTCCTTAGGAGAACCTAATCTCTTCAACAGCTAACCCTTTCTCATGATCAAGCATAATCGGCTAATACGTCTTTAGTCTTCTCCGCCTTCATCTGCCCGTGGTATTCCCCATCGACAATTACCACCGGCCCCAGAGCACAGGCCCCGACACAGTTAACCGTTTCTAAAGTAAACCTGAGGTCTTTAGTAGTCTCGCCAGAGCTAATAGCCAGCTCGCGCTCCATTGCCTCCAAGACCCTCACCGCACCCCTAACATGGCAGGCAGTGCCCAGGCAGACATTGATTAAGTGGCGCCCCCGCGGCTCAAGACTCAAAGCCTTAAAAAAGGTGGCCACACTATAGACCTGACTCAGCGGAACACAGAGACCTTTGCTGACCTCCTCTAGAGACTCTCGAGGCAGGTAATTATGTTCCGCCTGAATATCCTGCAGGATAGCCACCAGCATGCCCTTATCACGCTGATGACTGTCCAGTATTGACTCAACCTGCTCGGCTAATTTTTTCTTCCCTGCGGGGCACATGCTACCTTCTCCTTGAGTTTAAGGTGTTCCTTGTTTACCCTATCCTGAATCTCTTTAATTACCTCTTCGGATAGATGCCGGAACCTTCCCTGCAGTTTCAGATAGTCCTGAACCGGTCTCAACTCAGATAGGTCAATAGTTAGCTTGTAGCTGCCATTTTCAATCTCATAGAGCGGGAATATCCCGGTTTCTACCGCCAGACGACCTATTTTGACACTTAAATCGGCGGGGCATCTCCAACCGGTGGGGCAGACCGACAGGATATGAATATAAGCCGGTCCGGGTATGGCTACCCCCTTCTTCACCTTAGCCATCAAATCAAAGGGATAGCTGGGACAGGCCGTAGCCACGTAGGGAATGTCGTGAGCCGCGGCAATCGCCGGGAGATTCTTCTTCCAGGTAACCTGCCCGATACTCACCTTCCCCGCCGGCGAAGTAGTCGTTGCCGCGCCGAAAGGAGTCGCCGAAGAGCGCTGTATCCCAGTATTCATATAAGCTTCATTATCAAAGCAGATGTAGAGAAAATCATGGCCTCTTTCCAGAGCCCCCGACAGTGCTTGAAGCCCGATATCAGCGGTACCACCATCACCAGCCAGCGTCACGACGTTTATCCCCTTAGCCGGACGCTTACCCTTCTTTACCATCGCCTTTAAGCCAGCCTCGGCGCCGGAAGCCACCGCCGCCGCATTCTCAAACAGGGTATGAATCCAGGGCACCCGCCAGGCAGTCTCCGGAAAAAGCGAAGAAACCACCTCCATGCAACCGGTAGCGCTAACAATAATCACATTCCGCCCCAGCGCCTTACAGGCTTGCCTCACCGCCAGAGCCTCGCCACAGCCGACGCATGCCCGGTGACCAGGGGCAAAATTCTCTGCCCTAGTTACCAGCTTAGGTACATAAACAGAGTACTTTTCCATTTATTCCCTGACCTTAAACATCTCAAATTCCTGCTCACTACCCTTTCGGGCAATCTCCATACCACGCTTAATCATCTCTGTGAAACCTTCCGCAGAAATATCTCTCCCCCCAAGACCACCAACAAAGCCAACCACCTTGGGCTTTTTATCTAAGTCATAGAGGGCCGACCTGATCTCAGAAAAGACCGGGCCACCCGGTCCGCCGGCGGAAAGAGCCCTGTCCAGGACAACGAGCACCTCGGCATCCCTAACCGCATGGCGAATCTCGTCGAAGGGGAAGGGACGCCATAAGCGGAGCTTGATTAGCCCCACATCGTTACCCTCATCCCGCATGGTATCAATAGCGCTCATGGCTGTTTCGCTGAAGCTACCCATAGCTAAAAGGAGCGCCTTAGCCCCTTCGCAGCGGTAGCATTCCAGGGGAGAGTAGTAACGTCCAAAGAGGTCCCCAAACTCCTGCCAGCACTGCAGGATTACCTCTTTAGATGCCGCCAGGTTTACCTGCTGCGCCTTTTTTGCCTCAGGATATATATAGGGCGGACCAACAGCCCCCATACTCACCGGTCTATCCGGGTCTAGCGGCAATGGGTATTTGCATGGCGGGATAAACCTTTTGACCACATCCACCTCCGCTATGGCTATCGGTTCAATCACGTGTGTCAGGTGGAAGCCATCAAGGTTAACCATCACTGGCAGTAGGACCCTGGAGTCTTCGCCAATACGAAAGGCACAGAGCACAGTATCGAAGGCCTCCTGACCGTTAGCAGCGAATATCTGAATCCAGCCGGTATCACGAGTGGACATGACATCAGAGTGGTCACCCCAGATACTTATCGGCGCCGCCACTGCCCGATTGGCTACTGCCATCACTATCGGGAAGCGCATCGCCGAAGCCACATATAACACCTCGTGCATCAGTTCCAGCCCCTGAGACGCCGTAGCCGTAAATGTTCTGGCACCAACTGCCGCTGACCCTAGGCAGGCACTCAGCGCCGAATGCTCCGATTCAACCGGAATAAATGATGCCTCTAGTTCACCATTGGCCACTAGCTCAGACAGGTCCTCCACAATATGGGTCTGTGGAGTTATGGGATAGGCAGATATGACGTCAGCATCAGCCAGCTTAACAGCTATCGAAACGGCACGTGAAACCTCGATACCTATCCGCTGTGCCATCATGCCTCCTCCACCATAATAATAGCCTTCGTCCAGCACTCGCGAGCACAGATACCACACCCCTTGCAATAGAACAGATTGGCTTCATAAAATCCCTCTTGGTTCGGCTCAATACACCCCTCAGGGCAGAAGATGGAACAAAGACCACACTTTATACACCGGCTGTGCTCATAGGTCGGCTTCTGTGTCCGCCAGTCCCCAGTCTGATACTGGCTAGCATTTCCCGGCTCGGTTATTATGGAGCCGACCTCAAGGTCTTTCCAGCTTAACTCATTCCCGGCTTTGGTCACTTATGTTGCTCCCTCACCACAGTTACCTCATATGCCCGCTGCATGGCATTGATATTCCTCTCCGCCAAACGCCCAAACCGCTCCTTCAGGGGCTCAATCAGGGACTCTAACTTAACCACCCCAGCAGCTTTAAGCAGTGCCCCGATCATGGCCGTATTAACAATGGGAACCCCAAGTAGCTCCCGGGCAATCTTGGTAGCATCAACAGTCGCCAGGGAACCCGTGACGCCAAATTCCCGCCTGATATCAGCCGGCTCTCTAGGGGTATTAACCACCTGAATCCCGTCAGATTTGAGACCAGAAGCAACATTGACCACCCGTAATAAACCGGGGTCAAGCACCACTACAATGTCAGGCTCCGTAATCTCAGCTCTTATCCTGATGGGACGGCTATCGTCTATCCGGACGAAGGCAATAACTGGGGCGCCCCGTCTCTCGGGACCGAAGGCAGGTAAGGCCTGGGCATACTTACCCTCATTTATGGCTGCCTGTGCCAGGAGCTCAGCTGAGGTAACCGCTCCCTGGCCACCACGACCGTGCCACCTAATCTCAGTCAGTCCACTCGTATTAATTACCAAGTCTCCTAATTATTACCATAAAAACGCCCCTGGAGCGACTTGAACGCTCGCACCCAGCTCCGGAGGCTGGCGCTCTATCCACCTGAGCTACAGGGGCTACCCTATGCTAGCACTTTTGCTCGCTTTTGTTAAATAACATTCTGGCGCCAAGACACCAGCTACCCAGAGAACCTACCCTCCACGACACTCCTAACCACACGCACCACCGACCTAGTAGCCTGGAAAAACTGATTACGATCAAAGTGAGGCTGGTGTTCTATCTACCTGAGCTATAAACGCAACACCATATTAACACTTTTACCACAATCATGCAAGCCCATATTAACCTATTGCCAATAACTAGGAAGCAGATTTTACAGCTAGGGTCGGGGAGGGAAAATATACTGCGTGGTGGTTCTGAGCAGTTTTCGTATTACGGCTAGCTGCGGTTTATATATGGTAATTTTTCTCTGCCTTAAGCTCACGGCCATATCAAGAACCTTAGCGATAACCTTCACCTCCGCCTCCCCAGTACATACCACCGCTATTTCACCCTGCCCAGAACTTATCTCTATCAACATCGGTAACAGCAGCGCCTTTTGCTCGCTAGCATCGATTAAACTAGCCAGATACTTGAGTTCCTTACGACGGAAAAGATGAGTGCTGCCGTCTTTACACACCACATGGGGATACTCCTCACCCAGCAAATCGGAAAGCGGTTTTGGCTTAGTGGGTAGATGGGCATTTATTACCCTAAGCTCGCTCTTCAGGCTCTCCTGAAGCAGCTTTTCATACGGTAGATTGTTAACCATCTTACTTTTGCTCAAGCAGTACCTTAACTCGTTTCAGCCGCGACTTCTCTTCCCTATCCCGTTCCTCAAATTTCATATACAGGTATTTTATGGTGGTGCTTAAAGCCGGGATTATCAGGTACTCCAGGGCATTGAGTATCCTCTTCGTCCGGTTTATTTCCCGACCCAGCAGTTCCAGGCTCCTCTGGAGCTCAGCCAGCTCAACAATGGTCTCGAGGCACTCTGTCGATAGCTCGGTCGCCCGGTCTAACCAGGAAGAGGTATCACTTAGGCTATACCCTCCCGGCTCCCGTTCGGCTTCCTTTAACTCAAAGGCCGGAATTCTCACCCCACCGACATTCCGCAGGCCGGCGGCGATACCCAAATCCCGCTCGGTAGCCACCATCTCCTTCTCCAGGGCGATATAGCCATGGTAGCCAGCAGTAATGGATAATGCCCGGTAGGTCCCGGAGAACTCCTCGAGCAGTTTCCGCTTAGCTTCTACCGTCTGCCTGGCGATCTGCAGGAACTCCAGGATCAGTATTGACACCCGGTCTTTTACTATCTTCTGTATCCTGGTTGCCAGGACCAACCGGCGCCTTAGCCTTATCAGCTCAATCTTGGTCGGTCTGGTTACCTTAATAATCTGCTGCGGCATTCTTACTTAAAGCCTTACTCATTAATACTGTGGGTTAATTTCCCGCTAATCTTCTTTTACGTACTTGGGAAGATACTTTTTGATCAGTTCTTCTCTAATCAGCTTCAGGTCTTCCTCGGGTAAGGTGGAGAATAACTGCCACCCCGTGTCTAGGGTTTCCTCCACCAGCCTCTTTTCAAATTCACCCTGAGATATAAATTCCCTCTCAAATCGGTCGGCATTGGCTAAATATATCTTATCCCGCTCGCCTAACGCCTCAGCTCCAATGATGGTTGATATCTCCCTAAGGCTACACCCTTCAGCATAGGCAGCATAGAGCTGCATGAAGACATTATTATGGTCTTCTCTGGTCTTATCCGGTCCAATACCCTCCTTCATCATGCGCGACAGCGACAGGAAAACGTCTATCGGCGGGTATATCCCCTTTCTCTCCAGCTCCCGGGAGAGGACGATCTGCCCCTCCGTTATGTAGCCAGTCAGGTCAGGGATGGGATGGGTGATGTCATCATCGGGCATGGTCAGGATAGGCATAATGGTCACTGAGCCATCCTTCCCCAAAATCCGGCCGGCCCGCTCATACGTCGTCGCCAGGTCAGTATACATGTAGCCCGGGTAGCCTCGCCGCGACGGTATTTCTTCCCGCATCGCCGAGAGTTCGCGGAGGGCCTCACAGTAGTTAGTCATATCGGCCAATATCACCAAGACGTGCATGCCCTGCCTCCAGGCCAGATACTCACCAGCCGTTAGGGCAAGCTTCGGCGTTGATATGCGTTCGATAACCGGGTCGGAGGCGGTATTAATGAAGGCTACAGTTCTGCCTCTAGCCCCGGTCTGTTCCAGGCTCTTCATGAAAAAGGCGGCATCATCGTAACTCACGCCAATGGCAGCAAAGACCATAGCGAACTGCTCTTCGGTACCCTTAACTGCTGCCTGCCGGATTATCTGGGCAGCAATTCGGTTGTGCGGCAAGCCCGAGCCACTGAAGATGGGCAGCTTCTGCCCCCTGACCAACGCATTCAGCCCGTCGATAGCCGAGATACCGGTTTCAATAAACTCAGCCGGGGGCATACGACTGGCCGGATTGATAGGCTCCCCGTTAACGTCGAGGTAGTCCTCCGGGATTACCTCGGGGCCACCATCTATCGGTTCACCGAGACCGTTAAAGACCCGGCCCAGGATATCCAGCGATACTGCCAGCTTCAGGGTTTCGCCCTTACATCGCACCCGGCTGCCAACGAGGTCAACCTCGCTGACACCACCAAATACCTGGACTACGGTTACTTCCTTACTGATGTCTATTGCCTGACCGCGTTTCACCTCACCGTTAGACAGGATGACATCAACAATCTCACCGAATTTGATATCGGGTATGCTCTCGGCAATCAGCAGAGCCCCCTTGGTGCGGCTGATTGCCTGCGTTTCCTTAACATAGAGTGAAGATTGGGTCATGATGCGCCTCCTTTATGGGCTACTAGGCTAGCCTCCATATCAGCCCACAGGTCCTTTACCCTCGCTTCGATATCATCGTTGGGGATATCCTTCATCCGGGATACCCGCGGCACCAGGGGAGATGAGCGGATTTCAGCGACACTCACCCCCGAATCAACCATCTTCTGGGCTAGCTCGTAAAACCTGATTACAGTCCGCAGCATGAGCTGTGCCTTAAGCGGCAGGCAGTAGGTATCGATTTCATGATAGGCACTCTGCATCAGGAAATCCTCACGTATCATTCTGGTTGCCAGGAGCACCAGCTTATCGTCCTCGGGCAGAGCTTCTGGACCCACCAGCCGGACAATCTCTTCCAGCTCAGCTTCCTGCTGGAGAAGCCTTAGAGCCGTCGCCCGGGTTGTCTCCCACTCCGGACTGACCTCCGACCACCAGCCCTTAACGTCATCGACGTACAGGCTGTAGCTGGTGAGCCAGTTTATCGCCGGAAAATGCCGCCGGTTGGCCAGCGCCGTATCCAGGGCATAGAAAGCGTCCACAATGCGCAGCGTATTCTGCGTTACCGGCTCGCTAAAGTCGGCTCCCGGGGGGCTTACCGCCCCAGCCACCGTCACCGAACCCTCTCTCTTCGGGCTGCCCAGACACTCCACCCTCCCGGCCCGCTCGTAGAACGAAGAGAGTCGCGAACCGAGGTAAGCTGGGAAGCCTTCCTCACCCGGTATCTCCTCAAGCCGACCGCCAATCTCTCTCATCGCCTCCGCCCACCTTGATGTTGAGTCGGCGACCAAGAGGACATCATAGCCCATATCCCGGAAGTACTCCGCCAGGGTAATGCCGACGAAGACGCTGGCCTCACGAGCCACCACCGGCATATTGGAGGTATTGGCAATAAACACTTCTTTCTCCTGAAGCAGTCGGCCCGTAGTCGGCTCCTTCAGCTGTCTAAAGCTATAGAGCACGTCAGCCATCTCGTTACCCCGCTCACCACAGCCAACGTAGATGTTGAGCTGGGTCTGAGCCCAGCGAGCCAGCTGCTGCAGGGCCACCGTTTTCCCGGTACCGAAACCGCCCGGGATAGCTGCCTTACCACCGAGAGCCAGAGGAAACATATAGTCAAGAATTCTCATGCCGGTAACCAGCAGCTTTGAGGGGGCAAACCGCTGCCTATAGGGTCGGGGTTTTCTTACCGGCCACCTCTGCATCATGGTAACCTCTTTTACCTTACCATCAACCGCTATCTGAGCTACCGGTTCCTCAATAGTATAATCACCCTCAGCTATCTTCTTAATGACACCCTTCATACCCACTGGCACCATAATCCGGTGCTCCAGAAGGTGGGTCTCCGGAACCGTCCCCAGTATGTCACCTTCGTCTGCCCTGTCCCCGACCTTGACCTTGGGCGTAAACGGCCACTTCTTGTCGCGCGGTAGGGGAAATACCTTGGCCCCCCGCTCAATAAACGAACTCTGCTCCATGAGGACCGTCAGGGATTTCTGCAACCCATCATAGATGGAGCCGACAATCCCCGGGCCCAGTTCAGCGGTGAGAATGGATCCCGTCCCCCGAATCGGTTCGCCGACCTTAAGCTCCAGGGTATCCTCATGCACCTGGATTATCGCCCTATCTTCCTCAAGCCCGATGACCTCACCGACCAGCCCCTGACTGCCTATCTCCACAATCTCGTAAACCTGAGACCCCTTCATATCCTCTCCGATAACCAGGGGCCCGGAAATGCGCCATATCTTACCCATAGCTTGCCACCTCCAGGAAATACAATTAGATTTCTATATCAAAGCCGATGAATCTCCGAATATAAGCCTTATAGTACTGAGTGACATCCTTATAGCGAGTCCCATACTTTGACGGCACCTCAAGAACTACCGGAGGCGAAGCCTTCTTCTCATTAGCCTGAGCGACTAAATCCTGAACATGTCTCATATAGTCTTCCAGTATCACGATGATGCCGACGTCAGGCTCATCGATAAACTCAGTAATCGCCTGCCTAATCTCTTCCCTATTACCCTCTTCCGTTATCCGGTAGCGGCTCACACCAGCCAGCCTGAGCCCGCTCACTAGGTCCTCATCACCGATAACCGCTATCTCCAGCTGCCTAATCTTCATCACGCCGAAACAAGATACTCCCTTATTTCTTCCACGGGTACGGCGTCAAAGGTTGCCTTTAAGATCAGCCTTAGGTTTCTTACCTCAAGCTCCTTAACGATTAAGTACCAGGCGAGCACCAGAGGCGTCAGCACCCGCGGGGAGAGGATCTCCCTAAGCAGGCGGAACCGGTGCCGGTCAACGGTCTCCTCAACGACGGTGATGCTCTTCGTCCTGCCGTATCCCGCGACTATTTCCTCGGCTATCTCCCGGTACTGAGTGATGCCTAAGGCACCGGGCAGGTCAGCCAGCTTATGCTCGAGTAACTCCCTGGCCACCCTATCTGAAATCATATAGCCGCCCTTAATTACGACCTCACTGGCTAGCGAACCTATTTCCTCAACTAAGGCCCTGCTTACTAGGGCCAGATTGGTCATATCGATGATTATGCTGAAGGCTTTAGTCAGCAGAGCACCATCCGGGATATTCCGCGATACCTTGAGTAAATTATCATGGTATGCCCCATCCAGTTTAGCCTCAGTCAGAAATTTAGACTTCTTATCCTCCGCTGAGTACTCAGTAAGAATATCGGCATAATTCCCCAGCCGGCACTCCCTCAACACCCCGATAACATCGCTAACACCCTCGGCACGGGAGAGCTCGTCCAGCAGTCCCTGAGTATGAATAATGCCCACCGGCACCAAGCTCGCCTTCTTACCCGCGGCGATAGTCTGCAGAGCCGCCTTGATATTGATGACATCGTACTTCACCGTGTAGGCTTTAAGCACCCGGCGCACCTCATCCGGCACCAGCCTTAACCGACCCAGACGCTCAAGGCACTCGCTGAGGTAGTACCACAAGTACCTATCTGAGTCATCAAAGGTCTTAACCAGCGCCTCCTCCAGGTATCTACCGGCATCAGTGTCTTTAATAATCTCCAGCACCTCGCGCACGTTGGACGCTACGTCCGGGACAACCGACATCCGGGACACCCGGTCGATGTGCTCCGAGGTCAGCACTTTAGACTCGGCACCCTTCAGGTAAGCCGACATGAAAGCATATTTCGCGCTGGGCAAAGCTAAACTCCTTTAAGCCTGAAAGAGCTCCTTACCTACTTCAGGCAGTAACCTGGGCAGTAACATTTCCAGCCTGGTTTCAAAGGTGTTATCGATCCTGACCCTGCCCTCAATATCCTCAACAATAATGCCACCGCTGGTGCTATGCTCCTTGATTTCCGCCACCTTAGCGGCTAGTCCCTTATCCTTATCCACAAGCTTCCGCACCACGGTTATATCTTTGGGTGAGACATAGAGCCGCCCCTTACTAACGCCAAGCGTATCGAAAGCTTCCTTAATCAGACCGATGAGCGAGTTCTGGTCACTTGAAATTCCCGCCAGTTCCTTCTTTACCCGGCTGATTACCTCACTAATCACCTCAGCCTTAGCTCGCGACAGCTCCTGGCGCACCTGAACCATGGCTTGAGCCTCGATGCGGGTAGCCTCCTCCCCGGCATCCTGGAGCATCCTAGCCTTCTCTTCCTCCAGTCTGGCTCCCTGTTGTTTTTTTGCCTCCGCTACCTCCTGCTTTGCCTTATCCTCAGCATCCTTTATCATGTCAGCCGCCTCAGCCCTGACCTTATCCAAGATAGCTTCGCCTATTTTCTCCATTCCTGCCATGCAACACCTCTACATAAGCCCGTGCAAATTCAGTGCCATTATCGAGAACACCAGGCCCAAGACTCCGATTAGCTCAACGAACACAGCTAACATTACAGCATTGGTAAATATCTGTCCCTTGGTCTTGGGCAGTAGTGAGATACCGGAGGCACAGACGTTACCCTGGTGTATCGCCGAAAAACACTCTGCCGCTGCGGTCATTATCCCGATAGCGAGCACCGCAAAACCAGCGCCGCCGGTCTCCGGCAGTTTCGGCACCACCGTATTCAAGATAATTATCATTACAATGAGCCCGTAGAAGGTTTGCGTCATCGGCAGTGATGCCAAGATGATGACGTTCCGGAACTGCCCCCGGTCTTCCGACATGGTAGCCGCCCCCGCCGAGGCAGCAGTAGCGATACCTATAGACGAACCCAGTAAGCCCCCACCCAGGGCAATGGCACCGCCCAGTACCGCTAGCGAACTTGGTTCAACTAACATTTTTGGCGTCTCCTTTCTATCATGGTTTTTGCCCAACTAGCATTGATGCCCGCTTCCTTAATCTAAACGGGCTATAGTGGATACCACCCCCCTCATAGAATTTGATCAGGAACTCGACAAAGCACAACCTGAGGGAGTGGACAAATCCGGTAAGAAAGCCAAGCAGCAGATTGATGGCATGCCCCAAGACGATAATGACCACGGCCAGAATAGCCCCAACAACCGCGCCGGCAACACCGGAAAGCGGTATCATCCCCGAGATGACGCGCGCCAGGATATTGAACGCCTGACCCAGATAGAACGTCGCCAGACCGACGCCGGCTAACCTGGAGTAAGACATGACATCGCCCAGTAGACCAGTGATGTCAAAGACCCCGAGTAAAGCCCCAATGCCGCCGCGTTCTCGATAAGCGCCAAAGACTATCAGGGCAACGCCGGCAAGTGTACCGTACATCGCCACATTGTAGACGACGGGAGCCACCGCAGGAAATGCCATAATATGATCGAGCACCGACGGGATATCAATACTCATCAAAGCCCGCAGCAGCCAGAACGCCCCAAACTGAATGACCAATAGCCCAACCTTATTGATCACTGCCCCTTGGTTTTTCCCCTTTATGGCTTTAACTAAAGCGGTTATGTGGGCAATGTTAATATGTACCCAGCCGATAAAGATGGCTAGTATGATGAAGGTGAGCGGGGACTGCAGCATCTGCTGAACGCCGGCGACCAAACCCAGGTTCTCAAAGCCAAAGAAGACATAGATATCACCGAAATAGTTTCCGCTTAAGAGCCCTAGAGCCAAGGCGACTCCGCTTGAAATATAGATTAACCTCTGAAACAGCTTAAAGCCTTCGGAGCCAGCGCCACCAAGCAGCCTAGCCATCAGGAACCTGGCAAACAGTATCAGGCCAACAGCATAGCCGACATCGGCAATCATCAGACCGAAGAAGGTGGCGAAGGAATAGGCTACTATCGGCGTCGGGTCCCACTCTCGATACCTTGGGGTAGCAAACAGGTTGACCACAACCTGGAACGGTCTGAAGGCAGTGGGGTTCCTGAACTTGGTTGGTGGTTCCTCTGATGACTCAGGCTTTCTGGTATCAATAAACACGTAGTCGATGTTCGTCTTAAGTTCCGTGATTAGTGACTCAAGATTACCATCCGGAACCCACCCTTCAATCAGGGTTACGTACTTGGCCTCGCAAGCCCTAGCCAAAACGGCGAGCCGCTGGCTTTCAGCGACTAACACGCCCCTCAGAAGAGCTATCCTGCGTAATTCTTCCCTGGACCGGCTGCTGAGCCCATCGTAGAGCTCGGCTAGCCTTCCCTCAAGCTCATTAATCCTGTCCTCAGTTTTCTTGAGGAACTCCCTTAGCGTCAAATCCTCGTCGGGTAAGGGCAGAATTTCGCCCCCAGCACCACCAATCAGAGATTCTACCGCCTCCAGGTTACTCAGCTTACCGAGAGCGTAGAGAACGGTCTCACCACCTACCTTAGCCGAGGTGCTTTCAAACAGATACCCTGCCAGCTCATCACGCAAACCTTCGTATGCCTCGTTAGGCAGAACAAAAACCCGTGAGAAGAGGTAATCTCCGGAAAATTTCAGGTCTTTTAATCTAACATCCAGGTGCTGGGAGAGAGCCCCAAGGTGGTTTCTCTGCTCGGTTAGTTCCTCTTTGTCCCGGTTAATTCTGGCGGTCTTCTCACTTAGCTCAGCAAAGTCAGCGTAAAGTGACCTTACTTCCCTGGTAATCTCACCAAAGGGTCGGGTGTAGATAACCTCAACATCCTCCCCCAGCTCAACCTGCTCCTTCTCGGCGATGTAACTCAGCATGTCACTCACGAATGCTCGCAGCTCACTTACTTCCTTCTGCTGAGTTTCAATAGCCACCCTGTCAACCGGCGCTAACTCTCGACCTTCCTCAACGTGAAGTACCCCAACCCTATGTAAAGCCTTCAGGATCGGCTCAGAGTAATCCCTTAAGGTGACTACTCTAACCCTGGTCATCGATTCCGGGACATTGAGGATTACTGGCTTCATCTCACCTCGGTCCCGACGACAATACTCACGATGCGCTCCACAACCTTCCCAGTCTTCTTAGCGACACTCTGTCTGATCTCAGCTGCCTTCTTTTTGGCGTCTTCAATCTCCCGCTTAGCCTTCTCCTCAGCCTCATCTATAATCTGCTTGCGTTCCTTCTTTACTCCATCCAAGGATACCTCGGTAGAGAGAATTCTAGCGGCCTCCTCCTTAGCCTTAAGGACAATCTCACTAGCCCGCTTTCTTGCCTCTTCGAGAATCTTTTCCGCTTCGCCCTCGATAGTCTCAACACTACTCGTGATTTCTTTAGCCGACATGACGCACCTCTTTCCGAGAAATTGTGGAGCTCAGACACGAGAGGAATTTACCGCTGACTAACAGTAACACTCGCTGGTATTCTCCCAACCCAGCTACGCTAGATGCATTAATCAGCATACAGCGACTCATCCGTAACATCAAATATTATGATAGGACGCTGCCCAAACTGGCTGGCACTTATAAGGACATACCGTACGTTTGTATTTTCCCTACCGTCCCCGGGATTCTGCTAGGAAGACCACGCTACCAGTCAATGCTAACTCTGACAATCAAACTTGCCTAAGTAATTTCGTCTAGCCAATCCTTGAGATTATAGCAAACCTCCCCTCTAAAGTAAACCCCAGCTATAACACCGGCTCACCCTAAGCTAGCACCAGAGAGAAACATGTAACGCATCCCGAAGACATATAGCCCAATGAGCGCTACCGCTGGCCAGCTAATGAAAAAGAACGTTTTATGCCCCCGCCTGAATCTGAGACCGGCGATGGCGATAAGACTCATGGCTATGGTCACCACCGCCGTGACAAAATGGGCGCTTAACACCGAGACGAGAACCGGCCCCCGCCGGTAGGCAAGGTCAACCGGGGTAATAAGGGCCAGGTTAAACATATTGCTACCCAGGATATCGGCTACCGCCATATCTATTGCCCCCAAACGGAGGGCAGCCACCGAAACCACCAGTTCAGGAAGCGAAGTGGTAATGGCCAGAAACAGGCTGCCCACAAAGCTGGCATGCCAGCTGTAGGTTAGCGCAATTTCATCGCCAATGAGGGATAACCATATCCCGGCACCAATGACAGCTGCGGTGGCTAAGCCAAATCTTAGATAGGTTTTTCTCAGCGACAATTTCTCGTAGTGTGAAGAGACGACTCCAGTTAGCTGCGACGGTTGATTTCGCTCGGAGCGGGATATCCACCATATCCCCATGACGTAAAAGACAAGCGGTAGAATACCCGGAGCATTTACCCATCCCAGGGCTGAGCCGGGAAATCTTGAGCCAGCCCAGATACCCCCGGCAACAACCCCAGCCAGCACTATGCCAGAGCTAGCCGACATCATATGTCTCGGGCTGGCCCGGCTTAAGACTGGCATTGGACGAGACATGACATCCAGTAAAGCTAAGAGGGCAAGGTTAAACAGGCAACTACCCAAGAGGTTGCCGACAGCTAGATCGGGGAGCTTGACCAGAGCCGCGGCACTTACCCCGGTAACTAACTCCGGCATAGAAGTGATGGCGGCTAAAAGAATCAGACCCACCCATATCCGTCCCAGCCCCGTCTTCTCGGCAATAGCATCCCCATAACGGGCTAGCTTTGTCCCGGAGAATAGAATAATAGCCAGGCAGGCAGCAAACTTTAACCAGACCAAAACTCGGAACTCCTAGCTAGAGACGATTCAGTGACAGCATACAATATCGGGAGTATAAGCGTAAAGCATACCGATGAAAAACTAACCGATGTCTTGCCCCATGGTGGCTAAGTATCCCGACCGCTACCTGACAGCGTAGGCTAGAATGTCAAGGTGAGGTAGAACTTTGGCATCAATCCAGCCCATGCTCACGTCAGCTCAGTACTCTCAAAGAACAAAACGGCTGGGATTTTCAAATAGGTCATTGAGTGTCTTTACGAACTCGTTTGCATCAAGTCCGTTCAAAACCCGGTGGTCGTAGGTCAGGCTGTAGGTCATCATCGGCCGTATGACAACCTGACCATCCCTTACCACTGCCCTGTCGGTAATACCACTGGTACAGAATGTTGCTGATTCGGGTTGGTTCATAAATAATCTCTCAAAGTAATAGCCACTATCCTCAGCTCCAACGCTGGCAATAGTGAAGGTAGCACCCATCATTTCCTCTGCCGTTAGTTTTCCACACCCACCTCTATCAGCCAAGCTCTTCATCTCCTTACTTATTTCAATCAGAGACTTGCAGTCGGCATTCCTCACCACTGGTCGAGCTAGGCTGTCCTTGGTCTGCATGGCAACTGCTATGTTGATGTCCTCCCATAAAACAATCTCATTACCTATCAGACTTGCATTAAAGGCAGGGTGTTCCCTGAGAGTCTGGGCTACGATGGCTATCACCAAGTCGGTATGTGTGACTAGTGTACCAAGAAAACTTGCTCGGCCGACAAGGTCTTTCCGCAGCTTGTTTACCTCCGTCATATCTAACTCACCCATCAATGTGATTCTGGCTGAGCACAGTAAGCTTTTAAGTGCCTGGTCCGCAGTTGCCTGCCTTGCCTCAGTAAGTGATACCTTCGCTTTAATCCGCTTACCCCCGTATTCCGAAATAGCCAATGGCGCCTCCTTTTTATCTTTGGTCATCTTCTATCCACTCCGGAGCGACATTGCGGGAGAAGTCTACGCTACCTCACATTAACTGGTTTAATTACCCTTGTCAAGACTCTTCAACCTACGGCCATGCTCTTTTCTAACTTGAAATGTTTTCTGCTTTGTCTTCTTTCCTCCAGCAAGAATACCGCTCTTCCTGCCGGAGTATACATTAGCGGATCAACGTTGCCCAAGACTTCGTGATAACACTAGTGGTTATAAGATTCCTGGTGCAAAAACCAGGGGATTGACTTTCCAGAATTTATGTTTTACTGTATATATCGGCATTAAAGAGTACTACAAGAGTATCGGTTTCCTTGATTACATCCCGACACTGACTTTGAAGTACGGACGAAGTAACCAGAGTACCTATCGCTCCTGGGCGCTTGTCGCTAGCATAAATCCCCAAGAGCACCTTTTGTGTTTTGCAGATCGTCTTGCAGGCAGGGATCCAAGATAAAGTCGGTTAAGGAAAGGAGGCTTTGAAATAATGAAGCTATTTGAGCGGGGCAAGATTGGCAAGCTAGAGATAAAGAACCGCATCTGTATGGCGCCGATGTTGACCGTGCTTAGCGAGCCGTTGGAAGAAGGCAGGTGGTCGCAGAGGGACGTAGATTTTTATACGGCGCGGGCTAAGGGCGGGGTGGGATTTATCATCACCACCTTCATGCGCCCGAACCGAAGGTTTGAAGCATCTATCGGTGAACCAGTGGTTAATAGCCCAAGGTGTATACGGTGGCTTAATGACGTAGCCGAGGCCTGCCACGACTATGGAGCCAAGATCTGTATCCAGCTGACTCCGGGGCTCGGACGAATCCAGCCACCTAACCCGGCGCTACCTCACGCTGGCTTGATATCGTGCTCCCCCCTACCAAATTTCCATGACCCCAACTTCACATGCCGTGAGCTAACTATCGCTGAGATCGAGCAACTGGTAGAGGATTACGAGCTTAGCTGTAGCATAATAGCCCAATCAGGGATAGATGCTATCGAGATACATGCTCACCAGGGATACCTCATAGATGAGTTCGTAACGGCGATTTGGAACAAGCGAACGGACAGATACGGCGGTGATTTTGAAGGCAGACTCAGATTTCCTCTGGAGCTTGTTGCCGCTGCCAGAAGAGGAGCGGGTGCCGATTACACGATAACCTATCGGTATGGTCTCACCCACTACTTTGAAGGGGGAAGAACTGTTGAGGAGGGTCAGGAAATCGCACGACGATTAGAAGCCGCTGGAATTGATGCCCTGGATATTGACTGCGGAGCCTATGAGACTAACAACCGGGCACAACCACCAACGACGCAACCACCAGGCTGCATGGTGGAACTGGCTGAGCTAACCAAACAGGTAGTAAAAATCCCGGTTGTGACTGTAGGTAAGCTGGGGTTCCCGGATTTAGCGGAGAGGGTGCTACAGGAGGGCAAGGCGGACTTCATTTCCTTAGGCAGGCCGCTGCTTGCTGACCCAGATTGGCCAAACAAGGTGAAGGAAGGCAGGCCGGAAGACATTATCCCTTGTATTGGCTGCCACGAAGGCTGTCTCAGGAGAACCCTTACTGGTAGGCATATTAGCTGTGCGGTAAATCCAGCCTGCGGCAACGAGAGGGATTACACTATAGCGCCAGCCGAAAAGAAGAAGAGGGTGCTTGTTATTGGTGGGGGACCAGGCGGTATGGAAGCCGCCCGGGTGGCTACCCTTAGAGGGCACGAGGTTACCCTATGGGAAAAGGGCTACAGTCTGGGTGGCAACCTGGTACCAGCCGCGATACCTGATTTTAAGATGGAATACAAGCTCTTCCTAGACTATCTCATCACCCAGATTAAGAAGCTCGGTATCAAGACGAGATTCAATCTGGAAGCAACCCCGGAACTAGTCGAGAAGTTCAACGCGGATGTTGTCTTTATTGCCACCGGAGCCACACCTATTATTCCTGACTATCCCGGGATGAAAGAGGCTATAGCCAAGGGTAAGGTGGTTACCGCCGTCGATGCCCTGCTGGGTAAGAAAGAAATCGGGCAGAGGGTGGTCATCATTGGTGGCGGATTGGTTGGCAGTGAGACAGGACTGTGGCTCGCACAGCAGGGTAAGTCAGTAACCGTCATCGCTCGCCATGAGGCGATGCGTGAAATGTGGTGGGTTAACGCTAAGGACGTAAGAGAGAAGCTCGATGAGGCAAAAGCCAAGCTCTTAACCTTTACCAATGTGATTGAGGTCACGGATTACGGAGTAGTCATTGCCGATGACAAGGGCAAGCAAAGCACGATCAAGGCAGACAGTATCTTGCTTGCCGTACGGATGGAACCAGATAGAGCACTGTGGGAAGCACTCAGAGATAGGCTGCCCGAAGCATATGCCATTGGTGACTGTGTAGAATCCCGTATGGTGCTCGACGCCATGTGGGAAGGCTACCGTACTGCTCGGCTGATTTAGCTTCATAAGCTCGGCTGAATAAGGGCCTAGACAACGGGGCCGATGGTGAAGATGTTTGGAAAGCGACCGTATCCAATAGCCTCAGCCTTTGTCTTTTTTCCTGAAGCAACCTCAAGGATTTCCCGGTAGAGCGCTTTACCGGCCTGGATAACGCCTTGCTCTCCCAGCTCCACAAAGATGTCTAGGTGTTCCGACAGGTTCTCGTAGGTATTGGGGTTGCCAGTTATTTTAATCACTGGGATGAAGGGGAAACCCTGAGGCGCTCCGAGCCCGGTAGAGAATACTATAACCTGGGCGCCCGCTGCCGCGAGAGCGGTAAGGAATTCGGGTTCACGCCCTGGGCTATCAACCAGAAACAGCCCCTTGCCTTCAGGCTTTTCTCCGTATTCAATAACCGCTTTGACTGGTTTGGTGCCCGCTTTGACAATAGCCCCCAGTGATTTCTCCTCAATCGTGCTCAGTCCGCCGGCGATATTGCCCTTACTTGGCTGACCGCCGCGCATGTCAACTCCCATGGCGATGGCTCTATTTTCCATGCGGGCGACGATTTCCAGTATCTTCCTGCCTACTTCAGGGGTAGCGCCGCGGTGTTCCAAGATGTGCTCGGCTCCGATGATTTCCGTCGTCTCGCCGAAAACGCAGCTGCCACCGTTGTTAATCAGCGTGTCACAGGCAACCCCGGTAGCCGGGTTGGAGAGCAGCCCTGAGGTAGTATCGGAAGCACCACACTTTACGCCCAGCCTGAGTTCCGAATCTGGGAATTCCTCTCTCTTTAGCTTGGCGGCGGTCTCCGCCATAGCACGGGCGATCCTGGTTCCCTCATTGACCACATTCGTCTTCCCGCCCATCTTCTGCAGTACCACCTTTTCCACCGGCTTACCCGACTTTGCGATACCATCTGCTATAATCTCCACTGATGACGACTCACACCCCAAGCTGACAAGCAGCACGGCGGCCAGGTTGGGATTCCAGCCCAGCGAGGTAAGAGTCAGGTTTACGGTATCCAGGTCAGGCTGAGTCTGGCAGCAGCCATGGGAATGGAGGAATACCGCCGCGTCCTTCACCTTTTCCGCTATCCACCAGCTCACATCGTTAGCGCATCCTACTACGGAGATAATACCTATGTAATTTCTTGTCCCGACGTACCCTTTAGGGCGCGGGTAACCCAAAAAACTCATTCCTTGCCTCCTTGTAGGTCGCCCCGGGCCCGGGCGCTCGCTATATTGTGGACGTGGACATAGTCCCCCGCGCTAATTGGTGCTGTAGAGACACCGATGACCTCCCCGTATTTAATCACCGGGGAATTCGGCTCAATCTCGGCCAGGCTGAACTTATGACCGAAAGGGATATCGGCTTTAAGCTTCACAAGTTCTTTCTCGCCACTAATGACCAGCTCGATATCCTCGCCTTTTTTGAGACTATCCAGCGCCGTAGCCACGTTGTCTCTAGCATTCATAACGACAGCTCTCAATGGCAAAAGTACACCTCATCAGGCATAATTTATGGGCTTTACTTACCCCTTTCTTAAGAAACCTCTGTTCCGGGAACGTTCTCACTGGTGATCCTCCACCTCACACCTTCTGCCGTACTGTGTCTTCCACACTACATGTGCTGCAGAAGACCCGGATTCCCGGCTGTTACTCGGTTGGTTTTGTCAGTGAAATACTGGCCACAAGCGCTTTCGTATTTGAAGCCGCCACTTCGTCTGTCTTCTTGTATCAGTTTGGCCTTTTCCGGCACATCAGCAATGTTGAATAATACGATAATGACTCTAGTAATGTCAATCGTACAGGACTTCGGCACCTGCTTCTGGACAGCCCTCATCACTTTCACCTCCTGGGTGAAAGCTAACCGTATTTAAGTCACGCTTATACTACCTGCAAATCCACGGATTAAACCTTAATCCGCATGCTTGACACACCGACATAATTTCTCTATTATCGTTGTGTAGAAAGCGAAGGAACCGTCTTAATAAATAATAAAAAACCTAAGGTGATGAGGTATTATGACATCAAGTCCATCTGAAATTAAAATCTCGGGTCTGCATCAAATAGGGATTGTGTGTCGGGATATAGAGCAAGTAGCCAGAAATTACTGGTATATCCTAGGAATTGGCCCCTGGGATGTTCTCTATCTGCCGCCTCCCCACGGATACGACCTCACCATCGGTGGCAAGCCGGCCTATTTCGAACTGAGAGTCGCTCTGGCTGAACTGGGGGACGTGCAGCTTGAGTTGGTGGAAACGCTTCAGGGGCCGACCCCTTGTGACGAGTTCCTAGCGGAACACGGCGAAGGGATTAATCATGTCCAGTACATGGCGCGCAACCTGGAGGAGATTGACAAGCACCTCGAGATAATGGAGAGAAATGGCTACGCATTCTTCCTGGGCAACCGACTCGGTGATAACGGCCGTTCAGCTTATTTCGATACCCGCAAACCCCTGAAAACCCTGTGGGAAGCGATTGTAATGCCGGACAATTTTGACGGTCCCTGTTACAAAGTGCCGGCGGATGCGGGAACGAAAAGTCCATCCAAGGTTAAGGTCAAAGCCATAACCAAGCTCGGTCTCACGGTTAAAAACCTAGAGGAAACAGCGGAAAACTACTGGAACATACTGGGAGTTGGTCCCTGGCAGATATTTGAAGCAGCGCCTCCGGCACTTCAAAACAGTGATTATCACGGTAAACCAACCACTCAGGCCATGAGAATCGGCAGAGCTATTGCTGGGCCCGTTGAGCTGGAGCTGGTACAGCCGGTCGCGGGAGACACGTACTTTTTCGACTTCCTTTGCCGACACGGCGAAGGGATTAGCCATCTGGGTTCCGAAGTAGCCAATGTCGATGAATTCACTAGTATTATGGCCAGTGTCGGTTTTTCCACTCTGCAGAGCGGTAAGCTAGGCGACGGCGCCTTTGCTTTATACGATACTGTCGCCCCCTTGAAGACTGTTTGGGAGGCTTATGAGCCGACAGAAAACCTGTCCGCGGTAAGAAGACTTCCATAAGAAGGCAAACGATATAATTGCAACAAATATTGCAAAGAGCTCGAGGCATGGTTAAGCCCGTTGTAACCATGCCTCTTATAGTTTCGTTAAGCGGGCGTGCCCACGCTTCTCTCTTGCTCAAGCAAGGTGTGCGTCCCAAGGTTGTCCAAGAGCGTCTTGGCCATTCTAGCGTAGCGGTGGCTCTAGGCACTTACTCGCATGTCACTCCAGGGCTTCAGGAAGCAGCCGCACTAAGATTTGACGGCGCATTTATAGTCGGGCATAATAGTAAAGCTAATGAAAAGGTGCGTTAGCTATCGGTTAGCTAATTAATATTATGTCTAGCAAGTTAGCTTGAGAATAGCTTCGTGGAGAGGTGTCCGAGTGGTTTATGGTGCCGCTCTCGAAAAGCGGTCTCCGTGTTTTGCGGAGCGTGGGTTCGAATCCCACCCTCTCCGCCAAGATTAAAGTAGTAGATTTCATCCGTACTCTTACGGAGAGGTGCTGGAGTGGTCTAACAGGCACGCCTGGAGAGCGTGTGTAGCCTTTGGCTACCGTGGGTTCGAATCCCACCCTCTCCGCCATTCTTCTTTTCAAACTCTTTATCCTCGCTGGCAAAGAAGTTCGGGCTACTTGACACAGCCTAATTGTCAGCAGTCCCGCCTTGTGCTAGAATGCTCTCGAAGTGGGCAGTAGAGACATCAAATACTGGGTGGGCTTTAGTCTGGTGCCCGGCGTTGGTCGGGTGCGCTTAGCCCAGCTGGAGAATTACTTCGGCAGTCTGGAGAATGCCTGGCAGGCTAGCTCAGCTGACCTAAAGCGTGCCGGGCTGGACAGTCGGGTGGTGCGTGCCGTCACTGCTGAGCGTACCAAGCTGTCTCTGGAAGCTGAGATGGAAAAGCTCGAGCGCTACGGGGTAAAGGTGCTCCGCTACCATGACCCCGAATATCCATCTCGCCTTAAAGAAATATACGACTACCCGCCAATACTCTATGTCAGGGGTTCCCTGTTACCTGAAGATGAGTGGTGTCTGGCGGTGGTCGGGACCCGTCGGGCTACTGTTTACGTGCGGCAGGTAGCCGAAGAGCTAGTAGCTGACCTAGCCCGGAGCAAAATCACCATTGTCAGTGGCCTAGCCAGGGGAATTGACTCCGTAGCCCATCAGAGTGCCCTAGAGGTGGGGGGGAGAAGCATTGCCGTGTTTGGCTGCGGCCTTGATATGGTCTACCCAGGTGAGAATGCCTCTTTGGCTCGCAAAATCAGGGAGCAGGGGGCACTGGTAAGTGAGTATCCGTTGGGGACCAAACCCCGAGCAGAGAACTTCCCGCGGCGTAATCGTATTATGATTGGCTTGAGTCTTGGGGTGCTGGTTATCGAAGCCAGTAAGACGAGCGGGGCTATGATTACGGCTCGTCTGGCGCTGGAGCAGAATAGAGAGGTGTTTGCCATCCCGGGCAGTATCCTCTCCCCGCAAAGCAGCGGCACTAATTACCTTATTCAGGAGGGTGCCAAGCTGGTTCAAGACTACACCGATATCCTGGAAGAGCTAAACCTGATGGCGGTAGCCCATCAAATGGAGATCAAAGAGGTCATCCCTGCCTCTGACATTGAAACTGCACTGCTTAGTCAGCTGAGTGCGGAATCGGCCCATATTGACGAGGTCTGTCGCCAGAGCAGTCTTTCCATCTCACAGGTAAGCAGTACCCTGGCAATGATGGAGTTAAAGGGTCTGGTGAGGCAGGTGGGCACGATGAGCTATGTTCTGGCGCGGGAAGCCAGGGAGTAATACCGGGTAAGGGTGGACTAGGTATGGTGAAAAAGAGGCAAGGTACTACGAACAGGAAGCTGGTTATTGTTGAATCACCGGCTAAGGCGAGAACGCTGGGCCGGATTCTGGGCAGGGGCTACAGCCTCAAGGCATCTATGGGGCACGTAAGGGATCTTCCCAAGAGCCGGCTGGGGGTAGATGTGGAAAATGGCTTTGCCCCCAAGTATGTGGTGCCTCGGACAAAAGGTAAGGTGGTAAAGGAGCTCAGAGAGGCGGCTAGGGCAGCGAGCACCGTGTATCTGGCTACCGACCCGGACCGTGAGGGAGAAGCCATCGCCTGGCATCTTAGCGAGGTAACGAGGTCGGATCGGAAGCCCTACCGCCGCGTCGTCTTCCATGAAATAACCGGGGGGGCTATTAGGCGTGCTTTCAAGACCCCCCGTTCTATAGATATGGAGCTGGTCAACGCCCAGCAGGCACGGCGCATTCTGGATCGGCTGGTGGGTTACAAGATAAGCCCGCTCCTCTGGCGTAAGGTGAGGCGGGGGCTTTCCGCGGGCCGGGTGCAGTCGGTAGCCTTAAGGATTATTGTTGAGCGGGAACGAGAGATAAGCCAGTTCGTTCCAGAGGAGTACTGGACCATTGAAGCGGAACTAAACAAAAAAGAGGCCCCAGATGCGCCCTCGTTTCGAGCCAGGTTCATCGGTCTGGCTGATGGCACCAAGCTGGGAATCCATAGCCAAGAAGAAGCCAGTGAAATCTGTGACGTACTGAAAGAGGCTGGCTATAGGGTAGTTGGGGTCAAGACAAAGAAGGTAAGCCGTAAACCAGCCCCCCCGTTTATCACCAGTACCCTGCAACAGGAGGCCTGGCGTAAGCTTCGCTTCAGTGCCAAGCAGACCATGGCTATTGCCCAGCAGCTTTACGAAGGCTTACCCATCGGCGACGAAGGCAGTGTCGGGCTGATTACCTATATGCGTACTGACTCCACCCGTGTCTCCCGAGCGGCCCTAGCCGAGACCAGAGAATTTATCAGCACCAGGTACGGGGCGGAGTACCTGCCGCCCCATGCTCGCTCCTTCACCACCGTGGTAAAAGGGGCTCAGGAAGCCCATGAGGCGATTCGCCCCACCAAGGTTTGGCGGGAGCCGTCTCTGGTGAAACAATACCTCAATGCGGCTCAGTCACGGCTTTATCAGCTTATCTGGCAGCGCATGGTAGCCAGCCAGATGCAGGCTGCTCTATTTGAGAATACCACGGTTGATATTGAAGCCAGACACCCGGCTTCCAGCACTAAATATCTCTTTAAGACCCAGAGCTCGGTTAACACCTTCCCCGGCTTTATGGTTCTCTATACCGCCGGTAGGGATGAGGACGAAGCCGAAGACAGGAAGGGTTCGCTACTTCCCCCTCTGGAGAAAGGCGACTTACTGGAACTTCTCGGGCTTTTGCCGGAGCAGCGTTTTACCCAGCCGCCACCGCGCTTCACCGAGGCGACCTTGATTAAGACGCTGGAGCAGTGGGGCATTGGGCGCCCCAGCACCTACGCTCCCATCCTGTCCACCATTCATGAGCGGGAGTATGTTACCAAGGTTAAGGGTTGCTTTGAGCCGACCGAGCTGGGCTTTGTGGTCACTGAGCTCTTGACTAAACACTTTCCTAGTATTGTTAATATTGAATTCACGGCTCAAATGGAGGAAGAATTAGACGAAATAGCCCGCAAGAAACGGGGGTGGGGAGACGTAGTTCAAGATTTTTATACTCCGTTTGAAAAGAGCCTGCTGAGTGCCGCTGAATTAATGGAGAGGGTAAAGCTGCCCGATGAAGTTACTAGCGAAGCCTGCCCTCAGTGTGGTAAGCCGCTGGTTGTCAAGACCGGCCGCTACGGGAAGTTTCTCGCCTGTAGCGGCTACCCGGAGTGTAAGTTTACCAAGTCTCACCAGGTTAGAACTGGGGTTAGCTGCCCCGAGTGTGGCGGTGAGCTGGTGGAGAGAGTAAGCAGAAAGAAGCGAACTTTCTACGGCTGCGCTAACTACCCGAAGTGCCAGTTTGCTATTAGTCAGAGACCCCTCCCCCACCCCTGCCCCAATTGTCGCGGGCTACTTACCCAGTACCGGGGGAAGTGGGTAAAATGCTTAAAATGCGACTATAAAGGTAGGTTAGAGGAGACGTAATGGACTATCCATCGGAGCACCTGCTTAGCAGCATTGAGGAGATTGCTACCATAAAGAACAGCCTGTCGCTGGGTGACCGTTCCTTAACCAGTGCCAAGGGTCTCCATGTGCACCGCAAGGGTCTGCCCAGCGGTGAGGTGGAGTATGCCGCTGGTGGCCGGTTCTCAACCAAGATAGCCTTTGTCAAGGAGTTAGGTGGTGGGAGGGATGTTAAAAAGTACCAGCCGGGTGACTGGGAATTCAGGGTTGAGGAGACCCTAGAGCTGTGCCGTACCCTGAAAAGGGCAACCGAAGACATAAAGAACTGGCCTCCGGAGAAAACCAAGATATACGAGTCAGGGGAGGTTATTGATACTGACCTGGTGGAGAAGGTATCCGAGGTTAATATCGAGCATTATGAAGAAAATCACCGTCAGTGGCGCTTGAGAGGACTGCCGCGCTGGCTTGAGTTACGGGACAAGTTCATTGACGAGCTGAGAGAGGAATGGCCCATAGAATACGCAGAGTTGCAGTTGAGTCAGAAGAGTGAAAAGGGGATTACCGAGCTATTGCGGGAACACATTACCAAGGCGTATGTTACCGGCTACATGTACGGTCGGGGCTGGATATCTCCCGAGGAAATGACCCAGGCTAATCTGTATCTCGGTGACGTGGTGGCGGGAAAGGTAAGGCGGGGCTTTAAGGGGGGCAAGTCCAGGGGTATCGCCTTCGCTGATGTCCTAGCACACATCGCTGTCCTCGGTACAGTAAGTGGTAGCGTGCCGGAGGAGGAAGAGGGAGAAAAAGAGAAGAAGCCTGAGGCTGAAGGCAAATCTGAAACTAGCTCCACCAACGACGACCAAGGTAAGAAATAAATAGTCTAGTGAACTAATCCCATGCAGGGAGTCTTGAAAAGACTCCGTGAGCCAGTATTATGCAGGAAGTCTTTAACAAGTACATAAACTACCTTACAGCGGAGCGGAACGCTTCCCGATATACGGTGCGTAACTACACCCATGACCTATTGGACTTCTTTAGCTACCTTAAATCCAGAGAGGTTGCCTCACTGAATGAAGTGAATAAGCAGGTCCTGCGCGGTTATCTCTCCCAGCTTGTCAAAGATGACTTCGCCAAGGTAAGTATCTCCCGCAAGCTCTCGGCAATCCGCTCCTTCTATCGCTACCTGCTGCGGGAAAAGCTCGTTGCCGTTAGCCCGGTGGCGGCTACCTCATCCCCTAAGCTTGACAAGCGCCTGCCCGATTTCCTCACCCCTGAGGAGACGGTACGGCTTCTGGAAGCCCCGGATCTGGCCACGCCACAGGGACAGCGTGACCGTGCCCTGATGGAGTTACTCTATGCCTCCGGTCTCCGGGTCAGCGAGCTGGTAAGCCTTGATTTGGGGCAGATTAATCTTAATACCGGTGAGATTAGGGTCTGGGGGAAGGGTGCCAAGGAGCGAATGGTGCTCATGGGTAAGCCGGCCACTATGGCACTCAGTGCTTACCTCAGCCACGGTAGACCTAGACTCTTGGCTAAGAAGAATAATGCTCTGTTCGTTAACCGTGACGGCGGACGCCTTACTGAGCGGAGTATCCAGAGAACCCTGACCAAATATAGCCGTATCGCTGGTATTAGCAAAAGGGTTCACCCCCATATGCTGCGTCACACCTTTGCCACTCATCTCCTTGACGGCGGGGCTGATTTGAGGGTCGTTCAGGAGCTCTTGGGGCATGCCAATCTGGTCTCGACTCAAATCTATACTCACGTTACCAAGAGCCAGGCGAAAAAGGTATACCTCTCGGCCCACCCACTGGCGCAGGAGACGGATAATGGGACTGGCGGCTAGACTAGAGAAGCTGCGTCAGGCGTTTACTGATAACGGGATTGATGCTCTCTTCGTCTCGCAACTAGAGAACCAGCGCTACCTATCCGGTTTTGACGGTTCAGCTGGCTACCTCTTAATCACCCTTAGGGACATAGTTCTGGCTACCGACTTTCGCTACTTGGAGCAGGCTAGGAGACAGGCTCCGCAGTGCCAGATTTTCAGGATAAATGGCGATATCGGGGACTGGTTTCCTGGGCTGATTTCGGGGCTGGGACTGAAGCATCTGGGTTTTGAGGCGGGGCATATCTCCTTTTCTCTATACCGGAAGCTGTCTGATACCTTAATTAAGACGAAGCTCCCCCTCCGACTTATGCCGGTGGTGGGGCTGGTGGAAGGCTTAAGAGCGATAAAAGAGGCCGAGGAGATTGAGTTCATCACTCGGGCTGCGGCGATAAGCGATGCTGCCTTTGAGCATGCTGAGACGGTAATTCGTCCCGGTACCAGTGAGCAGGAATTAGCCTGGGAAATAGAGAAGTTCATGCGGGAGCGGGGTAGCGAGGCTATCCCCTTTGATGTGATTGTTGCCTCGGGTGAGAATTCTGCTCTGCCCCACGCCAAGCCATCATCGCGCCCGTTTGCTCCCGGGGAGCCAATAGTGATTGACATTGGGGCTAAGGTGGGCGGTTACTCCAGTGACCTTAGCCGTACCATTTGCCTCGGCAATCAGGATGAGACCTTCAGCAAGGTTTATGACATTGTTCTCGGAGCCCAGCTGGCGGCAGTAGCTATGATTGGCGAGGGGATGAGTGGGGATGAAGCTGACGGAATGGCGAGAATAGTATTTGAGGAGGCGGGCTATAAAGAGGCTTTTGGGCATGCCCTGGGTCACGGCCTCGGACTGAGTCCTCATGAGGCACCGCGCCTCGGCCCGAATTCGGCGGAGAGGCTAGCTAACGGTATGGTATTCACCATCGAACCGGGTATCTACATCGCGGGCTGGGGTGGGGTAAGAATTGAGGATACAGTAGTCATGGAAAATGGTAAAATAAGGGTGATATCACAGTCTAGGAAGGTGCGAGAATAACATGTTAAACGCTGCTGAATTGAGGAAGGGAATTACTATTGAGCTGGATGGCAAACTATATCAGGTTATTGACTATCAACACATTAAGATGAAAAGAACAGCTCTGGCGCGGGTCAAACTCCGTGACATTATAGATGGCCATACCATTGAGCAGACCTTTCAGAACACGGAGAAATTTGTGCGCGCCCGGCTTGACTATCGCAATATGCAGTACCTCTATAACGAGGGCGATTTATACTACTTTATGGATGAGGAGAATTACGAGCAGACTTCTCTGGATAAGAGCCAGCTGGGTGATGCCGTTAGCTACCTCAAGGATGGCATGTCCCTGCAGTTATCAAGCTATAAGGATAAATTAGTCGGAGTTGAGATACCAATTACTGTTGAGCTTAAGGTGACCGAGACCGGGCCCAGCTTCAAGGGGGATACCGCTACCGCCGGCACTAAACCGGCCACACTGGAGACCGGCGTTACCATTCAGGTTCCGATGTTTATCAATGAAGGGGATACGGTTAAGGTTGACACCCGGACCGGTAGCTATTTAGAGCGGGTTAGCTGAAATCCCGGCTCAAGAAGGGTCTTTAGCCCGTGAGATGGGTATTGCTATCGTCTTCTGGGTGTGCTGTTGTGGCAAGTGCCTAAAATACATCCTCATTCGGGTCGCCGGCCACAGATATCAGGCGATCTCCCGTTTAAGCACATTTGATAAACCCTAGCGGTGGAGGGTATAATCTAGCCTGGATGAAAGTGAGTTAAACTGAAGTTGTTGAAGGCTGACCTCCATATCCACACCAGATATTCGTTGGACTGTAATACACCTCTTGAGGAGATTATAAGCTGCTGCCAGCAGCGGGATATAAACTGCATCGCTATTGCCGACCACGGCACTATTGAGGGGGCGCTAAAGATGCAGAAGATAGCCCCCTTCCCAGTAATTATTGCTGAGGAGGTAATGACTCCCTACGGTGAGATTATGGGTATGTTCCTTACTGAGGGGATACCCAGCGGTATATCTGTGGAAGAGACGATATCCAGAATTCGGGCTCAGAGTGGCCTAGTGGTAATTCCGCATCCCTTTGACAGATTCCGCCCCTCAGCCCTGGATGGTGGGATACTGGCAGATTTGGTGGCACAGAAGCAGATAGATGCCGTAGAAGTGTTTAACTCAAGAACCCCTCTCAATCGGTCGTCAAACAAGGCGAGGGCATTTGCTCGAAAGCATGGTATCCCGGGTACTGCCGGGAGCGATGCCCATACTCCCTATGAGGTTGGCAATGCCTATGTGGAGATGCCTGAGTTCAGCGGGCGGGATGACTTTCTGGAATCTTTAGCCCGGGGCAAAATTATCGGTCGTCGCACCAATCCCTTAACTCACTTTAACAGCATCTGGGCACGGCTGAAGAGCAATCTTGGCTAGGGAGGCGTGCTTTGTATCAGCTGGGCTGGTTTGCTACCAGCCGAGGAAAAACCTCCAAGAAACTCCTTGAGGCCGTATGGGATAGTATCAACCGCGGCGAGATTGAGGCGGAGATTGCCTTTGTCTTCTCTAACCGTGAAGTCGGGGAAGGAGAGAATAGCGACCGGTTTTTTGAACTGGTCAGGAGCTATCATATCCCGCTTGTCTGCCTTTCCTCGAAGAGGTTTAAAGCTGAGCAGGGTGCCCGCTTTAGCGGTGAGCAGGATAACCTACCCCTGTGGCGGCGGGAATATGACCGCGCCGTAATGAATCTGTTAGCTGGTTTTCATCCCGACCTGTGTGTGTTAGCTGGTTATATGCTCATCGTTGGCAGGGGGATGTGCCAGCGCTATAACATGATTAACCTTCACCCCGCCGCCCCCAGTGGGCCAACTGGAACCTGGCAGGAGGTAATCTGGCAGTTGATTAGCGGTAAAGCTCGGAAGACCGGGGCCATGATGCACCTGGTGACTCCAGAGCTGGACAAGGGGCCACCAGTAACCTACTGCGCCTTCTCTATCCGGGGTGAGCCTTTTGATAAGTACTGGCAGGAAATAGAGGGCCGCCCTCTTGAGGAAATTCTGAAGCAGGGTGAAGATAGTCCCCTGTTTAAGCTCATCCGTGAACATGGAGTGGCCCGGGAATTCCCGCTGGTAGTAGCTACTATCAAGGCCTTCAGTCAGGGTAAGGTTAAGATAACGGCTGATAAGAGAGTTATCGATGCTGAGGGCCATCCGATTCATGGCTATGACCTGACTACCGAGATAAATAAGATAGTGGAGAGGTGATTTTATAGGGAATCTCGTCTATTGAAGAGAAGGCGGAGCTGTGTCGAAGGGAATTGAGAAGGTGAGGTAGTTGAACAATCTTATCTGTTTTGGGCTGGGAGGGCCGCTATCACCTC
>Ga0209427_10000942_pt1 | contig 32643 bp, 27 predicted proteins | sample DeeMarSWOR136_30_FD_187465 | JGI IMG/M metagenome (GOLD analysis project Ga0209427, IMG submission 187465) | Marine sediment microbial communities from White Oak River estuary, North Carolina - WOR-1-36_30 (SPAdes) (version 2) | ecosystem: Environmental > Aquatic > Marine > Intertidal zone >...
CCGTCTCAGCCACCGTAGTCACCTGAGGGATTGTCGCACTGAGAGCCATTCTCTCCGCCATCACCTTCCGTATACCGCCTAAAGGAATGATTTCTTCGGGACCATACTTTCTAAAGGGTCCCGAAAACAGTGTCTTCTTCCCTAAATATTCCTTGATATCCCTTTCTGTGATCAATCCGCCTTCTCCCGTTCCACTCACTTCCTTCAATTCTATGTTTTCCTCTTTTGCCATCCTTTTGGCAGCGGGGGAAGCCTTTATTTTAACAGAGGAACTTCCTCCCACTGTCAATGAGATTTCTTTCTTCTTTTCCTCTTTGGGTTTGATTGCAGTCAACAGGGGCTGAATATCTTCCCCACTTTCTCCAATAATGGCCACCCTACCCCCCACCTCTACCGATTCCCCCTCCTTAATAAGAATCTTCAAGAGCATCCCTGTGGCACTCGAATCCACTTCCACACTCGCCTTATCTGTCTCCACAACAAAAAGAGGCTCTCCCTCTTGGACGAAATCTCCCTCCTTTTTATACCAGTACGAGATTAGTCCTTGATGCATAGTATCCGTCAATCTGGGCAACAATATCTCAACAGCCATAAGATTCTCTCTTTTTCCAAAATATGGAAATCTGTTACTCTTCACTCTTAATTAAGAGAGCATTCTTCTTACCGTGGTAATGATATCTTCTTTTTTTGGAATATAGTAGTCTTCCAGAACAGGACTAAAAGGGACTGGGACGTCCGGAGCTCCGATACGCTCAATGGGGGCGTCCAAATACCCAAATGCTTCTTTCGCAGCAATAGCCGCAATCTCCCCGCCAAATCCACCTGTTTTGCAAGCCTCGTGAACAATAAGCAGCCGGCTCGTTTTCTTGATGGAATTCACTATCGTTTCATAATCTAGGGGAAGTAGCGACCGAGGGTCTAAAACTTCGATTTCGATTCCCTCCGTACTTAATTCCTTCGCAGCTGCGAGTGCTTTGTGAACCATCATTCCTGTGGCAACAACAGTCACATCCATACCTTCTCTCTTTATATCCGCTTGCCCCACTGGAATAATATACTCTTCTTCTGGAACGTCACCCTTTAATGCGTAAAGGAGACGATGCTCAAAGAAAATAACAGGGTCATCGTCCCTAATAGCAGCTTTTAGAAGTCCTTTGGCGTCCGCAGGAGTTGAGGGCATGGCTACTTTCAAGCCTGGACAATGGACGACAAATGCTTCTAAGCTTTGCGAATGCGAACATCCCAAACTTGTGCCTGCACCGAAGAAAACTCGAATGACAACAGGAACTTTAGCCATCCCTCCGTACATATACCTCATTTTAGCCGCATGATTAACAATATGATCCATCGCCAAAGGGAGAAAATCATCAAACATCAAATCGACTACGGGACGAGTCCCTAAGAGAGCGGCACCTACTGCTGCTCCGACAAATCCGGACTCTGAAATCGGCATATCAATGATTCTTTCTTCTCCAAACTTACTCAAAAGTCCTTTTAAAACCTCATAAACTCCGCCTCGATGGGCAATATTTTCCCCCATTAAGAAAACTGAAATGTCGTTTTCCATTTCTTCCATAATTGCCTCTCGAATAGCTTCCCGGAAAGTTATCTCACGCATAGTCTTCCTTCCTTTATTACCCCATGGGCATAGACGTCTTCAAACATCTCCTCAGCTTTGGGGTAAGGGCTTTCTTCTGCCAATTTTTCTGCTCGTTTAACCTCTTCTTTAACCTCTACCCCTATTTTGTGTTCTTTTTGGTCATCGAGAAGTTTTCTATCCAGAAGATAAGCTCTAAACTTTTTAATTGGACATCGGTTCCACCAAGATTCCAATTCTTCTTCTGAGCGAGATTCTTGATGCCTCTCACAATGGGGTCGAAGCCTGTAGGTCTTGCATTCAATTAAGGATGGGCCTTCCCCTCCCCTTGCCCTTTTTACCGCTTCCTGCACCGAATTGTAAACTTCAAACACATCATTTCCATCGATTGTTACCCCAGGAATGCCGTACCCTTGAGCCCTTAAAGCAATGTCTTTGATCAACATGGCCTTTTCAACAGGAGTATCAATCGCATAGAGATTATTTTCGCAGATGAAAATGACAGGAAGTTTGAAAATAGCTGCAATATTTAAACCCTCATGAAAATCTCCCCGATTCGATGCTCCATCCCCAAAATAACATAAGCAAACTTGATCAGTCTTCTTGATCTTAAACGCTAACGCTGCGCCAACGGCTATCGGAAACTGAGAACCGATCACAAGGCTTCCGGCTAAAATCCCATTCTCAAGGTCTCCCATATGATGAGCGGTCCACTTACCCTTTGACGGACCCGTTGCTTTTCCGTAGACGCCTGCCATCAAAACTGGAATCGGAACCCCCTTCGTTATGAAAACAGATCTACCCCTCAGGGAGGGAAGAACAAAATCATTTTTTCTAAGTCCATAACAAGACCCTACGCCTATGGCCTCCTGACCAACACATAAATGAGGAAGTTCTGGGAGACCTTTTTGTGAATAAATTTGGGCCACCCTCATCTCGAATTCTCTTGTCAATATCATCAATCGATACATTGAGATGAGATCCACTTCTTTTAACATTTCATTGGTGTGTTTCTTTGTCACAAAATCATCCTCCGATCTATCAATAGGTTAGAAGCGTTCTCTTAGCCATTAAGGGACCATTGAAGATTTAAACACAACGGTCTCAAGTCACCAGAAATACATTAAAGGGAACAACTAAGTCCTATGTTCTTTAGTTAATGAAAACAATTTAGCCCTTCGATCTTCAGACTTTCAATATTGTGGTACCACTGTTCCCCATTAAGCCGTAAGTTTGCGCCATACCTACTTTCGCCTTTTCAACTTGCCTGGCTCCGCACTGGCCACGAAGTTGCATTGCTATTTCAGCAACTTGCCAGATGGCTTGGGCACCGATGGCTTCTCCGAAAGAAGAAAACCCACCACTTGGGCAGACTGCAATTCGGCCTCCGATTTGCGTCTCTCCGTCTCTGAGCATTCGCTCTGCTTCCCCCTCACCACCAAAACCACATGTCTCTAAATATTGCAAGTAATGCCAGGAACTGTTATCCGGCAATTCAAGGACGTCGATATCTTCCGGCCCAATGCCTGAGAGCCTATATGCTTGCTGAGAGGATGAGTAACTTTCGCTCAACAAGGGTGCTTCAGCCTTTGCGGGCGCAGAGAGAGCCGATATGCGTATGGTAGGGTCTCCATAGATAGCACTTCCAACTGTGGTTGCTGCTACAGTAATAGGCTTCGAGGTATACTGCCGGGCCTTTTGGGCAGTACAAAGAATTAAAGCACCCCCGCCATCACTCGTGGCACAGACCTCCAGGAGACGCAGTGGATCACATACCATCTTCGAGTTTAAAACTTCACCCATTGTATAGGCCTTTTTATATCTGGCATTTGGGTTCTCTTTGCCATATTGACTGAGGACTACTTTCACCATAGCTAAATCCTCATGGGTCGTCCCATACTTGCCCATTCGTTTTCGGCATTCAAGAGCCCAGTATGTGGGGTTAGGCATTCCCACCATCTTCCACCTTAGCACATCCCTATCTTGTCTAGGATTATCGGATTTGGCTGTCAGAAAGCCTTCTGGCGACATATCCACCCCGACGGCCAGTGCTGTATCAACTTGACCGGAGGCAATGCTCAGATAAGCTAAACGCAGTGCAGACGCGCCTGTTGCACACGCGTTATAAACATTAACAATCGGGATGCCGGTCTCACCAAAAACACTGGCAAGATACTGGCCTGAGAGATGCCCTGCATTACCACCCCAGATGTATATCCCGGAGCAGATTGTTTCAATTTTGTTCCACTCGATGTTGGCATCTACTAAGGCATTAGCGATTGCTTCAACGCCGAGATCAACAAAAGTCTTTTGAGGGAATTTCCCCCAAGGGTGTATGCCGACCCCAATGATTGCCACTTCTCTCATGATTCTGGTTCTCCTCTTTATTCGTATTGATTGCCCTCACAATGTCTTCATAGGCTGGAATGCCCAGGTAACAATATCCTGACCCCCTTCATTCTGATAGAGTGTGAAGGTGGTTGTCTCCATTGCCATTCCCAACTTCAATTGATTAAATGCACAACTTACCACGATGCCTGCAATCTGAATTCCTTCCGGGAATTCTACCAATCCAACGATATAAGGTGTAATGTCCTTATCCGTTTTGAACGGAGGGGGCGGCATATAGTATTGGATGGCGTAACTTACTAACATCCCTTCCCTGTTAAGAAGGACTTTTTCTATTCCCTGGCGGGAACAACCTGGCCGATGTTGTTCATGATACATAGGGAAAAAGAAGGTTCCACACGAGCCGCAACGGGCGCTCATGAGGTGGACCCCATCTTTGCTCCATGTAAAAAGATCGGGCAACGCTTGTACAACCTTTCCTTGACTCTCACTTTCATTCATATTGTCTCGCTATTCAACTCCTTTCTATAGATTTTTTGAGATCGTGTATGCTTCAGAGATCGCCTCTCTTAGTTGTCTGGGAGAAACGGAATCCCCAATGGCAAAGATGTCAATGTTCTTAAGGTATTGATTGTCTTTCAGTGAGTGATAGAGTTCACGATTGGGTTCAACCCCAACGGCGATGACAAGGGGTTCATCAAAATAGATTTCTTTCTTCTCCTCACCCCATCGAATCGATATCTTTTCCTTCTCAATTCGCTCCATGAAGGCACTCGTTATGATCTTTACTCTATTCTTTCCCAATCTACCCATTAATACCTTTTTCGTCGAGGGTTCAAGATCACGGCCTACTTCTACAAGTTGTTCGACCACCGTAACCTCTCTCCCTCTGCTGGCCAGAAAATGGGCCGTCTCCAGCCCCACACCTCCCCCACCAATAATAACGACCCGCTGACCTACCTGTATTCTCTTTTCCAAAATGTCATAAGCGTGGACCACTCTTGTCTGTCCAAGCCCTTCAATTTCCGGGAAGAGAGGGCGACTTCCAGTGGCAAGAATTACTGTATTAGGCTTGAGATTAACGATCAGATCGGGAGTTGCTTTGGATCCCAAAAGAAGGTTCACCCCCAGCTTCACCATCTGGGTTCGGTACCAGTCTATCAGGTGACGAAATTCTCCTCTACCAGGAGGCTTGGCTGCCATTCGAAGCTGTCCTCCCAACCGCTTCTTCTCTTCAATCAAAGTAACCCTATGTCCCCTTAGCGCTGCCACCCGCGCGGCCTCCATTCCACCAGGACCACCTCCTATGACAAATATGTTCTTTGGGACGCTTGCAGGAGTAATTTCTGTTTCATTCATTTCTTTACCTGCTCGCGGGTTAAGAATACAGCCTACTGCCAAGTCTCTCGTCCTATCCCTTCCTCTGCAACCTTGATTGCATCCGATGCAAATTCTAATATCTTCAAGCTTCCCTTCTTGGCCCTTCTTGGGAAAATACGGATCTACCAAGAAAGCTCTTCCCATCGCCACGAGATCTGCTTTTCCTTTTTCTATAATATGATTTGCCAACTCGAGATGATTCACTCTCCCTACGGCGATAACAGGAATGTTTATTACTCTTTTAATCGATTCAGCAAGATTCACATAACAACCTCGCTTATTATACATGGGGGGGACTGGAAAGTGGTCAATAGATTCAGGATCTCCTCCAGAAACCTGAATCGCATCTATTCCACTCTTTTCTAAGAGTCGACAAAAAACTTTTGTTTCGGACAAGCTAATTCCTCCCTCCAAATATTGCTTTCCTGTCACCTTACCGGTGATAGGGAAGCCCTCGCCAGTTTCCAGACGACAGCGCTTCAAAATCTCTAAGGCGAAACGGGCTCGATTTTCTAAACCTCCTCCGTATTCATCTGATCTCTTGTTTGTGAAAGGAGAAAGAAATTGGCAGAGGAGGTATCCATGGGCAAAATGGAGATCGATTCCATCGAAACCTGCTTCCGCAGCCCGACGTGCTCCCTTTGCAAAGGAATCAACAAGATGATGAATCTCCTCTACGCTGAGTGGTTTAGGCATTGCTTTCACGATACTGCTAGGAACATCCGAAGCCGAAACAGGAATCGCCCCCCCTGTGAACTCAGGTTTAGCCCGATGACCCGCGTGGTTCAACTGTGCAAAAATCTTTGCTCCATATTGGTGGACCTGGTCTACCAATCTTTTCAATCCTGGAATGCATTTATTATCATTAATGGATAGTTGTCTCTCAATCCCATTCCCTCCAGGGAAAATGATGGTAACCAGTTCGGTCATAATGAGACCAACACCACCTTTCGCCCTTTCAGCATAGTAACAAACCATTTCATCTGTTACAAAACCCTCTCGATCGGCGAGGTTCGTCCCCATGGAGGCCATCACGATCCGATTCCTCAGCTCTAAATCTTTTAGCTGGATTGGTTCTAACAATTTCATGTAAGGTATATAGAAGTGTTTAATATCATATAGTTTATAGATATCGAGGGAATATCTTTCAAGGGACCTCAGGCTTTTTCATTTCAAATATATCCGTCATCCGGCAATAGAGCTCCTCTCCAAGTCTTCCAATTGGCTTCCATTTAGAAATATCTATATGATCGCCTGCCCACAACTCATCCTTCACATGGACAAGGACTAGTTCCCCTATGATGATATTACTCTCCGCTGGTACTTCCCCGAATTTCAAAATCTTTAACAGTCTACACTCCATATTAATAGGTGATTCAGCCACCCTGGGAGCCTTGACGATCTCGCTTTTTGCAGGAGTCAAACCTATTTTTTCAAATTCATCTACAGAACTCGGATAATCAAATGACGCTTGATTCATGGCATCAGCGAAGCTTTCGTCCACAACATTAACAACGAAATCTTTGGAAAATTCAATGTTTTCAAGAGTATCCTTTTTTTGGCCATCTCTTCTGCCTCCAATCTGTAAACAGACAAGAGCCGGCTTCATACCTACTGGAGCAAAGCAACTGAATGGTGCAACATTGAATATTCCATCCTTACCAACCGTCGATACGAAAGCAATAGGTCTCGGCAAAATAGCACTCATCAGCAACTCGTGAGAATCCCTTTTGTTCAAATTTGCAGAAATAATTTTCATCGACCTGGAAACCTCCCTTTTTGCAAAATGTTGTAAATCCGTAATTTAATTATAAAAATGGTGCTTTATCGTCAATTTATCTTAGTCCTTCAAAAATGTCAAGCCTTATATTCATATATCAATCCATTTTGGACTTTCAAATGTACTACAGGATAAATAATCTCGAGTCCCGGACTATGGTCTCGTACGGTGTCTTGGTTCAAAAACAAAGTGTTGACCTTCCATCATTGATTTTTAAAGTCTAAGCGGAGAGCACTCACTATTTAACCTATGGACAGCACCCAAAGGATTTCTCTTGACAATATTAAATTATAAGTGGTAATAAGACCTACCTGCTAGTGCTTATCACCTAAATGAGTTAATGAAAATAATATTCAACAGAAATCCTGGGAGGGGAAAATGAAAATCGTTGATATCAAGACACATTTAGTTACAGTTCCTTATATTGAACCAAATATGCTAGCTGTGGGCACAATAGCCAAAGGTTCCTCTATCGTTATTCAAGCCTACACGGATGATGGGATTGTTGGATTGGGAGAAGCGAGAGGGTATAACCATATTATGGCGATGATTGAAAGCGAAATTATTCCTCTCGTAGTTGGTGAAGACCCTTTCAATATAGAGACCATCGTTTTGAAGTACCTTCATAGTGTTACTGCACTATTATCAGATATGGAAGGTGCCAGTGAGGCTATTGGTGGCGTGGAAATGGCTCTATGGGATATTATAGGGAAAAAAGTTGGGAGACCGGTTTATCAGCTGATTGGGGGGAAATTTCGAGAGAAAACCCCTATCGCCGCCTTCATGAACCTCAAGAGCATTGACGAAGTCGTTCAGGATGCTAAAGTGGCAGTAAAACAAGGGTATAAGACCATTAAACTCAAGGTGGGGCGAGACCTTGAGGAAGATATAGCTTTTGTTGCAAAGGTCCGGGAGGCCGTGGGCCCGGGGATTGAGGTCCGAGTTGATGCCAATGGGTCCTGGACCCCTGGAACAGCAGTTCGCCAGATTCGAAAAATGGAAAAATACGACCCTCAATTTATTGAACAGCCTGTGGCACGCTATGATATGACAGGCTTAGGCTATGTCCGAGCCAAAAGCCATATACCCATTGCTGTCTGTGAAGGGGGACTAACACTCTACAGGCTTTCTGAAATCATTCGAAGGGGGGCTGCTGATTTTATCAGCACCGATCCGCTTAGATTAGGAGGCGTATTGATGTTCAAGAAGGCTGCCCATATGGCAGAAGCCGCGGGTATTCCACTTGTTACACATGCCTCCCGATTAGGTATTTCGAAAGCCGTATGGCTCCATTTATGCATTTCCACACCAAACGCGATGTATGCTAATGATATTCTGGCTTCGAATGGCGTTGGGTTTCGTGCCAGTGTTGACGATCTTGTGGATATCAAATTTGAACATGAAAATGGCTATTTAAAAGTCCCTGAAGGACCAGGATGGGGGGTTGAACTTAACGAAGACGCGTTGAAGAAATATAAGGAAGAAAATTGGGAGAAAATACGCAAGCCCGGCAAAAAAAGAGTATCAACTTCACCGGCCTATTAAAAGGAAACAATTAGACCCAGAAAGCATCAATTCACTTCATCAATTAACAAATACGAGAAGAAGCCTTCCATCTCCCGTTGATGATCTTGGATTGCCTAACTCAAGAACCCACTTGGGTGAACTTGCTTCCCCCGCTCGCCGAGGTCCGTTTTATGGAATAGCGTTTCCACAATAGTTGGAACAAGGTTGTTAGCAAAAATAATCCGACCCCAATAATGTCTGTTGTTACCTGGGGCATCACTATCAGAAGGCCTGAGATGATATAGAACACTCTTGACAATGGTGGCAATTTTCCAAATCCAATGATATATCCTTCGAGTCCTCCTGCCAGGATAAATATCCCTATAATAGCACCCACCAACTCATAGATGATTTCGTGCGGTGTGCCATGCATGATGAGAGCGGGAGAATAAACAAAGAAGAAGGGAATGATGTATTTAACAACCCCTAAACGCATGGAGGTCACACCGGTTTGCATGGGGCTTGCGCCAGCAACACCGGCAGCCGCATAACTACCGAGAGCGACAGGAGGCGTTATAAAAGAAACCACACCCCAATATAATACAAACAGATGGACAGCCAAAACATCAAATCCTCCTGCGCTTATCAATCCTGGCACTAATATGATTGATAGGAAGATGTAGCAAGCTGTAACGGTCATCCCCATACCCATTATAAAACTGGCCAAGGCACCAAAAACCAGCATAAAGAAAGCATTACCGTGAGCCAATAACACAATTTCCCGTGAGAAGGAACTGGCTACACCAGTCAAGGAAAATGCTCCGATGATGAAACCACAAGCAGCAAGTATGGCCACCAATTCAGAAAGGACAAGCCCTACGCTTTCAACAAATTTTATAAATTCCTTCAGGTGTAATCTCGTCTTAGCTCTCATCATTGCCAATACTAGAAGTGCGACTGTGGCGTAGAATGGAGCCTGTGCCTCTCTTCTTAAATATAAGAAGTAAATTAATACCAGAAACGCCAAAACATAAAGAAACCCCTCCCTTAACACTGTTAAGAGTCGTGGTATCTCTCCTTTGGGAAGCCCTTCAAGTCCGGTTTTTCTTGCAAAGAAATCAACTTGGATAAATAACCCTAGGTAAAACAAGACAGCTGGTATGAGGGCGGCTATAGCAACATCAACATAAGAGATTCCCAGAAAGGATGCCATCACAAAAGCCACCGCACCCATTACCGGTGGCATAATACAGCCACCCGAAGAAGCACATGCTTCGACAGCCGCAGCATAATGAGGAGGATAGCCGATCTTCTTCATGGTAGGTATCGTGACGGAGCCCGTCGTAAGGACATTGGAGATTACACTACCACTCAGACTTCCGAAGATTCCGCTTGATAAGATAGCTACTTTGGCAGGTCCTCCTCGCTGAGCACCTAGTAATGCAAATGCAAAATCCAGAAAAAATTTGCCACCACCAGTGGTCACCAAAGCCGATCCTAAAATCATAAAACCTATGATGAGTGTCCCGACCACAAACATTGGAATCCCGATGATACTTTCAGTACTTAAAACATGATATCTCACCACCTGCCAAAAGGGGTATGCATTCCCTTTTAGTGCTCCTGGCATAAAATCAGCAAACAACGGATAAGTAGCAAAGATTGTGGTGAATAAAAATAATGGAAATCCACCCGCACGTCTCACAGCTTCCAGAATCAGGAGACAAAATAACGCGGCCATTATGCTTACAGGTAAGGGAGCCAAAAATGCCCACCCCTCATGCGCAATTTCCCATGCATGGAGAGAAAGGTATGTAGAAAAAAAGATGGTTAAAGAAAACAATATGATATCATAGAAAGGGACTCTATCGGTAGGTGACCTTATCGTTGCAGGGAAAAAAATGAAAACGGGAGACAAATAAAAAACCAAAAGCCAATAGAGGTAAGCGTTTTCGAGAATAGGATAGATGAGGAAAATCTGAAGGACTGCTAATGTAGTACCAGCGAGGGTAAATAAAATAAATACGGTGCGCCAGAATAAAGTAACATGTCTATGTCTGGATCCTATAGTCTTGGATTCTTCAGACGTCATCCCATGGATCCTTTTTATTGACTAAAAAGCCTACCCAAAGCCAAATTTTCATCAAAATTTCAGCTCTGGGCAGGCTTTCAACGGTTTTTTTCTTTCTCAATTTACTTGAACCCCGCGGCTGCTCGTTTTTCCAGCCAGAACTTCCTAAAATCTTTTCCCCTTATTTTCTTTTCAACGGACTCATCAAGGGCAGCCTCCCAGATTTCTTTGTGTTTGTTATCTACTGCTAGCAATTTATCCTGGGCTGCCTGCATTTCTTTTGTCCATCGACCAATCTCTTTGAAGTATCTTATTGCACCCTCGTGCCAAGGGGCCCATCCAAGTGGTAAACTGAGGCAATCATCAAGGGACCAATGAGGCATATCGGGTGCCATGCCTTTGTAAACGTCGTAAGACTCAACGATTGATTTCACCTGCCAATAAATCAAAGATTCATCTGCGAAATCATAGGTGAAAAGGTTGGGAAATGGGAAATTCGCGGTATAAACAGGTTTTTGCTCAGAGATTCCCGCTCCTTTTGTCACCAAACCCGCGAAGGTCCCAGGATATATTTCCATGAATTTTTCCCATCCCTTCGGGTTATCCTCATATTTTGGATAAGGGATCCAATATATCCCGCTGGGACTAGCTTCCATTTCATAAGCAACAGGGGAGGCGCTAGCCATAGCTACAGCGTCAACCTTTCCATCTTTGACCGCATTATATCCAGCGGTTAGTGAGGGGTATTCAACCTTTTGGACGTCATCCCAGGTAAGGTTAACAAGACATAGAGCACCCTCTACTGCCGCATTTAGAGAAGGCGAACCTACAATGTAAGCCACCCTTCTTCCTTTCAAGTCTTCCAGTTTTTTCACTCCGCTATTACCCCTTGTAACCACTGCGAAAGTGGATCTCCGCTTGACCATATACACGGTTCGGATAGGTTGCGGCCCCCACTCACGGACTGCCCAGTCCTCCGTGCCCCTTCTGGCATAAACAGCATCCGCAGCAGTTATGAAAATATCACTCGTCTTTGTCCTTACTGCCATCATCCTCCCTATGCCACTGCCTAAGGGTAACACCCTTAGCTTAATATCGAATTTCTTAAGCATCCCTTCGGCAATAGCCATCCCCATAACGTAAGCTGATGCCCCAATATCATAGTTGGCCCAGCGGATAATGTTCGGCTTAGGGGGCACCTGTTGGGAAAAAGTTTCCGTCGAGAATGCCAGAATAAGCAATACCCCTACAGCAAACACCACAAATTTCTTCATCTTCATTGGACGACCTCCTTTCCACAATTTTATTCCTAAGCTCCTCAGGCAATAAATCTCCCGGCTGTTAGAATTAACAGCCAACTCATTTAAGCCCTCATGGTCACCACCCCCCTTATACAATTTTTTCCTGTCGATTCGCGAGGAACCCTTAGTTGCATAGGTATCTGGACCTTTTTACAAATCTCCCTTTACAGGAACAAATAGAAAAAGATCGTTCAATTCTCAAAATTATATAGGAAGCGTTTCTGTAACAAATCCGTTTCCCAATCCTTCAAATCACTGATATCCGGTTTATTAAGGTTCTTGATATTTAAATCACTAAGGAATTGCAAAGGAAATGAGGGATTTACACCATTTTTGTCAACTTCCTGAGCAAAAATACACCAACCCATACTTAATGTCAAGTCTTTTTTAGTAAACGTTCTAGAACCATAAAAGTTCAGTATCATGTGACAAGCGGACCCACTTAAGGATCGTTGTATTCCTTTTCTGAAAATACGTGGGAGTTCAATGTAGCCTCTCTATAAGAACGAAGGAAAACTTTTAAACACGATAATCGTGTTCTTTCAAAACCCTCCAGCATCTGAGACAGGGTATCTGATGACAACAGCTGAAGAAGGAGATTGTTCTTGAAAGGCATTAGGGAGGATGATCTTGGAGATCCAAATCACCCCAAAAGCATTCCTTTCTCTGAAACAGGGCATACTTCTTTCGTAATCTAAGGTATTACCCACAGATCATGAGTTAATCCTTTCGTTAAATTTTCAAACCCATCATTTGTAACTATTCCATTATCCTCCGGAAATCCCCCTACCTCCCGATAATCAGGATAATCCGATGCGTAAATTTCAAGGGTAATCGTCATCCCAGCCCTCAATTTTTCTTCATTCTTGATTGTAAAATAGGGTGGCTCATGCGTTTGCAGACCAAAACCATGACCCACAATTGAAATCGTATGTTCTGTATGGGGCACAGCTTCTTTAAGTGCGTCTACCCCCACTTTGTAAAGATCGCAGACCTTCGTTCCATCTCTCACGCTCTTGATCATGGCATCCAAAGCTTGATTCGCTGCGGAATGGAGCTTCTTTTGTCGTGGATTGGGTTCCCCGATATGGATGACTCTTTGGACATCGCTAAAATACCCAAGGTGACATGGCCCCCCATCAATGTATAATGCATCCCCGTGGAGTATTCTCCTATCGGTGGGGGGAGCGTTTAAGAAATTATATCGATCGGTTCCAGACCGCATCATTAAACGTCCTCCCATTGGACAATCATGCAAACCTTCCCTAATCCACGTTTCCCAAATTTTACTGTAAACCTCTTTTTCTGTCATTCCCTCTCTTAGATGCTTAAATCCTTCCTGGATTCCTTTGACGGTAATGTCGCAGAGTGCTCGAATGATCTGAATCTCGTAATCTGTCTTAATCTGTCTTTGCTCCCAATAAACGGGTGACCCATCCACAATATTTGCTTTTGGGAGTTGCCTTCTTATTTCGTCAAATTCTCGGAAAGACAGGTCAGGCTGGGTGTGTGAATCCAATTCAAATCCAATCGTAGCCTTTTCAAGATTCATATCCTTTATGGAATCGACGAATAAGGTCTTAAAATCTTTTGGGAAGTTATAATAGTCTGGACCACCCCATGGTCTTATTTCTTCCACCCATGTCGTCTTCTGAATTAGGACCCAATGGATTTGAGGTACTATGAGAATGATCCTTCCGGCTTTATCGATGATCGCAGCACGGCGCCACCACTCCGAAGACCCATAACTCGCTTTCCGATATCCCAAATAGTATCGGAGATTAATAGGTGAAAACAGACAAAGACCATCTAAGTTGTGTTTCTTCAACAATTGTTTCAACTTTTCTATCCTATGTTTGTACTCCTCATAAGGAATCTCAGGTAAAGGAACTTCTTTCATCGTCTCACCCTCCTTTAAATTTGTTGACTTTATAATGGAATCGTTCCGTGTCTTCTATAAGGTCGTATCACTTTTTTCCCGGATAACCGATCAAGAGATCTTATGAGGAAAGGTCTAATTTGGGAGGGCTCAATAATCGCATCCAACCATCCTTTTTCCGCGGCAAGATAGGGGTTGGCAAACGTTTCTCGATATTCATGAATTTTCTGGCTCATCATCTTTTTTCTATCAGTCGCTTTCTCAATCTCGTCCTTGAAGATGATTTGGGCAGCAGCTTCGGGGCCCATGATTGCGATTTCAGCCAAAGGAAGCGCTACCGTCAAATCCGTTCCCACTAATTTGCTTGCTGACATTCCTGACATGGCCCCCCCATAGATCTTCCGAACAATCACAGAAATACGCGGGACAGTAGCCTCACAATAAGCGTATAACATTTTCGCGCCATGCCGAATGATTCCCCCGTGTTCTTGTTCAACCCCGGGAAGATACCCCGGACAATCGATAAAGGTGATAATGGGGAAATTGAATGCGTCACAAAAACGAACAAACCGCGCTGCTTTATCGGAAGCATCTATGTCAAGACACCCTCCTAATACCATCGGTTGATTACCAATCACCCCAACAGGTTGATTGTTCAATCTCATAAACCCGATAATGATATTCATGGCGTACTGCTCCATGATTTCTAAAAATTCATTATTATCAGCTATCAATCGAATCATCTGACACATGTCATAAGGTTCTCTGGGATCTTCTGGAATCAACTCCGCTATTTGAACTTCTTCCTTTTCCTCTGTTCTTTCTAAATCAATCTTAGGAGGCATTTCTCGATTGCTGGAAGGTAGAAACGAGAGCAGCTTCTTTACAAGACTCAAGCATTCTTCTTCAGTCTCGGTTGCAAAATGGACGACACCACTCTTCTCGGTATGGGCCTCGGCACCCCCAAGCTCCTCTGCTGTAATGGATTCTCCGGTAACTTCTTTAATCACCTTTGGTCCTGTGATATGCAACTGACTTATTTTTTTCACCATAAAAACGAAATCGCTCAGCGCCGGAGAGTAAACAGCTCCTCCCGCACAGGGGCCTAATATGACAGAGATTTGTGGGACAACACCGGCAGCAAGTACATTTCTGAAAAAGATTGATCCGTAATGGCCTAGTCCTTCCTGGATCCTTGCCCCTCCTGAATCGATCAGTCCAATAACGGGAGAACCTACCTCAATCGCCTTATCCATGAGAGCACAGATCTTCTTAGCATGTTGCTCTCCCAAAGAACCACCCATCACAGTAAAATCCTGTGCAAACACGTGAACCCTTCTGCCATTGACAAGCCCAGACCCTGTCACAACCCCATCCCCGTAAAATTTACTTCCCTCCATACCGAAAGAAGTAGACTGATGGGTGACGAACATCCCTAACTCTTCGAAACTGTCAGGATCGAGTAGAAGATCCAACCGCTCTCTCGCCGTCAATTTTCCGGCCTTATGTTGTTTCTCAATCTTTTCTAAACCGCCGCCTTGTTTGGCAAGTTCACGCTTTTTCTTTAACGTTTCAATTTTCTCTTCGATACTCAAGGGGGCCCTCTCCTTCCTTAAGGATTAGTTCTATAATTGTTACCATTCCGACTTAGAATTTCTTTCTTTTACCTCTTCCTCTTTAACGTAAAAGGTTCCTTTGATGGTCAAACTCCGTCTGCAGGCTTCATCAAAGTCAATTTCCTTGAGGACCTGAAGGTCCCTTGCAGGGATAAAATCTCCGGCCTTCAAGATCACACACGCCTCATTTTCTTCGTTTATTATTTAGCTTCTTAGAAATCAATGACCGATCCGTTGAAGAATGGCTAGATCTCAACTCCCCACCATTTCTTGAACAAGAACGTTAATAATACCAATACATTTTATCTGATGCCACCTACCATACACCAGAAACGAATATTTTTCAACTTGTATACTCATGGAAGAATTTAGGCAAGGTAGTTTCTATGTGGAAGAGTGTTGGATGGGATTGTGCCCTCTAGGATCATAAGAACTTGAACGCTTTAAAGAGGTGTTAAGTGATGAACTACAACGCACGCCATAAAGGTCCCTTGGTACCGGCCCCTCCTAGGAATCACAACATTTTTGACTTTCTTGATGATTGGCATCTCCATGATTGATCTTAAGAACAATTCAACCGAGTTAACAAGGAGTCCTTGGGACCCCGTCCTAGCAAAAATTGTCAATTTCCCTTTGCCTCGAGGGAAAAGTTCCTTTTTGTTTGAAAGAAAAGAAGTTTCGTGATATGTATGAGTCGAAGTCAATTGCTTATGCTTTAGTTCTCTGACGTTTGGAACCAGTACCAACTAGAAGGATTCAGACGGCCTTGCATATTGGAAGAAATGGAAAGGCGCTGATTAATTAGGTAGATCGTTTTGAATAAACAGAAATCTCAGGGAGAGCAGATATGGATGGAACAGCAATAAAAATTCCCATGGTTGGAAAAGTGATTGAGGTGAAAAAAAAGGTTGGAGAGACGGTGCGCAAGAAAGAAATCATAGCCGTTTTAGATAGTATGAAGATGAAGGTCCCTGTCTTTTCCCCAGTCGACGGTACCATAAAGGAGTTGAACGCTTCTGTTGGTCAGGTTCTGAATAAGGGCCATATTCTTGCCATAATCTCTTAAAGAGACATCTCGTGGAAAGAATTGTTCTCGCTCTAAAAGCAGCTTTAGGTACTTATTGCCTCGCCATACTTATATCTATGTTAATCGGGGTCATCATCCTCATTTTAAGAAGGGTTTTGTCAAAGTATCAAAAGGATGGAGAACGGGCGTGAATTTGAATTTATGGGATATCTTTCCAGGAATTTCTTCCTTTGCATTGATGGATCCCGTTCAGGCATGCATTCGATTATTGCTAATTTTTCTTGGGGTATTCCTCTGTTACATGGGATACAAGGGGAAGCTTGATCCCCTTCTCATGGTGCCCCTCGGATTCATGATGGCGGTGGTCAACGCAGGCGTCCTGATTACGGGAGGCAAAGAACTTGGCACCCTCTTCGTGGATCCTCTGGTGAGTGAGCCTAATCGATTGCTTGAATCTCTACAGATCTATTTTTTACAGCCTCTTTATAATCTTACCTTTGCTAACGGCTTGATTGCCTGCCTGATTTTTTTTGGTATAGGCGCAATCACCGATTTAGATTTTTTTATCGCTCGCCCCTTCTTAAGCCTTTTCCTGGCGATATGCGCAGAGTTGGGGACAATTCTCACCTTCCCTTTAGCCGTGGGTCTCGGATTTGATTTCAAGGAAGCCGCATCTATCGCAATTGTAGGAGGAGCCGATGGCCCTATGGTCCTTTTTACATCGCTGGCACTCGCCAAGCACCTTTTTGTGCCCGTCTCAGTTATGGCCTACATTTATCTTGGAATATGTTACGCCGTCTATCCTTATTTAATTAGGCTCCTTGTGCCTAAAAAATTGCGGGCCATCCCGATGGATCCAACAACGATTCGCGATGTGCCCTCTTCGGAAAAATTCTACTTCGCCATGGTGGCGGGTGTTGTATTGAGTTGGTTATTCCCAGTTGCAGCCCCTCTCTTTGCCTCCTTTTTTTTCGGCGTCATTGCCAAGGAAGCGGACATCGGCCGTTTCCGGGAATTCCTGGACATTCTTCTCTCTGGCTCCACTATGTTCCTTGGAATTACTCTGGGCGCCCTGATGAGTGTGAATACGATTATGGATCCGAAGGTCATCTTACTGATCATCCTTGGAATGGTCGCACTGCTCCTTTCTGGCATTGGGGGACTTATTGGGGGTTTGATTGTATGCAAGGTTTCAGGGGGGAAGATTAATCCTCTTATCGGTATTGCTGCAGTTTCCTGTGTACCAACAACTGCCAAAGTTGCTCAGAAGTGTGCCATGGAAGTGGACGAAACTATCATGATCCTGCCTTACGCCATGGGCCCGTGCGTAGCGGGCGTCATCACAACGGCAATCATTTGCGCTATTTACATAACTCTTGCACCATTGTTATAAGCCACTTATTGCATGTAGAGAAAGACGCTTTCCCGTATCACCTTGGACTTATTAGGACAGGGAGAAGCTTTCTTTAATTTTCCGTAATTTTCTTCTTTCCGTCAAATGGTTGCGACGAATACTTCTATCGTTTCATTTTTTCCTACCTACCTTCTTTTCTACGTATTTGCCCATATCTAGTGTTCTTGCTGCACCTGCAGAAAATTCCCGCTTTAATATATATTTGGCAACTCTCTGAGAGGGTGTCTTCGGGAGGTTTTCTCTATATTCCAGAAACCTAGGAACCTTAAAATCTGCTAGTCTTTCTGCACACCAGTCAATGATCTCCTCTGGTTGGAGATGCTCCCCTTCTTTCAAGACGATAAAGGCCTTTACCTCATCTTCCCCCAGCGTTGATGGAACTGCTACGACTGCTGATTCCAAGACTTTTTGATGAGCATTAATCGCCCTTTCAACCTCAACAGAGGATATATTCTCCCCCTTTCTTCTAATGATGTCTTTCTTCCTGTCAACGAAGAAAAAATAGCCATCTTCATCTTGGTAACAGTAATCCCCAGTATGAAACCACCCACCGCGCATTACTTCTGCCGTTTGTTCCGGATCCTTAAAATACCCTTTCATCAGTAAAGGACTACGTAAGACCAGCTCCCCCACTTCACCCGGAGACAGTTCCCGATTCTCCTCGTCAACGATCTTCATCTCTGTGAATTTCAAAGAAGCATCAGGATGGGAAGCCGGGAGACCCATGCTACCGATCTTTTTAACTCCCTTGATCGGGTTTTGACAAACACATGGACATTCTGTAAGTCCATATCCGTCAATGACAAAAGGGATTTTAAATCTTTTTGTTAAAGCTTCATAGACATCTGAGGGAACATAGCCTCCATTAGCCACCCGGATAGAGTGGTCAGGGATAAACTCTTCTGGAGGACGGGAGGCAAGAATTTTACCTATGGCCCCTATGAAATTGAATTGCGTCGCACCGTATCTCTTGGCCATGTGCCAGAACAGGCTTGCACTGAATCTGGGAATGACAATGAGACTTGCCTCTGCAGCCAGACCTCCCATAGCGCTGTAAAACTGGGCATTGGCGTGAAAGAATGGAAGAATGACCATCAAACGATCTTCCGAAGAAAGATCCGCACGAATGGTCATAGCTTCTCCACAGAGAACATAAGATTGATGGGGGTGCATGACTCCCTTTGGAGGTCCCGTAGTACCAGAGGTATAGATGATGGAAGCAATGTCCTGACCTTCTAATGCAATATTTGTTAGTGACATGGGGCTCTGATCCCATAAGGGTAAGAGCTCAATAGATCTATCTGCTGCCTCTTTACCAATGACAGCGATCCAACTCAGAGTTTGGCTCTTTTCTTTGATTGAAAGTGCCATTTCTAACGATTCAGGGGAAATGATTATTCCTTTGGCTTCGCAATGGTCTACAATGTATTGGGCCTCGGTAACTTTGAACGCTGTATTGATGGGTACCATAATTCCACCGATCTTGTTCAAACCGAGCCACGCAAAGAGAAATTCAGGGCAATTAGGTAGCCAAAGGCAAACTCGATCTCCCTTGTGAATACCTAATTCAAGAAAAGCATTGGCTGCCTGATTCACACGCTTATCGAATTGTGGGTATGTCCATTCCTGATCCTCATAGTAAAGATAGACTTTATCCGGCTGATGGATCACTTTGGATTCCAAGAAATCTCTGATATTCATCCACGCTTCCTCTGCAGGATCTCCTATTTTGCTTTCACCGAATATATTTTTTAAGGAACACTCACTATGAATATGCGACTTCCCGAATCATCAACGATCAGGATTTTTGACCCGAACCTCACAAAATATTCGGCTTGCCATTCTCTTTCCATTTATTAATACTCCGAATTCGCAAGATCAAACGAACCCGTTAGCGAATTCTATCTGACACGAGTGTCATAAGGCTCAATCGCTACCGGAAGGCTTTGTGGCATTGCATTGATACCCATTCTTAAGGAGGGTTCCCTATTTTTCCAATATTGAGTTCTAATCCATCCTTAATCAAAAGACCTCCCTGTGCTCGCCATATACCTGCTTTAAAGTCCCACAAATCTCTCCTATTGTCGCGTAAGCTTTTATGGCTTCAAGCGTCGTGGGGATAACATTCTTGTCCTCCGTTGCAGCTCTTTTCAGTGCTTTCAGACATTCTGCTACTTTGTCATGGTTTCTACCTTCCCTCATCTCCCGAAGGTCTCGAATCTGTTTCTTTTCCACCTCAGGGTCTATTTTTAGGATCTCGATCTTTATTTCATCGTCCGATTTGAATTCATTCTGCCCTACAATGATTCTTTTTTTACTCTCAATTTCTTTCTGATATTGATATGCGGATTCCTCAATTTCACTTTGAAAAAACCGTTTCTCGATTGCGGCGATAGCTCCTCCCATTTCGTCAATCCTTCTAAGGTAGTCCCATACACGATTTTCTATTTCACAGGTCAACTTTTCTAAATAATACGAGCCACCAATAGGGTCGACTGCGCTAGTCACTCCGCTTTCATAGGCAATGATCTGTTGTGTTCTTAAAGCAATTGTGGCAGCCTCTGTTGAAGGAGTTGCGTAACCCTCATCATAGGAGGATGTTGCTAAAATCTGGACACCCCCCAATATAGCTGCAAGGGCTTCCAGTGTTACCCGAGCAATGTTATTGAGAGGTTGTTGGGTTGTCAATTTGCTACCCGCGGTATAACAAAAGATTCGTAAAGACATGGACCTTTGATCTTGCGCTCCAAACCTTTCTTTCATCAGCTTTGCCCATATTTTCCTGGCAGCTCTAAATTTTGCAATTTCCTCAAAAAAATCGATTGTGCCACTAAGAAAACAGGTCAGTTTGGAGGCAAATTGGTCAATAGGTAACCCTCTATCTAATGTTGATTCTATATAGGCAATGGCATTCGCAAATGTGAATGCAATCTCTTGAACTGCTGTACAACCAGCGTCCCTCATATGATATCCACAGAAATTGATTGGGATCCATTCAGGCAAGTATTCAGAACAATATACAATGACATCCGTGCAGAGTTTCATCGAGGGTTTTGGTGGGAAGATATATGTGCCTCTGGCTACGTATTCCTTTAAAATATCATTTTGTAGCAAAATACTAAAATTTTGAGGTGCGATACCCTGCTTTTCAGCAATAGCTAGGAAGAGGGCAACAAATATTGGACCGATCGCATTTGCCGTGGTCCGAATCTGCTTGACCCGATTTAATGGAATCCCATCAAAAAGGACCTCCATGTCCCTGAGTGAATTGATTGCTACTCCAACCTTCCCCACTTCACCTTGGGCCATGGGATGATCAGAATCAAATCCAGTTTGCGTTGGTAGATCCAAAGCAATGGAAAAACCTGTTGCACCCTGTTCGATTAGATATCTGTACCTTCTGTTTGAATCTTTTGCCGTCCCATAACCGCTATATTGGCCCATGATCCACAAATTGCCCCGATACATATCCGCTGCGATCCCCCGTACAAAAGGGTAATGACCGGGGGAACCGAGATTCCTAACATAGTCAAAACCTATTTCGTCCAAATCAGATGGAGTATAAACTTCTTTGACTGGAATTGAGGAAGCAGTTTTATATTCTCTTCTTGTCCGCATTTTCCTTCCCACCTTCATTGATAGAATTTATCCTAAAGACTTCTATCTTATTCTTAGATCTCTTCAGTTCTTTCAACAAATTCAATAAGCACATTATTAGTAGAATCAGGCTTTGAGAATGCAATTCGAGAGCCCATCCCGCCAGGTTTTGGTTCGCTATCCCGCATCTCTATTCCGTGCTTCTGCATTCCCTTTAAGGCCTCATCAATACTTTCCACTCTTAACGCTAGATGATATAACCCTTCACCATGCTCCTCAATCCGGTTTGCTAATGGGGCATCAGCGCTCATAGGTTGAACCAATTCAACCATCACTTCCCCCACTTGTATGAACGCTATCTTTACCTTTAAATCCTTCAACTCTTCAATTTTCTTTACATCGAGTTTGAACACTTCTGTGTACAAACTCAATGCAACGTTCATATCTCTTACTGCGATGCCAATATGATCGATTTTCTTAATCTTCATAGAGATGCCTTCCTTTCTAATCAATTTTCCCTATCATTCTTAGATGGGCTACTTTTAGTTCGGATTTTTCGAGAATCGTGCAGTCGTGTTTTCACGAGAATCACAGCAAGATGGTCTTGAGCACTTTTTAGCAGGCTGTCCGAGTGTTTAAACCGGAAGCCAAGACTCGAAGCGATGCTAAATCCAATTGCATGAGAATCCGTTTAGGTTAATTAGCTTGGTGGATCAGGTTAAGAAGATTTCCTGAAAAGATCAAATCCTTATCCTCTTGTAGGATTGGAAGTTCCTCTATGGAGGAAACCGCCCTGTTAATATCTCCAATGACATGGGGATAGTCAGACCCTAAGATCATTTTCCCGGCCCCTAAAAAGCTATAAGCACACATGAGCGCTGGCGTAAAAAAGCTGACCGTATCATAGTAAAATCGTTTAAGGTATTCCTTGGCCGGTTTAGAGATATGTTGGCGGCACTCAGGATAGGCCTCATAAGAATTCTGAACGCGTTCGGCCAAGTATGGGATAGCCCCTCCCAAGTGGGAGATGATAAAGTGGAGCTTTGGATATTTTTCCATTACCCCACTCAAGACCAATCGAACGACCGCCACACAAAGATCCATTTCAAAACCAATGATGGGTCCTAATCGGTAATCTTTGTACGTCTCCTTATCGATGGGAGCCCGAGGATGCATATGAATGGGCAGGTCATAGTCAGACATACGTTCATAAAAAGGGAAAAAAATGGGATTGTCCAATGCAAGGCCATTGATATTTGAACCCATACAGGCCCCCTTAAAACCGAGCTTCTCGATGGCGTATTCAAGCTCCCGAATCGTCTGACCAGAATCCAAGAATGGCAAGGTCGCTAAGGCCAAGAAATGTTTCGGATGATCTTGACAGATCCCAGCGATCTCCTCGTTGACGATTCGCGCCAACTTGGTCGCCATCTCAACGGGAAAGATATCAACACTCGGGATGGAAAGCGTTAGGACCTGCATATCGATGCCAGCTTTAGCCATGTCTTTGAGCCGTTGGTCTACCTTCGTCATGGGATCCGTAATGGTGACCAAGCGGTTTCCACGTTGAGCCAGGACGGTGCGATCCCATTCGTCCTTCTCCACAGAGATCCCTACGGTCTTCCCGATCTCCTTCAGCTGGTTGAGGAATTGAGTCGGATAAAAATGGTTATGGATATCGATTTTCATGCTGTTTTCCTCCCTGACGAAGCATTGGCTGAGGTCTTCCGACGAATCGCTTCAAAACTCTCTTCCTGTCGTTCGATCTTCTCTGACTCTTCTCTCATACTTCTTATGCCCATGTCAATGGATAAATCATTTCTGCTTGTCGATGAGATGCGTCGAACTCAAAACCTTTCACTTAATTTGATGCATTTGAGCAAAGATTTACCAAAATTATCAAAACAACCATCTACAAACTACAAGACTTGTGCAACGCGTCGGCAACCCCTCTCGCCGGGCATATGAGTCGCCGTGATCTTTCTTCGGAAAGACCGCGAGCTGACCGAGGAGGTTAGTGTCAAGAAAAGACAAAAAGCTTGCTGAGGAACGAGACACCCCACGTTTTTAAAAGCTGCGCAAATTCAACCGATATGGTATAATCCTGTCAACAAGGTGGCCTTATGGATTTTTCAGAATTCATGGACAGTATTGTTTCCTTTGCCCAAAACAATACGGTTATCGCCATCGTTGTCGCACTGGGTCTCCTCTTCTTTATGTACCGGAAGCCGAAACTGTTTTTCGGTCTTCTCATCCTCGGTCTCTTCCTAGCGGGATTGTATTATACGATCACGCAGATGGCCGGTTCTGGCTCAGAGCAGAAAAAAAGAATGCTTGAAAAGGAAAGCCAATCCCAAAATAGCGATTCATCCAATTAATCGACTAGTCTTAGAAGGGAAAGCGGATCAACCCGTGCCCCATTGATTCTTATTCCCCAATGCAGGTGGGCTCCTGTCGATCTTCCCGTGGATCCCACCCGACCCACCATCGATCCCGTACCGACTCTCTCCCCTTCCTTAACCAACACTTCTGAGAGATGAAAATACATCGAGTAAAAGCTCCACCCATGATCAAGAATAACCGACTTTCCGGCGAAGAAGAGATCATCTACCAGGACAACCTCTCCGCTATTGCAGGCCAATACGGGGGTCCCCTCTTCCACCTCCAGGTCAACGCCTGTATGCGGGCTCCTCTGTTGTCCATTAATAATACGGTTCACACCGAACGTCCCAGAGGGTTCACCTTCCACGGGACGGATGAAACCGCCTCTCCACAGCCTCTCATCCCGGAATGTCTGAAACAAAGCCTCGAGACGCCTCGCCTCTTTACGGACTCGTTCGAGGGTTTTCGCATCCAACTCCACCATGTCGGGTGGGAGCGATATCTTCTGAACCCCGAAGTCAACCTTCTCCACTTTTAGTGAACCGGTGGTTGAATAGATTTTACCGTCCCCATCGGTTGCGACGACTTTAATGCTGTAGGTGCGTGGTGGGGTGTTCATGTCTATCCCGTAGAGGCCCTCATAGGTCCCGTTCTCCGCGCTAAAGGCCATGGGAAATCTTTCCCCTTGGAACTCCCCCTGGATGGATTTAAGTGACGGTGGTCCTGAAACCCTCAAAAGGCATACTTCCCCCTGTTTGACCAGCTTCGGGAGATACTCGAGGCGAAGACTATTTTCAGCGACGGCAGCTTTACCCGCCAAATTGAGGAGAACCGGGTTGTAAAAGGATAAAAGAGTCAGGATGGCAAGAAACCCGGCAGATTTGTTCAGAAAGGTCCGCAAATCTGGCTTATTTCCCATGATGCGTTCTATTATAACATGGTACTTTTGGACGTCCACAACAAGAGCGCCGCGAGAAACCGCCGTGCGGGAAAAATGGGGAGTGGCTGATTCCGGGAAAACGCCTTCATTATTTCGTCTTTCCAGAAGCCTTACGAAGACTCTCAAGAAATTCGGGCGAAGCTTCAAAGCCGAACTCTTTAGCCTTATAGACATCCCTCCAGGATTTATCATAGTCGCCTTTATAGTAATAGGCGACCCCACGGTTAAAGTAAACCCGGCCATCCGTTGAATCTATCTCGATAGCTTTATTATAGTCTGAAATAGCCCGATCGTACTGACCCTTTTCCAAAAAAGCATTTCCCCGATTCCCGTAGCCCCGAACATCCTTTCGATTCAGCTGAATCGCCCGGGTGTAATCGGAGATGGCTAGATCGAATTCCCCTTTATACCTGTACGCAATTCCCCTATTGAGAAAAACTTCAGCATCTTTTGGGTTCAACTCAAGAGATTTATTGAAGAAAGAAATCGCTCGATCAAATTCCCTTCGTTGCAAATTTTCCGTTCCCAGGTTGAAGTAAATTTGGGCATCTTCGATCTTTTGTTTCTTTTCTTGACTTGCAGCGCATGAAAATGAAAGACAAATAATAAACAATGCTCCCATCCATAGAACCGCCCTATCCTTCCCTTTCATCGAAAGACTCCTTCCAGATTGCAATTTTTTCCATGAAAGACTCTGCAACATTCCTTCCTAGAAGGGACCTAACCCATGACGATGGAAAGCCTCTCAATGAATTAAAGTCAAAAAGGGTCACTTTTGTCAAGTACAAATCATATTCCCTCTTCGAATATCATAAACCCTATTTGGCGTAAATATCTGATCTTGGTGACTTCAAAAATATCTTCAAGGGCTCCCTTAGTTCGAGTTAATCATTTAAGAGATCGGGAAAATTGATGATGAGGAAACAGCATCAAGGGTAAATAAGAGACCATGGAAGGCGAATGGGAGAACAGGAAGAGATGATGGCAGCTTATCTGAGGTTGTGTTTCCTGGCCCACTGGGCTACGTGAAAAGGGCTTTCGAGGATCTCGGCCCCTGCTGCACGCAAGGTTTCCTGCTTTCCAAGCACCGTTCCGGCAGAACCGCGAACGATGGCCCCTGCATGACCCATACGCTTTCCCTGAGGGGAGTGACGGCCTGCAATATAGGCAGCAACTGGTTTGCTCATCTTCTCCTGGATGAATCCGGCGGCCTTTTCCTCTTGTTCTCCCCCAACCTCGCCCACGATGATCACCGCATCCGTATCGGGGTCTTCCTCAAAGAGCCTGAGAATATCCGAGAGGTTGGTTAGAACCACAGTGTCAGCACCCATCCCCACGACCGTGCTTTGTCCCACCCTGCCTTCCGAGAGGATGCCTGCAAATTCGTAAGAAAGGGTCCCACTCCGGGAGACGATGCCAACGCGGCCCGGTGAAAAGAGAGAGCCTGGCATGATGCCCATCTTTCCCTTTCCCGGAACCAGGATGCCCGGCGTGGTGGGGCCGAGAGCGAAGACACCCTTTTCTGCGGCATAGGCCCGCATCTTCATGACATCGTGGACGGGAACGTGCTCTGGCACCACCACGATAAGCTCCACTCCTGCATCCACCGTCTCAAGAAATGCATCCAGAACAAAAGCTGCGGGGACGAAAAAGACTGAGGCGTTAGCGCCGGTCTCCTTGACAGCCTCTTCAGCGCTGTCGAAAACAGGCACCCCTTCAACGGCAGCCCCCCCTTTGCCGGGGGTGACGCCGCCTACCACCTTTGTCCCATAGGCAAGCATCCAGCGGGTTTGGATGCTTCCAGTACGACCAGTAATACCTTGAACAATGATACGGGTTGAATCATCAATTAGGATGCTCATCATTCCCCTCGATTTGACCTTTGTCTCAGCCTCATTCAATGAGGTCCCTGGACCCATCCGCGAACTCAGCGAATTCTATTTGCCTCCACCTACCAATTCAAACAGTCGCTCAACAGCCTTTTCCGTCGCCGCTTCAGTGACGACGTGGACATCAGCCGAGCGAAGGATCTCCCAGGTCTCCTCCTGATGGTTTCCGAGCGCTTTGGCCACGATCGGGATCTTCACGTTATGCTCCTTGATATACCGGGCCACGCCCCTGGCCCCTTCATGAATGGGGTTGATACCTCCATAGATGTTAATAAAGACTGCCCGGAGATCTACCTTCATCATAACCAGCTCCATACACTTGCCAAGCAACTCTTCCGTGATGCCCCCACCCGTTTCAAGGAAATTGGCGGGCTTCATTTTTTCCGCGATGATGTCCATGGAAGCCATGCCTAACCCAGCGCCCGAGGAAATGAGCCCGATATCTCCTTTAAGGTCCACATAGGTGACGCCGATCTCCCTGCCTTTCCGCTCAAGAGGATTTTCAATCCGATCCATCCGATCAGGTAGGGGATACTTGATTCTGGAGAGAGCGGAGTTGTCCAACTCCAGTACGGCATCTACCGCTAAAAGGCCACCGTTGGGAAGAACGACCAGTGGATTAATTTCTGCAATCAGAGCTTCAAACTTGGAAAATACTTGATAGAGTTGACCAATGACATCGGCCCAGGCAATCAGGAGGCGCTGGCCCAGCCCAAGTTTTCGCAAGAGAGATCGTGCCTGGTAGGGGTGGAAACCGAATGCAGGGTCTACCTGCATGGATGCGATTTTTTCGGGCGCAATCCGTGCGGTTTCTTCAATCTGTACGCCACCCTCGGTACTGGCCACAAGGACGGGTTTTCCCGAATAGCCATCTACGGTGATGCCCACATAGAGTTCCTTCGAGACCTCTGCCTTTTCGGTCACTAGGATCTTCTGGACGGGCAACTCATTCACCTCTGAACCGAATAGGGCCTTGGCCGTCTCTTCTAACTCTTCCTGATTCGACACAGCCTTTACGCCACCGGCCAGTCCACGGCCACCCGCCAACACCTGCACTTTCAACATCACGGGATACCCGATTTCTCCGGCCACGCGAAGGGCTTCTTCCATAGTCTCTGCAACACCTCGTCTGGGAACAGGGATCCCTGCGGCTTCAAAAATGTCAGCAGCCTCGAATTCATGGAGTCTCATGGCAATGCATCTTCCCTTCTATAAAAAAGGCCGGGAACAAGGATCCCGGCCCTTATCTTTTTAATAAAGACCTACTTATTTAGAGGCCATGTACCGGAGGAGGTCGACCACACGGTTGGAATAGCCCCACTCGTTATCATACCAGGAGACAACCTTGAAGAATCTCTTCTCTCCTTTGAGATTGTTCTGAACAGTGGCCAAGGAGTCGTAGACGGATGAGCTGCTCGAGTGGATGAAGTCTGTTGAAACAAGTTCTTCTTTCGAATATTCAAGGATCCCCTTAAGATAAGACTCGGAGGCCTTCTTCATCAAGGAATCAATCTCTTCAATGGAGGAATCCTTGGTAGAACGAAAGGTCAAATCAACCACGGAGACATTGGGAGTGGGAACACGAAAAGCCATTCCTGTCAGTTTCCCCTTGACGGCAGGAATCACTTCGCCCGCAGCCTTCGCCGCGCCTGTCGTCGAAGGGATGATATTGATAGCGGCAGCCCTCCCTCCCCTCCAGTCCTTCTTCGAAGGGCCATCGACCGTTTTCTGCGTTGACGTGTAGGCGTGGATGGTCGTCATGAGTCCTGTTTCAATCCCGATGCCTTCCTTGAGCAGAACGTGCACCATTGGAACAAGGCAGTTCGTGGTACACGAGGCGTTGGAGACGATATGATGAATTTTGGAATCGTACTCCTTCTCGTTCACACCCATGACAAAGGTTTTTACATCACCCTTTGCAGGAGCGGTGATGATCACCTTTTTTGCTCCAGCCTGGAGGTGAAGCTTGGCCTTCTCAGCGTCCGTGAAAAGTCCGGTTGATTCAATCACATATTCTATCCCCAGGTCCTTCCACGGGAGTTGGTCAGGTGATTTCGTAGCCAAGACACATTTGATCTGATGCCCGTTGACGACGAGGATATCGTCCTCTTCCTGGGACGGAGTACTCTTTGCCGTGCCGAGGGTACCCCGAAACTTACCGTGAACCGAATCGTACTTTAGTTGATAAACAAAATATTTTGCGTCGGTCGTAATATCGACGACCGCGACCACATCAAAATCTCCTAAAAGTCCCTGCTCGACCATTGCATTGAACACAAGTCTTCCAATTCTTCCGAAACCATTGATTGCCACTTTTACAGCCATAGGTCCCTCCTTCGTTCAAATGAAATGATTGATCCAACAGATAATCAATGGATTATTTTATATTACAACTTTATCAATCAATCAGCAACAATTTCAAGACCCATTCTTTGGTACGCACAAGGAACTGTGTTATGATACCTGTCAGGAGGACTCCTTATGAAAAGCCGAGGAAGTGGTATCCTGCTCCATCTGACCTCTCTTCCCTCTCCTTACGGGATTGGGGATCTGGGCCCATGGGCTTACCGGTTTGCCAATTTGCTGTCTCAGGCCGGGCAGAGTTACTGGCAGGTCTTGCCTCTGAACCCGATAGAGCAGATCAATGGAAATTCTCCGTATTATAGTTTCTCCGCCTTTGCAGGAAATGTCCTCCTCATTAGCCCTGAACTTCTGGCTGAGGCTGGGTTCCTTACCCAAAACGATTTAAGAGAAATTTCTCCATTTCCGAACGAGCGCTGTGATTACTCCTCGGTCGCTCCCCATAAAACACGGCTGCTTTATCGAGCCTATGAACGATTTAAATCAAATCACCATGAAAGAAATTCTTATGATGAATTCTGCAAGAAAAACGAGGAGTGGCTTGAAGATTTCGCCCTCTTTGTCGTGATCAAAAATCAATTTAACGGAAAATCATGGGGAGATTGGGAAAAAGGGTTGAGAGATAGAAAGCCAGAAAACCTGGATAAAATAAGGAAGACTTTGGGTGATCATTTAGAGCGAGAAAAATTTCTCCAATATCTCTTTATGAAACAGTGGCTTTCCTTAAAAAATTATTGCCATGAAAAGGGGATTCAGCTTATCGGAGACATTCCGATCTATGTCAATTATGACAGCGTGGACGTTTGGACCCATACGGACCTTTTCAAATTGGATCAAGAGAAGAGACCTTCTTTCGTGGCAGGTGTTCCCCCTGACTATTTCAGCCAAACGGGCCAACTCTGGGGAAATCCAATTTATCGCTGGGATACCCTTCAAAAGACGGGGTTCCGGTGGTGGTTTCAGAGGATTGCCCACAATCTTCTTCTTTTCGATTACCTGCGGCTAGACCACTTCAGGGGCTTCGTGGGCTTCTGGGAAGTCCCATCGACCGAGGAAACAGCCATCCATGGTAATTGGAAGAAGGCCCCGGCTGTCGACTTCTTCACCTCCCTCCTTAAGAAATTTCCGGCCCGTTCACTCATTGCGGAAGACTTGGGGCTCATTACGCCTGATGTGAAGGAAGTGATGGATCAATTCGGTTTTCCTGGAATGCGCGTTCTCCAATTTGCTTTTGGAGAAGACCTGCCAACCCACCCCTATCTCCCGCATAACTTCATCCCGAATACCATTGTCTATACAGGAACCCACGATAATAATACGATCAGGGGCTGGTTTGAGAAGGAAACAAGCCCTGAAGATAAGGAAAGGCTATTTCGTTACTTGGGAAAGGAAGTCTCCTCAGAGGAGTGCCCAAACGAACTGATTCGCCTTGCCATGATGTCTGTGGCCCATACTGTCATCATCCCCATGCAGGACCTTCTCGGCCTTGGGGAAGAGGCGCGCATGAATCGTCCATCTTTTGCCGCAGGAAACTGGGAGTGGCGTGTCTTACCGGATCAGTTAGATGAGTCTCACACCAAGATGCTCCAAGAATTCACCTATATCTATGGAAGGACTCCCCAAAATATTCCTGATTGAACCAAGGAAATGCAATAGATGAACGGGCAAGAGCGTAGGGTGCGTTCTTCCCTTACTGGCAAGCAGGCGAACGCCCTACAGAGTTCAGGGAAGAAAAATTTCGTCTGTCTTAGTATCCCTTTTCCACCACTTTGAGGAGAGTATTTGCAGGAACAACTTGATTCAGATCTTTCCCGTTAAGTAGGGCCAGATTTTTCATTTGGTTCATTGGAACACCAAGGGACCGGAGTTCATTCTCGAGGCTGTCCGTTGTTTTGGCTTTGCGGATCCGGATGCGGTCAGGTTTGACATGGATCCTTTTCGGATCGGTCAGATCCTTGAAGTGGCGCATGGTATTGTCAAAGGAAGCCCGATAATTGGGGAAGCGATTACTGGAAGTCAATCCATGGAAGACGAAAATATATTTATCCTTCTCAATGAAGTAAGAGAGCAGTTGATAAGCCCCCTGCTGGGAGACAATTTGTGTGTGGAGCCGGTGGGAAGGAAGGCCATTTACCCGAAGGGCCTCAGACCGGATCACCGTGGCCTTGGTTTTTGAAACGAATACTCTAGCCGCTTCTTGGGATGAAGCTTCCTGAGCAATGAAAAAGAGGATGAGGGCATCCTGGCTTTCATTAACCATCTGGACCTGAGAGGGCGTATTACTGAGTTTCCAGTTGGAAGGCACCGGGAACTGCAAACGGAGCACGGGATGATAGAAGACGCTGTCCGCCACGTATCCCTGCCGGGGATCCTCCCCATAGACGAGACCATCGATCTCTCTTAGATAATCGTTCTGACCAATCTTCAGATCCCGCAAGTTCAATTTTTGTTGCCACTCCTTAGCTCTTTCCCTAACTGCACGGATACGGTCCTCAGGGCTTGGATGGGTGGAAAACCAACCTGGAAGGCCGCTCCGATCTGACCCCGGGTTCATCCGCTCCAGGGTTTCAAAAAAATGGGCTAACTCCATGGCGTCATAGCCCACCCTGCTTGAATATTCCACCCCTAAATCATCCGCTTCTCTCTCATTGTCCCTGCTGAACCTCAGGAAAAGCATGCCAACTCCCAACTGAGCCAAGCCCGATAGAATGGGGATCCTTTCCGTTAGGATTGATCCAAACCCTAGTCCCATCTGTGCAAGCTGGGCGCGGCTGTACTGCTGGGCAGAATGGCGGGCTGTGATATGGCCAATCTCATGCCCCATGACACCCGCAAGTTCGGCCTCATTGTTAAGCGCCGCTAAAATTCCTCGGGTGAAATAGACATATCCTCCTGGAACAGCGAAGGCATTCACGACGGAAACATCAAGGATTTTGAAATCGTAAGTCAGATTGGGCCGATGGGAGATCTTGCCGAGCCGTTGACAGACAGCATTGAGATAGGCAGCCAATTTAGGATCCTCATAGATACCGTACTCCTTGACAATCTGCAGGTCCGTTTCCTGGCCAAGTTTGATCTCATCGGTCTCGCTCAGAAGCATGAGTTCCTTTTTCCCGGTCACTGGATTGGTAGCACAGGAAAAAATCCACCAAAGAAGACCGACCAGACAGGTACCGAGGATGACAAGGTTGAAACGTCTCCTTCTCATGGCGCTCTCCACCAACCCCCCACTCCCTTTAGAAAAAGAGAGTGGGGGATTTTGATACTTCGACGGCGCCAAATCCCGGCCTTTAGGGCGGGGTCAAAAGCGCCGCTCAATATCAACCCCTGCCTACCGGCCCCGGTCCCGACCGAGGGCGGGGCAGGCAGGCTGAGCAAACCCCGGGCTTTAGACCGGGGATCGTCGAAGGGTTGATTCACAAGGTTTCGTAGAAGGATTTTTTTAGGAATTTAAAAGACTTGACAAACTGATCAAAAACATCAAAAGCCGACATGTCATAAACCCCATCCATCGGCCTCCACTGCGTAATGTAAAACCCTACCACCCGATCCCC
>Ga0209427_10000943_pt1 | contig 32642 bp, 28 predicted proteins | sample DeeMarSWOR136_30_FD_187465 | JGI IMG/M metagenome (GOLD analysis project Ga0209427, IMG submission 187465) | Marine sediment microbial communities from White Oak River estuary, North Carolina - WOR-1-36_30 (SPAdes) (version 2) | ecosystem: Environmental > Aquatic > Marine > Intertidal zone >...
GGGGATGGGAGATATCTAAGCACTGGAAAGTTCCTAGAGTTATAACAATCGATATGGGTGGAACCAGCTGTGACATAAGCGCAATTTCAGGAAATATAATTGTAAGACCAGATAATGAAGTGGGGGGATTACCAATCCGTGTGCCATCTGTTGATGTTAAAACAATTGGAGCGGGAGGTGGTAGTATTGCATGGATTGACAATGCAGGGGTGCTTCATGTTGGTCCCCAAAGCGCTGGTGCTTCACCAGGTCCAGCGGCTTATGGAAAAGGAGGTACAGAAGCGACTGTTACTGATGCAAACCTAATTCTTGGTCGTTTGAGTCCCGACTATTTCCTAGGTGGAAATGTGAGTCTAGATTTGAATCAGGCACAAGATTCTGTTTCTAAAATATCCTCAATGCTTGACTTATCACTGGAAGATACTGCGCTAGGTATTATCAAAATTTCAACAGCAAATATGGTTCAAGCTATTCGTGAAGTCACAGTGGAACGAGGAACAGATCCGAGGAGTTACATCCTAGTCCCATTTGGAGGAGCTGGCCCCACCCAAGCTGTAGACATCGCTGAAGCACTTGATATCAATGCAATATTAATACCGCCATATCCAGGCATAACTTCAGCACTTGGTCTTGTTTCTACTAATCTTCGAGTAGATCTCATGAAGACCACCCTGGTTTCAGCACAAAGAGAAAATCAAGCGTTCATTTTAACAACATTCGAGAGCCTAATCAATGAGGCGGAACAACGACTTGTTAGTCAAGGAGCGTCCAGAGAGGATATTCAATACACGTGGAAAATTGACATGAGATATGCTGGTCAATCCCATGAGCTCATGGTTAGTCTTCCAAATAAACATGAGAAAATTGTAGAGAGTTCCATTGATATTTTCGAACATAATCATCATGAGTCATTTGGGTATATTATGAATAAGAGAGATATAGAGTGGGTTACTGCAAGAGTCGTTGCAGAGGCTCATTCTGGTGAGTTCCACCCAATAAGGCACTTGGTTAAAACTGATGCTGAACCTATTTGTGAGCGTTCAATTTTGGTAGAAGACGGTTCCAGAGTTAAGGCGGATGTTTTTCGACGCTGGGAACTTGGGATTGGGCAGGTCATTAATGGACCAGCAATTATTGAGCAACTCGATACTACGAGCTACGTGGGATTTGGTTGGTCTGCAACGATGGAGAACGATGCTGTAATCTGGATGAGGAGAAACAAGAAATGATTGAAGATCCAATCACCTTTGAAGTGATCAAGAATGCCCTCATATCTAGCGCTAGAGAGATGAGTCAAGCACTACAGAGAACAGCCTTTAGTCCAAATATTAAGGAACGTCGTGATTGTAGTTGTGCACTGTTTGACAGAGATGGAAAACTCGTCACCCAATCAAAGGACATACCTGTTCATCTTGGAGCAATGCCAATGTCTGTGAAAGCCTGCATCAAAGAACTTGGCAACAGACTAATCGAGGGAACAATGGCTTTAGTGAATGACCCATACTCTGGAGGTTCTCATCTCCCAGATCTAACACTAGTTGCGCCTGTATACTATGATCATAAAAGAGTTGCATTTACTGCGAATCGTGCACATCATGCAGATATAGGTGGTGAGAGCCCGGGTTCGATGCCAGGAGTTTCGACTTCAATTCATGAAGAGGGTATCATAATCAAACCACGTATCGTTGTAGTTGACAACATGCTTCAACAAGAGAACATTTCTGATATTCTAGCTGTTACAAGAACACCGGATGAAAGATTGGGAGACCTATCCGCTCAGATTGCAGCGAATAATGTTGGTATGGAACGAATTGGCGACATTGGCCAGACCTTTGGATGGTTAACATTATTGAGAACTTTCGAGGAACTATCTAATTATTCTGCAAAAAGAATGAGAGATGCTCTTTCCCTATATGCAGGACATAGAGCAAGTTTTACAGATATGCTTGAAAGTGATGGAGCTGGTGGTTGGGATATTCCTATATCAATCAGTATTGGAATATCTGAGAGAGGGGTATTGGTTGACTTTAAAGGAACTTCTGAACAAGTCCACGGGAATGTCAATTGTCCAATAGCGTCAACATTATCTTCCATCTATTATGTGTTCATCGCACTCTTTGGCAGAAACATCCCGGTCAACGAGGGGTGTTGGAGTATAATCGACGTTCAAGTACCAGAAGGTTCACTTTTGAATCCAAGATATCCAGCGGCGGTTTCAGCAGGAAATGTAGAAACTTCACAGAGGATAGTAGATGTAACTTTAGGAGCGTTGGCAGAAATTACTCCTGATTTGGTCCCTGCAGCAAGTCAAGGCACAATGAATAACTTAACAATTGGAGGATTAGACCCGAGATCTAATAGACCATTCTCATTCTACGAAACAATCGGAGGAGGGTCAGGTGCATCAAAGGGACATAATGGCACAAGTGGAATACATACTCATATGACAAATACTCTGAACACTCCAATAGAATCACTGGAAACGGAATTCCCACTCAAGGTTCTGAAATATTTAATCAGAAGAGGGACAGGAGGTAGAGGTGAGTGGAAAGGGGGCGACGGTATTATCAGAGAGATTGAGGTTCTAGCAGATAATTGTACAATATCAATCCAGTCTGAAAGAAGAAGGCTACACCCTTATGGACTTAACAAGGGTGAGAAGGGATCTACAGGGAAGAATAGTCTTGTATACGAGAATAGAGTCCATCCTCTTGAAGCGAAGTCAACAATAATAGCTCCAAGAGGTGCAATAGTAAGAGTTGAAACACCTGGTGGAGGAGGATGGGGACCTCCTCCATTAGAAAGAGTACAGGTGTAATTATACTGCTACAGACACAGACCCATCCACAGCGTTAACTTTCAGAGTTTGAGTTTTAGAGCCAGCAGTGATTTTCACGTAGTATATGGGGACATAGAAACCCTCCAGTTTGTTGAAAGTCAGAGAATGCGATATTACACGTTTTGCACCAGATGGTTTCTGTACTGCCATCTTGGAAACAGCTTTGATCACCTTCTCTAGACTGTTGAACTTACCTGGACTGGGTTTGTTCTTTTGAAGCCATGAAGCACTGGCACCCTTCTTCCCAGGACCCTTTAGAAGTGATTCAAATGCTCGGGCGGGCCCGCCTGTTCTACCATCAAGGACCATACCATCAGAGCGTTTGATTTCAAGAAGTTCAACCATATCTACTCTAACCGAATAGAATTCTCCTTTTTTCTTGGGAGCATAGACATCTTTTCCAACTAATATTCCCTTTACCTGATCAGTAACACCAATCTCTTGAGATCGGAGTCTTAGGAATTCAAGCATTAATTCTGCATCATATATACAGTAGAAATCATGTTTGAGAGAGGGTTTACTAACACTTACTTCACTGGAAGTTACTCCGAGGATATCAGCGCTCTCAGACTCAGCTATTTTTGTAGCTTTTTTGATATCTATTTTGGGTGTAAAATAGTATAGTTTCCTCTTTTTGCTATCAACATTCATTTTTGAATGAGCACCTGTCAGTTTGAACATTGATGGTTTCGGTACTGTTTTTTTCTTCGCCTTTTTCTTCGCCATGACGAACCACTGCACTGAAAGAGTATTACTAACTATATGTCCTCTTTGGCCGCTGATGTGTCTGGATGTACTTTTTCATTTGTGAGCAAATGATGCCTTTATGATATCTCCTGTTTCATAGAGTCTAACAAATCCGACTCTTTCAAACTGTACAAACGTTCCCTTTGCTAGCTCTTTGATATCTGGCTCTCCAAGTCCAAATGCGACAGATCCATCAATTAAGGTAAGCTCCACAGGGACACTATTCAACTTAGGAACCCAATGGATTATGGGACCGTTTATCTTCCGGACTTCATCCACATCAATACTATGCATCTTTACTGAAACTGGCTCAAGCTGTTCAAGTACAAAGTTTGCTAAATCCTTGAGACGGAAAATGGAGCCCTTCTTCATTCTCTTTAGGTCGTATTCAGCTATTCCAAATGTGGCTTTTCCATCACTAGCACCAATCGGTATTTCCCTCATACCTTTTTCAGGAAAATCAGGATGAACAGGGACATTAGCAACAGTAAGATCTGGAGCAATACCTTTGGCTTCAATCCATATCGGGTTGCGCACAAAGAAAACACGTGGAGTTTCAGCATCCCTCAATTTTCTGTTCTCTGAATAGACTGATTTCATTGATATTGAAATATCTACAATACTAAGACCTAAGTCAAGCATCACCTTTCGAAGGGCTCGCTGATCAATACCTCTCTTAGCAAGAGACTGAAGACTCCAAGTACGTGGATCATCCCAGCCAGTATACGTACCATCTCTTACCTCTCGGCGGGATTTACTCTTACTCAGTGTCGCATCTTCAAACTTTAAGCGTCCATAATAGATCAATTCAGGATGTTGCCAGCCATAGATACTCCAAATGTGTTGTTCTATCTTACCTTCTTTCACTAAATCCTTGCCACGTATGATGTGTGAGATTCCAAGTTCATGGTCATCAATACCCCATGAATACTCAAGCAATGGCCAGACTCGATACTTTGTACCTACTCGAGGGTGCTCTGTTTCAGATATTCGAAGAATCACGTGGTCGCGCATAGCGGGATCGGGGTCTTTCATCCCTGTTTTGAGTCGAACTGCGGCAGCTTTCTCTGGATATGTCCCATCTAGCATTTTCTCCCATCGTGCTAGATTATCCTCCACACTGAGAAACTGACATGCACAGGGAATTCCTCTAACTTTATGTTCTTTGCGCCATACATTGGCATCGCAGTCACAGACATATGCCTCTTTCTTTTTCATCAGATTTACAGCATATTTGTAAAATAGCTCTAATCTGTCAGATTTGTATACAGTCTTGTGCCATTCGACATCCAGATATTCTAAACCCTCTGGTATTAGATCAAATGCTTGAGGCTCAACTACCTTTTCAGTAGACCCAATTGTATCATCAAAGACAAGAATCAGTTCACCTTTGTATCTCTTTACATAGTAATCATTCAGAATGACCATTCGGGAGTTTCCGACATGAAGAGGACCTGATGGAAAAGGTGCTAGTCGCATGACAATTTTAGACCAGCGATCAATGTTCGGAAGTTCAGGTGGCTCTTTTTCTTCAGGGAGCTCGATTTCATCTGTGACTTCTAGTAATTCAGGAGCAATCTGTTTTAACTCTCTAATCTGATCTTCAATGGACATCTTAGAGATTTCATCTACATACTTTTGAACAATTGCCTTGACCTCACCTGCACGAGACCGTAGATCAGCTCGCGACCCAAGTAAAGTACTCATTACAGAGTTTACACTAGGCGTTCCCTCATATTTTACAGCGTTGTCAAGTACACTCTTGCGGACCTCATGCTCCAGGTCATCCAATCATAACAACTCCAATAGGTACGTCTTTGACTTTCATTTAACTTTGACTGGAGAGAACGAATCTTTCACAACAAAGGATAAGAAAATGCACCACGGTTATGCTTATTTGGACTATTTGGGAAGAGTAAGGTAGTAACAGCGTTTAGGTGCAAAAGTAGTGTCTGAACTTAAATGTTGCAAAAGATGCGGGGCTTTCTTAACCTGTACTACTAAAGGCGAGTGTTGTCCCGAATGTGAATGGTTTGACCCCATTGACAACCTCTGTATGGCTGTTCCTGAGAAGAAGATCATAAAACCCGTAAAGCGCGAAGGGGAAGAGGAACAAGAAGAAGAATTTGAGGTAGATCCAGAAACATTCTTGTTTGAGGATGATGACGAAGACGATGATTTTACTGATCTACCACCTGAAAGAGAGTCTACCGACGATGATGAAGATGATGATGATTTCGATTTCGACGATGAGGATAAGGATGAATTCGATTTCGATGACGATGATGAATGGTGATAACCAATATTATTTCCATTGTCCGATATAAGACACTTCTTGATTATAATGCATAGAAATACCGAGCTAAAAGGAATATTGCAATTATTAAAGTCCCAGTAGCATTTCCAACCAGCCAGTTGCGAGCATTTTTTGGGCTGATCTTGAATGATCCAAGAGGTTTCAATCCTGATGGTGCTTTGTGATCCGGGTCTCCTGCAATCCACAGAATCTCCAGCGGATTTGCATCACTTGGGAAAATATCTAGGTAAAGATGAGAGGCGTATCCTAGAAGGAAAAGAGCAGTTATGTAATATTCAGCTTCAGCACCAGCAGCAAGAATTGTTCCAGTTCTACTAGCTACATTTACTGCTGTTGCTAAAACAGCTAGCAAGGGAAGGATGCCTGAGTGAAAGATGATATTTCTGTGGCGTGAAATTCCAAGAAATGGAATGTCCCAATCTGGCACCAAGGCGCCTGCAATGGTGATGATGGCACCGATGAAGATCGATATGTTTCCAATAACAGTAACTAGGCTATAGAATTGGTAAACAGTGGTGCCAACTAATGAGCCAATGCAGAATGTGACAAAGAATAATGCACCCACAGCACCTTTATTGCTGGATGTTCTTGCTCTCATTTCTCTGTTAGGTGCTTTATAATAGAGAATCGGAACACAAACAATACTTGTTACAAAGCCACCCATGATATAGAATAGCAGTAACTCGCTAAGAGTGCCTAAATCTGAAAGCCAGACACTAAAAGCGAAAATCAAAGAATAAAGACCTACAAAGAGAGCAAAAGCGAATACAATGTGAGAAACACGATTCATTCTTCAGACCCCTTCACATAGTCTAGTTCAGCTAGCTGTTAGTCTTATTTCTTTCCCCCTCTCAAACCGGGGAACCAATACTGAGTACTCCTAGAATAACTGCGTTGTTCTTTTGCAACACCATTCTTAACAAGGAGTTCAAGCGCGTTCTTCACTCGTTCCTCAGTCCAACCCAGACTTACAACAGCATCTTCTATGTTGAGAAGTCCATCTTTGCTTGCTGCAAGACTGAGTATCTCTTGTGGATCATTTGTGAGTGCGACAGGGACGAATTCCACCAGTAGCGCGCCTCCCTCTATTTTAGAGAGACCCTGAATTAAGCCCTCTTTGGCCATGTCTTCTATAATTCGTTCAATTTCATTTGCATGAGTTCCCCACCCAGCAATATCCAGTCGTACAAGGAGTTCTGAGAAAAGCATGATTCCACCAAACATTTTGGAATCTTCTGCCATCCTAAGGATGTCACGTCGAAGACCATCAGTTCTATTATCTCTCTTCAGGAGTCTTCTGACCATTCCAGATTGCTTCTTTGCTTCAGCGATCCATGATTCAGGTTCATAGCCTAATTCAGTAAGGAGCTCGAAGAGCGCAGATCTATATGCTGGAATACTTAGTAAGGTGCTTCCTTGGGTTTCAAAGGCCTCCCATAAGCGCTCACGAATCATATCTAAGCGCCGAGATCTATCAACTAATTCATCTAGTCTAGCTGCTATTTGCTCTTCATGTGAAAGTGAATTGAGCATTATTGGTATCGCCACAGCACTTGTTGATTCAATTGTAAATTCAATAGGTTTGTCAAAATATCTCGACGCACGAACAACACCTTCGTAGCTACTCATTGGTATGGAAACAACAATGATTCCTTTGTCATCAGATTTTGCAGAAATTGCACCTAGTTCAAGCTCAGCGTTTTCGACCGGTCGTCCAGCTTCGTCTTGAATATGAAATCGTACACGACAAAGGGTTCCATCAACAACAAGAGGAGTAACACGACGTTTCATGCGTGTCTTTATTTTTACTTCAGGAAAACCTGACAAGATGACTTGCAATTCTTCAATTAGTGGACGTTTCACAAGTCCATCACCCAAGAGTGATTCCGCACCCTCCAGAATTAGAGTCCTAGATTCTTTTACTGAGAGTAGATTGAAATTCTTAGAAGACTCTCGTATGAATTTCCTCAACGCAACATCATTATTTGCTCTTTCACTCAATAGTGATGTGATAGCATCTATAGCTCGAGAGGGGCTTGAGAACCCATCGACAAAATCACGTCTTCGACTTACTTTTTCACCATTAGAAACAAGTTGAGAGATTGGATAAACTTCAATATGGAGTTGCCCCTTTTTTGAAAAGCCAGCAAGGAAGAAAGGTAACAGAATTAGGGCGTCTTTGCCCCCATCGTTCACAGGTGATATAGGGACAGACATATCGATAATGGAGGAAAGTTGATCATTAAGTGTCATTTTGGCAGCCTGGAATTCTGCAACAAGATTATCTCTCTCTATGAGTAAGTTTCGTGAGTTTCCTTGGATATTAGAGAGTGTTTCATTTCTTCTGGCTTCATCACGTTCAAGAGCAGCTTTTCTTGCCAACAGTGTTGTCTTTATTTCTGCAAGTCGCTCCGGTTTTGTATCTGATGATGATGCTGAAATTTTGGTAAATTCTGACTCCAGAGTTTCGATTTGTTGATGTAATGAATCAATCCGCAAGTCCAATCTTGAAAGAATTGGAGCTGATTCAGCCTCACCTTTTTCTACTACTGACTCAACCTTTGCTGCTAGATTATCAATGAGAGAGGATACTGTTTTCTCAACTGAACTCAAGGTTGATGCGGTTTCTAGCAGGATATCGATTGATTTTTGAAATTCCTTCTGCTTCAGTAAGCCTGCAAGAAGTACTTCGAAGTCCTCAACTTGATTTCTAAGAGGCCTGTCGAGTATCTGTGCAATTCCTCGAGCCATCAATCCACTCATCAAGCCCAAGATTGTGAAACGTTCAGTTGTTCTTAGTGATGTAACTATTTCACAAGCATCCCTAACAGCTCCCAACAGTGTTTCAGCATCGATACTTGATTCAAGCTTCTCAACAATTGATGTAGTTGTGTAACTTCTTTGTTTTATAACAGACTCACTAGTGAGGCCTAGAAGTTCAACAAGAAAACTCCGATTGGGAAAGGGGGATTTAGCTATTTCCACAGGCAAGTAGCATTTGAGAATGAATTCAAGTTCGCGACCATCGCGTTGTTCTATTGCACGAAGAACCATGCCAGCTAAAACATAATCTTCTGGTATTGACTGTTCCATTGGTTGACCGCCTGCTAACTGGAGTCTCCTCGTAGCTGTTGAGGGTACAATGAGGTTCCAACGGTCAAGGTTCATCGTGATTCCTATTGTTGAAATCATAGGAATGCTTTTCATACTTTCTTATGGAGAAACAAATGAGCTTCAAGCGCGCTTCATTACGAAATAATGTAGTTCAAGGAGCATGAATATGAAAAGAGATGATCCTCTGCTGCTTCCATTATGTCAAATCTGTGGAGAATACAAAGGCGTTGGACCTTGTAAGAATCCAGCATGTCCAGATTGTTTTAGTAGAGATACTGCTTTGAGAAAGGAAGATGTGGAACAGAACACACACCAAACGTGTGGTATCTGTGGAAAGGTGAAGTTTGTTAGCTGTGCTCAATGTGGAAATAGTTTTTGTGAATCACATAGTTTGGGTGCCAATTCGAATCATTTCATGAATTTTAACCAACATCTTGGAACATGTGTGGAGTGCCTGAAGATTATCTGTGAGAACTGCTGGATTCTAAGTCCAAAAGGGGAGATTATTTGCTTAGTACATCTAGAGAAAGAACGAAAAACACATGCATATCGCTCACCTAACCCTTAGGCATTACATGAGGGTCAAACATTTATGTTAATACTACAACTCCATAGAGTGGGACGGCATATGCCAGAGGCAACATTTGTGGTTCATCTTGATGATTATCAAGGATTCCTAGTTAAGCAAAGATACCCCTCATCACTTACTCTCAATGAGAAAGTTTTGAATTTGATTTTCTATGAGCAACAGAAAGAGGATAAAGAGGAATTGAGTCTGGCGGAAATTGAAGGATTTAGAATAGCAATCTTCAGCGCACCAGAATATCCAAAATGGATGGTTTGCACTATCCTCGGTGCTGAGGAGGATTACAACCTAGTCGATGAAGGACTTGCCGGTTCAGGAAGGCTCATTCTTGCCTTAATGAATGAAGATGAGGAATCAGTGAATCTTGAGGAGATTGTTAAAGCTGGGAGTATCCTAGAAAAGACCAAGGAAGAGCAAAAACTTGCATCTATCTTTCTCACTCCATCGTCAGCGTTACTACTCGAACGTATGCAATATGAAGGTGTTGAGAAAGCTGCTAAACTCTCAATTTGGCTAAAGAATCAGGTCCAAGATGAAGTAGACCTTCGTGAGGCAATGGCGCCTCTAATGAACACAGGCGTGGTTAAAGTTGAACTCGTCGGAAAAACATCAGAGATGGTCTTTCTTGTCAAAGACATCTTTGGCTACCGTGCTCCACCCGTTGAATCTCTAAAGAGAGCTGCTCAAATAATACCAAGTATCGCAGAAAGATACAAAGAATATGTAACAGCATTCTTCTCACCACCCCCTCCAAACAAAGGATACAATCCAACTTTGCCCATTAGTGATCCAAACTCACCCATTCTTGAAGATAGAGAGAAACTCTCTCGTCTTCTTGCTGATAGTTTGAACTACATGGTTCTTGATTCATTGAGAGCTGAACCACTCTCTGCAGCAGAGGTGTCTTTGAAAACTGCACTTCCAGAATCCATAGTGAAGAAAGTACTTTGGGCACTGGAATCAGAGAAGGTAGTCGTCCATTTTGAGGATGAGGATGTATGGGCACTTTTAACGAATCCTCGGATTGAATCTTTTATTCCTGAATACGTCCTACCAATGATTAAGAAGAAGGTATCAGAGAAAGAAATAACACCACAAATTGCACGCAGACATCTTGAACTCTTGATTCAAAACTATGGTGAGCCGGAATGATCAGAAGTGTCTATGTACTTGGCGAGCAGGGAAATATGCTCTATTCCAAAGATTATGCTAAAAGTGAGTCTAAAGCAGAACTGGTTGAGTTTCTGGTCAATCTTACTCATTTCTTGAAGACTGTAGACCTTGAAGATAAGACAGAGTTCATGAATGTGGCTATTTCACGTATCTTCTTTGCACAGAGAGATAATTTCACGTTCATGTTTGTTGCTGACAAGGCAGATGATGCAACTCAAATTGAAGAAAAGATGGGGCAATTAGTTGATTCATTTATGCGTGATTTTGCAAACCTAGCTCATGCAAACCAACCACTAGATGGTTTTGATGAGAAAGTTGATGAGATTGCTGTCACGATGGTAAAAGTCGCCATCTTGGGGTTTGCAGGTGTTGGAAAAACCACGACACTCCATCTTCTTAGAGGTGAAACCCTTCCTCTTGTCCATGATCCCACAATAGGTGTATCAATCAAAAAATTACCTGAAGAGGTAGAGAATGCCAACATAGTTCTTTGGGATCTAGCTGGGCAGTCAAGATTTAGCATCCTATGGGCGAAAATGATTGCTAATGCTCAGGTTGTAATCATAGTCACGGACAGTACCTTAGAGAATGTTTTGAGGAGCAAGAAGCTAGTAACTCTTGTTAAAGAAGAGGTTCCTGATGCAAAAGTTATAGGTATCGCCAACAAACAAGACCTTCCTACTGCTTTAACACCAGAAAGAGTCGGTCAAATTCTTGGAATTCCAACTTACGAACTTGTGGCCATTGACATTTCATATAGAGATAGGCTTATTCAAATCATTCGAAGAGCCATCCTTGAGGGGAAGGCTGAAACAAAAGCCGCTTGATTGAAATCCACTGAATATTCGTCAAGGCAAAGGTTAAGAACTAAACAAGAGGATGTACCACGTAACTAGCGCACTTGGGTGACTATACATGTCCTTTGATATAAGCGCAATAATGGAGAAACTTAAAGAAATCGAAGACTTCGCCGAGAACGTAGCTGAAACCAAGAAGCTTGCGGATCAATTGGCTGAGAACTTCACGAAAATGAAGATGTCTATCAATCAGACGATTAATGATAGCTTTGCAGAAATAGCCAATCAGATTGAAGCTCTGAGGCAGAACATGGAGAAAATGGAAAGCGTCAAGACAGATGCCCCAAAAGTTGAGACTCCGGCCCCAGCACCAAAGCCTGCACCAGCGCCGGAGATTACGACTCCAGCTCCTGAACCAACACCAGAACCAGTTGTTGAGGTGACTCCTGAACCGGTGCCGGAACCAGAACCCGAACCTGTCGCAGCAACTGAGGCTGCACCAGCAGAGGGTAGCGACCAGTTGGACTTCCTGCTTCAACAGAAAGATAGGCTGAAAGCTCAATTAACTGACCTGCGTTTTGACTACATGCGAGGGTATATTCCAGAGGATGAGTACAAGACAAAAGAATCAGAGCTTGACACACAGCTTGAAGATATTGACAAACAGATTGCTGCCTTAAAATAAGAAGTTGCAGTTAATTGTCTGGATGCAGACCCAGTCATAGCTTAGAATAGGGCAAAGGAATAATATTCGAGCCCTACTTCTTCTTTTTGACTAGTCTAGCAATTGCTTACAGGTAATTTTTGATTCTAGAATCAATATGCCATCGAAACTGTTTAGCAAGGGAACAAGTTGTGTCTATGATGGATTTTATTTCTTTTTAGTAGCCGTTTTTGAACCAGCTTGTGATTCATCAGCTTTCTTCTTGGTAGTCTTCTTCTTCGGAGCTTCCTTCTTCTCAGTCTTCTTCTTCGGAGCTGCTTTCTTCTCGTCCTTCTTCGGAGCTTCCTTCTTCTCAGTCTTCTTCTTCGGAGCCGCTTTCTTCTCGTCCTTCTTCGGAGCCGCTTTCTTCTCGTCCTTCTTCGGAGCCGCTTTCTTCTCGTCCTTCTTCGGAGCTGCTTTCTTCTCTTCCTTCTTCTTTGGAGCCGCTTTCTTCTCTTCCTTCTTCGGAGCTCTCTTTCGAGTAACTTTCTTCTTTGGTATCTCTTCTTCTTCTTCTCGTTCCATTTTAGTTTCAGGCTTGGATGGAATTACCTCCAAAGGTTCGACAATGACCTCTGGTCTCGTGTCTTTGCGTTCCTTCTTTTCACCAGCTTCTCTTCGCTTTCGTGCAAGTTTGCTTGGTTTTACCAATTCTGGACTTGATGCTGCAGCAAGTGCAAGATCCATCTCCTCAGTAATTACAGGTTCCTTGGGTACACTAGATGCAATTTCTTCAAGAGCATCAGCAACCACAATTGGAGCTCCACCTTCTCGTTTCTCCAATTCAGACGGTGTAGTGTAAACAACAAACCCGCCTTCGCGGATATAGGGAACAACTGCTCCCTCTGATTCTTTCTCTTTTAGTATCCTACGGGCAATACTCATACGAATATTGAAACGATGGGCTAAATCATAACAAGTGACTGATTTTGCTTTCTTGAGGTATTCATCAATACCAGATTGTGTATCAGGTTTTGGAATTGCATCTCGAATAACTCTCTCTGTCTTTACGGCTGATTTGCCCCACTTCTTACGGCTGATAGTAATTACTCTCCTAGATACCTGTTACTAGGCTCACGGCGGAAAACTTGAGTTTGACTTTTAAAGATGCTCATTGCTCGCTTTTTTAAAATGGAAATGGAGCAATAATAACTTTGAACAAGGTCCAAGAGATCCCTATATTAATCGAGAATCTTGTTTCATTTGCATATCCTGAACTTCAACAATCGAGTATATCCATATCATGGGGAAAAACATCAAGTTACGCTCAGATTCAATGGAATCGCTCAAAGGATAATATTTCAATCAAGATTAGTAATGATGTAAAAATCTGGCATGAGGCAGGGATAATTGGATTGATTTCACACGAACTCAGCCATCCAACACAAAAAGGAAGAGTTCTGAGCGAATTCAAAACCGATAATGACGTAATATCTCGAGGTTTAGGACCGTACTTAGCTATCGAGAGATTGTTTGCTGGGAAGTATATTGACCATAGGATAATTAATGGGAGGGATAGATATCTTGGATATAGATCAATCCGAAACCAACTTACAAATCTCGAAACTCAACAGCTAGATACACTTCTATCTAGAATTCAACTGGCACCAGCAAAACCTCACATCCCAATTTGGCAAAGTCATGACACAGTGATAATTAATGATGAACACAGAAGCAATATTACTATCGAAGGTCATCAGTTCTTATTGCCAAATAACGTTCATGATCCAGATATCAAATTAGTAGAACGAAATAATATCACATTAATCTATGCTGACGATATTTTGGTAGGAGAGTACCCTGTCAAAGATGTCTGATTACGTTGTCATGTATTTAGAGGTCCTTCCTTTTTGAGATCTTTAGCTTTTGCTCCAGCATTACATTACTTTTTGGGGGAATATCTTCTTGAACAACACATCCTGCTGAAATTATACTGTCCTCTCCAATCCTTGTAGCAGGGTAAATCGATGCATTGACACCAATAACAACATTGTCACCCACAATTGCTCCAAACTTGCTAAGAGGGACTTGCACTTTCTTATCCTCTTGTGTAAGAAATAGTGGTTCACTCCCAGGGCGCCAGTTCCATAATTGAGCACCTGCTTCAATGCATGTGTCAGCTCCAACTATTGAGTCTGCGAGATATGTCATTCTACCAACATTGACCCTCTCAAAAACCATGCTGCTACGCATTTCAACTGCATAGCCAATTCGTACACTATCACAAAGACTACTGTAATCTCGAATAAGCGAGTTGTTACCTATGTAGACATTCTTTCCTATGTATATTGGACCCCTTAGTGTTGTGTTTGGTCGGATGATACTACCTTTATCTATAAAGACGGACCCTTCGATAACCACGCTTGAATGTACATCTGCAGATTCTGATATGAAACTGCCTTTGCCCTTGAGCATACGATCCATGACTATCCGATTTGCATTTAGAATATCCCAAGGCCAAGTAAATTCAGCCCATTCTTTCTCCCAGACAGTGGCTGAAACTTGATTACCATCTTTTATAAACTCCTCAAAAGCAAGTTCCATTGCACGATGCTTTTCGAGGAGCGGTAGCACATTAGTATCGAAAACAGAGACTCCCGCCACTGCATAGTTACTAACATATCTCTCAGGACCGCCCTTCTCTACGAATTTTTCAACAATCCCATTAGGACCAATTTTTACAGTTCCAAATTGTTCAGGATTAGAAACAAGAGTCACTAGGAGGGTAACAGCGCTCCCCATAGTCTGGTGGTTGCTAAGTGTTCTTGTGACCATTTCAGGTTCTACCAATACATCGCCATTAACAAGCAGGAATTCTTCCTCGCCATTAAGCTCCTCTTTTGCGGTTAGAATTGCAGATTCTGCCCCTTCTTGTTTGTGCTGAATCATATAACGAATTCTAATTCCTTGTTCTCCACCCATCTGGAAGTGATCGATTAATTCTTCACGTCCATGACCAACAACAATGATAATATCACGAATATCGTTTTCAACAAGACTATCGATTATGTATTGTAAAACTGGATGTCCTGCAATCATCAACATAGACTTAGAGCGATTTGATGTGAGTGGTCTGAGTCGTTGACCTTCCCCAGCAGTTAGCACTAGTGCTTTCATTGTGTGTCACACTATCACTACTCAACACTATGAAGCATAAAACTATTGGCTGTGATAAATAATAGTACTAATCAATCAGTTTGAAGTAGATACGTCTCTTTCCAGCTCCAACATTCTTGGACTTACCAATCTGTAAACGACCAATTTCACGAGTGTTTTTCACATGGGTACCAGCACATGATGCAACATCGAAATCACCGATTATAAGAACTCTGAACTCCTGCACCGACTCTGGTACCATCTCAAGATATCTAGTTTGATAGCCGCGGCTTCGTAGAAAAGAAATAGCTGCAGCTCTTGGCATAAATCGAACATCAACATCGATGTTCTGCGCCAAAATATCGTTTACATCATTTTCAACACTGCGTTTCATTTCTTCATCAAAAGATTCCAATGGAGAATAATCAGCTCTACTCTCTCCGGGTTTGATCATATTCCCCACTGTTACAACATCATAGTTCAATTGGAGATACCTAGAAAGAACATGTTGACAGGTATGAAAACGCATACATTCATAGCGTCGAGCCCAATCAATCTCACCGTGTATCTTCTCTCCAACTCTGAAGGGCGAAGCAGATAGAATATGCCTAATCTCATCGTCCACTTTTCGAACATCCGTCACTTGAACGGTCCTAGAACCATTAGTCAAAACACCATGGTCTGCTGATTGACCTCCACCCTCTGGATAGAATGCGGTTCTGTCAATAACTACATAGTTTTCGCCTGATGACTCGACTATTGCATCAAACTCTCTAAGATAGTTATCTCTCATGTGCAGAAGCTCAGTCATAACCGATGTCCCCGTTATGCTTCTCTGGATCGACGAACATTTGTCCATTCGGTCACTGCTAAATCTTGTGCTTTGACAAGTTCTGCCCCCGTTAAATCAACACCAGAGGTTTCAGCTGCGGCGGATATTATTGCTCGGACTTCAGCTTCATTCTCTTCTTCCATTAGACCTGCGAGAATAGCACTAACTGTATCATCCTGTACCCCTCGTTCTTTAAGAAATCGGGCGAGAGGTGTATAGGAGATCGGAACATAACCGCTATCAGTTGCAGGTTCAAGACCCAGAGATTTCATCTGGGAATTGAACTTCTTTGTTATAATATCTTGACGTGAGTTTACCACAGGTTCAATGAGTTCTTTCTCTTTGTCAATTTGTGTAACCATGCGACGCATTTGCTTTAAAACGGGGTCTGATTTTGGAGATTTCGATTTTGTCGCGTAACGAGCCCCAGCCAAAATAAGAACCATCACAATTGTAAACAGAAAAATCGGGCTTACTATAAAATCGATGATTAAATCGATAATCTCTGGTATTTGCATTCCTGAACGCCTCTCTGATGTTTCTCGTTGACATCAGTATGTTGTTCCTCGTACAATGTTAACTTTAAGGTTATTCCTGATGGGACAATCGAGTCCTCAACTGCTAAAATGTCGAGCTATTTCAAGATAGATATCAATCGATTGATAGAGTTCATCTAGGGAGATGAACTCATTTGGTTGATGTGCTTGTTCTATTGAACCAGGTCCACAGATAACATTTAGAATACCAATCTTCGGTTGGAGGACCGAGCAATCTGTTCCATATGTGGCAGTACCCATCTTGGGAATCATTCCTGTTACATTTTTCACTACATCTCTTACTATTTTAACTATCTCAGAATCGATTGGAGTGAGCACAGCAGGTTTACCATGGATATATTCTACCTTGACTCTTTCTGATAATCCCGCTGATTCGATTCTTGTATTCATTGTCTTAAGCAGTGTATCAGGATCTTGACCTTTGACTATTCGCATGTCAAGTTCAGCTTCACATCTATCAGGTACAACATTGATAGTTATCCCACCTTGAATTACACCAATATTCATAGTAGGTTGTCCAAGAATTTCATCGACTTCGTGAGGATAGGATTCTTCGGTAAGAAGACGTACTGCCTCTATGCAATCTTTAATTGCGTTGATGCCTTCATCTGGTCTTGATCCATGAGCAGATTTTCCAATAGCAACAACTCTTGACCAGAACATACCTTTTTCGCCAACTAGGACCTGAAGACTTGTTGGTTCAGCGCAGACTCCAAACTTTATCCCATTGAGAAGACCACTCTTAGCCACCTCTTCAGCACCCGAGCATCCCAACTCTTCATCAGACGTTGTCAGGACAACAAGAGGCTTTGAATGGCGCTCCTCCGCATAGAGGATCAAAGTTTCAGCAAGGGCTGCTACTGGGCCCTTCATATCGCAAGCCCCTCTGCCATAGAGGAGTCCGTTGTCAATATCAGATGAGAAGGGATCATGGAACCAATCTTCAAGAGACCCAATTGGTATTGTATCCATATGCCCGTGCATGACGATATCTCCTTTTTGTCCATCATGACTCGAGAAAATCAAATTAGGTCTCTTTGCTGGTCCAACGGAGGTGCATGATATTCCATACGCTTCTAGATGGCTGCGTAGGATCTTAGCAACTTCTATCTCATTTCCAGGAGGATTTTCAGAGTTGGTGGCAATGAGCTCTTTCAACAGTTCAAGAACACGGGACTTGTCCATCGAATTAAACCCCGAACCAAATTCAGTTCAAATCAATGTTAAGAAAGTTCCTGAATTTTTGTATAACAGGAAACGGACAACTATATAGGATAACAATAGAATATCAACATGTGGCATTTCTGTGAGGCGGTTACCCCTGGCTGAGCTTCGGCGATGACGAGCCAAGAGCAAGCTGAGATTTGCCACATCTTTTCTTCATGAAAAAACGAATGTCGAATTAAGGCTGAGACCTGCAAATGAAATGCGCAGAGAATTGGTCACAATTCATTCGCCAAGTTTTAGGATTATCTTGTTCCTTTCAAGAGTGACTCCAAATTCTTGCCCATCGTCATCAAATAGGAAAACATCCTCCTCCTTGATGAAGACCTTCACAGTCTTCCTCAACTTGCGTGATGGGATGTCGCCCATTGGAATGACATAGGTCTCAGCCATTTCTTAGAACTCCGACGGATGCGTGGTGGTGCGACAGTCTAAGAGGGATGCAAGACTTAAGACTATGATACTCATTCAAGTATATATACGAGCATCCAACATATCGAGCCATTCTAACGGTCAGGAAATTGATTCTATGCCACTTTCACGAGGGCTCAATAGAGAAGAACCTCAGAACCAATGAGGTTGAAGTTCCACAGATACATGCAAGATTTATTCACCTTAACAAATGGCCACGGGATGTATTTTGTGTGAAGTTGACTTGCTCTATGGATTGTAGGCGAATGGGTGCCTTGCTGATTCTTTTCGAGCAATTATCTCATCTACTCCCTGACGACTCTCTATTGCCCTCCTGAGCGCATGTCTCACAGCAATGAAGTTGTTAATATGAACTCGTGTCTTGTTAACCGCACTTGGGTGTACAAAGACATTTGCAGCAATAACAAGGTCCCGAACAAGTTCCTCAGGGATTATATTGTCAGTGATTGTCCGGCGCACTGCATCAGCCACAGCCCTTTGTGCAACATCATAGACCATCTTCTTGTGATCTTCTGATGTGATTGTAACTGTGGGAGCAAAAACAGTAATCAACTCAAGGTCCTTAATGATATTCGATTGATGCGTGTCCTCTGTCACTTTCCCTGCATTCCTAATTGCCACTCTCATGGGACCATCACGAATGCCCAATATTAGATCAACATGAGCAACTTCATTACCACCACCAAATAACGCTTCTCCATGCATCAAGGTCAGATCTGGAATCACATCTGGCACCATTCCAACAGCTTTGGGGTAAGTTTCAGACTCAATTGAACGATTACCCATCTTGAATGTGACAATACCACGTGGGATCATCTGAAGATCCTCAAGGCAAGTTCGAATCTCATCATGCATGTCATATCCAAGAATATCTCCAATTAGGAGAGGCCGTCTAGCAAGTCCCACTGGCACACCCATCATATTCAAAGCCGCTTTTACTGCTAGTCCACCTCCATTGTTAACAAAAATACGTACAATCTTCTGAATGCTTCTTTGAATAATACGCGCTTCTTTCAGGTCTCCTGTGGCAAGTGCTGTTTGCATCCTAATATAGCGGTCAGGAAAAACGTTGGCACTCGCTAGAATTGCACCATTACAACCAGATGCAAGTGCAGGTAAAGCAACTTCATCATGACCCACCATCACTTGGAAGTTTTCTGGTTTTCGGACCAGAATTGTCGTCAGATTTACTAGGTCGCCACTAGAATCCTTCAAACCGATTATTCCATCAATATCTCGAAGACCATCAATAAGAGTCCAATGCATGGGAACGCCAGTCACTTGGGGAATATTGTAAACAATGATTGGTATGTCACTATTATTAGCTATCTTTTCAAAATGTTCATAGATTTCTTTGTTTGATGGCTTCAGGAAGTAGGGAGAAACGATAAGCGCTGCAGCAGCTCCAAACTCAGCAGCTCTTCGAGTCAGTTTGATAGCATCATTTGTATACGCATGGCCGGTTCCAGCAAGCACTGGAACTCTTCCTTTTGCAGCTTTGCATGCTATACGTATTGCTTCCTCTTTCTCCTCAAATCTCATGCTTGTGAACTCCCCTGTAGTTCCACATGGCACGATGCCAGTCGCGCCACTCTTAATCGTGAAATCAATGAGATTGCGATACTGTTTTTCATTCACACCATTCTTATCAAAGGGTGTAACGAGCGCAGGGTAGACACCTTTGAAACGATATTCAGCTGTCATTGGGATCACCTCCAGATTCCTTCAAGTGCGCTTTCTACAGCTTGTTTTGTTGCTGCAGTAATTTCACGACGATTTCTTGAATTCAAATCTATGTCCAAAGCCAGAATGACTACATCATCAGTCATTGTTTTTGTGGGTATCTTTTCAGATTCCAAGAAAGATGCTATAGCTTTTGCAGCACCGGATTGTACAGGTCCATAGAACAATGAAGCTTGACGCATGGAATCGATTTTTCGGGTCGGAAACATTAGAGTACTAGGTTTTACAGCAAGATTTGGCTCGAGAATAACACTTAGAGCCTCATGTCCAATCTTCGGTACTGTGAGCAGGCGTACAAATGCACTGCCAACCAATCCTGCTTTGGGACCAGTAATTATGCCTACTGACACTATTTCGTTTGCAGCACTACTTTTCTGCAGTTCTGAAACATCTTCAAGGAGAATTCCCTGATCTTCAAGGACAGCCAGTATATTGATGTCATCCTGAACTGATGGATGTTCCAACTTCGAGATTACACCCATCTTCTCAAGCTCTATACGAATCTCTTCCTTAATCTCAGGAATAAGGGTTCCTCCACTGTCCAAAGGCATCCGAGAACGACCTGCATTAATACCAAGCATTCTAAGAGCGGCTTTCACTGGTGGAGCAGCCCCATATTTTAGAACCATTCGAGCAAAAGTCTGTGTGGATCTTTGGAGTTCTGCAGCCTCCTCAACTCTTCCATTCTGTGCCAAGTTCATAATTTCAAGCCAGATATGCGGGATGACATTGGCAGAAGCCATAATTGCAGCTTTTGAACCAGCTACAACTGCAGAGAGGAAACACTCGTCTGCACCTATGATGACCTCCATTTTCCCCTTAATCTTTTGAATCAGTTCCAGAATATAAGGTACGCTTCCACTGCTGTCTTTAATTCCAACAATGTTATCTAATTCAGCCAAGTCTTCAACAACATTAGAGTTCAGGACTCCAAGTGTACACTGAGGAATATTGTACATAATTATAGGGAGATTACCATCACTGGCAACTTTTTCATAGTGCTCATAATATCCCTTGTCTGTTGGCCGGAGAAAATAAGGAGATATTACAATCGCTGCATCATATCCCAAATCAGCAGCAAACTTTGTTAACGCGATAGTTGCCCGGGTGCTATGCTGACCAGTACCAGCAATTATTGGAACCCGTCCATCTACATATTTGACTGTAAGTTTTAGCATCTTCTTACGTTCTTCCGTTCTCAGGTATGAGAACTCACCAGTTGTGCCTAGGGCTACTACTCCGGTTGCACCCTTCTCTATCGTATAGTCAATGACTTGCCTATACCCATCCTCACTAATATCTCCATCACGTGTGAATGGGGTCACAAGCGCAGGCATTACTCCTTCTGGCTTGAACTTCATCAGAGAATCACCATAGCCTCGAGCTTCGAAGTGGGTATAAATGGCCTTCGATTTATGAGAGAATAAGGTCAGTAGAAATTTAGTAATAGAAGTCGCTATATGATATCTTTGTGAGAGATAAATCATGCATGAATATGTAGTTGTCATGACAACATGTCCAATGGAGATTAGTGATGAGTTGGCTCGAATCTTGGTTGAAAGTCGAGCATGTGCTTGTGTAAATATTATACCCAAGATTACTAGTGTGTACCATTGGAAAGATGAAATAGTCGTAGATGATGAATCCCTTTTGATAATGAAGACAGAAACAAAACAATCTGAACATCTCTGGAATGTTCTGAAGGACAATCATCCCTATGAGGTTCCAGAGTTTGTTGTTCTCCCTATCGAATGGGGCTCGCAGGATTATCTTGATTGGATTTCAAAAAGCGTACAGAAACGTTGAGTCAGCCAGCTATGCGATATCAGCTCTGCGAGCTGCATATGTTAGGGATTCGTTAAAGTATTTTCCAACAATTGCGCATATTGCAGGACCAACAACATAGTTGATTTCCCCAGGCATTAGCTCCTTCAGATTTGTCTTTGAGGTCAGTTTGCCTTTTCTCTTGAGAATCCCTATCTCCCGATCAATGGTGGATTTTGCTTTATCCCAAGACATGGGCTCAACACCTCGACCTGTACCTATCAAACCCTCTTTGATTTCAAATAGACTTCGCATAATGAAAATTGATAGATTATCCATATCAGAAGAGTCTTTCATGAAATTGACACCATGCTGTGAGCATTTTGCATTGCTTGGTTCAGATCCACAAGCAGAGCATATCTTACGTCCTCTGTTTGTTTTGATATAGTATGCCAAAAGATTAGCACATTTTGTAGTGTCATTTGGAGTCCATACAAGACCCTTCGCTCCCACTCGACTTATGGCTCGAAATACTGTGCGTGCTTTGTTGTGAAGGTACATCAAAACATCAATGCCCTCTTTCCGCTCCTCAATTCTACGTTTTTCCTTCTGTTTGGCTTCGAAGGCAAACTCCTCCTTTGCGAGTTTCTCAAGCCGCTCTTGTTTCAAGAAACGCTGCATGATATCATAGGCTATTGCATAGTTATCGAACTCCAAACTGGTCATATCTAACGATTTATCGACAATACCCTCAAAGACTGGACTGATGGAGGTTTCAAGGTCTTTAGCAGCAGCTATCATATCCTTCGTCGAAAATCGAGCGTGCATCCATGTGCAAATTGACTGTGCATCTAACTCAGGATAAACAATCTTCATCTCGTAAATTCTCATGGATGCAAGATCAATCAAGATTTCTTCTCTAAGGAATTGCAGGGTTGTATCAGTATCTTCGTAAATACTCTTTAAAAGTGCTTTAATTCGAAGAAGGTCTTGTTTAGATCGAATATAGGATTCAACGACTCGTGTTAGATTTGTAAGAATACCAATCGTGAAATGCCAAATGAAATCGAGTCTCAAACTTACAATTGTTTCATCTTCTGTTCTCTGTTGACTGAAATCACGAGCTGATGAAATACCAAGAGAACTCAGTGCACCACTTTTAACCTGCTCACGTGTTTCTAGAAGCCTGATGACCTCTGCAGGAGGTGGAACTCGCATTTTATTATTGAGTGCTTCGAGTACTTCTATTTCTATACCGACTAATTTTGCACGATCCTTGGTAAACATATCTATGCTGATTTTATCAAGTTCAGTTGCACGAAGTCCTTTTGATCTAAGCATACCCTTAACTGGTCCATTAAGTGTATTTTCTATCTTCTCGAGAGCCTTCAATGAGCGCTCAAGCATCTCAAGTTCTTCCTTACTAATAGCTGGTGCTGATGAATCTGAAGTGCTATCAGCAGTCAATGATTTTAATCCAGGACCGATTATTGATAAGTCGCTTATACCCTTCCTTCGAAGCTGTGCTTTAACATCATCAATATCTACATTGAGAAATTTCGAAATTGTATCAAGTACGGAATCCGAATCTATTGATAAGATTTCAGCAGCTTTGGTAGTCACAACCTGTCCTAGACGAGATTCATAATTTTCTAGCGTAGTTGGAATATCGAATTCTTTCTCGAGAACTTCGAGCAAATGTAATCTAATTTCATGAGCATTCCTAAGACCCTTGAGAGTATCAATAGGTTTGCAGAATCTCTTCGTTATTGTTGATGCAATCTCATCCCAACTCTTAATTGGAATGGTTGTATCAAAAATGTGGCCCTTAGAATATTCTATTCGTCCAAATATTTTCTCAAGACCCATTTTAAGAATGGTGGTTTCGGGAACCTCTGAAGGATGTTCCCGCAGCAATTCATCTCTTAGAGATAGCGCACTCTCCTTTAAACCAGAAGCTTTGACATATAGCTCCTGTCGCCAATCTTGACCCCAACCAGTGACCTCGAGTATCAAGTCAATATCATGATTAGAATTGTATTCAGAAGGGATTTTTTTTAAGGTTTCTTTGAGTAGATTGAGTGCCTTATCTTTACTATCGGAATTAGGATTTGCACCTCCCAGTTCGTCAACGAAACAAATTATCAACTCACTTACTAGCTTAGCAACATCAATCTCCTCACGCTGTTTACCCGAGAAGAATTGTCGGACTTCAAGCTCAAGCTGTCGTCGTTCCTCCGCCCCTAGTTCATCTTTCATGTCACTGCCCGCACTAGGCACCTCCGATGGGGTCAGAAGGCGAATACCCTGATAGCTGTGGAGATAGAATGCAGCAAAGAAGGAAAAAACATCTTCAAGCGGTCGAGGTTCCTTGAGTAGTTCGTGAAATAATTGACGATCTCTGCTACTTCGCATATGTGAAGCCAGGGCTTCTCTCAGTAGTATCTCTTTGCCAGCCTCACTCATTTGACGTGTCTTTAATACCCAAGAACTTACCATCATCAATCACCTCAAGAATGTGTTCCCGACTGAAACAGTCAACTCATCAGCCCTGCGTTCAAAGGTTACAAGATAGAGTAAATCATCCACTTTAGGATCCCGCAAGTACATGCGAGTTATTCTTGGGAGTGATTTCCCAAGACCACGTACCTTGGAACCCATCAAATATTCAATGAATTCATCACCGAGATCTAGTCCTATCATAGCGGCTGCTCCAATTCCTTCTGCTTGAAGCCGGAGAACGCGTTTCCCGAAAGTAGTCGCCATATCTTTTTCTCGCTCTTTCAAGTGGTCGAGTTTGCTTTGAAGTAAATCCCTTAACTCAACATAGTACTTGAGAGAGGGATCCGGTTCAGGCTTGGGAGGAATGGATTTCTCTTCCTTCACAGGATATTGCGTTCGTATTTCATGCAACTCTGCATCAATCGGTAGTGGCTTTGTTGGTTCCATTGGGGGCGGTGCTAGTGTTTGATCAGTTTCACCATGTGTGATAGATTCTGCATCTTGAATAGCTCGGTAGCGTTCCATCTGTGCCATATAGTCATTTAGGGCAAGCTCATACTCTCTCATCTGGTTTTCGAACTGTTGCGTCTTTTGATCAAGTAATTTCTCACGTTTTACATTATGTTCTCGTATTGCGACATTTTCTTGTTCGATAATATGACATGTTCTTTCCCATTCCTGTATTTCCGCTTGGTATTCTTGTTCTCTTTGATCAGCTTCGAGCTTTGCACGGTTCACCATTGCGCTAGGCGTGACTGTTTCACCAACTATTTCGTGAATAGAATTCAGAAGTTTTAGGAGAGATTCGGATTTGGTCATTGAATCATCCAGAGTTGTCTTAAAGCTCTCAACCCATTCAATTGCTTCCTTTTTCCACTCATCAGCTCTTTCACCAGCTCCTTCCACGGCAGCTTCAAGCTCTTCAACAAGACTAGCTTGTTCAGTCAGCATCTTATCTATGATGCGCCGGATCAAGGGTTTTGAAAGGAGCGTATCTGCAACATCAGGGATGATGTCTGATACAAGATCTTGAAACTCATTTAGGAGTTTCATAAGAGCTTCTCCATGCTCAGTAAGGTCTTCAGAATCAGGAACTGCGTATTTGATAGCAATCTCTCTTTTGGCAATCTCGGCTACATTCTCAAATCCGATAAGATTCCATATGTCAATTTTCTTGAATGATTCTATCAATTGACGTGTGACTAAATCCATGAGTTGTTTGAAGTCTTCATACTTGGTTCCCTTGAAAGCTTCTTTTGAGAAAGCTGCATTAAGCTGCGCTTGAATCTCAGCATAGAACAGGTCAAACAAAGTGAGATCAGTGGGCCCAATATCTTCTTGTAGAGTTTCTTTCTTGAATTCTTGGAGAGCTGTGAAGAACGCCTTCTTGGCTGCATTTGTCACTAGATACTGATTAAGTTCCTTGGAGAAATATTGTAGGACTCTCTTAGCATATGCAATAACATATCTCATTGTTCCTTTTAGTTCCCAAGCACGAATCTCTCTAGCCCCTCGAAATTCACGGCTGACTGAGTTCATGATCCCATCAATGATACAAATCGCAAGGTTGTTCTTTGTTCCTGAAGAAACATCACTATTTGTAGAAACTCCAGAGGTTAATGAACTCTTATGATCCTCAATAGTCAAAGTTTTTCCTGAACTAAGATGTTCTTCCACAATATGTTCTAAGGCATTGATAGAGTCTCCTAGAATTTTTACAAACTCACCAATGCGAGGTCTTAGCGTTTCTATTTCTGATAGAGAAACCTCTGATTTGCCAAGAAATTCTATTAATGCCTTTACAACGCCCCCAACTAATTCTGACTCCTCAACCGCATAAGCATAGTAGTTTATTTCATTCAAAAGAGACTGACCGGTTTCTGGCACAACCTTTGTTAAAGCTTCAATAGCACTAGGTGTCAATACACGATGCTTGAAATGAGCAACTAGTCTATCGTCTGGTTCATTGGGAAGTTTAAACTCTAGACTCTTTCGACCTCGGATTTTCATTCCAGGAGGTAAAAGCGTAAAATCATCAACTACTTCCAGCTTTGCAACCAAGTCAACATCGACATGGTCAGGTTTGACTTGTAGTGAGTCCCAAGACCCTTGAAACCGCCGATCAAGCATGTCAACAAAGAGAACACTGTTTAGTCGGTCAGTAAATTTAGTAATTACTGAGATTCCTTCCAACTCGTAATTCAGTTCATTATTAATCACAGCACTCTCGACATCAGAAATCTTCTTAGAAACAGCCTTCATGTATTCATTAATTTTGAATGGATCAACAACTCCTTTTTCCCAGCTTAACACACAGACATGAGAGCCAACGCCTCCTTCACTTCCACCAGCAACCACAAGTTGATCAGGTAACACATCAGAACCAGGAGTCCTATCGAGATCCCATTCGATTGAGAGTATCTCTAATCCTTCGGATGACATCAAGGTGTCTCTAATAGTGAAAACTAGTGGGACTATGTTCATCGAAACACTTGCAGAGTGTTGCTCCAACATACTTCCAGCACCAATGGCACTTCCAATGGAATATCCAAGCCCTGTTGAAGTCCCTAATACAGACGCAGATGCCATTCGAATTGCTTCAACAGTACTTGGGGCTTGTACATCTCTAGGGTCCGACATGTGTAGACACTCCTGAACGAAAGCGAAAGCTGTAAGATACAAAGAATCAATATCGCAATCTTTTGAATATAGCTCGGTCAGCTATCCGACTCTCGTCCATATTCCATTTCCGAGCTCTCGTACTAATCCGGCTTCCTTCAAACCAATAAGAGTGACATGCAGAGTTGTTGTAAGTAGTGCCTCATAGCTCTGTGGAATAGGAACACTTCGAGCTTGTTTAATGTCAAATACTAATTGCTCGATATCAGCATCACCTCGAGCACTCAACAATGTGAGCAGTGTGTCCTGTAGATGTACTATTCCATCCTTCACTTCTTGAAATTGAAGTTGAGCATCTGCAAAGATATGGGGCGAATCATGAGCAGGAAGCACGTGGTCCGCACCAAGCTTTGACATGGTTTCAATAGCTGTCAATTTAGCAACAATACTCCCAGTGTTATCAACGTAGAACTTACGAGGATCATTTGGAAAATTGTTCAACTCATCGCCTGAGAACAGTGCTTTTCGTTTGATATCAAAGAAGACGCAATGCCCTGCAGAATGCCCTCCTGTATGAATCACTTTGAGAGTCGTTTCACCAACAGAGATGTTTTGGCCATTTACGATTAGCTCATCAGCCTCCATTCCTCGATAATTGACACGGAGAGGGCCTTTATCGAATTTCATTGAGAATCGTTCAGCTCGGTCCATCATAAGTCGCTCATTCAAGAAGATCGAGGGAGTTTGAAGAAGTTCTGCATCATCCTTGTGAATCATTACTGGTGCACCTGTTGATTTCTTCAGGCGACTTGCTCCAGCTGCATGGTCGGGATGACCATGCGTACAGATGATACCGAGAAGATCACTTTTTGGATTAAGACCTATATTCTTTATCGATCTCTCGAGTCGATCTCCTGGATCACCAGCAGTTCCAGGGTCTATAACAAGAACTTCGTTCTCATCTATGAGCAGGTAGCTTGCAATGAAACCAAACTCACTTGCGAATTTTCCTCGCACAACTTGAATTCCAGGGATAATCTCAGCAGATGCCATTGGTCTGGTTGAAGTTGTCCCTCCAACACTTATGATAATATCGTCTATATGCTAATCTAAACAATAAATACTAAATCGAACTACTCACAATGAACTACCTCTGAGGTCACAATATGAAAGGAGCCTACGTTCTCATTATTAGAGTAAAACAGCCCGTGAGTGTTCAGATAAAATCACTTGGGAACATTAGCTTTGATCCAGGTGAGTGGATATATATTGGATCAGCCATGGGCGATGGTTCGACAAGCCTAGAGAATAGATTGGAACGACATTTTCGAAAAGACAAAACAATCTATTGGCATATCGATTATCTACTTGATTCCGTTGCAGAACTTGTAGAGGCTATTTGGACAAGAAGCAGCAGGTCAATAGAGTGTGACTTGGTGCATTTAATTGATAGTCATAATGACTTTATTGCAGGTCCGAATGGATTTGGATCATCCGACTGTAAAAGGGGATCTAGTACTCATATCTACTTCTATCAAGGAAATAATATTTTACGCATTGTTCTAATTCAATCCTTTCAAGCATTGGGTTTCCAGCCTTCATTCACTCAAGATGGTCAGATATGATAAGAAACGCCTAAGCAGCAAGTATTAAATGCCTCAAGCATCCATCTTTTTCAAACTGGAGGATACCGAGAGTGCCAGACTGGAGGAGCATTTTTCAAGATTTGAAAAATACAGGACAAACATTTACTGTATACCTAAGATATCAACAGAAAGACACGCTTGCAAAGATACCCAATGTGAGGGTTCAAGATGTTCATGATGATCATGTAAGATTGGAGAATCCAAGTGGCTATGGAGTTCTTGGATACGAGGACATTCTATACGTGTCAATACCAAGGCAGTCAATGACCAGACCACTTCAATAGGCAACAATTCAGAGCCCCTACGGCTAAGGTTTAATTGGCATAATCGGTGTTCTTACACATCCAGACAATTAGATGGTGTTAATTGCAGTGTCATCACTAGTTTACATCCCAATTGAAAATGAACGCGTCCTTAGTCAACATCAGGAGTATATTCTGACAAATTACAGATGGATACAATTCGATAGAGGATCGCGAACAAGTGCTAGTTTACCCTTACACATCATTAAGGAGTATAAGTTGACTACAAACTCTGCTATGTGCAAGGTTGTCAATGGAATTGTAAATTTCGTAGGAGCAATGCCAAGAAGAGAAGAATTGCGAGCTGCACTTGGACTTCGTGAGTTCGATAATCTCAGAGTTGGGGGACAGAGGAAGATTTGTGAAGTGAGTGGAGTGCCATTTGTACATCCAGACCATCCATATAATAGATGGATTTCAATTGGATTCCATAGACCATTTTCAAGACATTTCTATCAGACATTTGCATGGTTAAAAGGCGAGGAGGTCTTCACATATCATCCTGGAAGTTTCATACTTACAAACTATCGGTTGTATCAGTTTGATGCAGGTCCTAAGAAGATGTACATTTTCCCACTTCATATGGTTGAAACATTCGAAGCAAGAGGTAATGAACTCAAACTAAAAGCGACAACTGGAAAGTTCAAAATCAAAGGAAGAGTACCGCGACAGGACCATCTTTTGAGTGTGTGGCAGACTCGCGCATGGAGCCATATTTCGAAAGAACATCTAGACTGGTTAGTTCGGCCTTTCAGCTATATTGCACCTCATCACCCATTGTCACAATATTATGTTAGTGACAGTGCAACTGTCACACCAACTCCGGTTGCTCAAGAAACAACTCAGGAAATGCAGGTAACTGCAGGAAGTGCTGGTGCAGGTACAGTCTTCGTCAAACCAGTCATAAAGGACAGATGCACTAATTGCTCAGCGCCCATGTCTTGGGAACAGATTGATTGGACAGGTCCAGATCAATATGCATGTCCTGCATGTGGTCATACTCATAGAGTGGACTATGTTAGAATGTAATAATCTCTAGGAGTGGGCTTTGGTCCACTCCAATGAGAGTCTCTTGATTGTTTCTTTTGTTGGTAGACCTGTTTCTAAATCCCAACCACGGAGTCTGTAATAATCATCAAGCATAGGATCAAGATTTACAATCTGGCCTTTTCCTGGACCTTCAGGCATTGGTTCTTTAGTAAATCTATCTGGTAGATTATCATCCTTACGAGTGATTCCTTCACGATTATTGAATAAGCGTTTCAGTGTTATTTGACGTTCTGCAATCTCTATAAGATTTTCAACCTTCCCTAGATGTTTCTCTCCTGTTGCGAGAGGTAGCATCTCTGCAAAGTCTTCCATCCAAAATATGGGAGGCCATGAAACTGAATACCAACACACGATCAAAGTATCTCTAATGCAATATGAGTTCTCACTCTCAAAGACTGCGTTTGCTTTGTGTTTCTCAGTGTATGGATCAATAATCTCAGGAAGTTTGTCAGCACCCCATCTTTTTGCAGCTACGTCTTCATAACCCAGTTGGTCAACAACAACAAGACTTCTCAAGTGGTCAGCACCTCTTGCAGCAGTAGCATGTCCAAGCCCAATGCTTCGGTGTGTCCGACCATCCTGACCAGATACTTCCATTCCTTTTACATGAATAGCATACTTCTCTGAACCTCTCCCAATTGCATCAGAAGCCCTTTTACTGCCTTCAGCAAGCAGATCTCCAAATTCTTCCCTTTTCGCAATCATTTCCAAAAGACGGATAATCTGTTCTCTGTTGCCCCATTCAAGTTTGAGACCTTTGGTATCTTTCTCTGATATGAGTCCATTCTCAAAGGCTTCAATAGCAAATCCTATGGTGGCTCCAGCAGAGATTATATCCATTCCATATCGATTGCAAATCTGATTCGCTTTCAGAGTAGTTGCATAGTCATCAATACCAAGAGAACTACCAAATGCCATTAAGCCTTCATATTCGGGTCCTTCCTCCAAGGTACCAGCAAATGGTCCAGTCCGAACATAATTTACCTTCTTGCATCCAAGACTACAACCAAAACAGGCTCTATCAGAAATTGTGTATCTTGGTCTTATGTATTCGCCAGTTAATCTTTCAAAACCTGGAAATACACCAGTACGATGGTTGTATGTTGGTAATTCACCAATCTCTTGCTTGACTGCAGTTAAGATCCAAGTGCCCCACTTACTCATCTCTCTTGCCTGGGGATTCTGACGTACTCTGTAGTGTGCTTTCTTAGCAAGCTCTAAGAAACCTTCATGGTCGTATACACTCACTCCACCATGACCGCGAATCGAGATTGCTTTTACATTCTTGGATCCTAAAACTGCACCCATTCCTGTACGACCAGCAGCTCGAGCGTGATTCACCATTACTGAAGCAAATCGAACCATACGCTCACCTGCAGGACCGATGGCTGCAACTTGAATGTCAGGATCACGATGTTTCTTCTTGATGCTGATAGTTGTCTGGTCAGTGGTCGTTCCCCACAACTTAGATGCATCTTGAAGTTCAAGAAACGAATCTTCAATATGAATATAGACTGGGCGGTCTGCTTTGCCTTCAACAACCAATAAGTCGTATCCAGCATATTTGAGTTCTGGACCCAAGAATCCACCAACATGACTTTCACCCCAGATGCCTGTCAAGGGTGCCTTCGAGATAAACACAGTTCTGCCACTCATTGGCCACATTGTACCTGTGATTGGTCCTGTAGCCAAAATGAGCTTGTTATCTACACTTAGTGGATCGATACCTGCAGGTATTTCTTCAAAGAGTATCTTAACACCAAACCCATCGCCACCAATATAGTCTCTTATCCATTCAGTCGAGAGAGGGTCAATTCTGAATGTATCCTCACTTAGATTGACTCGTAGAATCCTCCCCTTGTAACCATCGGCAGTCACTTCATTCAACTCCGCTGGATTCCTGAGCAGACCTCTGAATTTCTCTAAGGTAGCTTGAGATTTTGCCATGCCGATCAATCGAAGGAGCAACGGAAACCTCAGAGTATGTGATTGCACCAGTTGGACAAGCTTTAGCACACTCTGGATCACCGCCACAATGATCGCATTTGATTATTCTCATCAAAAAATTGTCCAGTAATATTATTCCGTTAACACAAGCTCCCACACATGATTTGCAGAGAATACATTTGTCTTCATCTAGAAAGGTCATTTTCGTTATCGGGTTTCGCCGTATTGCATATACTGGACAAACATCTACACAAGGAGCAGTTTCGCAGGGACCACAGACATTGGGAAGATCTATCCCAAGATCGTCATATCGAACGATCTTAAGCCTGGCAAGACTTGGTTGAAAGCGATTTTCTTTTTTCGCAGTGCACGCAAGTTCACAGATTCTGCAACCTGTACATTTTGTGAAATCAACGACAAGGTGCGATGACATAGGACCAACTCGTAGGCATCTCATTTCTACAATTCCACACTAAAATGCTTCGGACTATCTATACGTTTTATTAGGAGCAAGGTTCTACTATCGATTGGGTAGAATATTATGTCCGAGGAAGAAAATGTCGAGGTCGACACAGGAAAGAAGAAGAAAAAAGTCGATTACTGTGAAGTCGAATTCGAAATTGGTAATATCGAGTTCGAAGCAAAAGGGCGG
>Ga0209427_10000944_pt1 | contig 32631 bp, 48 predicted proteins | sample DeeMarSWOR136_30_FD_187465 | JGI IMG/M metagenome (GOLD analysis project Ga0209427, IMG submission 187465) | Marine sediment microbial communities from White Oak River estuary, North Carolina - WOR-1-36_30 (SPAdes) (version 2) | ecosystem: Environmental > Aquatic > Marine > Intertidal zone >...
TGCCGGATTATCAGCTGCAGTCTTCGCCCGGATCGATGGTTGGAGCACTCTAGTTCTGGAGGCCAACTGGGTGGGTGGACAGGGCAGTATCGCTTACTCTGTGAGTAACTATCCAGGCTTCCCACCTGGCGACGGTGAAACGCTCATGAGCTACATGGCAAAGCAAGTAACCTCGCCCCCTCCTAATGGCATGGGGGCAGAACTGAGGGAGGAGAGAGTATTAAGCCTTGACTCCAAGAACCTGGTTTTAACCACCGAGGAGAATCAGTACCAGGCTAAAGCTATCATCCTGGCCACAGGAAGTACCATGCAGAAGCTTGGTGTTCCTGGAGAGGACAAGTTTGTTGGCAACGGCGTATCATATTATGCCAAGCGAGATTATACGCAATTCTCAGGTAAAAAGGTTTTGGTGGTAGGCGGTGGGAATAGCACAGCAAAAAGTGCACTGGTAGCCAAGAGCGCAGCTGATGAAGTTATCCTAGTTCATCGGAGAGGGTCACTGCGAGCTTATCCCACCATGGTTAAAAGGTTGCAAAATGAAGGCGTCTATGTTTGGTATAACACCGAGGTCAAGGAAATAAAAGGCGGCGATAGCGTCGAGGCAGCAGTGGTGACAAACAATAAGACCAGTGAGCAAAAGGAGGTAGCAGTCGAGTGGGTAATCATCTGTGTAGGAACTGAACCGAATACTAAACTGGCACAGGAAGCAGAGGTTGAGATGGAGGGAGAATCTGTCAAGGTCGATAGTCAAATGAGAACCAATAAGGAGGGAATATTTGCCTGCGGCGAAATCACTCCCGACCATCGACATCTTATCACTTCTGCTTCAGAAGGAGCTTCTGCAGGTATGGCTGCCAGCGAGTACCTGGCATTGCAAATGGTAAAGAAAGGTGAGATATTTGAAGGCGCCAAGAATGGTAAGTACGCTGATGAGTTTCTGGCGATGCTTGGTTAGAGGTGTATCTTGCCGTCAGTAAGATCAAGAGTAGAGGTGGGGCCAAGCGAGGCCCGCTTTTATGACGTTTTTATGAATGTGATCTCGCTGGGGTATTACCCTTGTTTGATTGGGAGAGTTGTTGACAAGATGGATATTCAGCCCGGGCAGTCGATTCTGGATCTCGGTTCAGGAACGGGTAGAAACGATTGCTTCATAGCTCGAAAGATAGGCTGTAACGGCAATATCCTGGGGCTTGACATCAGCAAGGAAATGATAAGCTTGTCGAAAAAACGTTGCCGGTCATATCCCAATGTCAAGTTCGGCGAGCAGCGAGTTGAGATACCTTTGACATATGAGGAGGAATTCGATAGGATACTTGCTTCGTTCGTCTTGCATGGTTTTGAGGATGCCCAGAAAATCGGGATTGTCAGCAATGCCTACCGTGCCCTAAAGCCTGGGGGAGTCTTCTGCATCTTGGACTATAATGAATTCGACCTGGATAGGCTATGGTTTCCCCTTCGCTGGGCATTTATCCACGGGGAGTGTGAGCTTGCTTCAGAATTTCTCAAGCTCGACCTGAAGGGAATGCTCTCGAGCCAAGAATTTGCTAGCTTTGAAGAGGAATTCTTTCTAAGGGGGCACCTACGCTTACTTAAGGCTGCAAAGTGACAACGCCAGATGCACACAACTTTGAATGGAAGAAGAAATGAGGAAAGAAATACAAGGTATGTTAGCCAGAATAAAGCCAAGCCTCGGAGGAGCTTCGAAACAATCTAAAGTAATCTACACCGAAAGGAGGTATCAAAAATGTGTTTAGATCATTCAAAACTTGCGGGTCATTTAGAACAATAATGAGGTAGCCATGCCCGCTTCCAGTCAGCCAAGGATCATAATTCTTACCGGGGCTTCATGCCCCTGGTGTAACAGAGTTAAACAATATTTAAGTGAGAAAAGGTTCAGATTCAAGGAAGTGAATGTAGAAAAAGACCCTGAAGGAGCCAGAGAGCTTAAGCGTCGGAATATAATGGGTGTACCTGTCGTTTTAATAAATAACCGACCTATTGTTGGTTTTGATAGGGAGAGAATCGACAAATTGCTGGGCATTAAGTAACAAAGGAGGTCTTTAAGATGCAGATCAAGCCATTTGATGACCGGATCTTGGTTGAACCGGAAGAAGTTGAGGAAAGCAAAAGTAAAGGAGGCATAATCCTTCCTGATACAGCCAAGGAGAAACCAAGAAGAGGCAAGGTTATAGAGATCGGAACCGATGAGGAGCTTGCCGAAAGAATTAAAGTAGGGAATACAATAGTCTACGCTAAGTTCGGCGGCGATGAAGTCGAGTTTGAAGACAAAAAGTATTTAATCATTTCGAGAAGTGACATTCTCGCTGTAGTTGAATAACGATAATCAAAGGAGGTAAGCAAATGGCCTACAAAATCACCGATGAGTGTATCAGTTGTGGTGCCTGTGAACCGGAGTGCAAGAATGAAGCAATCTCAGAGGGGGAAGAAATTTATGTAATCGATCCCGAAAAATGCACTGAATGCGTGGGTAACTTCGAATCACCCAAGTGTGTCGAAGTATGTCCGGTAGATGCTGCCGTGCCTGATCCAGAGCATGTAGAAAGTCGCGATGAACTGCTTGGTAAATGGCAGAGATTACATCCGGGCGAAACTTCAGCAGTCACCTAGACCACTGGGAAAGACGGCCAATGGCAAAATACGAAGTAGTCATAATAGGAGGCGGCCCTGCCGGGCTTACAGTAGGGCTCTACAGCTCACGGGCGGGGCTCAAGAGCTTGCTGGTGGAGCGTGGCGTAGTTGGAGGTCAAATGGTTAATGCTGCTCTGGTTGAAAATTATCCTGGTTTTCCTCAGGGTATCTCCGGTGCCGAACTGGGATCACTCATGCATCAACAGGCAGTCAAATATGGCCTGGAGGTAGTGACTGCTGAGGTTACAGGCATTGCCCAAGGACAATCCTACAATATCTCCACTACTGAGGGTGACTTTGAGGCTACAACCATAATCATAGCGTCTGGTTCAGAGTATCGTAAGCTGGGAGTCCCCGGTGAGGAGAAACTCTCAGGTCATGGTGTATCCTATTGCGCCACCTGTGATGGCTTCTTCTTTCGTGGTCAGGAAGTGGCGGTTGTAGGAGGAGGTGATACCGCTATCACCGATGCTTTGGAACTGACTCGACACGCTAATAAAGTCTATGTAATACATCGGCGAGACCAGCTCAGGGCGGACCAAGTCCTGCAGCAACGAGCCTTCGCCCAGCCAAAGTTGGACCTTATCTGGAGTACAGTGGTGGAAGAAGTGGTGGGCGACAAGGTACTGGAAGAGCTTAGACTACACAATGTGAAAACAGGTCAGCACTCCACTTTGAAAGTGGCCGGTGTCTTTGTCGCCGTGGGGCTCATGCCTAATAGCCGGAACTTTTTCAATATTGTAGACCTAGATGATGCCGGGTACATTATTACTGACGAGGCCATGGCTACCTCAGCTCCTGGCGTCTTTGCTGCCGGCGATATACGCAGGCACTCACCACGCCAGATCGGATCTGCCATCGGAGATGGCGTCGCCGCTGCCATGTCAGCTTTTAAGTATATTCAGGAACTTGGGAATGGAGCTAGAATCACAAGTCCTTGAGGTATTACAGCAAATAGGGATTAGGAGAGGTCAAACTGTATTGGATTTTGGTTGTGGCTCTGGGACATATACCATCCCTGCTGCCAAAATAGTTGGTGGGCAAAGGAAAGTATACGCCTTAGACAAGGACAAGAAAGCTTTGGATGAGCTCATGCAGAGAGCTAAGTCAGCAGGGTTGAGGAATGTAGAAAGGATAGACACGTCCGGAGAATTAGAATTTGGGCTAGCCGATGAGTCCATTGACTTAGTTCTTCTCTTCGATGTTTTTCATCATCACTATTTCCCTCGGATGGATGAGAGGAAAAGACTATTGGAGGAAATTTATAGGATTTTGAAACCGGATGGCCTTGTTTCACTTTGGCCAAAACATATGGAATCAGAGGCTAAACGTGAAATTGAGAGTGCCAATTTCTATCTGGAAAGCGAACATTCTGGAACCCTAATTCACGACAGTAAGGATTGCGAAAGAGGCCAAGTCTTAAACTTCACGAAGATGCGAAGGAATGGAAAGAGATGATATGGATTCATGATTGAAGCGGCACCAATCAATCTTACTTAAGGAGGCAATATGAGCAAGGTAATAGAAGTCACAGATGAAAATTTTGAGAAAGAGGTTCTGAATTCTGACCTCCCCACCGAGGTCGATTTCTGGGCTCCTTGGTGCGGTCCGTGCATGATGGTTTCACCTATATATGACAAACTGTCAGAGGAGTACGACGGCAGGTTCAAATTCTGCAAGTTAAATGTGGATGAAAACCAACGGACGGCAATGAAATATCAGATTATGAGTATACCCATGCAGATGTTCTTTGCCGACGGTCAGAAAATTGATGAGATCTTGGGTGCAGTTCCTGAACGTACAATCCGAACAATGGTCGAAGGTATTGTCAAAGATTTCCCAACCGATGAAAGAGGCAGGCTTAAGGCAATTCTCACTTCCTGGGTGGAGCATAACAAAAAAGACAGCGAGAAATTCAGGAAGTGGAAAGAGAAGGTCAATGATGCGGAAAGTGACTCCGTTTATCCTGGCATATTGCAGGCAGCACAAGATATGGAAACGGCAAATGAGAAGTTGGTCCAATTACTAATTGAATTACAGGGAAGGGGACAAAAAGAAGGGCAAAACTAGAGAAAACGAAATGGAGCAGCAAGCACCGAAGCCTGTTCGAGGGGTTAAGTGTAAGAGAAGAACTCGGATATAGCGCCTATTTACGAACTCAAATCATTCCTTTTTGCGAACAGGGTAGAAAAATGCTTATAGAGCCAGTCCCATCAATAGATTTTAACAAGTGCCATCCCGAAAGATGCGATCATGGAATTTGCGTAGCCGGCAAAGCCTGCCCACATAAGGCATTCTTCCGGGAAGAACCCTATGACTTTCCTATGCATAATGTATCCATGTGTGTAGGTTGTGGCTCTTGTTCAAGTGCCTGTCCCTTGAAAGCAATATGGATAAGATGAAGCTACACATGGATAAGAAGAATCAAGCATAGATAGGAAGGATATCAGAGGAAAAGGGAGTGAACTTCGAGAACGGGTTACAGCAGAAGATTGATATCGACCAAGCGGAGGAAGCTCATACCGAGAAGGCACTGCAATATATCGATAATCCTAAAAATCTAACCATCATGAGAAACTATGATGGAAAAGGAGAAAAAACCGCTAAGGTTGGAAAACAGATTGTCACAATCTGGATCTATCTCAAAATCAAGGATGATGTTATTCAGAAGGCTTCTTATTTTTCTGATTGTCTGGGAGGGCTAATTCATGCTTATGGAAGTGCATTAACTCAAATGGTTAAAGGGAAAACAATAAAGGAAGCTTTGTGGATTCGACCGGAAGACATATCTGCAAGTTTGGATCTGCCCGAAACCGGATATGGAGCTTGGTTTAAGGGAGCATTAGTGGAAGCCGTAAATAACTATAGTACTTATAGGTCTGCGCCGTGGAAGAGAATATATGAACAGAAATATTGAAAGGGTGGGAAAAGGAGACGGAAATGTGGAGCTGCTAATAGCTTTCGGTGCGAATGATGGTGAGAGTCTAACCAATGGACATGCAGGTGACGCCAGGCTTTTCCATATATAAGTTTTCCGACAACGAGCAACAGTCTGTCGAACAAAGAAGGAATATCGAATTAGGAGCCGGTCGATCCCTAAAACCTGGAAGCCCCGAAACGGCTAAGGCTAGACCTGTTGTTTTTGAAAACTTGGATGCGTTGGTTGGTAAAGAATTTGGCCTAGGTCTTCCCAATTTGTTGAAGCAATTTGTCTGGGTACCGGCAAGAGCGGACACTATCAGCAAGGTAATTGAGGTCGTACGTATTAATTGAAAAGGATAAGGCAGGAGAAGGATGAAGGTGAAGATAGAAAGCATATTGTATTGAGACCGTAGCAGAGAAGGCGGCTATTTGCACCCGCAACAATAAAGATGAAGGAAACAAGGAAATGCTAGATAAGAAAGAGAGCAAGGAAAAGACAAGGAAAATTTATGACGTTTTGCCCAAATTAGATGATAAGCGCTGTGGACATAGGACTTGCGGAGAATTTGCCAGGGCGGTAGTTGAAGGCAAGGCGCCATGTTATGGGTGTGTTAGCGGGGGACCGCAGGTGGCTGCCAGAGTATGTGAAATCATGGGGGTCAAAATCCCTGAGGAGGCAAGTCCCCAGCCTGCGGCTGGCCGTAGATTTTACCAGCCTGGATTCCTTGGCGGTAGGGGTATGGGAGTTGGGATGGTAAGAGGTTATGGCCAAGTTATGGGGCGAGGTAGAGGTTGGGGCATGGCCCGAGGTAGGGGTATGGGCCGTGGTGGCTGGGCGAGAAGAGGTTTTGGAAGAGGTTGGCGTGGAGGATAAAGAAGGAAGAAGGAGTAGCTGACTCCTTGGTTGTGCAGGTTTTAAAGAAAACAGTAATTAGCGGAGGTGAGTAAATGAAAATATTAGTCTGTGGTAAAGGGGGATGTGGAAAAAGCACAATCGTGGCCCTTCTGGCCAAAGAGATGGCAATAAGAGGAAACAAGGTACTGGTGATTGACAGCGATGAGTCCAATATCGGCCTTCACAGCCGGTTGGGAATGGAGAAACCTGATGATTTCATGGACTATTTTGGTGGAAAGAAGGTTCTGTTTGAGAAGACTAAGGAGATGAAGAACGCATGGAGATTGGATGACCTGCCTGGCGATTATCTGACTGAGAAAGGCAATATTCAACTTCTATCAATGGGAAAAATCTATCAATTCGGTGAAGGATGCGCCTGTCCAATCAATGCTCTTTCTTCAAAGTTCTTAGAAATCCTTGATTTGAGGAATGGGGAGTTCTTGATTGGAGATACCGATGCTGGAATAGAGCACTTTGGGAGGGGAGTAGAGAAGGGAGTCGATGTGCTTCTTGTTATTGTCGATCCTTCCCGGGAATCGATTCTTCTAGCGAAGAAGATATCAGAACTGGGGCAGCAAGTTGATAAGCCCGTCTACTATGTCCTAAATCGGATCGCTGATCAACAAACGAAAGACTTTCTCTTGAATTCCGTACGTATAGAGAAGGTGATAGCTATGATCCCGGAAAATAGAGGGATATTCATAGCCGGTTTGGCTGGCAACGAGTTCAATATGGATGTCGAGGGTATCAAGGAAATCGCTGATTTTCTGCAAGCTGTGAATAATACAAAGGTCGAAGCGACGAAAATAGATTGAGGGCAGGGGCATACCTAGACAATATATTGCGTGAAGTCCAAATGGATTCTGCTCAGCGAGGTCCCAGAGAGATGACTGATGACGAGATAATGAGGTGGATGCAAGATTTGATTACTAGGTTGACAGATGAGAAAGGGTCCGCCGGAGGCGTCTGCAACTTTGAAGCTGTAAAACCTCCCATTCGTAGGAACATCCTGCATGCTTTAGACCAAAGAGCTTTAGAGATAGACGAAATCTCTGAAATGGTGGGGCTGGCAGGGATGGCGCTGAAATATCATCTCAACGTGCTTACTAGTGGCCATTTTATACAAATAGAGGGTAACAGGATTGATCTAACGGCGGGAGGTGTTGCTGTTATAAGAAGCGATAAACGGAGAACGAAAGAAAAGGAAGAGAGCGACGGGAGATAAGGAAGATATCGAAGTAAAGGCAAAGAACGTCTATGAGGCTTTGCCCAAGCTATAGGATAAGAAGTGTGGATTTGAGACGTGCTGGGGATTTGCCGAGGCGATAGTCGGAGGAGCGCCATGTTATGGATGTGTTGCGGGCGGGCCAGAAGTAGTTGCCAGGGTGTGTGAGCTTGTGGGAGTCAGCGTTCCCGAAGAACAAATACAGGGCATGGCGCATTCCTTGGGGAAAGGATACGTTCAGGTCTATACAGGGAATGGTAAAGGCAAGACTACGGCTGCCTTGGGTCTTGCCTTTCGGGCTGCGCGGCGAGACTAAAGACATATATTGGGCAATTCATGAAGGGACAGCGTTACGGCGAACTTGACGCAGCTAAAATGCTATATCCGTATATGACCATAGAGCAGTATGGCAAAGATACATTTATACATGTTCAAAATCCTCCCCATGAAGACGATGTGCTAATGGCGCGACAGGGGCTGGCTAAGGGGAAGGAAGCGACGCTATCGGGTAAGTATGACATCGTTATCTTTGATGAAATTACAGCTGCTCATTTCTTCCATTTGATCTCGGTGCAGGACATGACGAACATAATTGAAAGCAAACCGGATGGGGTGGAGCTAATCTTCAGTGGCCGCTATGCTCCTCCCGGACTTATTGAAGCTGCAAGCTTGGTTACTGAAATGACAGAAGTCAAACATTACTACCAAATGGAGGTTCTTGCACGAGGTGGTATCGAGCGTTAATGAGCGTTGCCAAAGGGAGTTAAGGTAGATGCACAAGAACTCAAGAATCCGTCAACCCTGGTTGACTGAATCGCTAGCAGGAGGGCTACCCTAGCCGAGTTCAACGCCGATTAGCGCCCCCGGTGGTTCAGGGAAGCCCCTGATAGGGTTTGCGTTTGTACATGATTGGTTGAAAGTTGATGGTAACGTTATATTTATCCCACTCGAATATCGAGAGGTCAACCTCGTGAAAACGTCGTTGAAGCGGCTTCATAATGTAGATATGGAAGAATACTCAAACAAAGTGGGCCATATTGGACTTAACCCCGATTTGGAGGCGTGGAGAAGAATGGGTAGAGACACTCTGGAAGTCAGTTTGTTGAAAACAGATGTATGGGATGCGGCAATGAATGAAGCAGAAAGCCTTTTCGCCAGTGGAGGGGTTAGGTACCATGGTCGTTGATTCAGCCCTGAACCTTCTATTGTTTTCCCCTTCTTGTAGGAAGCTCAATGTAGAGAAGTTGGAGGGCCTCCCAGGCCGGGACAAGAGGAGGACGTGTCTATTTGGCGTCAGGGTCGATCCTTTTCGAGAAGGCATCGAAAGATGGGGAAAGGCGGCTGATAGCCTTATGTTTGCCAGAATGGGAAAACCTATGAAATTGTACTTAAGAATAGCGAAAATAGGGAGTAAAGAAATTCCTTCCAAGGGAATGCAAGTGCCGGTAGAGAAAGAAATAGTCGAGGAGATGAAAGAAACAGCTGAAGGTGCCAGAAGAAGGGAGATTCCTATATTGGTAAGAATCTAGCAAGGGAGGTATTGATGAAAGTCACTATAGTCTACGATAACACTGCTTACAGGCAAGATCTTCAAGCCGATTGGGGGTTTTCGGCGTTAATCGAGATGGAAAACATGCCCAAGATCCTATTTGATACGGGAACCGACGGAAAGATTCTGCTAAGCAATATGGAAAAACTAGAAATAGACCCGGCTGCGATTGAGGAGGTCTTTATCTCTCATGCTCATTTTGACCATACGGGAGGGATTTCCGAATTCTTGACAGCGAATAAGAAGGCTAAGTTTTATGTCCCGCCGTCTTTTTCTGGGCCAAAGGATAGGGAGGTTACTATTATCAAGAAGCCGACTCAGATTCATGACAATGTATTCTCTACTGGTGAATTGGACGGAATAGAACAGAGTATAGGGGTCATAACCGATAAAGGAGTCGTTTTGATTGATGGTTGCTCTCATCCCTACATGGGTCATATTCTCGATGCAGCCCGACACTTTGGAGAAATTCATGGAGTAATCGGAGGATTGCACAGGTTCAGTGCATTTGAATTATTCGAAGGCTTGGAGTTGATTTGCCCTACTCACTGCACTCAGCATAAGGCAGAACTCAAGAAACGATATCCTCAGAAATGTATTGAAGGAGGAGCTGGAAGGATAATCGAAATCTAGGGACAACCAGGTATCCCTCGTTATGCAGTGCTGTGAACTGAACAAAGGTGCTGGCACTAAACGAGGAGGCAAGGTCGTTCTTCAAATGTATAGAATAACCAAAACAATGCCCAGTATCGTCAGAGATGATTGCACGGGGGTCTGGGCCGAACTCGGCGACGATATTAGAGGAGTGCTGCCTTACCTGAATGCCGTAGTCAAGGAGGCGTCTTATGATCCCCAGCAGCGAAGCTTAAGCTTCCGCCGTGGGGAGAGGGGTCTAAGTATAACTCCCTGTGAAACAAGCATAGCTCGGGCCACGAGCATGGAGCATGCTCAGTCAACCGTGGATGAACTGCGAGACGATGCAAACGAAAACTGGGAGAAAAGAGAGACTATCACTGCCTTCTATAAGTGTCGAAAAGAGGCAAAGGTGAAGGATATGGTAATGCTCTTATCTCAGACCAACTGTAAAGAGTGTGGGCTCCCCACTTGTTTCGCATTCACAATGACTCTAAGGAGGAAGCAGAAGCATTTGAAGGACTGCACGCCCTTACGCAACCGGCATTTGCTGAGAAGAGGAAAGCCTTGATTGGCCTGCTTCGTTCAGGTGGGCTCGAAGATGTGATAGATCAAATTGCAGGATTGGCAACATGTCCCACGAAGAAATTTCAGGAATATACGGGGATGACGAATTCTGCAGGTCAACCTGTAAAGCAGAATTATGACAGGTCTGTTGCGGTTACCAATTGAATTAGAGGTAAGCAGTAAGACAACCGCCTAGAAAGACAAAACAAAGGAGGCAGTATGAAGATCTGTATCATAGGTGCTGGGGATGCTGGGGCAATAGCCGCGCTACAAACTCGGCGTCTGAACAGCGAGGCTCAAATTGATGTCTTCACTAAAAGAGAGGAGCTCGGGTGCAACCCCTGTGAAATTCCTCTGGTCCTGAGCGGGGCTGTCAACAAATGGGAGGATCTGTATCGTGGCTACCGCGTTACACCGTTTTACGAAAAAAGAAATATGACGCTCCACCTGAGCACCGAAGTCACTGATATCCTAAGGGATAAGAAAAAAATCGTTGCTGGTGGCGAACGATACGACTATGATAAAGCAATCTTAGCCCTGGGTAGCAGGCCAATTGTTCCTTCATTTCCTGGCTTGGACGGCAGAAACGAGTTTGCCCTGGGTACAGACATAGCGGATGGCAGAGTTTTAGGGGAGGCGATTACAGAACACAGCACAGCGGCTATCATAGGAGGGGGGTTTATTGCACTTGAGATAGGGGATGCCCTGAGAGCAAGGGGATATAGCAAGGTTTACTTACTGGTCAGGCGGAATATAATGCGTGCCCATCTAGATGAAGACATAGCCGAGAAGCTAATGCAGGTCGTTCTGGAAGGAGGTACAGAGCTAATTATGCCTGCCAAGATTGAAAGAATAAGCAACAAGAACGGCAAAAAATGTGTGATTCTTTCTGACCGAGAGCTCGAAATAGATTTTGTCTTTTTTGGCACTGGGGCAGAACCCAATGTAAAGTTAGCCCAAAAGGCGGGCCTTGAGATAGGAAAAACAGGGGCTATAGTCGTAAACTCATATCTGCAGACAAGCGATCCTGATATTTATGCCATTGGAGATTGTATGGAGAATTGGGACATCATTGTAGGTTCCAAACGGGTTCATCAATTGGCTAACAATGCGATTCGAACTGGATACATAGCGGGAAGAAACGCAATCTTGGGCAATAGAATTTCTTACGGAGGCACAGTAATGCCTTTCATAACCAAGATTTTTGATTATCAGGTGGGGGCTGTAGGTTTTACTGAAAGAGAGGCTAAAGAGAAAGGAATGGAGACAATATCCACTACGGTCAACACCCCTTATCTGAGAGAGCCTAGAGGGGGAAAGCCGGCATGGTATAAGCTCATCGCTGAGGCCAAAACCCAGACGTTGATAGGGGCCCAGTTGATCTCGGAAGAGATAGTATCAGGGACAATTGACAAGCTTGCCGTTGCCGTGGCGAATAGGATGCCGCTGATCAAACTGGTGCAGATTGATAGCTGCTACTCGCCTTACGTTCAGGAGGACCAGATGGCGGTTCCGATACAGCGTTTGCTGGACAGGTTTAGCTAACCTGGAAATACTGGGCTAGCCTGTATGAGGGCGTGCTCCGGCACCATTCAAGGAAAACCTTGATTTGATGTTTTCGCTGTGTGCGCAGCTTCGGCTCAAGAGACGAAGCGGTAGCTCTGGATATCTAGAGTCTGGGCCGGCGTCGTAATGTCTCTTCCAAATCAAGTGGCATGACCTCAGGCTTTGCTGCCTCATATACAGTGACAACACTTCCGAAATTGGTAAATTCCTTCTGTATCTCAGCTATGCTTTTGGGTGGCAGTGGTCTCACAGCACAGGGGCGTAGAGGTGTATTTATTTGCACCTCGTCAGGCGAAATCTGATGAGATAGCGCTGCTATCTCCGAGGCATAATCCTTGTTAGCTGCAATAAACATTATCTGCAAGGCTAATTTACCTCGATATGTGTCTCTGAAGCGCTTCATGCCATCCGTTACAAGATGAAAACCCAAGCCCGAAGCTGGTTTGTTTACTTTGGTAAACAAATCGGCATTGGGCGCATCTAGTTTAGCTACCACCATATCGGCACGGGCAAGTTGCTCCTTTACATCCTCTCGAAACATAAGTGAGGAATTGGTGAGCACAGCTACAGGTAAATCCAAGATGGATCTTACAAGCTCAATTGCCGCCCCAAGATTACTGGCCAATGTAGGTTCACCCATGCCAGAAAAAGTTGCATAGTCGGCCTTCATCGGCCCGAGGAGCTTTATTTCGCTGGCTAGTTGTTCTAGGCTGATGAATTCCGTTGGCTCGACGATAACCTTGGCAGTCTTACCTAACTGGCAATAGACACAGTTGAAGGAGCAGACCTTCCTCCTCGTATTTAGGAGGTCTATGCCGAACGACCTGCCCAAGCGCCACGAACGAACAGGGCCATAAGTAAGCGCCATGTCAGTGCCCCACCTTCAGAGTCGAATTGAAATCCGCGAACGTGCTCTTGCGATCAATGTTAGTATCCGCACGCGAGGATTGATAGCGCCGGCGGAATTTACGATAGATTCGACAGTGCTCTGCGGATAATTCCGTGCCATGAAAATTCAATGCTGGAAATATCCTCGGAATCTCTTCAAAATTGTAATAGGCAAAATCGTCCCAGTCGTTCCCCAAAACCGTGTGCATTCTTGTCCTTACAGTCTGCCTTCCCCTATGATCAGTGAAATAATGATGCTGGCATCCGTTTCGTCTGTTGCCCAGCACTTCATGAGCCTCATGTATCTCATTAAACTTGGCCTCAGCTTGTGCGGCATTTTCAACGTTGCGGTCAGGGTGATGAGCTAAAGCCGCCCGATGGGAGCCTTTCCTGATATCTTGGGCAGCGGCGTCTGTACTCACACCGAGAGTCTGGTACCGATGCTTCTTCCATCCCTATTACTGCCTCAGGAAAATCTGGAGACTGTTGATTTCTCTTACGCCCTTGAGGCAAGAGGCCATAGCCACGACAATGTTTGTGAGAATCTGCCTGGGAAAAGTGGTCAGGAGTACAGGAGCATTATTTACGTAAAGACAGATTCGTTTCTTCTGTGGCTTGATGAAGCCTCTCTCCAATAGGTCAACCAAGCCCTTAGTATCTCCGAATGAGAACTGCCTGGCCTTTGTTTCCAACAGTTCATCGGTGACTACGGCTAAGCGTTTTTCTATATTTTTGAGAGGTGCGCGAGCACCTTTGTGACGTACCTGTACCTTAGGAGCGCCCTCCTGCTTGAAACCTTCTGTCAGGATGATATCGTAGTCCTCGCCTAAGAGGTGCACAATGTCTTCAAGTGGAGTGTCTTGAGAAACGGGCTTTACCAGCACCAGATTATTAGGTGAACTAAACACGGTGGCGCTGCTTCCTGCTTCAGTATGACGCCAGCTATGCTTGCCAGGTTCATCAAAGGTAGTTCCTGAGGGGGCATGTTTGATAGTGGCCACCTGGTAGCCTCTGGATTTCAGCTCCCGAACCAGACTTTGAAAGACGGTTGTCTTACCAGACCTTGATTTGCCCACAATAGAAATTACCGGAGGCATTTCGTACTTACTCCTTTCTATCTATGGTAATCCTTCCTCCGAGGTTCACTCTTGGAAGCCAAACAGTGTTTGATTGCTTCTTTAAGCGAATCGGCGGCCAAAGAAGCGCAGTGGATACTGTCTGCAGGAAGTCCGCCTAAAGCCCCCAGTAGATCCTGGTCGGTAATCTTTTCAGCGTCGGCAATGCTCATCCCTTTAACCAGTTCGGTGACCATGCTGCCTGAGGCAATGCTGGGTCCACAGCCATCTGTCCAGAAGGAGACATTCACAATCTTGCTATCTTTCACCTTAAGGTATATTTCCATGGTATCCCCACAGGAACCAGTTACCCTACCAAGCCCGTCGGCCCCCAGAATTTCGCCCAGATTTCTGGGATTCAGAAAATGGTCAATCGTTTTCTCCGAGTACGCCTTTTTCATGTCCTCCGTGACGGATTGCTCCAGCTCTTTGAACAAGTCATCAGATGTCTTTGTCATTCTCTATAGTCCTCTGGAAAAGGATTTCATTGCATAGACTACCATGCCCTATAATATATAGCTATCTTCAGTTCTTCTCGCTTAGAGCTGCTAACGTATTGGTAGAAAGTTTAGACACAGCATCTGAACTATATCTTTCGATTTGTCCTTCGTCACACAACTTAGCTAACTCCGGATCGATGGGCAACCTCCCCAAAAGAGGAGCTCCAGAAGCCTTGGCCATCTCCACTCCCTTGCTCTTACCGAAGACTTCCAGCTTCTGACCTGTGTCGGGCAACACAAGATAGCTCATGTTCTCGACTACTCCCAAAACTCGAACATTCATCTTCTGTGCCATCTTCACTGCCTTCTTGACTATCATCTCAGTCAACTCTTGGGGGGTAAAAACATCGATTACCCCTGAAATAGGTATCGCCTGCATCACCGTCAATGGGGCATCTCCAGTGCCAGGAGGCAGGTCTATTATAAGATAGTCTAGCCTGCCCCAAAGAACTTCCTCCCAGAATTGCGTGATAGCTTTGGACATGAGGGGACCTCTCCAGATAACCGCTTCATCCTCACTGGGCAAAAGCAGGTTCATGGACATAATTTCAATTCCTGACCTCGATAATATGGGCAGAATACCCGTGTCGCTACCACTGGGACGAGCATTTAGGCCGAACATCTTGGGAATGCTTGAGCCGGTGATATCAGCATCTAGTACGCCCACATGGTTTGCGTCGCGAGCAAAAGAAGTCGCTAATAAGCCAGCTACAAGAGATTTGCCGACTCCTCCTTTACCACTCATAATGGCTATTATCTTCCCAATTTGATTAAGTTCTTTGGGTTTGGCTTCGACAAAGTCAATAGTTACCGCCTTCACCTCGGAACGCTCGCTGATCGCTGCCGCTACTTTATCTCTCAGCCAACCGTGATGCTCGGCAGGGATCGCAGTCGAAGCTAAGTTTATTTTGGCCTCGCCATCCTTAACTTCAGCACTTCGCACCAAGTTCATCTGTACCAAGCTACGCATTGTTCCTGGAACAAGCACTTTGCTTAGTGCCTCTTCTAATTTTGGCTCGATTTGATTCACTAAATCACCTCCTGATGACAATCCGTTTAACTCGCGGACGGCCTATTTTCCCTGAAAATCTCGCTTACCCTCTGCCTTGTCTGTTTCCTCTCTTTGCTCAACAAAGAATATATTTCCTCTACTCGCCTCTTGGTCTCTTCAGGGGGACCATCATTATCGATAACAAAATCCGCGGACTTAATCTTTTTACGGAGGGGCAGCTGGGATTTCATCCTGTTTTGAGCATCCTCTCGACTCATCCCCTTTTGTTCTAATCGCCTTAACTGAGTTTGTTCACTGGCAGAAACAACGACTATCTTATCCAGAACTATAGGGTGAGTGAGCTCAAAGAGCAACGGAATGTCCTTAATAATTAGAGCATCGGGGTCATGCCTTCTGATCTCATTTGTAATTCTTTCGTCCTCTTTAAATACCTCGGGATGAACTATCTGATTTAGCTTTGTCAACTTTGTTTTGTCAGAGAATACCACGTCGGCAAGCTTCTGCCGATCGACGGTAAGGTCATCATTCAGAATATCTCTCGCAAAATAATCTACTATTTCCTTCCAGGCCTTTGAGTGAGGACGAGTCACTTTCCGAGCCAGTTCATCCCAATCAATTGTATAAGCCCCCAGTTCTCTAAAGAAATTGGTTACGGTGCTTTTGCCTGTTCCCACGTTTCCTGTCAGACCAACAATAATCATTTGTTCGCTGTTCTGCTTCTCCAATCACATCCCCAGGGTCCGAATTGCTATCGCCGCGCATTTCCTCATTTTGTCGCATTTTTGCCATTGGCTCTAATGGTCACATATATTATTACCTGTTGCTAGCTTGCCCTTCATATAATCCAGGACAACTCTCTCAGGGTCATCACCGAGCACGCCAACAACAACTTGAATACGATTCTCCTCGAAGAGAGCCTGGGCTCGGGAACCCATGCCGCTAGCTATGATAACGGAAACCCCTTCTTCAGCCAGCCATACAGGAAGAAATCCTGGTTGATGTCCTGGTGATGGTATGACCACTCTTTTTGCAATCGCCATAGTCTCTTCATCAACATCAAACAAGGCAAAATGGCTACAATGGCCGAAGTGAGCAGCTACTTTGCCATCTTCTATAGGAATCGCGTATCTCATTGCCTCCTCCAACTCAATTTGGGTTCCATTTTTTTCACTTTCTACCTCCTCGAGCAAATATCACCTATGTAGTATGGTGGTGTTTAACAGTGGGCTGCCTAGGCACAGCAATTGTCACCTCGCGCGCTGATTTCGATTTGAAGCACGCAAGTGGCAGAAGAAAATTCCTCCATCCTTTCACTGCCACAGGCAGGGGCAAGCTATAAATCCGATATTCTCTACTCGGTGCAGAAATATCTTAAGTACCTTGCCACAGTCTTGGTATTCATAATATGTTGGCATTATGCCCCAACTCATTAACTCCTACAAAGTTTTAACAGCAAGTTCTGCTGCATCCACCAACGGATAGACTATCGGCGATGCTGTTAAGGCAGGATGGGTGCCCATTTGAAATAGGGAAACATCATAGGCAGTCATCTTATTCTGGATACAGGCGCTAATGGTATTGGCCATCTCGGCGGTGGTCTTACCTCCTGAGATCCCGCCACCGAGTAACTCCCCATTATCCTTGGAGAACAACAATTTTACTTTTGTTGGGACCGACCCCGGCATACCTCCCGGATGTGTATCCGGAGCGGTGGCTTCACCCAGCACAACTTCATAGCCTTCCTGTTTTGCTGCTCTTTGCGTCAAACCAGCACAGGCGAAGGCTCGCCCCCCGATTATGGTCGAGAACACGCCAACCGCCCCTGGATTCTTATAGCTTGTGTGAAAGAGATTAGCTCCAGCTATACGTGCCTCAGCACCGGCGATAGATGCAAGCATAAGTCGGCTTGGCTTACCGCTGAAGAATGACACCTTTTCTGCGCAGTCGCCACAGGCAAAGACGTCTGGGTCTGTAGTAGTGCGCATGTATCCGTCCACCGCAATTGCCTTTCCCGGCCCGATTTCAAGTCCAGCCTTCTTGGCCAGCTCAGTGTTTGGCACCACACCCACCCCCATGATGACCACGTCAGCCTTCAGCTCTTTCCCCCCTAATAACCTGACCCCGCTAGCGTGATTATCACCGAGTATCGCTTCGACTCTGCTCTCTACAACCAAGTTAATGCCTCTGTCCTTGAGTACGGTCTCGGCCTCCTCACAGAACTCATCATCCAAAGCTAGCTGTAGGCAATGGGGAAGCAATTCCACAATAGTGACATTACAATCATGGCCTTTCTTGCACTCATCAGCGAACTCCACACCGATGAAGCCTCCTCCTATTATTACGATATCCTTCGCATTATTGAGTGCATGTAACATATTATTCAAATATGCTACGTCCTTCCTTGCGGCGAAAACATTCCCCTTTTCTCTTCCAGGAATCGGCAAGGCTATTGGAGAAGAACCCGTGGCTAGGACTAGCTTGTCATAGCTAACACTGCCCCCGTTACTCAGCGAGACTGCCTTCTTCTCCCTGTCTAGTTCCACCGCCTCGCCCTTAACAAGCTCAATGCCTTTGTTCTGAATCAAAGCATCGGGAATCAGATTTTTTTCTGGGCTACCTACAGTCCCGAAAATATAGGGTATTCCACAAGGAACGAGTACTTGCTCTTCCTTGCGAACTAGAATTACACTCTTGTCCCCATACCTTCTACGGCAGCTAATCCCTGCTACTGGTCCAGCGGCACTCCCTCCAATGACGAGTACATCGGCCTTCTTCATTTTGTTTGTCTTTCCTCCTACATTAACTTTATTCTTAGCCTTTTGTTAACTCAGTGCTCGGGCAGTAACCTGCCACAGCTTCTCCACTTCACGACCAACTTTGCCATCGCCATATTCTACCACAGGCAAGCGCCTAATAAGAGCCTCGGTAACCACATTATCAAAGGGTATTTTAGATATCACTTCTATTCCCTGATTAAGACAATACTTTTCGATCTGGCTAGTATTTTCCTGGTTAATATCATATTTATTGATACAAACCAAGACAGGAACGCCGAAATGGCGGCAAACGCCAATGACACGCTCAAGGTCATGAATCCCTGATAACGTGGGCTCAGTCACCAGCAACGCCAGACTGGCACCCGATAGAGAAGAGATGACCGGGCAACCTATGCCCGGAGGACCATCGGTGATGATGTAGTCCAAATTTTCTCTCTCAGCAATGAGCTTCGCATTCTGCCGCACTAGCGCCACCAACTTTCCTGAGTTCTCCTGGGCAATACCCAACCTGGCGTGGCACAAATAACCGTATTTGGTTTCCGAGACAAATGAATGCCCACTCATGCTGTCCTTCATAGTGATGGCATCAACAGGGCAAACCTGGTAGCAGAAACCGCACCCTTCACAAGCGAGGGGATCAACTTCAAAATCCTTAATGGCCCCAAAGCGGCATAGTTCCTGGCACAAGCCACACTCTGTACACTTCTCATCGTCAATGAAGGCAACTTGACCGCTCCAGAATTCCTTTTCCTCCTTAATCTTTGGTTTAAGGAGGAGATGAAGGTCGGCGGCATCCACATCGCAGTCAGCTAATACCTTACTTTGGGCTAGGGATGCAAAGCATGCCACAATAGATGTTTTTCCTGTTCCCCCCTTACCGCTAAGAACCACGATTTCTTTCATTTACTCATATTGTCTGGCTTGCTTCGCGTATAGACTAAGTATATCCCTTACCCACTCACCGGCAAGGATTGAATGTGTTGCTCAACTTCTTCAGGCTTGGCTTCCTCCAGGCAAGCTTCAAGGTCCAGCTATTCACACATCTCCACTAGCCTGTTGAGCTGTGTCTCGCCATCTAGGGCAACTTCTTAGCAGTCTATCACTTTGCCACACTACCAGCAGTGAGTATTTGCTTGATGTCCTGGAAAAGTCCGACAAACTGCTCACGCCATCTGGGCATACCTTGTATCAAGGAAATCCCTTGGCTATAAAGCATGGCGATATTTCTATCCAGAGGGATTCTCAATAAAACTGGTATTCCTTCTCGACGGCAATACCGCTCAACTTCCTCGCCTCCTATTCCAACACGATTAACTACCACGCCACATGAAATGCCTAGCTTCCTAACTACTTCCACTGCCAGTGTAAGGTCGTTTAGCCCGAAAGGGGTAGGCTCTGTCACGAGGAGACAAAAATCGCTTCCTTCTACTGCCTCCACTACGGGACAGGATGTTCCCGGCGGAACATCGATGATTACTATATTTGCAGGGTCAATATACCTCTTCACTTCCCTAATTACGGGTGGGGCCATGGCTTCGCCAACGTTAAGCTTCCCTTGAATTAATTCCAAATTGTCGGCATCGCCTCTTTCAACTCTGCCTACCTCTCTTCCCTCCTCAGTAATAGCAGACTCAGGGCACAAATAAGAACATGCCCCACAGCCATGACACAGTTCGGGGAAAACAAGCACTTTTTCGTTAAGCACCGCAATAACATTATAGGCGCAAATTTCAGCGCATTTACCACAATAAGTACATTTTGTTTCGTCCACGTTGGGAATAGGAATATACACGCGTTGGCTCTGGTTCATAGGTAGATGCAGGAGAATATTAGCGTTTGGCTCCTCCACATCACAATCCAGCAATTGAACCTCATAGTTATCGCTTAGGGAAAGAGCTAAGCTGGTAGCTACCAGTGTCTTCCCTGTGCCACCTTTACCGCTGGCAACAGATATTATCATCCTATTCCCTAATCATCTTCGCTCCGCACTTGGGACAGCTCATGTCATAGCAAGGAGCGCCTGCCTGGTGGGGAACCCTTGTTCCACAACCAGGGCATACGCAATCCCCGCTCGGACCTGCCCCAGGACGATTTCCACTCATTCTCCCCCTACCACCCCCGCGTCCTAATCCCCTGCCAGTTCCTGGACCTCGCCCATAAGGGCCTGTACCATCTCCTCTAGGCATAATTCACCTCCGCCAAGAATTGGTCTTGCTTCATCCCATCGGCGGCAACCCACACACGCCTGAACTGCAAGTTGGGCAGCTCGTCTCGGAGGGTTCCGTTCCGCTTGAGCCGCGGGTAAAAAATGAGGAAAGGACTCTTCTGGGTTCACCAGCGTGACACTTGGGACAACTCAAACTAGAACCATCTTCACCAATAGCTTGGCGAACTTCAAATTTCTCTCCACAATTCTCACACTGGTATTCGTAAATTGGCATAACTCACCTCTCTTTCTCCAGCTCTTCAAGACGGCGCTGGATCTCATTTAGCTGTTGGCCAAGCATTTGTGCTTGGGATTTGAGCATTTCCATCTCTTGCTGTGGGCTCGTTGGTGAAGGCGCCGCTTGAGGCATTATTCCTGGCCCCATTCCCATACCCATGCCCATGCCCATGCCCATGCCCATACCTCTACCCATCCCTCTACCCATACCTCGACCCATGCCGCGCCCCATACCCATCCCCATCCCATAATGGCTGTCTACACTGGGTTGAGGGCTTGATTGAAACCTCCCCGCCTTAAATGCTTCAACAGCGTCCTTTATTGTGCCCGCAACACCGGTAATCACTGTAATACCCGCTGCTGAAAGGGTCTGGTAGGCGTTGGGCCCACAATTACCCGTGAGCACGGCATCCACCCCTTTGCTGGCAATCATCTGGCCTGTGCTGATGCCTGCCCCACCACCAGCCATTGCATTAGAATTATCCAACGCCTCAAACTCCATGCTCTGGGGGTTAACGATGATGAAGTACTGACACCTGCCAAAACGGGGCTCTACCTCAGCATCCAAATTAGGAGCAGTTGCTGATACCGCAATTTTCATGATGCACCTCTTTTCAGTTTAATCTGTCTCCAGTTCTTTTATTCTAGCATCTATTTGCTCCAGTTGCCCCTTTACTGCCTCAGCTTGACTTCTCAGGAAATCTAATTCTTGCTCCCGGGTCATCTGCGGAGCATAGGGATCTGCCCCTGGCATTGTTCCCATAGGTCCTCCGGCATAACCATATGGCGTAGCTCCCGGATAAGCCATTTCTCCATAATAAGGCGTAGCCCAAGGGCTACCATAAGAAGGATAACCGGGCGGAGCAGACATTCCTGCAGCTCCACTGAGGAAATATCCGCATCTCGGCAGTCCTCCTCTTCCCAGGCCTACATAAGGCCAGGGAGGAGAGCTTCCTCTGAAACCAAATCCCCATCCCCCTCCCCCTCTTCCAAATCCTCTACCATATCCATATCCATTAGGCATTCTTCACCTCCTTTCTATTTCCGAAGTTCTTCAAGCCTCTTTTTCACCCCGTCCAATTCACTAGTCAGATACTTTTCCTGTTCCTCAAGCATAGCTATCTCTTCCTCCTTGGGCATAGCTCCCCAAGGGTAACCATACCCTCCGTAGGGATACCAATAACGCATTCTATACCCATGCCATGCCCACGGATGCCAGAATCCACCCCAAGGCCACATTTTATCACCTCCTTAAGAGATTTCTAAACCTCATCACCAAGGGTATCCATAAGGTCCCCATCTTCGCCGACCACGACCGAAACCGCGACCCAAACCGCGACCGAAGCCACGACCAGAGCCATAGCCCCACCCGGGCCATAGTGGCGTCGAACCAGCGTAGCCATAACTGTAAGGGTAACTAGGCATTGGTCTGGCGAAGCCTGGCCTGCCAAAACCAGCACAAAAACCAGCCCCCCTTCCGGTCATTGGACCTAATCCCAACGGTCCTGTTCCATCTCCAAATGGCATCTCTATCACCTCCTTTCTTTTTACTTTCTCACCATCGCCTGCCGCCGCGAAATCTCCTGCCATAACCTTTACCTGAAGCAAATGGGGACAAAGGTACGGGCTGGATATTCCCACTTAAGCACACCGGACAAGACAGAGGAAGCCTCTGGGCGATTGCCTCAAAAGGCACGTTCCACTCATGTCCATCGTTGCCACATCGAAAGCGACGCTGAGGGAGCTCAAAGTTGCCTCCTTCGATTTGAATTGCCTTGCCATTAACCAGAGCATCGGCCAGCTTTTTCCGAGCAGGCTGCAATATCCGATGGAAACTTGGCCTGGAAATCCGCATTTGCTGCGCACAATCCTCCTGCTGCAGCCCCTCCAGATCCTTAAGGCGGATAGCCTCAACTTCCTCAAGTGAAAGGCGGACATCTTGCAAGGCATTCATCGAAATCCCCACCGGCCTAAAAAATCCTACATTGGGCAACTGAGCAACACATCGCAATTTTTCTGGCCTAGCCATTAGAAATCACCTCATTTTCCCTATGAATTTTGAACATATGTCAATAATGATGCTACTAGAATCTGTCAAAATTGTCAAATTTTGACGACAGTCGCTGTTTGGTGATAGAAATTGAAATTATGGATGACGTTGAACTTTGCCCGAGTCTGGCACACTGCATAGAGACTACCGCTAGGGAAGAATACTGGAGCTCGGTAAATCAATATATGAAAAGCCCGCAGGAAGATAGAAAGCTTGAGGAGAAAATTGAGCTTCTCAGAGCCTTCCTGGAATCGGCAGACTTCAGGAGACTCCGCAGCCACAGCGAACGATACCTGGTCGAAGGGAAAAAGGTTAAATTCGTAATTTCGTGGCGAGCGAACAAGCCGAGTTATGAGATGGTGGTGACCAAAGCTACAGATTGAGCAGCTATTCCTTCTTCTCTACCGATGAAGCCTAAACTGTTGGCGGTGGTGGCTTTGATCGTCACCCGTGTTGAATCTACACCTAAAGCCTGACTGAGTTGCTTCCTCATTTCGACGATGAAAGGCGATAGCCTGGGGCTTTCCGCTATAATGGTAACATCAATGTTGACCACTCTGAGTCCTTTCGCTTTAAGCAGTTGAGCGGTTTCGCTTAACAAAACCAAGCTTGAAATATCTTCATATTCCGGCTTTTGGGAGGGGAATAAGTTGCCAATGTCGCCCAAATTACCAGCGCCGCACAAAGCATCTATTATAGCGTGCGTTGCCACATCGGCATCGCTCCAGCCTTTTAGGCCCTTGTGGTAAGGGATTTCAACGCCTCCCAAAACCAGCCTTTGCCCGGAAACCAAAGGATGGCTATCCCAGCCAATACCAGCCCTTAATTCGTCTCTTTCCATTTACTTGCGATCATACGTGCTAATGCCAGGTCCCCACGTGTGGTCACCTTCAAATTCTCATAATTGCCCATGTAAAGCTTCACCTCATATCCCAAGCGTTCCACAGCACTGGCATCATCGGTAACCTCTGTGGTGAGATTCTTATAAGCCCTGGTTATGATATCAAAGCTAAATATCTGCGGGGTCTGCGCCGCCCACAACCTATTGCGCCGAAACGTCTTCTTAATCAATTTCTGGCTATTAGCAAGCTTGATAGTATCTTTAACTGGCACCGCCGCTACAGCAGATCCAGTATCTTCAGCTATCCTCAGGCCATCCTCAATCAAATCGCGACTCAAGAAAGGGCGCGCTCCATCATGGATCATAACGCAATCGCAACCCTTCATCTGTCTTAGCCCTTCCTCCACCGAATCCTGCCGTCGTGCACCACCCCGGCATACGCTAACTTTGGACCAACGCCTCTCTTTTTTCAATTTCTGCCCGCGCGCCAGATCTTTATGATTCAATACGACGACTGTCTGCTGAACCAGGTTGCACCTCTGACAGGTATCCACGGACCAAGCCAGCAAAGGTTTCCCCTTTAGAGAAGCAAAGAGTTTGTTTATGCCCGCCATCCGCTGGCTAGTCCCGGCAGCAACTATAATCACGCCTAGCTTACTACGTTTACTCTTGTTCCGTAGTTTCGGCCCTGGCACTTTCCTTCTTACCTTCTCTTGTGAGTCCCAGTCTCACTGCCTCAGAGACCGAGCCAATTTGAAGCAATCGAATATCGGTGAAGTCAAAGGATGACCTGGATTTAAGCCTGGGCATAAGACAGGATTTGAAACCCAATCTGATGGCCTCAGCAATTCTTCGCTCCACTTGTGATACCCCTCTAAGCTCTCCGTTCAAGCCCACCTCTCCCACAGCGACTAAGCCTGAAATTGGCTTGGCATCACGAAAACTAGAAGCGATGGCTAAGGCGATTCCTAAGTCAACCGCCGGCTCATTGATCCTTAAGCCACCCGTAACATTGACTATGATATCTTGGTTGAACAGCTTTAAGCCGGCGCGCTTAATGAGGACGGCAATGATCAGCAGTAAGCGACTGAAATCGACGCCGTTAGCGACTCGCCTTGGTGGGGTAAAACTGTTGGAGGTAGTCAAAGCCTGAATCTCTACCAGCAGAGGCCGATTCCCCTCGAGTGTGGGCACCACTACCGAGCCGCTTGTCTCATCCCTATATGCGGATAAGAAAACCTGAGAGGGATTATCTACTTCTATTAGCCCTCTATCGCTCATCTGAAATATTCCCACCTCGTTAGTGGAACCGAAACGATTTTTTGCGCTACGTAACACTCGATAATTACTAAACTGTTCCCCTTCGAAGTAAAGCACCACGTCAACGATATGTTCCAGCGTTCCTGGGCCTGCGATGGCTCCTTCTTTGGTCACATGTCCGGTGATCAACAGGGGCACATTATTTTGTTTTGCCCATCTCTCCAATCTCCAGGTGCATTCCCTCACTTGGGAAATACTGCCTGGCATTCCAGCCACATCCTCCAAATACATGGTTTGAATTGAATCGATAATGGCCAGTCCAGGGGAGAGCCCTCTCAAGTATTCTAGTACGGCAGCCAAATCGGCCTCTGGGAGAAAATATATCCCTTCGCCCCCTATGCCGAGGCGCTCACTCCTAAGCTTAACTTGACTAATAGACTCCTCACCGGAAATATAGGCGACAATCCTATTGCTCCTGGCCATCATGGCTGAAATCTGGAGCAAGAGTGTTGACTTACCTATTCCCGGTTCGCCACCAACAAGCACCAGCGAACCTGGAACCAGACCGCCTCCGAGAACCCGATTCACTTCAGCAAAGCCAACGTTAAAGCGAGGCAGGTTTCCCTTCTGTACTCGCGAAAGTTCTTCCGCTTTGGTTCCGTTAGGGTAAGGACGACTGGAAACAGGGAATGAACTGACCTTGGTTTCTACGAAGCTATTCCACGCTTGGCAATCAGGGCATCGTCCTAACCACTTAGGACTTTCTTTCCCGCATTGCTGACAAACGAATACAGTCTTGAATCTAGATTTGCCCTGACTGTTAGATTTCAAGTCTGCTGGCCGAGATAACTAATACTCGATAACGACTAGCTTTTCCCCAGTCTTGACTACCTGCCCTGGCGAAACTGCCACCTCTACAACTGATGCTTTCGCTGGCGATAGTATAGGATTCTCCATCTTCATAGCTTCTATAGTGCAAATCACGCCGCCCTCCTGAACTGTGTTACCTACAGTTACCTCAACCTGTACTATTTTTCCGGGTAACGGCGCTTCAATTACTTCTCTGGGCATATTTCTGCAGTCTCCTTAACCAGAGGTCTTATTGCAATCTTCTCCTCGACACACTCCACAACTACTGTGTCCCCGGGCAGGAATTCTCCGCGCAACAAAGCCTCGGATAGCGGGTCCTCAACCAAATTCTGGATAGTGCGACGCAAGGGGCGCGCTCCGAAATCAGGGTCATAACCCTTGTTGCCTATGAAATCCCGAGCGGCATCAGTTACTTCCAAGGTGACGTTCTTTTCTTGAAGTGAAGCGACAACCTGGTTAAGCATCAGGTCAACAATCTGTCGGATATGCTGCTTGTTCAAAGCATGGAACACGACTGTGGCATCAATACGGTTAAGGAACTCGGGCCGAAATCTTCTATCTTTCTTTACCTTCTCGAGAACATTGTCCTTCATTTTTTCATACTCGGTCTCATGTTCTCGTTCGCCTTCAACATGAGCTGCAAAACCGATAGTCATATGATGCTTAATAAGCTCGCTACCAATATTGCTCGTCATGACTATAATGCTGTTACGAAAGTCAACCCTTCGCCCTTTCGCGTCTGTTAGGTGACCGTCATCGAAGATCTGGAGGAGAATGTTAAATACATCATCATGCGCCTTTTCAATTTCATCGAGAAGGATAGCACAATAGGACTTCCGCCTTACTGCCTCGGTTAATTGACCACCTTCCTCATAGCCAACATAACCTGGCGGTGACCCAACCAGGCGAGCTACGGTGTGGCGCTCCATGAACTCCGACATGTCAAGCCTGACCAAAGCGTCTTCGCTGCCAAACATGAACTCGGCCAAGGCCCTTACCAATTCAGTCTTACCTACCCCAGTGGGTCCTAGGAAAAAGAAGACACCAATGGGGCGTCTGGGGTCTTTCAGCCCAGCCCGAGCTCTTCTCACGGCTTTAGCCACAGTAGTTATGGCCTCGTCCTGGCCGATTATGCGGCGATGTAAAGCCTCCTCCATCTGTAGAAGGCGGCTGGTTTCATCTATAGTCAGCTTCACCACAGGTATGCCCGTCCACATGCTTACCACCTCAGCGACATCCTCTGAGGTGACTACAGGTCGCCCTTGTTCCTGCCTAATTCGCCACTCCTTTTCCATGCTCTCGACCTTTTCCGTCAACTGAAGCTCACGGTCACGCAACTCGCTGGAGTATTCATACTGCTGAGATGAAATCGCTGACTCTTTTTCCTTGCGTACACTTCCCAACGCTCGCCTTGCTTCAGATAAGCCAATCGGCGCACTGCCCCGTTTAATGCGCACTCGGGAACCAGCTTCATCTACCAAATCAATAGCCTTATCGGGCAAGAAGCGATCCGCTATATATCTGGTGGCCAGTGTAGCCGCCGTCTGTAGCGCTTCGTCGCTTATATCTAGTTGGTGAAATTCCTCATATCTCTGTTTAATGCCCCGCAGTATCTCCAAAGTCTCTTCCATAGTAGGTTCGGCTACCAGAATAGGTTGAAACCGCCGTTCCAAAGCTGGGTCCTTTTCCACATACTTGCGGTAGTCGTCCAAAGTAGTGGCACCAATACATTGAATCTCGCCGCGCGACAAGGAAGGCTTGAGGAGGTTAGAAGCATCAACTGCACCTTCAGCTGCTCCGGCACCCACAATGGTCTGCATTTCATCGATGAATAAAATGCAATTCCCCGCATTTTTCTCTTCCTCGATAACCCTCTTCAGTCTTTCCTCGAATTCACCACGATATTTTGTCCCTGCGACCAGAGCACCTATATCCAGGACTATTATCCGCTTGCCCTGCAAGATCTCAGGAACTTCGCCGGTCACTATACGCTGGGCCAAACCTTCAACAATAGCTGTTTTGCCTACACCCGCTTCACCTATAAGCGCGGGGTTATTCTTAGTACGGCGACTTAGTATTTGAACTATGCGTTCGATTTCCTTGTGGCGCCCAATAATAGGGTCGAGTTTATCTGCTCGGGCTAGAGCAGTTAAGTCAGTCCCAAGTTGGTCCAAAGTCGGTGTGCGCGTGCCCACCCGGCCCGTGGTACGAGCCCGTGCGCTTTCCTGTTTGACAACTCGATTCACTTCGTCACGTGTTCGTTCCAAAGTAACACCGAAGCTCTCCAAAACACTAAAAGCCACCCCTTCGCTTTCGCGGAGTAATCCCAGCAGAAGATGCTCGACGCCTATATAGCTGGAATTAAGACGACGCGCCTCATCCACAGCAAACTCAATGGCTCTCTTCGCTCGAGGAGCAAGATCAACCTCTCCCTTGGTAGCCCGACGTTCCCCTTTCCCAATTACAAATTCTACGGCTGCCTGTATCTTACCCGTCGAAATACCAAAGTTACTCAAGACCTTGGCCGCAATCCCTAGCTCCTCCCCCGCAATTCCCAATAGTATGTGCTCAGTATCAATGTAACTGTGGCCCAGACGTTGAGCCTCTCCCTGAGCTCGAGTCAGCACCCTGCGAGCTCCTTCAGAAAATCTTTCAAAACCTGTGCTCATTTCGGCAACACCTGCAATATATTCTAAAGTATAGAATATACCACATTTTCAGTCAATAAACTCAGCTCACTTGAACTAAGCCGTAAAATGATAATATACTATAATACTACAAAATTATTGAAGGTCAATGTAAATGCGGATCACTGGTGGTAAGATAAAGGGGATTCGCCTAAAGACCCTACCTACACGCTCTGTTAGACCCACGACTAGTGTGGTGAAGCAAGCTATATTCTCTCTTCTGGACAATAGCGCTGCCAACTGGCGCCTCGTCCTTGATCTATACGCTGGCAGCGGCGCTCTCGGTATCGAGGCTCTAAGCCGTAGAGCAGAATGGGTCGATTTTGTTGACTATAGAAAAAGGTGTTGTGACGTTATCAGAACCAACTTGGAAAGAATAGGTGAACTGGACCGGGCACACATCTACTGTTGCAGTGTGAGCAAGGCACTTGGCTTCCTTGAAAACAGTTACGGCATTATCTTTATAGATCCGCCTTACTCTGACCCTTCTATTAGTGCTCTATTAACCAATCTAGCTAAATCGAGATTAGTTGGGGAAGACTCTATGGTGGTGCTTTGCCACGCAAATCGTTTCCCCCTAAATTCCGATTATGATGGCCTTCATCTTGTGAGGCAGCGGCGCTACGGTGATACTTTGATTTTCGTATACCAGAAGGAGGTTTAGCTATGGTCGTAGCAGTCTATCCAGGTACCTTTGACCCGCTCACCTACGGGCATATGGATATCATCGAGAGAGCAGCGGCATTGTTCGGTAAGTTGATTGTTGGTATCTATGAGAATCCCTCCAAACAGCCGCTTTTTCGTCTGGAACAAAGGGTTGAGCTAGTAAAAGAATCGGTAAGTGGCTTGTCGAATGTCCATGTCAAGCCTTTCAAGGGACTAACCGTGGATTTTATACGCCAGATAGGAGCAAAGGTTATGATCCGGGGGCTGAGAGCGAATTCCGATTTCGAACGGGAATTTGAAATGGCGCTGATGAACAGGAAGCTGGCACCAGATATCGAACTGCTATGTTTGATGGCTAGCTCTCAATATCAATTCCTTAGCTCTTCTTTGATTAAAGAAGTGGCAAAATTGGGAGGTTGTCTTGAAGGCATGGTTCCTGACCATGTCGCTGTAGCACTAAGAGAGCAGGTTTCCGTGCCTATTGAGGTTGCTAGTGGTAAGGAGAAAATGTAAAATTAGGACCTAAAAATCAAGGAGGTAACAAAAGAATGGCATACAAAATTACCGAGGAGTGCATTAACTGTGGTGCCTGTGAAGCAGAATGCAAAAATGAAGCTATAAGTGAGGGGTCGGAAATTTATGTTATTGAGCCTGATAAATGCACTGAATGTGTCGGCTGGTTTGAATCATCTAAGTGTGCCGAGGTGTGCCCTGTGGATTGCTGCGTTCCTGACCCTGATCACAAGGAAACACGAGAGCAATTGTTGGACAAGTGGCACAAGCTAAACCCGGGTAAGACCCCAGAAGCTACCTAAGCCAGTTCACCAAACATTTCACTGGGTACTGTCTGTTCACTTCGAGCCTGTCGAAGGTTGAGCTGATATGTTCTTGGCTGCCGCCCGTGCTTTGACGAAGCTTCGGACGCGGCTCCAGTGAATGCTTGCCGCGAGCGATCTGTAGATATCTCTTAGTGAGAAATTATTTGCTGGACGTACCTGGGGAGATTTTTTACGTGACCCACGAGCGGCATCTCGGTGTATGATCTTATAGCGACGTAACATTTATCGCATCGGTTAGTTTTGGAGAATATCTCTATCATCTCTTCGCGAGTAGCGTATTTGGTGCGCTGTAGTGAACAAGGAACCAGGCTTCCATCAGGCATTACAACAAGGAACCTTACGCCTGCCCTGCAATTTGGCAGGCCTCCTCGTTCAAAGAATTTTAGAGTATTTCGGAGGGTGAGTTCGGGGTTGGTTATATGAGTATCTCGCCTTTTCAACATCATTAGTTCGTTAATAGCCTGACGCAAAATTGCCAAATCCTCTGCGGTGCTGAGGAAATAGTCCTCGTTCCCGGTTCGCAGCGCTGTGTATGCACTATATGATATATCTACATCCCACTCAGCAGCCCTTTTTGCCAGAGGCAAGATTTCCTTCACATTAGCTTTAGTTATGGCTGTGTTCAAGATAATATCCCGAAACCCAAGCTTTGCTAGTCGGGGAATAGTTCGTTCCAAGCGTTTATAGAGACCCGCCCGGCGTCGAAATTCGTCATGTCGCTCATCAGGAAAGTCAGATGATACAGAGAACTGATCCACACCTGCTTCACGTAATTGCAGATAATTGCTCTCATTCAGCAGCACTCCGTTGGTAACAAGTATTAGGTATTGCACTCCGCCTTGCTTGATAGCCTTGACTATAGCCGCTATGTCCTTACGTAGAAGTGGCTCACCACCAGAAATCTGTGCTGCCAGCGGCTTCAATCGTTGCGTTAAATCTCTGTATTCCTCCGGTGTAATTTGCTTTTCATTCTCTATTATTCCCCCAAGGTCACAGTGACGGCAATTGCAGTTACAAGAAAGCGTTACTTCATAGGAAACCGCCAAGGGGTACTTAGCTATATAGTTGCGTATTCCCCGTCCAAGAAGCTTAATCCCTTGTAATGGAGACATAGTTGCCATCTATTGTTCTCCTATTTGAAGCCAATCACTGTACAGTCATCCAGTGCCGAAGGATATGTTAACACGATTGTATTCGTATCTATTCGTAATTTTGCCCAACCTACACTTAAGGGAAAGCAAATTTCTTGAAGGCCTGTACGAATTCAGATACTTTAATGTCGGTGTAGGCAGTGTGAGTAAACTCATGGATTCTTGATATGAGACGCGGGAGGTGCTTTCAAACCCTGCATTTCCAAGAATGTTCGTAAGGACTGTATCCGTAAATTGATTGATATTTGGCCTGGAATTCCACTGCCTCTTGAGAAGATCTTTGCGCCTGTATTCACCTTCTACGTCCAAGGCAGATCCCCTTATGGCAATCCCCGGATCTAGTGATATTTCAACCCTCTCAGTGGCATATCCAGCTTTGGAGGCTTTGAAAGAGGAAGAAACCTTCTCCGCAGCCGATACCGAGGATGCATAGTCCATTCCCATGTCGCCTAAGCAATCCTAATCATGATTTGGCAGCAGTTAAGCGAGTTTCTTGAATGATATAGGCATCTGCAGTCATTCGCTGCAAATATGCTCCCTTGATTTTACCCGCTTTCTCGACAGGATTCACATATACAAGATGACAATTCGGGCATTTGGGATGCCTACCGTACCTGCCTCCGGCTATCATGTATCCGGTTTCTACATCTTCGCTGAAGTCACAATCTCGCATGCTGGGCTCAAGGAACACCACAAAACCGTGGCACAACTTGCACAGTCACGGTATCCACAGAAAACTGATTCACCTCATGGAATCGTCAAAGGCGTTTAGATTCTTCATAATCAGCGGCTACAGCCTCTAAAATAGGAGAACGAAATCTCCTCTTCTCTAACTGAAGAAGAGCCTCAGTAGTAGTCCCTCCGGGGGAGGTAACCATGTTCGTCGAATCAGCAGGATGCTTGCCCGTCTTCGCCACAGTATAAGTAGAGCCAAGTATGGTTTGTATCACCAATTGTTGGGCCATATCCCAAGGCAAGCCAATATGTACACCAGCATCGACGAGAGCTTCGATAAAAAGAAAAACGTAGGCTGGACCGCTGCCGCTCAATGCGGTGGCCATACCTAAGTATTTCTCATCAGCGACATAAATCTCTTTACCCAGAGCACCCAGCGCAGTCCGAGCCAGTTCTTTTTGCCTCTGTTCAGTTTCAGTAGTCGCTGTCCAAATAGTCATTCCCTCGCCAATTTGCGCTGGCATATTAGGCATAGCCCGAATCACAGAGGAATGCTTTAAGCCCTGGCATAAGCTGGATAGAGTAGCGCCAGCTACAATAGATAGCACTAGCTGTTCGGGTGCCAAACCCTTTAGCTCATCCATCACCTGATGCAGATTCTGGGGCTTTACCGCCAGAATAATCAGGTCAGCATTTTTCACGGCGTCTCTACTATCAGCTAAAGTGCTGACTCCATATTCCCTGCTCAATAATTCGCGGCGCACACTACTGATGTCGCTAACCACCATGTCCTGTGGCACAGCCATCTTTTTTCCTAAAATGCCCCTAACCATCGCTTCCCCCATAGCACC